>Ga0209066_10001521_pt1 | contig 30441 bp, 23 predicted proteins | sample All_14_2_FD_187198 | JGI IMG/M metagenome (GOLD analysis project Ga0209066, IMG submission 187198) | Freshwater microbial communities in response to fracking from Pennsylvania, USA - Allegheny Zone_MetaG_DW_15 (SPAdes) (version 2) ... | reverse complement strand
ATTCAATATATATCATCAAAATTCAGAGGAACTGATATCCCGGAATTTGTATCAGGTAAGCTCAAAAACCGTGATTTCCGGTAATACACCCAAACGGCCGGGATAGCCCAGAAAACCAAAGCCACGATTCACATACAGGTGCTGCTTCCCTTCCTTATATAGTCCGGCCCATTCATCATACACATATTGTACAGGACTCCACTTAAACCACTTACTGTCTACACCAAACTGCATACCATGTGTATGACCGCTCAGCATGAGGTCCACATCTTTATATGAGTTCAGTACCTCGCCACGCCAGTGCGAAGGGTCATGAGAAAGCAGTATACTGAATGGTACATTCTTTTCTGCCAGGCCATCAGTAGCCTTCCGCATATCTCCGTATTTAGGGAAATTAGCTTTGGCACTCCAGTTTTCTATACCTATGAGGGCTATTCTGTCTTCACCACGCTCCAGCACAATATGCTCATTCATCAGCAGGCGCCACCCTACCCCGGCATGTATGTTTTTGAGACGTTCCAGGTTCTCTTTTTTCGCCGCATCTGATGGCCATGCTACATAGTCTCCATAGTCATGGTTACCCAGTGTGGAGTAAACACCCATTGGTGCCTTAAGGCGGGAATAAATAGCTTTGAACCGGTCATCTACCTCATCGGCAACATTGTTTACCAGGTCACCGGTAAACAGAATAATATCGGCTTCCTGATGCAGAATGCGCTCTATTCCATGCTCTACGGCACGGTGTTCATCAAACGAGCCTGTATGTATATCTGATATCTGTACTATTTTCAGTCCTTTGAATGCCTTGGGAAGGTTATCAAAGGCAAGTTTCACTTTACGTACACGGTACCGGTATCTGTTTGTAAGTCCTGCCGTAAACCCCAGTACTGACAGTCCACCCAGTACCAGAGCGGTTTGCCTCATAAATGTGGACCTGTCTACAGACGATACCGCATCGGTAGCCGGTGCATTCCTGAAGGCCATTGATGCTACCATCCAGGTAATAGCCCGCCTTATATCATCTACCAGCATTACCAGCATTACCAGTATTTTACCTACCACAAACCCAAGTACCAGCGCTACGTACAGATTGCGCAGCAGGTGCGGTACCTCGGCCCAGTTGATAGCTCTGAAAAATATGAGACCTGCCCAGCTAAGTGCTGTAAAACCCAGATATACAGACATTAGCGGTATGCGCCATCCTGGTGACATAGCCCGTACTGCCGAGCGTACAGCTATATAACTATAATACTCTGCGAGTCCTATCAGTCCCAGTATCAGGAAAAATCTCAGTCTCATACAGCAAATATCATGGTTTTGACGTCAATACATCAAGTGTGTGATGTAAGAATTGCCATCAGAACTTCATAAATTCCTGCATTTGTGTTTTCATTAGCATTACAACGTCATTGCGAAGGATATTCTCATCAGTAGTTAGTTCTTCCTTTACTTTCGAAAGCAGCATTTTGTTATAATGTACATTCACTTTAAGATAGTTGAGTATTGCAGTCATGTGTTCTACCCCTCGCAGATTGCCAGCCCGCCCTACCGATACTCCTGTGAGTGCCGCTTTTTTATGCCACCAGCATTTTTTGATATCGCTGTTGTCCAGCAGCATTTTCAGCACACCCGGAAAACTGGCATTATACTCAGGCATAACTATTAAAAACTTATTGGCAGGGATAAGAAATTCCTCCTCCAGTTTTATCATCTCTTCATTACGCGTCCACAGGTTACGGTCTTTTAGTGTCAGCAGTCGTGCTGGTTGGCCAAGCTCCTCAAGTATCTTAAAATAGATACCAGCTACTTTTTCTGTTATACTTTCCTGTCTGTTAGTGCCTGCTATTATTGTGGTCATTGATTATTGTACAAAGTCATTTTTCAGCTTCAAAGGTGGCGACATTTTATCATTTTTCAGACCTCACTTATTATTTTCTGTTTATGCATGCATAGTAAAGATGTATTACGACAACGGGCGACTACCGTTAGTAGCCGCCCGTTTCTTATAAGCAATTGATAGCAATACTAGTCTTCTATCACGTAAATATCTTCGCCATCATTCTTCATTCTGAAGTTTTCACGGGCATACTTCTCCAGCGCAGCAGGATTGTTTACCCTGCCTTTTACATCCAGCGACAATGATTTTGTTTCGGCCTGCATTGCAGCTATCTCTTTTTTGAGATAGGCAATGTTATCCTTTACATTATCCAGTTCATGCTGGCGTTCGCGAAGCGTCATCCAGTCATTCTGATCGAAATAGGCTATCCAGGCAACAAAACATATTGCTACTACCAGATATTTATTAGTCAGAATCTTTATGACCTTTTTCATTACACTATTTTATTTACAAGGCAATTTACCAAGCCCGTACGACAGCAGAAAGAATACTTATGCACAAATTAACATGTGCTTATTTCCCAAACTGCAACAGCTTGCCCGGATAAAAAGCATTTTCTTTAAGCTCCTCTTCTATGCGCAGCAGCTGATTGTATTTGGCCATACGGTCGCTGCGGCTGGCAGAGCCTGTTTTTATCTGTCCGCAATTGAGTGCCACTGCAAGGTCTGCTATAGTAGCATCTTCGGTTTCACCGCTGCGATGGCTCATGATAGTATTATATCTGTTGTTCTGAGCCATTGTTACGGCATCAATTGTTTCGCTCAGCGTACCTATCTGGTTTACTTTTACCAGCAGTGCATTGGCCGTGTTGTCTTTGATACCTTTCTCCAGGCGGTTTACATTGGTTACAAACAGGTCGTCACCTACCAGCTGTACTTTGTTACCCAGCGCTTCTGTAAGTTTTTTCCAGCCTTTCCAGTCATCTTCAGCCATACCATCTTCTATACTTACTATAGGATACTTTTTGCACCACTTCACCCAATACTCTACCAGCTCATCGCTGCTCATTTTCTTACCATCGCTTTTGTGGAAGTGATATTTTTTATCTTTTTCATTCCACAGTTCGCTGTTGGCAGCATCCATAGCTATAGATACCTGTACTCCCGGTTTATATCCTGCCTTCTCTATGGCCTTCAGTACCGTTTCTATAGCTTCTTCATTGCTCTGTATATTAGGAGCAAAGCCACCCTCATCGCCTACGTTAGTGCTGTAGCCTTTTTCCTTCAGTACTGTTTTCAGCGCATGGAATATCTCTACACCCCAGCGAAGACCTTCACTGAAAGTAGCAGCGCCTACAGGCATAACCATGAATTCCTGAAAATCTATTTTATTATCGGCATGAGCACCGCCGTTCAGTATATTCATCATTGGCACAGGTAATGTGCGGGCATTAGCGCCACCTACATAGCGGTACAGTGAAAGTCCGGTAGACTGTGCAGCCGCTTTGGCAGCCGCCATACTTACAGCAAGCATGGCATTCGCCCCCAGCTTACTTTTATTGGCCGTACCATCTATGTCCAGCATTATTTTGTCTATGCCGCGCTGGTCAGTCACTTCACAACCGTAGAGCTCCTCTGCAATAACGTCGTTAATGTTGCTTACCGCTTTCAGTACACCTTTACCAAGATATTTTTTCTTGTCGCCGTCACGCAGTTCTACTGCTTCGTGTTTACCTGTGCTGGCCCCGCTGGGTACAGCTGCACGGCCCATTACGCCGTCGCTGGTATATACATCTGCTTCTACGGTGGGGTTGCCTCTGCTGTCCAGTATCTGGCGGGCTACTATTTCAGTAATGAAACTCATGAGTGTGAAAATTTAATTTGTGCTGCAAAAATATAGGATACACGTTACAAAAGATAATATTGGCCAATATTTGAAATCATGAAACTCTTTTGCATAATGCTGCAGGACACCATTGTAACTGGTGCGAAACAGTGCTGATAGTATACTGCAATCATAGTAAACGCAGTTACTGTCATCTGAATAGTGCTGTAGTATTAAGGGGCAAAACTTTTAGCAGAATGTTAAGTAGTAAAAATGGTGGACCAGATAAACGCATCATTCTCTAATTTTACCCTAAATGACACATATGAAACCAAATATCGGCATAACAGAAGAAAACCTGACAGAAGTATGTAAGATACTGAACTCACTGCTCACTGATGAATTTGCACTATATGCCCGTACAAGGTATTGCCACTGGAATGTGACAGGCCCGGCATTTTCAGTGCTGCATCAGTTTTTCGAAACACAATACAATGAGCTGGCAGAAATTATGGACTCGGTTGCTGAGCGCGTGCGTCAGTTGGGAGGTATAGCTGCCGGAGGCAATCTTGCAAATATCACTGCTTCTATGAGGCTGCCTGAAGCAAAAGAAGAACAGGGAGCTATGAAGATGGTGCTGGGACTGCTCAATGACCATGAAACCATTATCCGCGGGTTAAGAGGTGACCTTGACAATGTGCAGAACACACTGGGCGATGCCGGAACTGCCGATTTCATTACCGGTATTATGACCACACATGAGAAAATGGCGTGGATGCTCCGTGCTCATCTGTAGGCATAAAGCTTAAAACTTAATGATATATCAGCGCTCTGTGCCTTGCAAAATCTGTAAGGTAACAGAGCGCTGTTACATTCCGCTACAGTAAAATTACTGCCATAATCTACCCGGTACATTAAATAAACCATATCAAAGCAAGTACCTTTGCGCCCATAAAATTGCTTTACAGATGCATCTTATAAGAAGGAATCGCATACTACGTGTATCTCCGGCCATGCGCCAGATGGTGGCAGAAACAACCCTGAGACCCGCAGATCTGATAGCTCCGCTCTTTATCATAGAGGGTAAGAACGAAAAGGAAGAGATATCTTCTATGCCCGGTTACTACCGGATGAGTATTGATAATACTGTCACAGAGGTGAAGGCAATGTGGGGTATGGGTATAAGAAGTGTGCTGCTGTTTATAAAGTGTGCAGATGAGGCAAAGGACAATAAAGGGACAGAAGCGCTCAATCCTGACGGACTAATGCAGCGGAGTATAAAAGCAGTGAAAGATGCGTGTCCTGAAATGGTGGTAATGACAGATGTGGCCCTTGACCCATTTTCAATTTATGGTCATGACGGCATAGTGGCAGATAATGAGATTGTTAATGATGCCACGGTAGAGGTGCTGGCTCAGATGAGTGTGAGCCATGCAGCAGCAGGTGCAGATATGGTAGCTCCCAGCGATATGATGGATGGCAGGATACTGGCTATAAGAGAGGCGCTGGAGCAGGCTGGCTATACAAAGACCGGCATTATGGCATACAGTGCAAAATATGCCTCCTGTTTTTATGGTCCCTTCCGCGATGCGCTGGATAGTGCGCCGGGCTTTGGCGATAAGAAAACCTATCAGATGGACTATGCCAACAGGATAGAGGCTGTAAAAGAAGCGGTGATGGATGTGGAAGAAGGTGCTGATATAGTAATGGTAAAACCAGCTATGGCTTACCTGGATATAATAAGAGAGGTGCGCAACAGTGTAGATGTACCTGTAAGTGCCTATCACGTAAGCGGTGAGTATGCCATGATAAAAGCTGCTGCAAAAATGGGGTGGCTGGATGAGCAGAAAGCTATGATGGAATCGCTCACATCAATAAAACGTGCCGGCGCCGGACTCATAGCTACATACTATGCCCGCGAGGCTGCACAACTTATTAACGGACAATAACGGCACTATACAGTCCGTTATCATGCTACTTTTACCTATTTTCACATAAGCTATTCATGCACATGCGTGTATCTATATTACTGATTGCGGCAATATCTTTCATGGCAATTCTTGCCGGAAGTTCCTGCCGTAAGGAGAAACAGTTTCTTACCAGCGGTGGCGAACTCAGGTTTTCTGATGATACACTCAGCTTTGATACCGTATTTACATCTGCCGGAAGTTTTACTATAGGTATATTAATATATAATGCTCAAAATCAGGATATTGTATTGAGCTCTGTGAGGATGAATAATGCCAGCTCGTACTTTCATCTGAATGTAGATGGCTTTAGCGGGAATAGTGTTACCGATATACGTATAGCGCCTCGTGATAGCATATATGTTTTTGCTACAGTTAACATAGACCCTAATGATAAGCTTACACCATTTGTTGTCACAGACTCATTGATAGCTACTCTGAATGGCCGTGATTTTTATGTTCCATTCATCGCATACGGACAAAATGCCCGATACATAAAAGATAGTGTAATAACCACCAATGCTGTTTGGGACTCTACCCTGCCCTATGTAATTATTAACAGTGCAGGTGTTGCATCAGGTGCCACGCTTACCCTCAATCCCGGATGTAAAGTATATATGCATCAGAATTCCGGCCTGGTGGTATTTGGTAAACTGTTATGTAATGGAACTGCTACAGATAGCGTCATATTTCAGGGCGACAGGCTGGACAGGCGTTATTTCGACTATGAGGGCTATCCCGGAGAATGGGGCGGTATTTACTTCCACTCATACAGTAGCGGTAGCCGCCTCAGGTACACCCGTATCATAAACGGTGGTAATGGTGCACTGGGCAATCCCGCAGCAGTATGGGTAACTATTGACTCCAATGGTGCAGGCTCAGAGCCTCAGCTACGAATGGAAAACTGCATTATCAGTAATTCCATAGGTACTGGTATATATGCACAGAAGGCTACAGTGTCTGCTACCAATTGTCTCATACACACTACCGGTGGCTATGCACTGGCTGTGATACAGGGAGGCAGAGATACATTTACCAACTGTACATTTGCCAATTACGGAGGTACCGCATTGTCACACAGCACACAGGGCACGGTAGCTATACTTAATTATTACAGGCCCGACCAGTACACCATATTTTATGGCGACCTCTATGCAGCAATGAATAACTGTATTGTATATGGATCACTGGATAGCGAAATAGTGTGCAGTGCTGCACCTGAGGCAGAAGCAAAACTGGAAATGAATCATTGCCTGCTGAAAATGGGTAGTGTAAGGGAACCTTTCGTGAATTTTACTGCATGCCTGTTTAATGAAGACCCACTTTTTGTCGATACCGAAAAGAAAGATTTTCATCTGAAAGAGGGCTCACCGGCCATTGGTACCGGCAATATTTCCTTAATACCTGGTATAGACCTGGACGGAAAGGCCAGGACATCAGCCGATATCGGTTGTTATAAGTTTGAATAATACTTTCATATTATGTATATGTAGTTGTTTAACTTAAAGTGAAATAATTGCTATCTGCCCCAACATATTTACAGTTTGCATCTGTCTAATTGGGTAAATATTCCTAATTTAGTGATTATTTGAATCTTACGAAACTCGAATCAAGTCAGATATTTATGAATTTACCTACTAACAGGATTTACCTGCTGGCATTAGGACTTTTTGTTGCAGGCAATGTGTATGCTCAGCAAAAAGATAATAGTGGCGTAGCAAATGAGATACGCAATGAGGCCGATGGTACCCTGAAGTCGCTCTCATTCCTGCCTTCTGCCAACTGGAAACCTGGACAGGCAGGTGAGCTATTTACCCGTTTCTGCGATGTGAATAGTGAAAATCACACAGAAATGAGATTGCTACACTCTACTACCAACAAAGCCGGTGCAACAACTGACAGATACGTAGAGTATTTCAAGGGTTTGAAAATATCATACAGCAGTGCTACCGTCAACAGTAAGGATGGTCGCGTGAGCTTTGTAACCAGTAATGTTTACAAGCCTGATGCCGGCCTGTCTGAAGTGCCGGTTCTTTCAGCCGCTACGGCGTTTACACATGCACTGAATTTTGTAGGTGCTACAAAATATAAATGGGAGAATCCTACAGAGGAAGCATATATAAAAGAACTTTATCATAAGCCGGATACCTCCTATCTGCCACATGGTATACTTACCTGGGTAGAGGATCTCCGTTCAGAGAATAAAGACCATAAGCTGCATCTGGCATGGTCTTTCGATATATATGCCGAAGAGCCATTGAGCCGCCAGGAGGTATTTATCGATGCTGCTACGGGCAAAGTACTCTTTTCCAACCCTCTTATCAGACATACTGCTGCTACCGGCGCATCGCGATACAGTGGTGTTGTACCATTCCAGACATCTTTTGTAGGTGGTACATACAGGCTTTACGACTCCACAAGAGGTAGCGGTGTATATACCCGCAACATGAATAATGGTACCAGTTATGGAGCTGCTATACAGTTTACCAGTGCTACCAATACGTGGCCGGCACCTGCTGCCGGTGATAATGTGGCGCTGGATGCACACTGGGGTGGTGAAATGGTTTATGATTACTGGTTTAACCGTCATGGCCGGCTTAGCTGGGACAATCTGGACGGTATACTCCTCCAGTATGTGCACTATGGCTCTAACTATAACAATGCTTACTGGAATGGTACTGCCATGACTTATGGCGATGGTAGCGGAATAGCTGCCGGTGGTTTCAGCCCACTTACCTCATTGGATGTTACTGCCCATGAAGTGGGTCATGGCGTTTGTGAAGCTACTGCCAATCTGGTGTATGCTATGGAGTCCGGCGCACTGAATGAGGCGTTCAGCGACTGCTGGGCGGCTGCCATTGAGCATTGGGCAGACCCTCACGAAAGTGATGCAATGCCTAAAAGCTACTGGGATGTGGGTGAGGAAATAGGTACTGAGCCACTGCGAAGTATGAACAGCCCCTTACTGCAGGGACAGCCGGATACTTACGGAGGTACTAACTGGACAAATCAGGTAGGTTGTACTCCTACAAGTGGTAACGACTATTGTGGTGTACACAGGAATAGTGGTTTGATGAATTACTGGTTTTACCTGCTTGTAAACGGAGGTTCCGGTACCAATGACAATGGCGATGCCTACATTGTTAATGCACTGGACTGGACAAAGTCAGAAATAATATTATATCAGGCAGAACTGGCGCTAACGTCCACAGCCGATTATATGGACATGCGTACGGCTTCCATTAATGCGGCCAACATGCTTTATGGCCCCTGCTCGTTCGAGGCGCAGTGTGTTACAAGTGCATGGTACGCTGTTGGCGTAGGTCCTAATTTTATGCCATGTACACCACAGATTTCATTTGAGACCTCCAAAATTGAGGTTATGGAGTCTGCAGCGTCAACAGCATGTGGCGCCAGCAAAACAATATCTATTGGCATTACCCCATCGGGACCTACCATTGCAGGTGGCAGCCCTATCGTAGCGCTTATGCCAGACCCGTCTTCTACAGCGGTAGCCGCAGTAGATTATACTTTCAGCGCTCCAGCGGTTATCTTCCCGGCAGGAGATATGTCTACCCGTTATATAACAATGACCATATTTGATAATGGCAATGTTAATGATGATAAGTTTTTGAAACTTGGGCTGTCCGTAACTGCGATGGGTACCGGTGCTATCGTAGCTCCTTTCAATGATTCGCTTACTATCAATATATATAATGACGATAGCATTCCTCATCCGGGTGGTATTTTATACCCCAATCTGAATGCCGGTTTGCCCGTTGTAAGTGACTTTACATCACCTTTTTATGGTACAAGGCGCAGAGCAAGGTCTCAATACATGATTTTTGCACGGGAAATGGCAGAAGCAGGTGTTGTGCCCGGGGCTCCAATTACGCAAATAGCTTTTGATGTGCTTACCAAAAACTCTACCGGTGCATTTACTTCATTTACCGTAAGTATGCGCAATACCAATGCGGTAGACCTTTATTCCGGATTTGTTACTGGTTTGACGCAGGTATATACCGGAAACCATACAACAAATCCTGGCATTGACTCAATAGATTTTAATACAGGAACATTTACATGGGATGGTGTTAGTAATGTGGTAGTACAGTTCTGTTATGGAACAAATGCCAGCACCTACTCAGGAAATGACCTTGTGGCAGGTGTGCAGCAGGGAGAATTTACCATAGGCGACTATAATGTAACGAATAGTGGCTCAGGCACAGGTTGTGGTCTTGGGTTCAGTACCGGAAACCGTACCGTAGTGCGTCCTGCTATGCGTTTCAAGCAGGATGTACCACCTTCGGAAGTAGAGGCAACAGCCGGAAGCAACAGAGTATGGAATGTGCGTGCCGGTGAGGAAGTATATTTCTACAGCACTGCCGACTCGCAGGTTATTGCAGGCATCATGGGTATGGACAATGACCTGGGGTGTGTTACGGCAACAGTAACACAGCAGGGCAATGGACTGACACCGGCAGCATTCTCAGGCGTTAACCGCATGAGGAAAGAGGTGAATATTGTACCAACAACGGCTGGAGCTATTACCACCAGTGATGTTACTATTTATCTGAACACTACAGAGCTGGCTGGCATAGACCCGGCCACATTGTTGCTGTTGCGTACTACTGCTGCAGCTGATGCAGATGTTAGTACTGCAAACTCCGTTGTGGTAACACCTACACTCGTTACCGGTGGTAACTATACCGGGTTCAGAGGTACGTTTACCGGGTATGGACGCTATATACTTATAGATGGTCCGTTGTGCAATACACCGGCATCATCCATTACACCGGCAGGACCCACTTCTTTCTGCGTAGGTAGTAGTGTATTACTAAATGCTCCTTCAGGTGCCGGATTAGGATATCAGTGGCAGTTGGGTGGTGTTGCTATCCCGGGTGCTACTTCAGCCAGTTATACTGCCACACTGGGTGGAGACTATACTGTTATTGTAAATCAGTCCACCTGCGACAGTACCTCACTGCCGGTGACTGTGATACTTGATTCTGCATATGCAGCGCCAATTACAGGTACAGCCTCAGTATGTGAGGGAGCCACAACCATATTTACTGATGCTACACCCGGTGGCGTATGGAGCACGGGTAATGCTGCTGTTGCTACCGTAGCCGCAGGAACAGTAACGGGTGTTATGGCTGGCACAGCTGATATCTCATACACTGTCACTAATGCATGTGGCGCTGCTACTGCTGTACGTACAGTAACGGTCAACGCTCCTACTGCCTTGAGTGCATCTACCGGGGCTATGGCTGTATGTGAGGGTGCTACTACTACCCTTGCCAACAGTACTGGCGGTGGTGTATGGAGCAGTGGTTCTCCTGCTGTTGCCACAGTTGACGGTACCGGTAATGTTACCGGTATTGCTACAGGCACGGCCGATATCAGCTATACATTTACAAATGCGTCAGGATGTGTATCCTCTGCGGTATCTGTAGTGACTGTAAATGCTGCTCCTGTTGCTACTACTACGCCTGCCGGCACATATCTGATATGTATAGGCACTACGGCCACTATCAATGCCCTGCCTGCATCATCAGCCCTCTCATATCAGTGGGTAGATGGAGGCACAGATATTCCGGGTGCTACCAGTGATACATATATATCCGGTACCGCTGGCGACTATCATGTAAGGATTACAAATGCACTGGGCTGTGCATCTACATCGGCTGTTGTAACGGTGAGCATTAATCCTACCCCTACAGTAGTTGCCGGTGTTAGTGTGGCATCGGGTGCAGGTACATCTATGTGTGCTCCCTCATCACCGGTTACATTTACTGCCACACCTGTTAACGGTGGCCCTGCACCTGCATACCAGTGGTATGTAAATGGTGCACCTATGGGGACTTCGGCCGATACGTATGCTTACCTGCCATCTGATGGAGATGAAGTAAGCGTAATGATGACCAGCAGTTCGCCATGTGCTATACCTGCTGTAGCTACTGCATCGGTAACACTTACAGTTATTCCATGGGGTATGCCGTCGGCTGCTGTGGAAGCCATGCCGAATGATACTGTTTGTATAGGCTCTACGGTTACATATAGTGCCGTGCCCAGCTATGGCGGTACAGCTCCGTTGTATACATGGACCCGTAATGGTATCAATGTAGGTACAGGACCTACCTATACCAATATCCCCAATAACGGAGATATGATAGTATGTACCGTTACCAGCAATTATACCTGTCTGCTGGCATCCTCTGGTGCGGGTGCGCCACTCATCATGCGTGTGGAAGAGCCTGCTGTAAATACGGTGGCTATATCTACAGCTACACCGGTTACTACACCGGGAGCACTTGTCACATTTGCAGCAGTAGCGCCCAATGCAGGGCCTACCCCATCCTACCAATGGTATATTAATACAGTTGCAGTACCAGGGGCTACTAATATTACATTTACTACCACATCACTTACCAACGGGCAAACCGTTCACTGTAAGGTTACCAGCAGTCTCATATGTGTAGACCCGCTTATAGCTCTCAGTAACGGCATCACAATGGTGGTAGGTACTCCCGGAGGTGTGAACGGAATAGAAGAAGCAGGTGTAATATCTGTAATGCCTAACCCTAACAACGGCTCATTTGTTATTGCCGGAGATGCATCATTTGCTGGTGAGCCGGTACAGATAACGGTTATGAATATGCTGGGACAAAAGGTGTATGAGCATACTTCAGAGCCGGCTTCAGGTACGCTTCATGAAACGGTTACACTGCCCGCAGGCACAGCTGCTGGTGTGTATCTGCTTTCTGTGAAAACATCATCGCAAACCGCTACCTTCCATGTGACGGTTAATAAATAAGAGAGTCATATATTATATCATAAGCGGAGACCCAACTGGTCTCCGCTTTTTTGTTGCAAATGCATACTGTTACTATTGGATAATGCGAGAATAAAAGAGATGCCCGGAAAGCAGTATATCGGCTAACTTTACATCTTTATGCTGCTGGCTGCTTTTTTTATATGTGTATTGTTGCAATGCCTTTATGGCCTTTTCTTTCTGCGCAATACAGCCAGACCATCTGCGCTCTATCATGAAAAACCAACAATTCCGCTTACCGTACTGATATGTGCCCGCAATGAAGCGCAGAATCTGAGCCGGAATTTACCTGCGCTTCTGGAGCAGATATATACAGATGAAGCAGGGATGCCATTGTATGAAGTGCTGGTAGTGGATGACCACTCTATTGATGATACACAGGATGTGGTGACAGGCCTCATAGCACAGTTTAGTCACCTGCGTTATATAAGGTCAGGGCTACCCGCCGGTAAACAATATGCTTTGCAGGCAGGTGCAGAAGCCGCACAATATGATATATTGGTACTTACTGATGCCGACTGTACTCCTGCTGGTAGTAACTGGCTGGCTGCGCTCTCGGCCCCGTTCTCTGAGGGTAAAGAGATTGTTTTAGGTTATGGCAGATACAATAGCCGTCCCGGATTGTTGAATACGTTTATCAGATGGGAGACAGTACATACCTTTTTACAGTACAGCTCCTATGCCATTGCCGGTATACCATACATGGGTGTGGGAAGAAATATGGCATGTACACGTCAGTTATTACAGTCTGCGGGCAGGCATCCTTTGTGGCAGAAACTGACATCGGGCCATGACGATATTATAGTACAGTCTGGTGCCGGTTCCGGAAATACGGCAGTGATTTGTACACCAGAATCTGTAACCTGCTCTGAAGCAGAAAGTGATTTGAATAACTGGATAAAACAAAAACAAAGGCATACCTCTACAGGGAAATACTATCGGGAACCGGGCAGGACGTTGCTGGGGATTTATGCAATCACACATGCGGGTATGTGGCTGAGTGTATGTATTATGAGTATCCTGTGTCTGTGGACTCCGGCTGCATTTGTGTTGTTTGCTGTAAGATGTGTAATAGCATGGATGGTTTTTCGGCTTGTTACAAGGAAAACAGGAGAAAGGTTTACATTTTTTACGTGGCTGGCTGGTGATAGCGGCTGGATGATATATAACTTTGCGTTCCTTCCGTACATATCATGGAAAAACAAAACAAACTGGAAGTAGTTTTAAAATACTTCGACGATTTTACAGAAACACAGCTATCCCAGCTGGAAGCGCTGGATGCACTTTATAATGAGTGGAACGGAAAGATAAATGTCATATCCCGTAAGGATATTGATGCGCTTTATGAAAAGCATGTACTGCATTCGCTGGCTATAGCAGCTATATGCCCGTTCGATGATGGCGCCCGTATTCTGGATATTGGTACCGGTGGCGGATTCCCAGGCATACCGCTGGCTATCTTGTTTCCTGAATGTCAGTTTGTACTGGCCGATAGTATAGGTAAAAAGATAAAAGTAGTGCAGGAGGTAGCTACAGCTATTGGGCTGAAGAATGTAATTGCTATACATACCCGTGCCGAGGAACTGAAAGGGAAATATACTTTCGACTATGCAGTATCACGCGCAGTAGCTCCCCTGGCCGACCTATGGAGATGGGGAAGTCCGCTCATTACCCGAGGACAGAAAAGTGACGAACTGCCAAATGGTCTTGTATGTCTTAAAGGTGGCGACCTTAAGGCTGAAATAGCTGAAACCGGTATGCACCGCATAGTGCAGGCATGGAGTGTACATGATATTTTTCCTGAACCATCATTTGAGGAGAAGTTTGTGGTATATGTACCAAAACTGAACTGACGAATCTTTTTCATTATTTTTGCGCCCTGACCATCAAAAACACAACATCTTATATATATGGGTAGGATATTTGAAGTACGTAAGGCCAGTATGTTTGCGCGTTATGACCGCATGGCCAAGCAATTTACACGTATAGGCAAGGAAATTGCAATAGCTGTAAAGAAAGGCGGGGCAGACCCTGACAATAACCCCATGCTGCGTCGCGTAATGCAGAATGCGAAGTCTGTGAACATGCCTAAAGACCGCGTAGAAGCTGCTATTAAGAACGCGCTGGGTAAGGACACAAGTAACTTTGATGAGGTACTGTATGAAGGTTATGCCCCACATGGTATAGCGCTGCTGGTAGTTACCGCTACTGACAATACTACACGTACAGTAGCCAATGTGCGCTCTCACTTTAATAAAGGCGGTGGCGCACTGGGCAACAGTGGCTCGGTAAGCTTCCTTTTCCGTCATCTCGGTGTATTTAAACTGAAGCCGGAGGGACTGGATATGGATGAGATGGAGCTGGAGCTTATTGACTATGGTCTGGAAGAAGTAGGCGAAGACAGCGAAGGCAACATCATCGTTCGTTGTGGGTTCACTGACTTTGGTAATATGCAGAAAGCGCTGGAAGAAAAAGGAATAACTCCTATTTCGTCAGAGCTGGAGTGGATACCATCCTCTACGGTTGCAATTACAGATGAGCAGGCCGAAGATGTGTTCAAGCTCATAGAGCGTGTAGAACAGGACGATGACGTTCAGCATGTGTTCCACAATATGGCATAATTAGATTAACCTGATTATAAAGACGACTGCTACGGCGGTCGTCTTTTTTATGCCACATTCTGTACGGTGGTACTTGTACCTGTATTTCGTGTTATCTGTCCCCCACCCTTATTTCCGTTGCATTTATGCCGTATCTGCCTTTTGAACAGAGTATATTTGCAGCCGGTTTTACCTGTTATTTATGTATTCGATAATAAGAAGTCTGCTTTTTCGCATAGATGCTGAAAAAGTACATTACATGGTTATGGGCTGGCTTACAACAGCCAGTAAGATAGCTCCCCTGCGTGCCATGCTCAAAGCAATGTTTGTAAAAAAAGCGCCCTCTCTTGAGCGCACACTCTGGGGTATTACCTTCCCTAACCCTGTAGGACTTGCTGCCGGATTTGATAAGGATGCCCGTTTTACAGACTCACTGGCATGTCTGGGGTTCGGATTTATAGAAATAGGTACCGTTACGCCACGCCCCCAGCCGGGCAATCCGCAGCCCCGCTTGTTCAGACTTCCGGCCGATAAGGCGCTTATAAACCGTATGGGCTTTAACAACGGAGGTGCTGCTGCAGCCGCAGAAAGGCTTAAAAAGCGTAAAGCGCATGTTATAATAGGTGGCAACATAGGCAAAAACAAAGACACCCCTAACGAGCAGGCCACCGATGACTATGAAAAAGCATTCCTGGCCTTGTATGATGTGGTAGATTATTTTGTAGTGAATGTTAGCAGCCCTAATACTCCCGGCCTGCGTGCCCTGCAGGATAAGGAGCCACTCACACAGCTGCTGAGCCACCTTCAGCAGCTGAACAGGGAAAAAGGTAAGCGGAAACCCCTGCTGCTGAAAATAGCCCCCGATCTTACCAATGAGCAGCTCGATGATATTATAGAAATAGTGCGCAATACCGCCCTCGATGGTATTGTATCGTCTAATACTACCATCAGCCGTGAAGGTCTGGCAACCCCGCCCGATGAAGTAGCGGCAATCGGCATGGGTGGCCTCAGTGGCGCACCACTAAAAAACAGGGCTACGGAAGTAGTGAAATACCTGCATAGCCGCAGTAATGGCACTATTCCCATAATAGCATCGGGCGGCATTTTTACCGCAGCCGATGCGCAGGAAAAGCTGGATGCAGGTGCGTCATTGGTGCAGGTGTATACAGGTTTTATTTATGAAGGTCCTGCCATTGCAAAAAATATATGCAGCGGCATTCGTTGATTTACAATATTGAAAGGCAATTACATTGGTCTGTTGCCGAATACTCTCGTATCTTAGATGGAACAAAAAACTACGATGGCACAACTGGTTAGAAAAGAAGACGCACTGGAATATCACGCAAAAGGGAGACCCGGAAAGATAGAAGTGGTAGCGACAAAAGAGACAAAAACCCAGCGCGATCTGGCGCTGGCCTACTCTCCTGGCGTGGCCGACCCGTGTATGGAAATACACAACAATCCTGAAGATGTATATAAATACACCGCCAAAGGAAACCTTGTAGCTGTTATCAGTAACGGTACTGCCGTACTGGGCCTGGGCGATATAGGGCCGGAAGCTTCCAAGCCTGTAATGGAAGGTAAAGGCCTTCTGTTTAAAATATATGCCGATATAGATGTATTTGACATAGAGCTGAACACAAAGAACATTGATGAGTTTGTCAGTGTTGTAAAAGCAATGGAGCCTACATTCGGCGGCATTAACCTTGAAGATATCAAGGCGCCGGAATGTTTTGAAATAGAGCGCCGTCTGAAGGCAGAACTCAGTATTCCCATCATGCACGACGACCAGCATGGTACTGCCATTATCTCTGGTGCCGCCCTGCTCAATGCACTGGAACTGGTAGGCAAGAAAATATCGGATATTAAAATGGTTATAAGCGGTGCCGGAGCATCAGCTATATCCTGCTGTAAAATATACATGGAGTTGGGTGCCCGCATTGAGAACATGTATATGTTCGATACCAAAGGGCTCATTGTCAGCAGCCGTACCGACCTTGATGACAATAAGCGCCCGTTTGCCAAAGATATGGAGCAGATAAGCCTGGCCGATGCCATGAAGGGGGCTGATGTATTTATAGGACTTTCAAAAGGCAATATTGTATCTAAGGATATGGTATCGGGCATGGCAGATAACCCTATAGTATTCGCCCTTGCTAATCCCACCCCTGAAATATCCTACGACGATGCTATAGCGGCACGCCACGATGTCATTATGGCCACTGGTCGCTCAGATTATCCTAATCAGGTAAATAACGTATTGGGTTTCCCTTACATATTCCGCGGTGCGTTGGATGTAAGAGCAAAGGGTATCAATGAAGTTATGAAGCTGGCTGCGGTACATGCGCTGGCTGCGCTGGCCAAAGAGCCTGTGCCTGATAGTGTGAATGCAGCATACAATAACAGCCGTCTGAGTTTCGGGCCTGGTTATATCATACCTAAGCCCATGGACCCCCGATTGCTGGTAACTGTTTCTACTGCGGTAGCCCGTGCGGCTATTGAAAGCGGTCTTGCCCGTCGCCCAATTACCGACTGGACAGCCTATGAAAATGAGCTGATGCGCCGCTCCGGCTCTTACGACCATCTGCTTAAATTTATCAACAACAAAGCAAAACAGCGTCCTAAGCGTGTAGTTTTTGCCGAGGCAGAAAATTACAAAATACTACAGGCTGCACAGATAGCTAAAGACGATGGTGTTGCTATACCTATTCTGCTGGGCAATAAGAAGAAGATACAGGAGATGATAGACCAGTATGGCTATCATCTGGAAGGCGTAGAGATAATAGACCCTAAATGCGCCAGCATGGAGGGTAAACGCAATGAATATGGCGAGCTGTTCTTTGATAAGCGCAAACGCAGAGGTATAAACCTTTACGAAGCCAAAAAGACAATGAGGGAGCGCACTTACTTCGGTTGTATGATGGTACATAACGGCGATGCCGATGCTATGATATCAGGGCTCACCCGTAAGTACCCTGACACTATCAGGCCCGCGCTGGAGATAATAGGTATGGAAGAAGGTGTGAGAAAGGTAGCCGGCATGTATATCATGCTCACCAAAAAAGGCCCACTGTTCTTTGCCGATACCACGCTCAACTTCAATCCCACAGAAGATGAACTGGTAGATATCACCATGCTTACAGCCAATATGGTGAGCAGCTTCAACATCAAGCCGCGTATAGCTATGCTGTCATATTCTAACTTTGGCAGCAGTCCGTCGCATGAAGCTACTACCGTACGCAATGCCGTAGAGAAAATAAAAGACGCTAACCCAGACCTCATCATTGATGGGGAAATGCAGGCTGGTGTAGCCTTTAATCAGGAGCTGCTGAAGGAAAACTATCCATTCTCTGACCTGGTGCATGAGTCGCCCAATGTGCTCATATTCCCCAATCTTGCTGCGGGTAATATTGCTTATCACCTCCTGCAGGAGGTAGGCGGTGCCGAAGCTGTAGGTCCCATTTTGCTGGGACTCAGGAAGCCGGTATATGTACTGCAGCTGGGCAGCACTGTGCGCCAGATAGTGAACATGATAGCCCTGGCGGTCATAGAAGCGCAGAATAAAGAATAATAACAACAGAAACACTACAGATGCCACTGGTACCGCATCCGGTGGCATCTTCATTTTACACACGCTTTGCACTTACCTTTGCGCCATGCTCACAGCTAACGATGCCGAAGATATATGGGATGACGAGGAGCCTGAAGAGGACGTCACAGAAGAGAATGCCGAACCGGTAGAACGGCTGCGTATCGTCACAGATAAGCGGCAGGAACCACTGCGCATAGACAAGTTTCTGATGAACCGGCTGGAAGGCGCTACGCGCAATAAGGTACAGCAGGCTATAGATGAAGGCTTCATTCTGGTAAACGACAATATCGTAAAGTCCAACTATAAGGTTAAAGCGCACGATACCATTGTCGTTTTTGAAACCCGGCGCCCCGAAAGTCAGGAGGTAATCCCTGAGCAGCTACCCCTTAATGTGGCGTATGAGGATGATGCGCTTATGATTATCAATAAGCCTGCCGGTATGGTAGTACACCCTGGCTGTGGCAACTATAGTGGCACACTGGTAAACGGACTTATGTGGTATATGCAGCAGGCTCATATAGAAGTAGATGGTCTTACCCGTGTAGGGCTGGTGCATAGAATAGACAAGGATACCACAGGCCTTATAGTAATAGGAAAGACCGAAAAAGCCATGCAGCACCTGGCTGCACAGTTCAAAAAGCACACCGTACACCGGCGGTATATAGCCCTCGTATGGGGCGACCTCCCCGAAGATGAAGGCACCATCAGGGCACATATAGGTCGCAATCTGCGATTCAGGAAAATAATGGATGCCTTCCCCGATGGAGAGCATGGTAAAGAGGCTGTTACACACTATAAAGTACTGGAAAGGTTTAATTATGTAACGCTTACCGAGCTGAGACTGGAAACCGGCCGCACCCATCAGATACGTGTACATATGAAGCACCTCGGGCATCCCCTCTTTAATGATGCTACCTATGGCGGTGACCGTATTGTAAAGGGTACCGTATTCAATAAGTATAAGCAGTTTGTAGAAAACTGTTTTAATATACTGCCCAGGCATGCCCTGCATGCAAAAGAGCTCGGCTTCATGCACCCGGTAGAAAACCGCTGGTTGCAGCTGGACTCAGACCTGCCGCAGGATATGGCACAGGTAATAGAGAAATGGCGTACCTATACGGCGGGTATCAGAAAAGAGTAAAACACGTCTTTGCCACAATACCCATAACTTAGAAGTATGGTTCATAAGATACTCAGCGACAAGCCTACCCGGCTTTTTCTTGCATTGTCTTCTTTTTTCGTTGCCAATGCACTCATTGCAGAGTGTATCGGAGGTAAACTCCTGTCTCTGGAAAAAGTATTGGGTATGGAGCCTCATCCGTTTTCACTGCTTGGGGAGCCGGGGCTTACCTATACCCTTTCCTGTGGTGTATTACTATGGCCGCTTGAGTTTATTATGACAGACATTGTTAATGAATATTTTGGTCTCAAAGCTGTCAGGCGCATTTCCTACATAGCGGTGGTGCTCATCAGCTATGCATTTTTTATGTTTTATGCAGCCATCAATACCCCACCCGACACTGCTTTCTGGGTTACCAGTCAGGCTGGCTCCGGCATACCCGATATGCAGGCGGCTTTCAGCGGCATTTTTGGGCAGGGAATGTGGATTATTGCAGGCAGCTTAACGGCCTTTCTGGTTAGCCAGATGGTAGATGTATGGGTGTTTCACCGCATCAAAAAACTCACCGGCGAGCGTATGGTATGGTTGCGTGCCACAGGCTCCACAGTCATATCGCAGTTGGTAGATAGTTTTGTAGTGTTGTTTATTGCATTTAAGCTGGGTCGCGACTGGAGCTATCAGCGTGTTATTGCCTTATGCCTCATCAGTTATTCCTATAAAGCTACGGTTGCATTGCTGCTCACACCTGCTATTTATATGGTAGAGAAGGTTATTGACCGTTATCTGGGCAAGGAAACTGCTGCTGCCATGAAGGCCGCTGCTATGGCCCGGGAAGATTAATGTTTAGTCTCTGAGCAGTATTATCCGGGATGTCTTTCCCTTTTTGTTGAACGACTGCAGCCGTTCTTCCTTCCCTGCATCATCACTTAGTCTCAGCTCCACCGTATTGGGAGGGTTTTTACCTTCATCTATTGCCGTTACTATCACTTCATTTCTGCCGGGTATCAGTCTTAGCAGTGTTCTCTTCTTTTCTGCCGATAATACAAAGTTTGCAAGTACCTCTTTCCCATTGAGCGATACAGATACCGCATCACCATCTATTACACCGGCATCCCATAGCTCCAGGGTACACACAGTAGCCTGCCACTTGTATTCTTTATCAGTGCCCTCAGTTATTTTGCCGGGGGCAGGTGCCGGACTTTCAGTAGTAGGTTTTATATCGTGCGGCACAGCGACTTTCTCTTTCATTTCCCACTCAGTGGCCGGCACATCCAGTGATATATCTCCCTCTCCGCACAACTCATTCATCTTGTTCATAGCCCTGAAGCGACCATGAAAGTGTACATTGCCCTTTTTCTCCTTCCACCGTAGCACAGCATTTATGTAGCATACCGCCATTGAATCCGGTATTTTACCCAGCGCCACGGTTTCCTGTAGCACCATCAGGCCAGCCTCCCGCTTTATCACACAGTTTACTTTGGTTCTTACTATGGTGCCGTCCTGGTCAGTTACAGATTGTCCCTTAGCGCTGCTTTCACGCATGTCCAGTTCTACTCTGTATGGATATGTTCCGGCATCTTTTACTTTCATCTGCCCTTTCAGTACACATTTTTGTTGGGCATGTGTCATTACAGGAAGAAAAAAGAACAGAATTATTATACGGTGGTACACTGGCATATTATTTGTCTTTACGCAGTGATTTATAAATGCGGATAGCGCTCATGAGCAGTATCACAAAAAGCACAAGGCCACCCAGCCCCCACACAAGGCTCATACCCTGCTTTACTACTGCCAGCATTACTATCGCTACCAGAAATATGGTGGCTACCTCATTCCATATTCTCAGCTTTGTAGACGAGTACCGAAACTCCCCTGCCGCCTGTTGTTTGAAAATACGGTGCAGGGTATAAAAGTACACATACAGCAATATCACAAACGCGAGTTTTATGTGCAGCCATAGCTCCATATGGCCGCGCAGATACCACATCCACGGACCAAAAATAAGCGTTAACACAGCCGATGGCCAGGTAATACCGTACCACAGCCTGCGGCTCATAATGCCAAATTGTTGCTGTAGAATAGTACGCTCCGGCTCTGGTTTGTCATTGGCCTCTGTATTATATATAAACAGGCGCACGATATAAAACATACCGGCAAACCATGTTACGATAAATATTATATGCAGTGCTTTTATATAGTCGTACATAACTATAAACGATTTCCGTTCAGGACAGGGATTATATTGAGGCTCCCGGCCCGCTCAAAGATAGCCCGAAATGACCGATCACATACCTACTCCCGTAGGTACACGTGCTTTTGTCCGTCTCCAGGGCTGTATGTATGCAGCTGTTATTATACTTCCGATACCAGTGTACCTACAGCCTCTACCCATCGTGGCTGTATATTCATACAGGGGATGTAGGTATAGGACTGTCCACCGGCATTCATGAAGTTTTCTTTCTCCCGTATAGCTATTTCTTCCAGCGTTTCCAGGCAGTCACTTACAAAGGATGGACACACCACTATCAGGTCTTTAATGCCTTCGGCAGGCATTTGCTCCATACGCGTGGTAGTGGCAGGTTTCAGCCACTCAGCCCGCCCCAGTTTCGATTGAAATGCTACGCTGTAACGTTCTGCTGGTAGTCCCAGTGCTGCTGCTACCAGCCGGGTAGTTTCATAACAGTGATGTCTGTAGCATACACTGTGAGATGGCGAAGCCGTCGTGCAGCAATTGCCGGAGCGCAGACAGTGGCTGCCTGTGCTGTCGCGTAAGTGTATGTGTTTTTCCGGTATGCTGTGGTAGCTGAAAAGTATATGATGGTTGTTACCTTCTACATATGGACGCATACTTTCTGCCATCGCAGCTATATATGCCGGATGTCCGTAAAACGGCTGTACCACTTTTATAGAAAATCCGTAACCCCTTTTTTTATGTATTTCCTGTGCCTGTACTACTGCCGTCTCAAAGCTGGACATAGCATAGTGTGGATATAAAGGAAGCAATACTACTTCCTCTACACCCGGTGCTATGCGCAGCAGCTCTTCATACGCATATGCTATACCGGGGTTACCATAGCGCATCGCTATGACTACAGGAGCATCAGTTGTTTTGCTGAATTCGTCACGCAGCTGGCGGGTAATGTGCACCAGTGGCGACCCGTCCTTTGTCCAGATTTCCTTATACGCCTCTGCCGACTTTGCCGACCTGAATGGTGTAATAATCCCCTTTACCAGTATGGTACGCAATAACCAGGGAGAATCTATGACACGCTCATCCATCAGAAACTCATCCAGATAACGTTTTACATCTTTTACTTCAGTAGAATCCGGCGACCCCAGATTCATCAGTATAATACCGCGCTTATTACCTTCTTTCATATAATGGGAGCAAAAACGACTGCAAAGAAACATACTTAGCAACTCAGCCGCATGTGACGCCCGTCAGTTATGTACCTTAAATGACTTATGCGTGACATAAGGTAGCCTTCCGTTAGGCCTTACCCGATGTTGCCGGCATGCAGAAGGTAAATACTGCCCCCTTGCCCGGCCCGTCGCTATGGGCGTGCAGTAATCCTCCGCGCTCCTATCTTCACTGCCGCGCCAGCCTTATCCTCATGACCATACTTTTTCTTCATTTGGCTGTTGGTAAAATTACACTCCTTATGATGCCCGTTATTCCCGGGAACCCTCACCCACACTGCAATCTTTTTTACATCATATACTCCCTGCTGCATATCATATGCCCATAGCTGCACAGCATAGGATATTAGTTTTTCACACTCACGCCCTTATATCATTTTTACACCCAAAACATAATCATGTACGCATCATACATAGCAAATATCAGAATGAGGACTCAGGCAGACACAACACCACATTGTCATATAACAAAAAGTACGCGAGCAATTTTTGTAACCTTTTTGAGAAGAAATACGCTTTATGTTACTTGTGCTTTTGTGTGCAATATGTTGATATTCATTTTATTATGCATTTTGTTCGCACATTGGTTACTTTGAAAAAATAAAACTGCGCAGTTGCACAAAATGTATCACTGCTCATTGCTGGTCAGCATGCGTTTTGTACAGGCAGCACGGTAACAGAATTGCCAACCTTAACCGCCCGGCATATACATTTAATGAAAAAGCCATCAGCAGCACACTTTTTATATACCTATATTTGACATGGTAGCAACACCTTAAAACATAATTACTTTGGTTCTATCTATAAATAATATCTCTAAATCTTACGGTAACATCCGTGCGCTTAAGGGCGTATCGTTCGATGTGCCGCAAGGGAGCGTATATGGCGTATTGGGGCCCAATGGTAGTGGAAAAACCACCCTGCTGGGCATACTGCTCGATGTATTAAAGGCCGATGGTGGCAGATATCACTGGTTTGACAATGTAGCGCCGCATGACGCCCGCAAGCGGATAGGCTCACTTCTGGAAACACCCAATTTTTATCATTACCTGAGTGGGTACGATAATCTGGAAATTACGGCAGGTATCCGTAATACTGATAGTGCCGACAGAGAGCGGGTCTTACGTCAGGTGGGATTATGGGAGCGGCGTAATAGTAAGTTTCAGACATATTCATTGGGCATGAAACAGCGGCTGGCTATTGGTGCAGCATTACTGGGCAGCCCTGAAGTACTCCTGCTCGATGAGCCTACCAATGGGTTAGACCCGGCAGGCATTGCCGAAATCAGGGCGCTTATAAAGCTGCTCAGCAGCCAGGGTATCACCATTGTTATTGCCAGTCACCTGCTGGATGAGATAGAAAAGGTATGTACCCATGTCGCTATCCTCAAGCACGGCGACTTGCTTTTGCACGGGCATGTAAATGAGGTACTGCTCAATGAAGATACCGTAGAGGTAAAAGCAGAGAATATGCCGCTGCTGCTGCAGACATTGCAGCAAATGCCCGGTATTACCGCTATTAAAGAAACAGATAATCTATTGATGCTCTCATGTGGCGATGTTGCAGACACTGCCGCTATTAACAGCTATTGTGCATCCAGGGGTATTGTACTCTCCCATCTGCTCCTGCGCCGCAAAAGTCTGGAAACAAGATTTATGGAACTTACTAACTAACTGATACCCTCTGTAACATGAATATAATGTCTCTACTTTCTATAGAATGGCTGAAGCTGAAGAAGTATCGCACATTCTGGGTGCTTACCGGGCTTTTTGCAGTATTACTGCCACTGTGGAATTATCTGATAGCATCAGGTATCCTGAAAATGGGTGGTGATAGCAAAAAAGGGGTTAATCTGCTCGATACTGCCTATACTTTTCCCGGTATCTGGGGCAATCTCGGGTTCTGGGCTGGCTTATTCGTCTGGTTTATTGCCATTCTTGTTATCATCATCACTACCAATGAATATACGTTCCGTACACATCGCCAGAATATCATAGACGGGTGGACAAGATTGCAGTTTTTTCATGGTAAGGCGTTGTTCGTTTTAATATTGAGCGTAGCGCTCTCGGTTTACTTTTTCCTGCTGGGTGCTGTAATGGGTGGCTACTATTCGCACGGTTTCAGCAATATTATGTCAGGCATTACAGAGCTTGGCTACTTTTTCATTACCTGTCTGGACTATCTGGGTTTTGCCCTGCTTATAGCATTTGCTATCAGGCGCAGCGGTCTGGCTATAGGGTTATTCCTGCTTTACGCTATGATTATTGAGAATATAGGCAAGTCAATAATTAATAGTTTGGCCGATAAGCCGTGGGGCAATCTTATGCCTTTACAGTGCAGTGATGAGTTGCTGCCATTTCCTCTTATGACTATGGCCCGCTCCCTTATGGGGTCGCAACAGCAGATATCAGTTAATACCTATGCCATAACAGCATTGTGCTGGTGTGTTATATACTATTTACTGAGTCGTATATTACTCCTCCGTCGCGACTGGTAGTGCAGTCCTCACCAGTATAATACACATTTGGGGCTGTATTATATTTTATCTTGTTTAATAATACAGGCTTTTAGTATTATCTGATTCTTAATTTCCATAACTTTGCGCGAAATTTTTTAAAATCTTTTAATCAATACATACAAAAAATGAGCACAGTTAAAGTCGCCATCAATGGTTTTGGCCGTATCGGTCGCCTCGCTTTCCGTCAGATATATAACATGGAAGGCATTGAAGTAGTAGCAATCAACGATCTTACAAAACCAAATGTACTGGCACACCTGCTGAAGTATGACACTGCACAGGGCCGCTTTGATAAATCTGTAACTCATAGCGATGATTCTATCACCGTAGAGGGAAAAGAAATTAAGATATATGCACAGAAAGATCCTGCACAGATTCCATGGGGCGCACACAATGTAGATGTTGTTCTGGAATGTACAGGTTTCTTCACTGACAAGGCAAAAGCTGAAGCTCACATTACTGCAGGCGCTAAGCGTGTAGTTATCTCTGCTCCTGCTACAGGCGACATGAAAACTGTTGTTTTCAATGTAAACCACGATATTCTGGATGGTTCTGAAACAGTTATCAGCTGCGCTTCCTGCACTACCAACTGTCTGGCACCTATGGCAAAAGTTCTGAACGATAAGTTTGGTATCGTTACTGGTCTTATGACTACAGTACACGCTTATACTAACGACCAGAACACACTGGATGCTCCTCACGCTAAGGGCGACCTGCGCCGTGCACGTGCTGCCGCTTCCAACATCGTTCCAAACTCTACAGGTGCTGCTAAGGCTATAGGTCTGGTACTGCCTGAGCTGAAAGGCAAACTGGATGGCTCTGCACAGCGTGTACCTACCATCACAGGTTCACTTACTGAGCTGGTATGTATGCTGAATGCAAAAACTTCTGTAGAAGAAGTAAATGCTGCTATGAAAGCTGCTGCTAACGAAAGCTTCGGTTATAACGAGGACGAAATCGTAAGCAGCGATATCATAGGTACTTCTTTCGGTTCACTTTTCGATGCTACTCAGACTAAGGTTATCACTGCAGGTGATGCTCAGATGGTTAAGACCATCAGCTGGTACGACAACGAAATGAGCTATGTAAGCCAGCTGGTACGTACAGTTAAGTATTTCGCTGGTCTTATCAGCAAATAAGCATACTCATAATATTAGCATATAGCAAAATCCATAAGCACGTCTTATGGATTTTGCTTTTATTGGGGGCAATGATATGAGACACTACTTTTTTTCAATTCATAACGGGCTACTATCAGCGCTGCTGATATGCTTTGCCGGGTGCGATATGCCCGATAAAGCAGGTAATCATACCCCGCCGGTAGCAGAGCCTGCTGCGGTACATTCCGCTCAGCAAGTTACACCCTGTGGAGATGCCGGTAGTGCAACGCGTATTGCACAGGCATTGTCACTTGAAGTACTGGAAGGCATGTCAGTAGCTGAAGCCACGGCATGGAAGCCCTGCCGCAACGACTGCAACGGACTTACAGATCAGGTATTTGATACCGTTTACGATGCTCATTGCATAATATCTATACGCCGCTTTGCAGAATATATGGGTGCATATCCTTCTGCTGCTACCACATGGCACACCTTTGATAAAGCTACAGGGAAACGGGTATTGGCAGCCGATATGCTGCTTGCTAACCGTACCAATGCACTCATTGTTGAGTGCAACAGGCGTTTGCGTAATACCGTAAACAGTGAAAGGTCCTATTGGAAGGGAGAAGAACAGGAATTGTTTGATGCATGCATCAAAGAAACCAGACCATTTGAGAATCGTGACCTTGATCATTTCTATCTCACGGATACAGGTATAGTATTTGCATACAGCTTTGACTTTCGCCATGCTGTAAAAAACATGGAGCCTGATGGTGATATTGCATTCACTACCGCCGAAATACGTTCGTTTCTCAGACCGGATGGGTTGTTGGCATACCTCATGCAAGAGTAGACGGGGATAGGCTATATACCCATCCCCGTTCCCTCTATCTGGCAATCGTAAGCTTTTCCGTATACAACACGCTGCCACACTGCACCCGTACTATATAGACCCCGGATGGTAGCGTGGATACCCTGGTCTCTACGTGCTGCTGCTTTGTAAGACAGGATACGTTCAGGACATTCCTACCCGCCATGTCGGTAACGTACAGTTCTGTTATATCATTACCCGGAGCGGTTACGTGCAGTATATCAGTTGCGGGATTGGGGAATAGGCGTATGCCACCAGTGCCAGCTTGTAAGGTTACTCCTGCCGGGCCGTTACGGAAGTTCACATTGTCTATATTGATGCTGCCACCCAGTGCCGACTTGTAGCTGAATTTGACAATGACGCCATTAGCCGCGCTATATGCTCCAAGGTCTATATCCTCAGTACGCCAGTTGGCAGCAGAGGGGTTTATGAACGCTGCAGGTACAGACAGGGCGTTCAGTATTGGTAACGGGAAGGTAGCCAGCTCTGCCCCACCCTTTTTGTACACAGTGGTATAGGTAGTGCCGCAATCAGTAGATACCATTACGGAAAGTGTATCTGCAAATACGGTATCTACAGTAGTAGCAGGTGGTGTGTACCGATGATAGTTATAGGCCACATCAAATGTTACATGTGGCTCAGATACCGAGGTAAGGTCCAGTACAGGGGACTCCATTTCATCTACCCTGCCCGCATTGTCAAACAGGAGTATGCTGTTAAAGCTGGTCATAGAGGCAATGCCTGTTTTGCGCACAGTGTTGTCTCTGTCCCATGCACAGTATATGTCGCCCGATGTGCGCTGTATCCAGTTTGCCGGAGGAAATACCACCGCCTCAAATCCTTCCGATACCGGTAGTGAATTGCCGGACGTTGCTATCTGGAAAGGTGCGCTTTGTTCGTTGTTGGCAGTTACCGTATCCGTAATGCCGGCATTGATACCGGCCACAGTAACAGTTAGTGTATGTATGCCGGTGCTGGCAGTCACATCCGGTAGTGTTACCCAGGTATGCTGGTATGGAGCCAGTGTTCCCGTCCAGCTATGGCTGAATGTACTGCCGGCGGCCACACAGGTAAGGTTTACAGCACTCAGCGTATCAGTACCTGTATTTCTGATAAGGCAGGCTGCGGGCAGTGTTACTGCACAGCTGCGTTTTGCTATGGAAACTGCTACCACGTCAGCATCTCCACCCGCATGTGCAGGGGTGTCAAAATATGGCAGAAACTCATTCATTGCAGCAAATGCAGGTATTGTATGTGCTACGCCCGGCACTCTGTTGAGCTTTACTATACCATCATGTAGTATCAGCTGCCGGTACATACTGTCTATAGGTCCGGTATATAATATGTCGTCGGCACCATGGGTTATATACACGGGTATTTGTGGTGCATTAGCATAGTTGAATGTGTAACCTCCATCATTGAGTGCTTCTTTTACTCCCTGTATGGCTGGCGTATTCAGTAATAGCCCTTTGAAAGTACTGGAATGATCCAGTCCATATCGGAGAGCCGCGCGCCCACCCAGAGAGAATCCCTGAAGTATCACATCGGAGGTATCGATATGATAGGTTTCCATAGCCATATCGATAGCAGCCTGTATGATACCTTCACCACCAGCCGGGTAGTAATAGTCAGCATTGCGGTTAGCCGCTTCGGGACATACCAGTATTGTATTCGCAAGGTGTGTGGGCCATGCCAGAGAAGATACAAGTGCGTTCCTGTAAGCATTGCAGGTATCTCCCAGCCCATGCAGACATACCATGAGCCGGTGTGCTATACCGGCAGTATAGCTGGTAGGTACATAAAGAGATACTGCCCGTGGTGTACCGGAAAACATAACAGTAGTATCGTAACTGCCGGTATGTTGTGCCCTTACGGCAGTACCGGAAAACAGGCAAAGAAGTGCCATTACCATGAATGGTTTAATTTTTTGTTTCATAAGTAGTATATATGTTTTTAAGTTAATACATAGAATGACGGCCAGGAGATCTGAGTTTAATTGTCTCTGATAACTAATTGAATATCAATTTTATTAATCGCCTTCTTCCAGTTCAAAAACCTGCTCCACCGTTGTGTTAAAATAGCGGGCTATTTTAAGCGCTATCACAGAAGATGGCACATAACGCCCTGACTCAATAGAGTGTATTGTTTGCTTGGACACACCTATAGCATGCGCCAGATCGCTTTGGGTTATATTAAGCTTTGCCCGTTCTACTTTGATATTGTTCTTCAATCTGTTACTATGCCTGATAATGAAATGAGTATCAAAACTATAACACCAATGGCAAGATAAATAAGCATCCCCCATTTATTCCTGCCTATCCCTGACAGGTTTTGCCAGAGTGTTTTGTCTTCATATTCCCAATGCTCATCAAAGTATATGCCTGTATAAAATGTAAGCAGATATGTGAATATTCCTGCCCCGGCAAACATGAACAATATGCCGGAATCAATCATTTTCATATCAGCAGACAGGGACCCTACCATTGCAATAGAAAGCACCAGTGAAGTTTCCATCATGAATGCAATGAGGATTGATTTTAGTCTGATAGCTTTTGCTCTGTCATCGTCATACTTTTCTTTGCTGAATATAACAATGAAAAGACCAAAGAATGCAAACCACTGTGCCATAGCCAGGTGTTGTGCTGCTGTAAATTTCTCAAAAACCACAAATGGATGCAACCGCTCTGCTACTACGGCTATAATCCCCAACAGTGAGCATAATATCCCCCACTTTTTAGCCTTATATTCATACATCAC
>Ga0209066_10001520_pt1 | contig 30443 bp, 23 predicted proteins | sample All_14_2_FD_187198 | JGI IMG/M metagenome (GOLD analysis project Ga0209066, IMG submission 187198) | Freshwater microbial communities in response to fracking from Pennsylvania, USA - Allegheny Zone_MetaG_DW_15 (SPAdes) (version 2) ... | reverse complement strand
TCCACCCTGGCCGACCGTGTGCTGCAGCTCACCCATACCGTGGCGGACCGCGACATGCAGGAGCAACTGCTCGACTCGATGGACATCGAGCGCGAGCGCGGCATCACCATCAAGGCGCAGGCTGTGCGAGTGATGTACGACGCCGACGACGGTAAGACGTACCAGCTGAACCTGATCGACACCCCGGGGCATGTGGACTTCACGTACGAGGTCTCGCGCTCGCTCGCTGCTTGTGAGGGCGTGATCCTGGTCGTGGATGCCGCTCAGGGTGTCGAGGCGCAGACGGTCGCCAACGCCCAGATGGCGATGAACGCGCATCTGGAGATCATCCCGCTCATCAACAAGATCGACCTGCCTGCTGCCGATCCCGAGCGCGTGAAGCACGAGATCGAGGAAGGCCTCGCGATCCCCGCCGATGAGGCGGTGCTCGCCAGCGGCAAGACCGGCGAGGGCGTGCGCGATGCGCTCGAGGCCGTGGTGCGGCTGGTGCCGCACCCGATCGGCGACCCCGACGCGCCGCTGAAGGCGCTCATCTTCGATTCATACTTCGACGCCTATCGCGGCGTGGTCGCGCTGATCCGCGTGGTCGATGGCAGCGTGCACAAGGGCCTCAAGGTCAAGATGATGGCCACCTCGACTGTGACTGACGTGGAGGAGGTCGGCGTCCGTCGGCCTGCCAACATCCCGGTGGATACCCTCGGCGTGGGGGAGGTCGGCTACCTCATCACCGGCCTCAAAGACCCGTCGCTCGTGAAGGTCGGCGATACCGTCACGCTTGCCCGTAACGGGGCGACCGAGCAGCTACCCGGCTACCGCGAGGCCAAGCCGATGGTGTTCACCGGCCTGTTCCCGATCGACGGTGACCAGTACCCGGACCTGCGCGATGCCCTCGAGCGGCTGCAACTCAACGACCCCGCGCTCATCTGGGAGCCGGAGAGCAGTCACGCGCTTGGCTTCGGCTTCCGCGTGGGCTTCCTCGGCCTGCTGCATATGGAGGTCGTCAAGGAGCGTCTCGAGCGTGAGTTCGGTCTCGACCTGCTCGCCACCGCGCCGAGCGTGGAGTATCACGCCTACCGCACAAAGGGCGACATGGTGGTCGTGCACTCACCACAAGACATGCCGGACCCCGGGCACCTCGATCACGTGGAGGAGCCGTTCCTCAAGGCGACCGTGCTGGTACCCCCGGACTACGTCGGTGCCGTGATGGAGTTGGCCGATCAACGCCGGGGCACGTTCAGGGACATGCAGTACCTCTCGGCCACCACGGTCGAGTTGCACTACGAGATGCCGCTCTCGGAGCTCATCATGGACTTCTTCGATCAGCTGAAGAGCCGCACGAAGGGCTACGCGAGCCTGGACTACGAGTACATCGGATACCGGCAGAGTGAGCTCGTGAAGCTGGATATCCTGCTCGCCGGCAAGCCGGTGGACGCACTGTCGTTCGTGGTGCACAAGGACAAGGCGTACGCGCGCGGGAAGATGCTCACCGAGAAGCTGCGTGAGATCATCCCGCGACAGATGTTCGAGGTCCCCATACAGGCTGCGATCGGTGCGAAGATCATCAGCCGTGAGACCGTGCGCGCGATGCGCAAGGACGTCATAGCCAAGTGCTACGGTGGTGACATCTCCCGCAAGCGAAAGCTCCTGGAGAAGCAGAAGGCGGGCAAGAAGAGGATGAAGTCGGTGGGCTCCGTGGACATCCCGCAGGAGGCCTTCATGGCGATCCTCAAGGTCGACGACTGAGCGAGGGGGGCCTCATGCAGGACCTGGCCGGAGGGTTCGTCGCGCCCTGGGACGACACGCGCGTCGCGTTGCCGCGGCACCTGTACGTGCACGTGCCGCTCTGCCATTCCAAGTGCGCCTACTGCGATTTCTACTCCGAAGTGGACACCGGCGCGCCCGAGCATGCCGCCGTTGTGGGTCACACCGTCAAGCTGCTGCGCGGGTGGCTCACTCCGCATGTTCGCTGGTCGCCCCTCGACACGCTCTATGTCGGCGGCGGCACGCCTACGGTGCTCGGTCCGCACCTCGTGCAGCTTGTGCGCGCACTCACCGAGGTGATCCCGCTTGCCGGTGATGCCGAGGTCACCATCGAGGCGAACCCGGAGTCGTTCTCGCCGAAGCTTGCGTCGGCGCTCGCCGCCGAGGGCGTTACCCGGGTGAGCGTGGGAGTGCAGGCGCTCGACGACGAAGCGCTCGTGCGGCTCGGCCGGTGCCACGACAGCGCAGCGGCCCTTGGCGCCATCCGCGCGGCGCGCGAGGCGGGGCTCGCGGTGTCCGCCGATCTCATCTGCGGCATCCCCGGCGTGTCCGCCGCGACGTGGGAGCGTTCGCTCCGCGGTGTGGTCGAAGCCGGCGCCACGCACGTGTCGGTCTACCCGCTCACGGTGGAGGCGAACACGCCGCTCGCCGGGGCGATCGCGGCAGGCGAGGCCAGCATGCCGGATGAGGACGCCACCGTTGAGGGCATGAACGCCGCCGCGCGCATCCTGGGGTCGCTCGGCCTCGAACGATACGAAGTGGCGAACTATGCGGTGCACGGTCAGCCCTCGCGTCACAACATCGCCTACTGGACCGGAAGGCCGTACATGGCGATCGGCGGCGGCGCCCATGGCATGGTCGACGGTGAACAGGCGCACGCACTCGGCCTGGTTCCCGACGACCGCACCGATGTGGGTCGCGTACGGTTCTCCTACGCACCGCACCTGCTCCCGGGCGATCAACTGCAGCCGCTGTCGTCGATCGAGCTGATGACCGTGGCCGAGGCCGCCCGCGAGGACGCGATGCTCGGCATGCGCATGACCGATGGCATCAGCGATTCCCTGGCCGAGGGAGCGGGGGTCACCGAGGCCCTCGAATCGCTCGTGGTCGACGGTCTCGTTGAACACGTGGACGGCCGGTGGCGACCCACCGAGCGCGGGTGGCTCTTCGGCAATGAGATCTTCTCGCGCATCTGGGGCGTGGTGGAGTAGCGGCACGTGCGTCGCGGTCCGGGTCGGGTGAGTGGGCGAGGACTCTCGTGTGCGGCGCCGTTTGACCATGTGTGTGAGCCGCCCTATCATCGTCTGGCACTCGGCGGGTGAGAGTGCCAGGAGGGATCCCATGCTGAACGAACGACGGCGGAGCGTGCTGTCCGCGCTGGTAGACGAATACGTGGCGAGCGTGCAGCCTGTGGGCTCGAAGGTGCTCGTGCAGCGCTACGGGCTGGGGTGCAGCCCCGCCACAGTGCGCTCGGAGCTCGCGGCCCTCGAGGAGACCGGGTACGTGTTCCAGCCGCATGTGTCGGCGGGCCGCATCCCTACGGACAGCGGGTACCGCGCATACGTGGACGGCGTGGTCACACCCGCTGCCTCCGGGCTTGCCGGTAGCGATGCCGAGAGGGTCAGGCGGCATTACGCGTCGGTGGAGCGTGAACTCGGTGAGGTGTTGCACGAGACGTCGGCTATGCTGTCCCGGCTCACGTCGTACGTCGCCGTCGTGGTCGCGCCCACGTTCCGCCGGGCGCGCATCCGGCGTGTCACGCTCGTGCAGCTGGCTCCACGCCGAGCGCTCGTGGTGGTGGTGACCGACTCAGGGCAGGTGGCCGACCGGGCGATCGAGTTCGACGCCGATGTGACCGCCGACGAGCTCACGCGGGTGGAGACCTACCTGTCACAGACGCTCGATGGCGCGGTGGAGGCCGTGGCGGAGTCGGCGCGCACGCGGATCGCGGCGATGTCGGGTCGCGAGTCGGTGATCGCGCTCAGAGCGCTGAACGAGGTGCTCGACTGCCTGGCCGAGGCTGACGCCGACCGTGTGACGACCGGCGGCGTACCGGCGCTGCTCGCACATCCGGAGTTCAGCGATCCGGCGGCGGTGCGCCCACTGCTCGCGTTGCTCGAGGACGGCATCTCGATGCTCACGGTCATCTCGGATGTGATGCGCACGCCCGATGTGGAGGTGCGCATCGGTCACGAGAACCCGTCGGTCGAGCTGGGTCATACGAGCGTTGTGGCCGCCCGGTACGGCAACGACGACCTCGGCGGGGTGATCGGCGTCATCGGTCCCACCCGTATGGACTATCGCAGGGCGGTCGCGGCGGTCCGCACCGTCTCTGACACGCTTTCAGACGTGCTCGGTTCGTAGAGGAAGAGGTAGCAGGTGGCACAGCAGGACTATTACGAGCTTCTCGGCGTGTCGCGTGAGGCGAGCGCCGATGAGATCAAGCGTGCGTTCCGTCAGCGAGCCCGGGAGACGCATCCCGACGTGAACGACGGTGAGGGCGCCGAGGAGACGTTCAAGAGCATCAACGAGGCGTACGAGGTGCTTTCCGACCCGGAGAAGCGTGCCCGCTACGACCGGTTCGGCACCTCCGACCCGCGTGCTGGCGGGTACGGCCAGGACTTCAACGGCGACTTCTTCGGGATGGATGACCTCTTCAGCGTGTTCTTCGGGGGCGTCCGGGGTGGGGCCGCGGCTCGCCCCAATCCCGACGGCCGTGATCTGCGCACACAGGTGACTGTCACGCTTGAGGACGCCGGCGCGGGCGTGGAGAAGGACGTGACCGTGACCAGGCTCACCACCTGCGCCACGTGCACCGGCAGCGGCGCCGCCGAGGGCGGCAGCGTCCAGACGTGTCCCACCTGCCACGGGACGGGGCAGCAGCGCACGCAGCGCCGGACCATCCTCGGCGTGATGGAAAGCGCTACCCCTTGTCAGACCTGCGGCGCCACGGGTTCGATCATCGACAAGCCGTGTCCGGCGTGCGGCGGCCAGGGGCGCACCAACGAGACCGAGACGATCCGGGTCACAATACCCGCGGGCGTGCCCGACGGCTACACCATGCGCGTGGCCGGGCGTGGCGAGGCGGGGGTGCGTGGCGCGCGCTCCGGCGACCTGCTCGTGACCGTGCGCGTGCTGCCGCACGAGTTCCTGCATCGCGAGGGGCACGACCTGCATGTGATGGCGGGCATCAACATCGCCCAGGCTGGGCTGGGTGGCACCATCCAGGTGCCGGGGCTCGCTGGCGACGTTGAAGTGCCCTTCGGCGGTGGTGTGCACACGGGTGACGTCGTGCGCGTGAAGGGCAAGGGCATGCCGCGCATGGACGGCGGTCACGGCGACTTCGTCGTGCACCTCGATGTGCTCGCCCCCAAGAAGCTCTCCAAGCGTCAGCGCGAGCTGCTCGAGGAGCTCGGCGAAACGATGGGCACCGGCAGCAAGGGCGACGAGCGCACGCCGCTCTCCAAGCTGCGTGACTGGCTCGGCGCCTGACGGTCCGGGCCATGACACTCCACCGCTTCTTCGCCGAAGGGCCGCTGCCGGACGACGCCGGCACGCTTCCGCTCTCAGAAGGCGACGCCCACCACCTGCGGGCGGTGCTGCGCCTCACGTCAGGCGACGAGGTCGTGCTCGTACACGATCGTCGCGCCGTGCGAGTGGCGCTTACGCGCGTGTCCGACACGATCGAGGGTATGGTGCTCTGCGAGCTGCCGGTGTCCGGATCGCCGCGCGTGACGCTCGTGCAGGGCCTCGCCAAGGGCGAGAAGATGGACGACATCGTGCGACACGCGACCGAGATCGGCGTGGGCCGCTTCGTGCCGCTGGCCGCCGAGCGCAGCGTGGTGCGGCTCGACCCGGCGAAGGCGGCAGCGCGCGTTGACCGCTGGCGGCGCATCGCCACCGAGGCCGCCAAGCAGTCGCAGCAGGCCGCGGTGCCCGTGGTCGAGCCTGTGGCGCGTCCCGGAGACCTGCGGGCGGTCCTGCGGGGTGCGCTCGTGCTCGTGTGCTGGGAGGACGCGGCGGACGCTCCCGGGATCGCGGCGGCGATCACCCGCACGCCCGATGCGGATCGCGAGGTCGCGGTGGTCGTGGGGCCTGAAGGCGGGCTCACGCAGGCCGAGGTCGACAAGCTGGTACGTGACGGCGGCATGACCGTCACGCTCGGCGCGACCATCCTGCGCACTGAGACAGCGGGCATAGTGGCCCCTGCGCTTGCGATCCACGCGCTCGGAGGGCTTGGTGCCGCGGATGCCTGAGACGACGGGCGCGGCGCGGGTCGCTTTCGTCACGCTCGGCTGCAAGGTGAACCAGGCCGAGTCGGACACGATCGCGGCGGCCCTGCCGGGCGCATGTGTGGTGCTCGACGCGGCGGAGGCCGACGTGGTCGTGGTCAATACGTGCACCGTGACCGGCGAGGCCGACCACAAGGCGCGAAAGGCTGTGCGCCACGCGCTCGGCCTGCCGAACGCCCCCACCGTGATCGTGACCGGGTGCATGGCCGCTCTGGACCCGGCCGGTGTGGCGGCCCTGGGAGACCGCGTGATCGCCGAGCCCGACAAGGAGCGCGTGCTCGATCGCGTGGTTGAGATCTCCGGCCGCACGGACCGGCCCCCGGTGCATGCCCGCTCCCGCACGCGCGTGCAACTCAAGGTCGAGGACGGCTGCGACGCGTTCTGCAGCTACTGCATCATCCCGTACGCGAGGGGGGTGCCGCGCGCGGTGCCGCTCGCCGGGATCATGGCGAGCGCTCGAGAGCTCGCGGCCGCCGGTGTGGCCGAGGTCGTGCTTGCGGGCATCAACATCGGCCGGTACGACGACGGTGGCACGCGGTTGCCCGACGTGATCGAGGCGGTCGCCGGTGCGGGCATCCCTCGCGTGCGGATCTCGAGCATCGAGCCGGGTGACGTGGACGCGCGCTTCCTCGAGGCCGCCGCCCGCACGCCGGCGTTCTGCAGGCACCTGCACATCCCGCTCCAGTCGGGCTCTGACACGGTGCTGGCGCGCATGGGGCGTCCGTACGACACCGCCCGGTTCGCCGAGACGGTGGCGGCCGCGCGCGAGGCGCTCCCCGGCGTGGCCGTCTCCACGGACGTGATCGTGGGCTTTCCTGGTGAGACCGACGCCGAGCACGAGGAGACGCTCGCGTTCGTTGAGGCGACCGGCTTCTCGCGTCTGCACGTCTTCCGCTACTCGGCGCGAGCGGGCACTCCCGCCGCGGAGATGGGGGACCAGGTGCCGCCGCAGGTACGCGTCGCGCGGTCCGCGGAACTGCGGGCGCTTGGCGAGCGTCTTACCATGCAGGCAGCCGGGGCGGCGCGCGGGCGCTCCGCGGAGCTCCTCGTGGAGCGAGTAGCGCCGGCACGCCTGGACGGCGTTCGGCGGGTCGAGGGCACCACCCGCGAGTACCTGCGGGCGATCGTGCCCCACAGGAGCGCGGTGCCCGGCGCGCTGCTGCGGGTCAGGCTCGGCGAGGCAGGCACCACGGGTGTCGTGTCCAGCGTGGTAGAATCACTCGGGTAGAAGCTCGGACGATCGTGCGGACGCAGGCGCCGCGCGCAGGGGAAGCGCAGGGACCATCGACGTGACGAATCCGACACAGGTGCGCCTGGTCGCTCCGGCGGATATGAACATGGTGGAGCTGCTCGGCGAGGGCGACAATCTGCTCAAGCTCGTGGAGGAGCAGTTCGAGTCCGACATCGCGGTCCGGGGCAACGAGATCACCATCACCGGCGACGCAGCCGAGGCACAGGCGGTCTCCGCGGTGTTCACCGAACTCTTCGATCTTGTGCAGGCGGGCGAATCGCTCACCTCCGACAGCATCGATCGCGCGATCGACATGCTCAGACGCAGCGAGTGCAGCCCCTCGAGCGTGTTCGCCGATGTGATCCTGACGCACCGCGGCAAGACGATCCGGCCGAAGACCGCCGGTCAGAAGCGGTACGTCGATGCCATCCGCGAGAACACGGTCACCTTCGGCATCGGTCCTGCGGGCACCGGCAAGACGTACCTTGCCATGGCCATGGCCGTCGACGCCCTCCGCAAGAAGGAGGTCGGCCGCATCATCCTCACGCGTCCGGCGGTGGAGGCGGGGGAGAAGCTCGGCTTCCTGCCGGGCAACCTCTACGAGAAGGTGGACCCGTACCTGCGGCCGCTCTACGATGCGCTCTTCGACATGATGGACATCGAGAAGTCCACGGCGCTCACCGAGCGCGGCGTGATCGAGGTGGCGCCCCTGGCGTTCATGCGCGGCCGCACGCTCAACGACTCGTTCGTGATCCTCGACGAGGCGCAGAACACCACCCCCGAGCAGATGAAGATGTTCCTCACACGACTCGGGTTCGGCTCCAAGATCGTCATCACCGGCGACGTGACCCAGACCGACCTCATCGGCGGGCTGTCGGGCCTCATCCAGGTCAAGGACATCCTCGGCGATGTGAAGGGCGTCGGCTTCATCGAGCTCGAGGCGCGCGACGTGGTCCGGCACCGCCTGGTGCAGCGTATCGTGACCGCGTATCACGAGTACGAAGAGGCCCAGGGCCGCGGTTCGGCCAGAAACCATGCCTAGTCACGGCATCATCAGCCGCCTTCGCCGCTTCTGGCCGAAGACGGGCCCGCTCGCAACGCCGCTCGCGCAGCGTGTGACGCTCGGCGTGATCGTGATCATCCTGGCAGCGGCTCCGCTTGCCGTGCGCGTCGTCCCACTCGGCCTTGCCGAAGGAGAGCCGGCGCCGCGCACGTTCCGCGCGCCGCGTTCGGTGCAGTACGTCGACGAGGCGGCTACCGCGGCGCTCCAGCAGGCGGCCGCCGACGCCGTAGGGCCGGTCTACACGTTCGACCAGGAGGCGCAGTCCGACGCACGCCGCGGCATCGTGGAGTTCTTCGCCGCCGTGAGTTCGGCGCGTGCCTCGGCCGGCGCCGACACCACCGCGTCCGCCGACGTGACCGGTGCGGCCAGCGCCGGCGCCACGCGCACGCCGGACGCGATAGCGTCACTTGTGAACACCTACGCGTCACGGATGGACACCGCCACGATCGTTGCGGTGGTGCAACTGCCCGCCGCGTCGATCGAGACCGTGGCGCGCAACACCGAGGGGCTCGTGAGCAGCATCCTCTCGGGTCGCATCCAGGAAGGCGACCTGCAGGCCGCGCGCGACCAGCTCGCTCAGAGCGCCGGGCTGATCCCGCTCACGCTCGCCGAACGCCTGGCGGTGATCTCGGTCGGCAACGCCTTCATCGAGCCCACCGTGATGGTCGATGAGGCGGCGACCGAGCGCGCGCGGGCCGAGGCGCTCGAGCGCGTGTCACCGGTGGTCGTGTACGTCCAGGAAGGCGAGAACATCGTCGAGCAGGGCGACATCGTCACCGCGCGCGACATAGAGCTGGTGCGCACGCTCGGCGGTCTCGAGCAGGGCACGGATGCCGGCTCCGTCATCGCGGGCGTGGTGCTCATGTCTGCGCTCATCGCCTTCGCGGGCGCGTACTGGGCCGCGTTCCACGAGGCGCTCTGGGACCGCATGCGCGATCTGATCCTGCTGTCATCGCTCCTGCTGGGCATGATGTACATCACGCGTCTCACATCGCTGTTGGCGCCTGAGTTCTCGCCCTATCTCATGCCCGTGCCGCTCGTGGGCATCCTGGCCACGCTGCTGGTGGGTCCGCGTCCGGCCGTGCTCCTCACCGCGATGAGCGCCGTGGCGGCATTGCTGCTCGGCTATTCCGGCGGCGCTCAGACCGTGGCGGCCCTCGTGGCGAGCATCGCGTCGATCGTGCTCACGTCCGGGTTGCGTCAGCGCTCGGACATGTTCCGCGTCGGCGGTCTTGTGATGCTGGTGCTCGGCCTTGTGTCGTTCGGCGCGTCGCTCGCCTCGGGTAACGACCTCATGCCGTCGGCCATCTCCGGCATCTACGGGCTCGTTGGTGGTCTGATCACGGCCGTGCTGATGGTGGGTCTGCTGCCGTTCTTCGAGTCGGTCTTCGGGGTGACCTCCGACATCACGCTGCTCGAGCTCGGCAGCCCGAGCCATCCGCTGCTCAGGCGGCTGATGACCGAGGCCCCGGGCACGTATTCGCACTCGGTGATGACCGCGAACCTGGCCGAGACAGCTGCCGAGGCGATCAAAGCGAATCCGCTGCTGGCACGCGCTGGTGCATACTTCCACGACATCGGGAAGGTGCGTCGACCGGCCTTCTTCGTGGAGAACCAGGCGGGCGGCACCAACCCGCACAACGCCACGTCGCCGTCGCTCTCGGCGCGCATCATCACCGCGCATGTGCGCGAAGGCGTGGAGCTGGCCGAGGAGCACCGGCTGCCGCAGGAGGTGGTGGACATCATCCGTGAGCACCACGGCACCTCGGTGGTGGCCTACTTCTACGACAAGGCCAGCAGGAAGGGCGGACCGGTCTACGAGGCCGACTTCCGCTATGATGGCCGTCGGCCGCGCTCTCCCGAGGCCGCACTGGTGATGCTGGCCGACTCGGCGGAGGCGTCCGTCCGCACGCTGGGCACGCCCACGCCCGCCCGGATCGACGCGCTCCTGCGCGCGATCGTCCGGGGCAAGATCGAGGACCACCAGCTCGATGACTCGCTGCTCACCTTGCAGGATATCGAGACGGTGCTGATGGTCTACACACGCATGCTGGCGAGCGTCTACCATCCACGTATCGAGTACCCCGAGCCCCGAGAGAAGAAGGTGGAGCATGCTGGTCAGCATAGTGAGCCACAGAGAGCCTGAGCCGCTGGACTTCGGCGCGTTCGAGCGTCTCGCCCGGTTCGCTCTGGGCATGGAGGGCGTGCCCGAGCAGACCGAGCTCTCGATAGCGCTCGTGGACGAGGACGAGATCGCCACGCTCAACGAGCAGTACCGTGGCATCGCGGGACCGACCGACGTCCTGTCCTTCGGCTGCGACGAGCCGTGCCCCACGCCGGGTGACGAGCCGATCACCCTCGGCGACGTGATCATCGCTCCTGCGGTGGCCGAGCGTCAGGCGACCGAGCTCGGCCACAGCGTGGAACACGAGCTCGATGTGCTACTGGTGCACGGGGTGCTGCACCTGCTCGGCTACGACCACGTGGATGACGACGACGCCGCGGTGATGGACGCCCGGCAGGCGGCCATCCTCGACGCGTACGCGGACGAGTAGGGACGCGATGCGCAGCCGCTCACTCCTCTGGAGTTTCAACTACGCGATCGAAGGCATCGTCTACGCGCTGCGGACCCAGCGCAATATGCGCTTGCACGTCACCGCGGCGCTTCTGGTCCTCGGCGGTTCGTTGTTCTTCAGGATCTCCCGGCTCGAGTTCATCGCGATCCTCTTCGCCATCGTGTTCGTGTTCGTCTCCGAGCTGATGAACACCGCGATCGAGGCCGCTGTCGACGTGGCGACCCAGAGCTTCGACCCCATCGCCAAGGTGGCCAAGGACGTGGCCGCAGGCGCCGTGTTCATCGCGTCGGTCAATGCGGTGATCGTGGGGTACATCGTGTTCTTCGCGCGGCTGGACCGCGTTGGCGACCACCTGCTGTTGCGCGTGCAGCAGACGCCGATGCACATCACGATCGTGGCGTTGCTGCTCACGTCGATCGGCGTGCTCATCGGGAAGGCCGTCACGCGCTCGGGCACGTACATGCGGGGCGGATGGCCCTCCGGGCACACCGCAACCGCCGCGGCGGCGGCCACCGCCATCGGCTACGTGACCGCCAGCGGCGGGGCGGCGGCGCTCGCCGCGTTCATCGCGTTCCTGGTGGGTCAGAGCCGGGTGGAGAATGGCGCGCACACCTGGCCGCAGGTGATCGTGGGCGGACTGCTCGGGTTCCTCATCGCTACGCTGGTGTTTCAGGTATCGTGGTCGTAAGGCCGTGTAGGAGGTCGGGGACAGCATGATCGGTCTGGTTCTTCTCGCGACGGCGCTTTCGCTCGTCGTTCTCATAGCGGTGTTGACCGTGCTCTCAGGCGCTGACGCGTCGGTGCGGCTGCTCTCACGCACGCGTACCCGGCGCCTCGTGGATGCCGAGGTCGCCGGAGCGCAGGCGCTCGACGTGCTCGCCGAACGCCCGAGCCGCCTGGCCGCCGCGCTGTCGCTGTGGCGCGCGCTCGCGTTCGCGCTCGGCACGGCAGCGATCGGCTACGCCGCCATCACCGTGGCCGAGGAGGGTCTGCTCGCCGAGGCCCCGCTCGTGCTCTTGCTCGCGTCCGCGGTCGTATCGATAGTGGTCGTGTTCGTGCTCGGTGAGACGCTTCCCCGCACGCTTGCCGTGCAGAACCCCGAGCGCGTCGGGCTCGCTACCGCGCCGTGGGCGGCGCGGGTCACCGCGGTGTTCGCACCTGTGGCGCGGGCGTTCGCGGCGGGGTGGGTGGCGATCACCTCGCTCATCGCCGAGGAACCCGTGCGTGACGCGTGGCTCACCGGCGACGAGTTCGTGCCCGAGGCGGTGTCCGACGCGGAGTCGGAGCGCGAAGACGCCGAGGAGGCGTTCTTCGAGGCGGTCGTGGACTTCGCGAGCACGATCGTTCGCGAGGTCATGGTGCCGCGCACCGACATGGTGTGCCTCGAGGACACGGCCACGATCGCCGAGGCGGTCGAGGTGGCGCTTAGCACCGGACTGTCACGGCTGCCGGTGTACCGGGAGACGCTCGACGACATCCTCGGCGTGCTGTACGCGAAGGACCTGCTCGCATGCTTCGGCGACACGGCGTGTCCCGAGACCGTGGAGCACCTTGTCCGGGAAGCGTTCTTCGTGCCCGAGACCAAGCCGGTGGACGAGCTCCTGGTGGAGATGCGGCAGCGCAAGACGCACATCGCGCTGGTGGCTGACGAGTACGGCGGCACGGCAGGCCTGGTGACCATCGAGGACCTGCTCGAGGAGATCGTGGGCGAGATCTTCGACGAGTACGACCGCGCCGAGGAACTCGTGACGCGCATGGACGACGGCACGCTGCTCTTGGATGCGCGGCTGCCGGTTGACGACTTCAACGATCTGCTGGGCACCGCCATCGAGATCGAGGCGGACTCCATCGGCGGTCTGTTCGTGGAGATCGCGGGCTGCATCCCCGAGCCCGGCCATGAGATCGAGGTCGAGGGCGTACGGATGACCGTACGTGACATGGAGGGCAATCGCGTCCGGAGGCTGCTCGTGGAGCCGCGCTCGGACCAGGACAGGGAGGCCGACGGTGCCGAAGCACATAACGGAGGGTGATCTGGCGTTGCTCGCGTTCGCGCGCGAGATCCAGCCGCGGGCGTACGTGCCGTACTCGAACTTCCGGGTGGGCGCTGCGATCTACGCGGGCGGCGAGATCTTCCAGGGTGTGAACGTCGAGAACGCCGCATACGGCTCCACGATCTGCGCGGAGCGCTCGGCTGCGCTTGCCGCGGTGACCGCCGGTCACACCGATTTCGATGCGATCGCGGTCATCGGCGACTCCGACGCGCCGTGCGTGCCCTGCGGGGCGTGCCGCCAGTTCCTCGCCGAGTTCAACCCGGCGATGCGCGTGATCATGAGCGGCAAGACCGACGCCGTGGACGTGCTGCGCCTTGACGAGCTGCTGCCCGAGGCGTTCGTGCGCGGCTATCTCGATCAAGACAACGGGGAACACGAAGAGTGAGCGATCCCGGGTACGAGACCGTCGCCAGCGGGTTCGTGGCGCTCGTAGGGCGCCCCAACGCGGGCAAGAGCACGCTCGTGAACGCGCTCGTGGGCACCAAGGTCGCCATCACGTCGGACACACCGCAGACCACGCGCCACCGGCTGCGTGCGGTGCTCGACCGTGACGACGCCCAGGTGGTGCTCGTGGACACGCCGGGGCTGCACAAGCCGCATGACGCGCTCGGCGAGGAGGTCAATCGCTCGAGCATGCTCGCCGCATCCGATGTGGACGTGATCGCGCTGTGTATCGATGCGAGCGCCTCGGTGGGGTCGGGCGACCGTTGGGTGGCCGAGCGGGTGGCCCGTGGACGTCGCCCGGTGGTCCTGGTGCTCACGAAGTCCGACGTGGTCGATGAGGCCACGATCGCCCGGCAGCTCGAGCGGGCCCGCGAGCTGGTGACGCCGGTTGCCGAGGTGGTCCTCTCGGCCAAGACGGGCACGAACCTCGACGCGTTCGTGGACACAGTCGTGGCGATGCTGCCGGACGGGCCGCGGTTCTTTCCGCGCGATATGACCACCGACCAGCCGCTTGAGGTGATGCTGGCCGAGTTGGTGCGCGAGAAGGTGCTGCGCAAGACGCACGACGAGGTCCCGCACGCGGTGGGCGTGCTGCTCGACGAGCTCGAGTACGACGAGGCGCGCGACTTCCACCACATCTCGGCCACGATCTACGTGGAGCGTGAGTCGCAGAAGGGCATCATCATCGGTAAGGGAGGCGAGATGATCCGGGCCATCGGCACGGAGGCGCGCGCCGATATGGAGCGGCTCCTGGGCACGAAGGCCCATCTCGACCTCAGGGTGAAGGTGCGCAAGGACTGGCGCCGCGACGGGGCGCAGATCAAGCGCTTCGGCTACGGAGAAGGGTTGTGAGCGTGATGGACCGCGCGACACTCGCCAGGGCGATCGATCAGACGCTGCTCAAGCCGACCGTCGGCTACCAGGGAGCGGGGGCGTGGATGGCCGGGTCGGCCGGCATGGGGTTCGCCTCGCTGTGCGTGTCGCCGTTCCTGGTGCCGCTTGCGAGCCAGCACCTGGCGGGCACATCCACGCTGGTGTGCTCGGTGTGCGGGTTCCCGCTCGGCTACGCTAACACGGAGTCGAAGGCCGAAGAGGCCGCGCATCTGGTGGCTCTCGGGTGTCACGAGGTCGACATGGTCCTCAACATCGCCGCGCTGCTGGAGGGCGACGACAGCTTCGTGCGCGACGACATCGAGGCCGTTGTGCGCACGGTGGCCGACACGTCGGCAGGCGCCGGCATCGTGAAGGTCATCCTGGAGACCGGGTATCTCGAGCCTGTGCACATCGAACGGGCCTGCGTGCTCGCGGTCGAGGCGGGCGCGCACTACGTCAAGACCTCCACCGGTTTCGGCCCGCGCGGCGCCTCGCTCGACGACGTGCGCCTGATGCGCGCGACCGTGGGTCCGGACATCGGCGTGAAGGCCGCCGGCGGTATCCGTGACCTCGACACCGCGCGTGCGATGCTCGAGGCCGGCGCGTCACGGCTCGGCACCTCCTCAGGGATCGAGATCCTCGAGGCGCTCGAGGGGCGCGGCTGAGGTCGTCATGGCCTCCCGGCGCGTGCGTGCGCTCTCGCTCAAGAAGACCAAGCTCGGTGAGACCGACCTCATCGTGACGTTCCTCGCCGAGGACGGCTGTCAGGTCCGCGCCGTGGCCAAGGGCGCCCGCAAGCCCGGCTCGCGCCTCGGCGGCCGCGTCGAACCGTTCGTGGTGACCGACCTGCTGGTGCACGAAGGCCGCTCGCTCGACACGATCAGCGACGCCGAGATCGCCTCGGCGCATGCGGGGATCCGCGCCGACTACGACCGCACCACCGCCGCATCCGTGGTGGCCGACTTCCTCGACAAGATCTCAGTGGAGTGTCAGACAGAGGACAGGTTGTTCGGCCTGGCGTGTGCGACGCTCGACGCCATGGAGACCGCCGAGGCAGCCGCCCTGCCCGCGCTGGTGGTGGCGTTCCTGCTCAAGGGCATCGCGATGCACGGCTATCGGCCACAGTTCGGCGTGTGCGCGTCGTGCGGCGGTGAGGCGGGCCGCACAAGCGGGTTCTCGCTCGAGGACGCTGGACCGGTCTGCGACGGGTGCGGCGCCCACGAGCACGGCACGGTGATCGCCACGCCCGAGGTCCGCGGCGTGCTCTCGGCGTTCATGCAGGCGCGGATGACCGAGGTGCCGGGGATCGATGTGTCACCGCGCCTGTTGGCCGAGGCGTTCACGCTCACCCGTCGGCTCGTGGGATACCACGTGCCCGCGCGACTGAAGGCGCTCGACCTCTATGCGGCGCCGATGGGGGAGTCCCGCTAGCGGAGGGGGTCCTCGCCCGCACGCACCCCGCGCGCCATCTCACGCAGGAGCGCTTCGCGGATGCCTTTCCGGTTGGCGGTCACGCTGCGCGTGCCGAGCAGGTCGAAGAGCTCGAGCATCACGAGCGAACCGCCGAGCACCGACTGTGCGCGATAGGCGGGGATCCCGGGGATCCGTCCGCGCTCGGTGAGCGTGGTCGCGCATACCCGGGCCGCCACCTCGGCGATCTCCTCGATCGTGGCGCTCGTGCCGTGGATGTCGAGCGGGTCCTCGCCCCGGCTGGCTGCGGCCGCGCCGATGAGCGAGGTGATCGTGCCCCCGCTGCACACCGCGTGAGGTACCGGATCGGGCCTGTCGCCGAGCGACGCGGCGAGCTCATCCCGGATCGATGAGCGGATGCGGTCGAGGAAGGCCGAAGACGGTGGGTCGTCCTCACCAGCCACGAGCCGGTTCGACGTGACGACCGCGCCGAGCGGGAGCGATGCCGAGGTCTCGGGCGCGCCGTTCCGGCGGACGACGACCTCGAGCGAGCCGCCGCCGATGTCGGCGATGCAGACCGGGTCTGGGAGGGTGAAGGTCGCGACCGCGCTGGCCAGGGCGAGTTCGGCCTCACGCGCGCCGTCGATGATCTCGATGCGCAGGCCGGTCTCGCACAGCACCCGCTCGGCGAACATGGCGCCGTTGCGCGCACCGCGGACGGCGGCGGTGGCGATCGCCCGGACGTGACCGGCCTCAAGCGAACGTGCGAGGTCGCGGAACCGGAGGATGGCCGCGACCGAATCGTCCATGCGGTCGGCGGCGAGCGAGCCTGTGGACACGAGGTCCCGGGCGAGCTGCGTCTGGGCGCGCTCGTCGGCGAGCACCACGAGCTCGGTGCCGGGGCCGACCTCGGCCACAGTGCATCGGATGGCGTTGGACCCGATGTCGATCACGGCGATTCGATCCATGGCGGCTGCCTTCTCACCACGTGCGGCGGTTATGGTGAACCTAGTGTAGTCCTGCGCTCTGACACGGTGAAGCGGGTATCGCTGGTGTACACTGTCTGCCACGCTACCGTCGCAGTGACGGACACCACCGAACGACGAATGGGGCTTGGATGTCGCTCAACTTCCAGGACATGATCCTCGCGCTTTCTCGCTACTGGGCGGACCAGGGTTGCGTGCTGCTCCAGCCGCATGACATGGAGGTGGGCGCGGGTACGTTCCACCCGGCCACGACGCTGCGCTCGCTCGGACCTGATGCCTGGCGGTGCGCGTACGTGCAGCCCTCGCGTCGTCCCACCGACGGCCGCTACGGTGAGAACCCCAACCGGTTGCAGCACTACTATCAGTACCAGGTGATCCTGAAGCCGAGTCCCGACAATGTGCTCGACCTGTACTTCGACTCGCTGCGCGCGATCGGCATCGAGCCCAAGGACCACGACATGCGCCTGGTGGAGGACGACTGGGAGTCTCCAACCCTCGGCGCGTGGGGGCTCGGCTGGGAGGTGTGGCTCAACGGCATGGAGGTCACGCAGTTCACCTACTTCCAGCAGGTGGGCGGCATCGAGTGCGACCCTGTGCCCGCCGAGATCACGTACGGCGTGGAACGCCTCGCGATGTACATCCAGGGCGTGGACTCGGTCTTCGACCTCGAGTGGGCGCCCGGCTTCACCTACGGCGACGTCTTCCTGCGCAACGAGCGCGAGCAGTCGTCGTACAACTTCGAGCTCGCGGACACCGCCACGCTGCGCCAGCTCTTCGACCTGCACGAGGCGGAGAGCGCGCGCGTGCTCGCGGCAGGCGCCGTGCTGCCCGCTTACGAGCAGGCGCTCAAGTGCTCCCACTACTTCAACCTGCTCGACGCCCGTGGCGCCATCGCGGTCACCGAGCGTGTGAGCTTCATCGGGCGCATCCGTGCGCTCGCCAAGGCCGCCGCCGAGGCGTATGTCGCCTCGCCTGAAGTGGCGGACCGCGCGGTGCCGTACGCCGGGGTGAAGGCCGCCGCCGTGGCCGAGACCGCCGACGCACCGGTGACCGAAGGCGGTGATGTCCGATGAGCCGCACCCTGCTCTTCGAGATCGGCGTGGAGGAGATCCCTTCGGCGCCGCTGTACGACGCGGTCACGCAGCTCAAGACGCGCGCGGTCACGGCGCTTGAGGGCGCCCGGCTCGGGTACGACACGATCGAGACGTACGGGTCACCCCGGCGCCTCGCGCTCGTGGTGACCGGGCTCGCCGACCGGCAGGACGACCTGTCGCTCACGGTGAAGGGCCCGGCCGTGAAGGCCGCGTTCGACGCCGACGGCAACCCCACCAAGGCCGCCGAAGGCTTCGCTCGCAGCCGCGGCATCGCGGTGACCGACCTGACGCGCGGCGAGATCGACGGCGGCGAGTACGTGCTCGCGCATGTGGAGGAGACCGGGCGCCCGGCCATAGAGGTGCTCCCGGAGCTGCTCGCGGCCCTCGCGGGCGCGCTCGACTGGGCAAAGGCGCAGCGGTGGGGCAGCGGATCCACACGGTTCATCCGCCCCGTGCGGTGGCTCGTGGCGCTGCTCGACGGCGAGATCGTCCCGGTGCGCTTCGCCGGGCTCGAGGCCGGCCGCGCCACCGTGGGACACCGGTTCCTGTCGGGTCCGCTCGAGATCGCGGACGCCACGGAGTACCTCGACACGATGTGCCGGGGACATGTGCTCGTTGACGCCGGTGAGCGGGCGGAGACCATCCGCGCCCAGATCGACGAGGCGGCCGCGTCGCTCGGCGCCCGTGCGGTGGTTCCCGAGAAGACCTTCGCCGAGGTCGTGAACCTCGTGGAGTTCCCGACCGTGGGCATCGGCCGCTTCGACGAGCGGTTCCTGGCCGTGCCCCGTGAGATCGTCGAGGAGGCCATGGAGAGCCACCAGCGGTACTTCCCGCTCGAGACCGCCGACGGTGTGCTGCTCGACCGCTTCCTCGTGGTGCACAACGGCGACCCGGCCCGCACGGCCGCGATCGTGACGGGCCACGAACGCGTGATCCGCGCGCGGCTCGCCGACGCCGCGTTCTTCGTGGAGGAGGACCTGGCGCGCCCGCTTGAGGAGTACGTGCACCGGCTCGACACCATCGTGTTCCACGAGAAGCTCGGGTCGCTCGGCGCCAAGGTCGAGCGGATCGAGGAGCTCACGCGCGCGCTGGCCGAGGCGATCGACGCTCCGGCCGACGAAGGCGCCTACGCGGTGCGCGCCGCCCACCTGGCCAAGGCCGACCTCGTGACCCATGCGGTCATCGAGTTCACCTCGCTCCAGGGCGTGATGGGCATGCGCTACGCACAGGCGGCCGGCGAGGCCGAGGGCGTTGCCGAGGCGATCGTAGACCACTACCGTCCGCGCCACGCCGGCGATGGACTCCCGCGTTCGCTCGCGGGCAAGCTCGTCTCGATCGCCGATAAGCTCGACACGATCGTGGGCATCTTCGCGATCGGCCAGGGCCCCACTGGTTCCGCCGACCCCTACGCGCTCCGGCGTTCGGCCATCGGCATCCTCACCATGATGGTGGACGGAGGCGTGCGGTTCGATCTGGACCGTGGCATCGCCGCCGCGCTCGACGGCTACGTCGAGGCGCTGCCGTCGCTCGACCCCAACGCGGTGGGCGCCACCGTGAAGTCGTTCTTCGACGGCCGCCTGGCCGTGATGCTCAAGGACCGCGGGTTCACGTACGACGAAGTGGACGCGGTCATGGCCGTCACCTCGGCCGACCCCGCCGACACGCTGCGTCGCATCACGGCGCTTGCGGCGTTCCGTCGCACCGAGGCCGGCGCCGACCTCTCGGTGGCGTTCCGTCGCGCGGCGAACCTCGCCGATCCCGCCGCGGGCACGGTCACCGATCCGCTGCTCATGGGTGCCGAGGAGGCCGCTTTGGACCGTGCGCTCGTGATCGCGGCCGAGAAGGTTGGCGGGCTCATGATGGCGCGCGATTACGACGCCGCGCTTGCGCAGCTTGCCGACCTCCGCGCGCCGGTGGACGCGTTCTTCGAGTCCGTGCTCGTCATGGACAAGGACGACGAGCTGCGCCGCAACCGCCTCGCCCTCCTGAACCGTCTCGGAGGCCTGTTCGACGGGTTCGCCGACTTCGGGAAGCTTGCCGGGTAGTGGTGGACGGACGCCCGCTTGCGATACATGTGATCTCCGACTCGCTTGGCGAGACGGGGGAGACCGTCGCGCTCGCTGCCGTCTCGCAGTTCAAGCCCAACACGTTCCGCATCGAGCGGTTGCCCAAGATCGAGACGACCGCCGAGCTGCGCGACACGGTCAGGGAGCACTGCGGGCACGACTGCATATTCTTCTACACGCTGGTGGACCGGGAGCTCCGCACGGAGATGGAGCGTCTTGTCGAGTCCGGCGTGGTGGGTGTCGACCTGCTCGGCCCGGCGCTCGATCTGCTCTCGCAGGTCACCGGCACGCGCCCGAGCGGTGAGGTCGGCCGCATCCGGCGCACCGACGAGGGCTACTTCGACCGCATCGAGGCGATGGAGTTCGCGGTCAAGCACGATGACGGGCGCAATCCCGAGGAGCTCGCGGACGCCGACATCGTGATCCTCGGCGTGTCGCGCACGTCCAAGACGCCTATCTCGATGTATCTCGCGTTCAAGGGGTGGCGTGTGGCCAACGTGCCGCTCGCGCCGGGGGTGGAGCCGCCCAAGGAGCTCTTCGAGCTCGATCCACGCAAGCTGTTCGGGCTCGTGACCAGCGCCGACGTGCTCCTGGCGATCCGTCGCGAGCGGATGAAGGAGCTGGGGGGCTACGTGCCGGGGTACGCCGAGCGCGAGGCGGTGGAGGCGGAGCTTGCCGAGGCGCGCGCGCTCATGCGGCGGCTTGGTTGCCTGGTGGTGCATACGGACAATCGCGCCGTGGAGGAGTCCGCGCAGGAGATCCTGCGTCACCTCGGCGCTGTCGTGGAGGTCGCGGACTGAGGCGCGCGTGCCGTGCGGCTGTGGCCGCCCGGCGGTGTCCGCACCGGGGACAGAGCGCGCTTCCGGTACGCTATGATGGGTCAACGTCGTAGGGGTTCCAAGGAAAGTGAGGGAGCGAGTTGGCTGACACGAAGCGTATCTACGCATTCGGCGGCGGTCAGACCGAGGGTGACAAGAGCATGAAGTTCGTCCTCGGTGGTAAGGGCGCCAACCTGGCCGAGATGGCCAACATGGGACTCCCGGTCCCGCCCGGATTCACGATCACGTGCCAGACCTGCATGGAGTACTACCACGCAACGCCCCCCGCGTTTCCCGCGGGCCTCACAGACGACATCGCCAGCAACGTTGCGAGCCTTGAAGCGAAGATGGGTAAGCGGCTGGGCGACGACAGCGACCCGCTCCTCGTGTCGGTGCGCTCAGGCTCAGCGTTCTCGATGCCCGGCATGATGGACACCGTGCTCAACCTCGGTCTGAACGACCGCTCCGTCCAGGGGCTCATCGCCAAGAGCGGCAACGAGCGCTTCGCCTGGGACAGCTACCGCCGCTTCATCCAGATGTTCAGCAAGGTCGTGCTGGACGTGGAGGGCGACGAGTTCGAGAACGCCATCACCAAGATGAAGCACGACCGTGGCGTGACCGAGGACACGGAGCTCTCCGCTGAGGACATGCGCTCGCTCGTGGGCGTGTTCAAAGGGATCGTGGCCGAGCAGGTGGCCGCCGACGAGTTCCCGCAGCTCGTGGTGGACGGCAAGGTCGCGTTCCCGCAGGACGTGACGCTGCAGCTGCACCTCGCGATCGAGGCGGTGTTCCGCAGCTGGAACAACCGCCGCGCGATCGACTACCGCCGCATGGAGAAGATCGCCGACGACCTCGGCACCGCCGTGAACGTGCAGGCCATGGTCTTCGGCAACATGGGTGAGACCTCCGGCACCGGCGTGGGCTTCACGCGCAACGCCGCCGACGGCACCAGGGAGTACTACGGCGACTTCCTCACCAACGCACAGGGCGAGGACGTGGTGGCCGGCATCCGCAAGACCCGTCCGATCGCCGAGCTGCCCGACGTCCTGCCCGAGGCGGGCAAGGAGCTCTACGGCGTGTTCGAGATCCTCGAGCAGGCGTATCGCGACATGTGCGACATCGAGTTCACCATCCAGGAGGGCAAGCTCTGGATGCTCCAGACGCGCGTGGGCAAGCGTACCGCCCGCGCCGCTCTCAAGATCGCCGTGGACATGGTCGAGGAGGGCATGATCACCCGCGAGGAGGCCGTGCTGCGCATCAACCCGGCGCACCTCGACCAGCTCATGCACCCGCAGTTCGACACCACCGTGACCTACGACGTGCTCGCCAAGGGCCTGAACGCGAGCCCGGGCGCGGCAGTGGGCGAGGTCGTGTTCACCGCCGATGACGCCGAGGCGGCCGCGGCCGAGGGCCGCAAGGTCATCCTGGTGCGCTGGGAGACCAACCCCGACGACCTCCATGGCATGGTGGCGGCGCAGGGCATCCTCACGAGTCACGGCGGCAAGACCTCCCACGCGGCGGTCATCGCGCGCGGCATGGGCAAGCCGGCCGTCTGCGGTGCCGAGGCGCTCAAGATCGACATGAAGGCCAAGCAGGCCGTGGTCACGGGCAAGGATATCGTCCTCAAGGAGGGCGACATCGTCTCGATCGACGGCACCACCGGTATCGTGGTCCTCGGCGAGGTGGCGCTCGTGCAGCCTGAGATGACCGGGGACATCGATACCATCCTCGGTTGGGCCGACGGGTTCCGCACGCTCGGCGTGCGAGCCAACGCCGATACGCCGGAAGACGCGGCGCTCGGGCGCGCGTTCGGAGCCGCCGGCATCGGGCTCACCCGCACCGAGCACATGTTCCTCGGCGAGCGGAAGGACATCATCCAGGACTTCATCCTCGCGGAGTCGGCCGACGTGCAGCGCGCCGCGCTCGACAAGCTGCTTGACGTGCAGACCGAGGACTTCCTCGGCATCTTCTCGGCGATGGACGGTCTGCCGGTCACAGTGCGTCTGCTCGACCCGCCGCTCCACGAGTTCCTCGATTCGCCGCGTGACCTCGAGGTCGAGATCGTGCGCGACGAGTGCAACGGCGCCACGGCCGAGAAGCTCGCCGGCAAGCGTCGTCTGCTCGCGCAGATCGACTCCATGTCCGAGGCCAACCCGATGCTCGGCCTGCGTGGCTGCCGTCTCGGCATCATGTATCCCGAGCTCTACGCGCTGCAGGTGGAGGCCATCACGCGCGCCACGTGCGAACTCAAGAAGCAGGGCAAGGACCCGCTCCCCGAGATCATGATCCCGCTGGTGAGCGTGAAGGCCGAGCTGGCCACGCTGCGCGCCGAGACCCAGGCCGTGGTGGACCGTGTGTCCGCCGAGTGCGGTGTGGAGGTGTCCATCCCGATCGGCACGATGATCGAGTTGCCGCGCGCCGCTGTGTGTGCTGACGAGATCGCCGAGGTCGCCGACTTCTTCAGCTTCGGCACCAACGACCTCACGCAGACCACGTTCGGCTTCAGCCGGGACGACATCGAGAGCAAGTTCCTGCCGAAGTACCTTGAGCGCAAGGTGCTCGCCCGCAACCCGTTCGAGACGATCGATGACGGCGTGGCGAAGCTGGTGGCGATGGGCTGCGAGCGCGGCCGTGCCACCAACCCCAAGCTGAAGCTCGGCGTGTGTGGCGAGCACGGCGGGGATCCGGAGAGCGTGCACACGTTCTTCGGCATCGGGCTCGACTACGTGAGCTGCTCGCCCTACCGCGTGCCGCTGGCGCGTCTGGCCGCGGCGCAGGCGTCGCTCGCCGAGAAGGCGACCGCCTCGGACAACCGCTAGGACCTCATCGAGAGGGCGTCGGGGCCACCCGGCGCCCTCTGCGCATCGCAGGGAAGGGCCATGGACGCGAGCAGCATCATCACACGTGAAGCGTATGAGGCCGGCGAGGCCGAGCGGCTCTCGCCGCGTGCGGCGCTCTCATCGGCCACACGCGGACGCGAGCGGCCCACCGGGGCCGACCCCTACCGCACCGACTACCAGCGCGATCGCGACCGCATCTTGCACTGCAAGGCGTTCCGCCGCCTCTCGCACAAGACCCAGGTGTTCCTGGCGCCCGAGGGCGACCACTACCGCACGCGACTGACGCACACGCTCGAGGTGGCGCAGATCGCGCGGTCCATCGCGCGTGCGCTCCGGTTGAACGAGGACCTCACCGAGGCGATCGCACTCGGCCACGACCTGGGGCACACACCGTTCGGCCACATCGGCGAGTCGGCGCTCTCCGACGCGCTCGGCGAGGCGCGCGACGCGTATCCGCAGGCCCCGTACCCCTTCCACCACAACCTGCAGAGCCTGCGGATCGTGGAGACGCTCGAATACGAGGGCAAGGGGCTCAACCTCACGTGGGAGGTGCGCGACGGCATCCGCTGTCACACCGGCAAGAAGCGCGCGTCCACGCTCGAGGGGCAGATCGTCGCCATCGCCGACCGCGTTGCGTACGTGAACCACGATATCGACGACGCGATCCGCGGCGGCGTGATCACCGAGGACGACCTGCCGAAGGCGTGTGTGACGGTGCTCGGCCACACCATCAACGAGCGCATCACCACGATGGTCACGAGCCTGGTGGAGACCACCGCCGTGTCGGACAGCGTGGCGATGGGCGACGACGTCTACAAGGCGATGATGGACCTGCGGTCGTTCCTGTTCGACAACGTGTACCTCTCGCCTAACGCCAAGGCCGAGGAGCCCAAGGCGTACAACGTGGTGAGGACGCTGTTCGTGCACTACCTGGAGAACCCTGACGACCTGCCGCCGGATGAGCGTCCATCGGATCCCGAGGATCTCGCGCAGGCGGTCACCGACTACGTGTCGGGCATGACCGACCGGTTCGCCATCCGTACGTACGAGCAGCTCATGATCCCGAGCCGCTGGAGGGTGTGACCGGCGCATGGCACGGCGCCTCGGACTCGACGTCCTCAAGGGTGCGGCCATCATCCTCGTGGTGTTCAACCACACGCTGCTGTGGCCGATGCGCTCGGGCGACCTCGTGAGCGCGTTCCTCTACGGGACCGCCTTCGGCACCGTGGCCGCCTTCTCCGCCGCAGCCGGCTACGTGCAAGGGCTGCATCCGCCGCGTGAGGAGCGGGCGGTGGTCCGGAAGCGGGCCGGACAACTGCTGGTCCCGTGGCTGATCTGGGCGCCCCTGTACGCCCTGGCGCCGCTGGCATGGAAGGCGGTGGGCGGGGGCGCACTGCCGATGGAGTTCGATCCCGGCCCGTGGGCGCGCGAGATCCTGCTGGGCGGTGGGCCGCTGTGGTTCCTGCCCGTCCTGTTCGCGGTCACCGCTGTGTGCGCCCTGTTCGACACACGTACCAGGTCGTGGACGCCAGCGTGGGCGGCGATCGGCGTATACGCGGTCGTGGCCGTGTGGGCGTCGTCGGCCGGGACGAGTCCGCTCGACCTCGGTAACGGCACGTTCTGGGCGGTGTCGCCACTGTACATCGCCGCGTTCTGGTTCGGTCTGCGCATCGCGCGTGACGGCGCCCCGAAGACGTCCCACGGCGTGCTCGCCGCCATCGTCGCGCTCAGCATGGCGCTCGGCGGTGTCGTCACGCTCGTGCGCGCGCTCCACCCCGAGGCGCGGTGGCTGATGTGGCTGCCGTACGCGATCGGGGCGATCGGCGGGTGTGCGGCGCTCGGCATAGCGGCCGGTGGACGGATCGTGCCCGGGCCGACGCTCGCGTGGGTGGGGGAGCGCCTGGCACGTGTGGGGAGGGCGTCGCTCGGCCTCTACATCGTCCATCCGCTGCTCGTGGCGCCCTTCGAGTTGGTGGCGCGCGGGCGTGGCGGCGCCGCGATCGCCGTGCTTGCCACAGCGGCGGTCTTCGTCGTGGGCACGCCGGTCGTCGAGCGTGTGCGTGCGGTGCCGTACCTGCGCAGAGCCGTGTAGATCGCGGCCGTCTCGCTTCGTAACCTGATTGTTGCCGCGGGATACGAGGTCGGCTATCATCGCCAAAGCGCCGAGGGGGCTCGCGAGGGGTCTCCTGGGCTGTTGCCGTATTCACCACGAAGGGAGACGCACGTTCATGGCAGACTGGATTGCTTGGCTCGCGCCAGCAGCCGCGATACTCGGCACCATCATGGCCGCGTATCTGGGCACCTGGGTCCTGAAGCAGGATCCCGGCACCGAGCGCATGCAGGAGATCTCGAAGGCGGTCCAGGAAGGCGCCCTTGCGTTCCTGCTCCGTGAGTACCGCGTACTCATCATCTTTGCCGCCGTCGTGTCCGTCGTCCTCGGTCTGGCCGTGAACTGGCTGACCGCGGTGGCGTTCCTGACCGGTGGCTTCCTGTCCGCCGCGGCCGGCTTCATCGGCATGCACGTGGCCACCCGCGCCAACGCGCGTACCGCCCAGGCGGCCACCAAGGGCGTCGCCAAGGCCCTGAACGTGGCCTTCCGCTCGGGTCTCACGATGGGCCTCACGGTCGCGTCGTTCGGTCTGCTGGGTCTCTCGCTCTGGGCCATCATCTTCATCGTCACCGGTGAGGACCCGATCGCCAGCTCCGAGATCGTCAACGGCTTCGCGATGGGCGCCAGTTCGATCGCGCTGTTCGCCCGTGTGGGTGGCGGCATCTACACCAAGGCCGCCGACGTGGGCGCCGACCTGGTGGGCAAGGTCGAGGCCGGTATCCCCGAGGACGACCCCCGCAACCCCGCCACCATCGCCGACAACGTGGGCGACAACGTGGGCGACGTTGCCGGCATGGGCGCCGACCTCTTCGAGAGCTACGTGGGTTCGATCCTTGCGCCGATCGTGCTCGCCGTGTCGCTGTGGTTCGTCCCGGGCGCCGCGAAGTCCATCGACTTCATGTACGGCGTCTCTGCGCCGCTGCTGATCGCCGCCTTCGGTATCGTTGCGTCGATCATCGGTCTGTTCGCGGTGCGCGCCAAGGAAGGCGCCCACCTGCACTCCGCGCTCAACATGGGCACCTACGTGGCCGCGGTCATCGAGGTCGCGGGCATGGGCTACCTGTTCTGGCACTGGAGCACGCGCGCCGATGCCGATCCGTCGCGCATCTGGTTCTTCGGCTCGGTCGTGGCCGGTCTCATCGCTGGCATCCTGATCGGCAAGATCACCGAGTACTACTGCTCCGACGCGTACAAGCCGGTGCGTAAGATCGCCGAGGCGTCTGAGACGGGTACCGCCACCAACATCATCCAGGGCCTCGGCACCGGTATGCTCTCCACCGCGCTGCCGATCATCGTCGTGGCCATCGGCATCCTCGCCAGCTACGTCATGGGCAACCTGGCCGTGCCGGACAACGACCTCTCGGGCATCTACGGCATCGGTCTCGCCGCGCTCGGTATGCTCTCGATCACCGCGATCACCGTGGGTGTCGACGCGTACGGCCCGGTGGCCGACAACGCCGGTGGTATCGCCGAGATGGCCGAGATGGGCAAGGACATCCGCAAGATCACCGACTCGCTCGACAGCGTGGGCAACACCACCGCCGCCATCGCCAAGGGCTTCGCGATCGGCTCGGCGGGTCTCACCGCCCTGGCGCTGTTCGTGGCGTTCCGCCAGAGCCTCGCGGTAGGCGGTCTCACGATCGACATGTCCCTTGAGAGCCCCTACGTCATCGCGGGTCTGTTCGTGGGCGGCATGCTGCCGTTCCTCTTCGGCGCGCTCACCATGGGCGCCGTGGGTCGTGCGGCCTTCGCCATGATTGGTGAGGTCCGCCGCCAGTTCAAGGAGATCCCGGGCATCATGGAGGGCACCGGCAAGCCGGACTACGCCGCCTGCGTGGACATCTCCACCAAGGGCGCGCTCAAGGAGATGGTCGTCCCCGGCGCCATCGCCGTGGCCGTGCCGATCCTCGTGGGTGTCGTGAACCTCTCGATGCTCGCCGGCCTGCTCGCCGGTGCGCTCGTCACCGGCTTCCTGATGGCCGTCTTCATGGCCAACGCCGGTGGCGCGTGGGACAACGCCAAGAAGTACATCGAGGGTGGCGCGCACGGTGGCAAGGGCTCCGAGGCCCACAAGGCCGCCGTGGTCGGCGACACCGTTGGTGACCCGTTCAAGGACACCTCGGGCCCTGCCATGAACATCCTCATCAAGCTCATGACCGTCGTCTCGCTCGTGTTCGTGCCGCTGTTCCTCAAGGTGCACGGCGGCTAGTGACGTCATCGCGTCAAGTCACGTGCTCCCGGGTGCCGATACTGGTACCCGGGAGCACGCGCGTCTGACGCTTTGGGGTATGTACCTTTGACCGCTACGAAGCACAGGAGGTGTCATGGGGCGTATCGCCGATGAGGATGTCGCACGCGTCCGTGATGCCACCGATCTCATCTCTCTGATATCCGAGACGGTCGTGCTGAAGAAGAAGGGCCGGCTGTTCTGGGGCAACTGCCCGTTCCATGGTGAGAAGACCCCCAGCTTCAAGATCGATCCCACCACCCAGCTGTGGCACTGCTTCGGCTGTGGCAGGGGAGGCGACGCCTTCGGCTACGTGATGGAGGCGGAGCACCTCGAGTTCCCGGATGCCGTGCGTCGTCTCGCCGAGCGTGCACATATCGACATCGTGGAGGTGGGCGGCGCCGGGATCCCCGTGGGACGCAAGGAGCGGCTGATCGCCGCGTGCACCGAGGCCGTCGCGTACTTCCACAAGCAGCTCACGAGCGGCACCGGCAGCGGGCCCACGCAGGCGCGCGAGTACCTGGCCAGCCGCGGTTTCGGGATCGAGGTCGCCAGGCGCTGGAAGCTCGGTTACGCCCCGCAGGGCCGCGACACGCTCGTACGTCACATGCTCGACGCCGGGTTCACGCGTGACGAGCTCGTGGAGGCGAACCTCGCGCTTGCCGACGGGCCGTCGCTCAAGGACCGCTTCTTCAACCGCATCATGTTCCCCATCGACGACCTGCACGGGCGCACCATCGCCTTCGGCGGGCGCGTCGTGGGGTCGGGTGAGCCGAAGTACCTGAACTCGCAGGAGACGCCGATCTTCCAGAAGTCCGGCACGCTCTACGCGCTCGACCGCTCCCGCAACGAGATCGTCGCCAACGGCACTGCGGTGGTCGTCGAGGGGTACACCGACGTGATCGCGCTGCACGAGGCCGGTGTGCCGATCGCTGTGGCCACCCTCGGCACCGCGCTCACGGAGCGCCATGTGAAGCTGCTCGGCAGGTTCGGCACGCGTGTGGTGTACCTGTTCGACGGTGATGCCGCGGGCCAACGTGCGGCGCTCAGGGCCGCGGAGTTCCTCGACTGGAGCATCACGCCTGAGGCCGGGAGCTCGCGCGTGGACCTGGACGTGGCGATCATCCCCGGCGGCAAGGACCCGGCCGACCTTGTGGCAAGCGAGGGCGCCGACGCGGTACGTGCGGTCATCGAGGGTGCGCAGCCCCTGTTGCGGTTCGCGATCGACCGTCGGCTCGAGTCGCACGACCTCTCGCGCCCGGAGGGTCGCGCCGCCGCGCTTGCGGATGCGGCCGGGGTGCTCACGCCGGTGCGCGGCTCGCTTCTGGCGCAGGACTACGTGATGTACATCGCGGGCCGCCTCGGCACCGACTACACAACGGTTGAGCGCGCTGTACCGCAGCAGCGCCGTCAGCAGGGTCCCGAGAGCTCGGCTCCAGTGCCCGCTCCGGTGCCCGTGCGTCGGGCGAGTTCGGAGGAGAAGGCCGAGCGTGAACTGGTGCGTCTTGCTGCGCTTGCGCCCTCGGTTCGTGCCGAGGCACGGGAATTGCTTGCAGAGGGTGCCGTGGGCGGGGAGCGCGCCCGCAGGCTGCTCGAGGTGATCTGCGGTGCGGGGGATGCGGTCGGCGATGAGCTGTACGCCATCGTTGCCGACGCGGATCGTGAGGCTGCCACGGTGCTCACCGGCTGGCTGGTGGACGCTACGGGAGCCGACAGCCTAGAATATGCGTTTCGGGAAGTTGCCGTCCGGGTCAAGGAGTTCGCGCTCGGACGTCTAATCTCTATGAAGAAGGGTGAACTCCAGGCACTGGACTCTGCGGGCGACGTGGAGTCATATGACCGGCTGTTCGGCGAGATCGCCGAGCTACAGCGTCAGCGTGCGGCCATGCGTGCCCCGCGAAGCGCTGCAACAAACGTGGAGGCGGAGTAAAGCACGTGACGGCTGCATCGAAGAAGACCGCACAGGAAGCCACGGACCAGTCAATGGAGGAGGTCGCCACGACCCCCGCGAAGAAGCCTGCTCCCAAGGCTGCGGCGAAGACCGCCGCGAAGACGGCGGCGAAGCCCGCGGAGAAGCCTGCTCCCAAGGCTGCGGCAAAGCCCGCCGAGAAGCCAGCGGCGAAGCCCGCGACGAAGACCGCCGCGAAGCCAGCCGCGAAGCCTGCGGCCGCCAAGGCATCCGCGAAGGCCGCTCCGGCCGACGAGGGCGGCGCGCCCGCACCCAAGGCCACCAAGGCATCCGCGAAGGAAGCCGCCAAGAAGGCTCCGGAGCTCGAGCTCTCGGCTGTCAAGACGCTCGTCAAGATCGGCCAGGCCAAGGGCAACCTCACCGATGAGGAGATCCAGGGAGCCCTCTCGGACATCGACCTGTCGGAAGAGCAGTTCGAGAACATCTACAGCCACTTCCAGACGAGCGGCATCGACATCGCCGACGAGCACGCGCCCGACGACCTGATCGACGACATCCCGGCCGACGACCACCCACCTGTCGACGGGGATGACGAGGACGCGGACCCCGACGTGGACGCTGCGGCGTCCGCGGTGATCGAGAAGCCCGCCGCGAAGGCGGCCGCCAAGCGCAAGCCGCGGCGCAAGGTCGAC
>Ga0209066_10001519_pt1 | contig 30446 bp, 25 predicted proteins | sample All_14_2_FD_187198 | JGI IMG/M metagenome (GOLD analysis project Ga0209066, IMG submission 187198) | Freshwater microbial communities in response to fracking from Pennsylvania, USA - Allegheny Zone_MetaG_DW_15 (SPAdes) (version 2) ... | reverse complement strand
CGGCGATGATGATCGCCAACCCGAAGCGCGCCTTCATCGGCGCGCTGAAAGGCATTGGCAAAACCTTCAAGGGCGCGAAATACAAGAAGCAGGATTACCTGGAACTGCTGTCGATGCAGTATCAGGTCTATAAGCTGATGAAGCAGAAGGGCGCGCTTGCGCTAGAACAGCATGTCGAAAACGCGCATGACAGCACGCTGTTCGGCAACTTTCCGAAATTCCACCACGATCACCACGCGCTGGAATTCTTCTGCGATTATCTGCGCCTGATGACACTGGGCACCGACAATCCGCATGAGGTCGAAGGCCTGATGGATGCGGAGCTGGAAAAGCATCATCACGAGGAACATTCCTCCAGCCATGCGCTGCAGGGCATGGCGGAAAGCTTCCCCGGTATCGGTATCGTGGCCGCCGTGCTCGGCATCATCAAAACCATGGGCCATATCAGCGAGCCGCCGGAGATTCTGGGCGGCCTGATCGCCTCGGCCCTGGTCGGTACCTTTCTCGGCATCTTCCTGTGCTACGGCATCTTCGGCCCGATCGCCGCCTGCCTGAAGGCGATCCAGGAAGAAGAGCACGCCTATTTCATGTGCATGAAGGCCGGGCTGGTCGCCCATCTTCAGGGCTACGCCCCGGCCGTATCCACGGAATTCGCCCGCAAGGGCATTCCCCATCATGTCCGCCCCACCTTCATCGAGGTGGAAGAGGCGGTTTCAAACATGCCGCCGGCCTGACCGGTCGGGGCGAATGCGCAGGGCGGCCCGCCAAGGCGGCCCGGATAGCAGGAGGCCATGGCTGACAGTCTGGAGGATGGCGCGCAGAAGCCGATCATCCTGACGAAGGTGAAGAAGATACCGGCCGGGGCCCATGGCGGCGCCTGGAAGGTTGCCTATGCCGATTTCGTGACGGCGATGATGGCCTTCTTCCTGCTGTTATGGCTGCTGAGCGTCACCACAGAAGATCAGCGCGCCGGCATCTCGCGCTATTTCGATCCTTCCGTCTCCGCAAGCGGGCAGTCGGGTCTTGGTGACATTCTGGCCGGTCTGGCCCCGACATCGGATCAGGGCGCCTTGCGTTCCGCCTCCTCCCCGCCGCAGGTCATGATTCCGATCCCCGCCTATGGCGGCGAGGTCGGGACGGGTGGCGAAGGCACGGAACGGGAAAGCACGCTGGAGGATCTGGCCCGCGAGGCCATGGCCCAGGAGGTGCAGGAAGAAGAGGAACGGCTGGACCGGGCCGCCGCCGCCATTCTGCAGATGATCCGCGAGCAGCCGGAGTTGAAGGATCTGGAAAACAATCTGCAGTTCGAAATGACGCCGGAAGGCCTGCGCATCCAGATTCTGGATACCGAGGAGAATGGCATGTTCGAAGGCGACAGCGCGGTGCTGACCCGCCGGGCGCGCCGACTGATCGCGCTGGTCGCTTCCGTCATCGTCACCCTGCCCAACACCATTTCCATTTCCGGCCATACCGATGGCGGCCCCCAGCCCGCCAATGCCCCCATGGACAAATGGGCGCTCTCCGGGGCACGTGCCGTTTCCACCCGCGACTGGCTGGTGGATGCGGGGCTTGCTCCGGCCCGCATCGCCACCCTGGCCGGGCGCGGCGATCAGGATCTTCTGATCCGCCAGGAGCCGGAGAACCCGAGAAACCGACGGGTTTCGATCCTGCTTGCCCGGCAGACAGCCGATCTGCCGCCGCCGCTGCCGCAATGATCTGACGGAAAGACCCAGACAATGGCCAAATCCGGCGGACCCATCCTGTTCAAAACCGTGAAGAAGGCGGAGGACGGCCATCACGGCGGCGCCTGGAAGGTTGCCTATGCCGATTTCGTGACGGCCATGATGGCCTTTTTCCTGCTGTTGTGGCTGCTCAGCTCCACCACCGATGAACAGAAGGAAGGTATTTCCAACTATTTCCGCCCGTCGGTCGGTGCCGAGGGCGGATCGGGAGCCGGCGGGCTGTTCGGTGGCATCTCCGCCTCGGTCGAGGGGATCATCGAACAGCCGGGCGCCCCGGATGCGACACAGCGCGAGACCCCCAGCACAGGCCAGCTTGACGCCGCGCCCGAAGGCACCGGCAAGGACCAGCAAACCACCGGCTCCGTCGGGACCGTCAATCGCGAGCAGGAAGAAGCCCTCTTCAACTCCTACAAACGGCTTCTGGAACAGCAGCTTGATCAACTGCCCAAGGAGCTGGAAAATCTCCAGCGCTCCATCGTGATCGAGATTACCGAGGAAGGCCTGCGGATCGAAATCCTGTCGGACGAGGGCGAGCCCAATTTTCTGCCCGGCTCCATCGAACTGACCGAGCGGACGAAACTGGCGATGCGGCTGGTCGCTGCCCATCTGGAGCGTTTGCCGAACCGGATTTCGGTCACCGGCCATACCGCCCGCAGCCCCGATGAGGTAACCAACCGCGGCGGGCTGGGGCTGTCGGTCGCGCGCGCCAATGTCGCGCGCCGTGAACTGATAACCCGCGGCACCGCTGAACAGCGCTTCCAGACCATCATCGGCAAGGGCGATTCCGAACCGCGCCTGAAGGACAACCCGGCCGCGCCGCAGAATGACCGGCTGTCCATCGTGCTGCTGCGCCTTGCGCCGGATGCCCCGACGATCGGCCAGGAAGGTGAGCCGCCCTCCATCGCGCGCCCGGATGGGGCAACCGATACCGGCGGCGGGAACCCGACACCCCCAACCATCGAATAGTATCCGGTGGGGCCGGGACTGCGCTCAAAACTTGGAGCGGAACGGGTTTCGGGACTTGCGCCCGACCGGCCCCACTCCCAAATGCCCCGGTACCGGCGGAACCTGTCCGCCCGGGGAGAGGAGTATTGAGGATGAGCGCCCAGATGCCCGAACGCCCGAATGGCGGATTGCAAACCCGGCTTGGCTATTCCGGCACACAGGGCGCGGGTACCGGTCATCACGGGCCGGACGGTGCCGGCCAGGGGCGCCGGGAAATCCCGGAAGCTGCCGGCGCCTCCCCCGGGACACGGATCGCGGCCTTCATCATCGACTGGGTGATCCTTCTGGTGCTTTACGGCCTGGGTACGGCCGCGGCTGCCATTCTGGGTATCCTGACGCTGGGCCTGCTCTGGGGGCCGCTTGTCGCCCTTCTACCGCTGCTGCCACTGGCCTATCACACGGTCTTCCTCGCCTCTCCGCGCCATGCCACGCCTGGCCAGGCTTTGATGGGGCTGCGCGCCATCTCCGTCACCGACCCGGAAGGGCCGGGCTGGGTGCAGGCGCTGATCACCGTCCTGCTGTTCTATGCCGGCCTGCTGCTGACCAGCGGCCTGATCCTGGTCTGGGCTCTGTTCGATGACCGCGGCCGCTGCCTGCACGACATTCTGTCGGGCACACGCATGGTCCGCGACGGATTTGCAGGGGCTGCCCAGCGATAGCCCCTTTTCTTTTTCCCGCGGGCTTTGCAATACTGCCGGACAAGAGCATCCCGGCAGGGGATGCCGGCAAAGTCCGCGAACGGGGGTGTTACCATTTCTACCGGTCCACAGAATCCCACCGCACGACCCAGATTGGCAGGGTATGATCCTGGCGCGTATTTCTGCGAATTTCTGGGCCATCGCCAAACCTCCTGCGCGCCGCATGCCGGCCCCGTCTTCGACCGGCTGAGCGGGATTGATCCGGCGGAGCTGACCGCCAGGGCGCGCGATGCCGAGCAGGAGCTGTACAATCTCGGCATCACCTTCACGGTCTATACCGAACGCGACGCAATCGACCGCATTCTGCCGTTTGACGTGATCCCGCGCGTGATCCCCGCTGCGGAATGGGCCCTTCTGGAAGCAGGTGTCAGCCAGCGCGTGGCGGCCATCAACGCCTTCCTGTGGGACGTCTATCACGACCAGCAGATCCTGAAGGACGGCGTGGTTCCGGCCGATCTGGTGCTGGGCAACAAGAACTACCGCAAGCAGATGATCGGCTTCGATCCGCCGCAGAAGGTTTACAGCCATGTCTGCGGCATCGATCTGGTGCGCGGTGGCGATGGTGTCTATCGCGTGCTGGAAGACAATGCCCGCACGCCCTCGGGCGTGTCCTATGTCATCGAAAACCGCCAGATGATGATGCGGGCCTTCCCGGATCTGGCCGAAGGCCTTGCGATCCGCGATGTCGGCGATTACGGACGCCGGCTGCATCAGGCCCTGACCGATATCGCCCCGGCCGGGGTGGACGATCCGCAATGCGCCCTGCTCTCGCCCGGCGTGTTCAACTCCGCCTATTTCGAGCATATCTTCCTGTCGCGTGAAATGGGCACCGCCCTGGTCGAAGGCCGCGATCTGCTGGTGGAGAATGACCGGGTTTATATGCGCACGACGGCGGGGCTTGCCCCGCTGCATGCGATTTATCGGCGCATCGATGATGATTTTCTGGACCCCAGGACCTTCCGCCCCGATTCGCTGCTGGGTGTGCCCGGCCTGTTCGAAGCCTATCGCAAGGGCAATATCGGGCTGGCGAATGCGATCGGCACCGGGGTTGCGGATGACAAGGCGGTCTACGCCTACATGCCGCGCATCATCCGCTACTATCTGGATCAGGATGCGATCCTTCCGAATGTGGAGACCTATATCTGCCGCGAGCCGGAAGGGCTGAAATACACGCTCGACAATATCGAAAATCTGGTGGTCAAGCCGGTTGGTGAATCCGGCGGCTATGGCATCCTGATCGGCCCGCGCGCCAGCCGGGCCGAGATCGAGAAGACGCGGGCGGAGGTGATCGCCGACCCATCCAATTTCATCAGCCAGCCGATGATCGATCTGTCCGTCTGCCCGACGCTGCTGGATGGCAAGATCGTGCCGCGCCATGTCGATCTCAGGCCCTTCGCCATCACCGGCAAGAATACCTGGGTGCTGCCGGGCGGGCTTACCCGCGTGGCCCTGCGCGAAGGATCGCTGGTCGTCAATTCCAGCCAAGGGGGCGGGTCGAAAGATACCTGGGTATTGGCATGAGTGCACCGCTTCTGGCCCGTTACGCCGAATGCATCTTCTGGATGGCCCGCTATGTCGAACGCGCGGAGAATCTGGCCCGCCTGATCGACGTCAACGAGGTTTTCAGCCATGATCGGCGCGGCAGCCATAACTGGGATGCCGTCATCGCGCTGAATTCCGACCGCGAGCGCTATATCGAGCGCCATGGCGAACGCTTCGCGCCGGAATTGGTGATCCATTTCTATTGCCTGGATGCCAACAACCCGACCTCGATCTTCTCCTGCGTGCGGGCCGCGCGGGAGAATGCCCGCGCCCTGCGCCCGCTGATATCGACGGAGATGTGGTCGCATCTGAACGTCTTTTACAACGACCTGAACGCCATGCGGGCCCAGCCGCTGGCCTTGGGCGCGGTATCCAAGTTCTGCTCCAAGATCAAGCAGGCGGCGCAGGCCCATACCGGCATCACCGAAGGGACCTTCTATCGGGACCAGGGCTGGTATTTCTATCAGATCGGCAAGGCGATCGAGCGGGCGGACCAGACCACCCGTCTGGTCGATATCAAATATCACGCGCTGCTGCCCTCGCTCAGCGATGTCGGAACCGATATCGACATCAGCCAATGGAATGCGGTGCTGCGTTCGGCGGCCGGCTATCACGCCTATCGCCGGGTGCATCCGCGCGGCATGTCGCCGAAATCGGTCAGCGGCTTCCTGGTCTTCAACCCGTTATTCCCGCGTTCGGTGGTTACCTGTGTGCGTCAGGTCGATTCCCTGCTGACGGAGCTGTGCACGCGCTACAATCTGCGCAGCGGCCACAAGGCGATGGAGCGGCTGGATGAACTGCGCGCGGCGCTTGACAGCTGGACGGTGGACAGCGTCGTCAACCGTGGCCTGCATGAAAGCCTGGATTTCGTGCAGGGTCAGCTGATCGGGGTGACGGACGGCATACAGCGCGCCTTCTTCGGTGTGGATCAGGACACGCCGCTGGCAGTCTGAACGGATCGTACCCATGTCCAACCAGCGTCGCCCCGCGTTGCTTACCTTTCATCGCACGGGGCCGATGACCTGTCCCTATCTGCCCAACCGGGTGGAGCAGCAGCTGTTCGTCGAACTGGTCGGCCCCGACGCGCAGCATATCTTCGACCGGTTGTCGCTTTCGGGCTTTCGCCGGTCGCACCATATCGCCTATCGCCCCGTCTGCAAGGGCTGCCAATCCTGCATCCCCGTGCGCATCCCCTCCGCCCGCTTTCAGTGGTCGCGTGGCTTCCGGCGCACCCTGTCGCGCAATACCGACCTTGTCCTGCGCGATGCGGGGCGACGGGCCACGGCGGAACAGTACGAGCTGTTTTCCCGCTATGTCCGCTCGCGCCATGGCGATGGCGACATGGCGGGGATGACCGCGCGCGACTATGCCAATCTGGTGATGTCGAGCCCGGTCGACACCACGGTCATGGAACTGCGCAATCCGGACGGAAAGCTGATCGCGGCCTGCCTGTGCGACCGTCTGGTCGATGGCTATTCCGCCGTCTACAGCTTTTTCGAGCCGCAGGAGGAGAAGCGCAGCCTGGGCAGCCTGATCATCCTGCGCCTGATCGAGCTTACCCTGAGGGAAGGGCTGGAGCATGTCTATCTGGGCTTCTGGGTCCCCGGCTCGCGCAAGATGGATTACAAGCGCCGCTATCATCCCCTGGAGGCATTTGAACGCGGCAGCTGGGTGGAGATAAATGAGGATCACACAGTTTCCGGTAATGAGATTGCCAATTAGCTCTTGAATTCGAAGCCCAGCCGTGGTGCTTAGAAGGCAATAAAAGCCATCCTCATACCGCTTTCGGATGAGGTGGCGCCTTCAGGGACGGTGCAGGATTCCCAAATCATGGTTGCTCGCTTCATCCGGTTTGCGGAGGGCACCAATTCGATCGTGGGTAAGGCGACTGCCTGGCTGACGCTCGGTTGCGTACTCGTCTGTTTTGCCGTGGTCGTTCTGCGATATGGCTTCTCCATCAGCCTTATCTGGATGCAGGATCTGTATGTCTGGCTGCATGCCATGGTCTTCATGCTGGGGGCCGGCTATACCTATCTGATCGGCGGCCATGTCCGGGTGGATCTGTTCTATGGCACGATGTCGCCCAGGGCCCGCGCCCGCGTCGACCTGTTCGGGGTGCTTTTCTTCGTGCTGCCCTGGGCCTATGCGGTGCTCTGGTCCTCCTACCCTTTCGTGATGCGCGCCTGGTCGATTTACGAACCATCGCCCCAGCCCAACGGGCTGGACGGCGTCTTCCTGCTGAAGACGGTGATTCCGCTGACGGTGCTGCTGGTGGTGCTGCACGCCGCCTCAGTGGCGCTGCGCTGCATCATGGTGCTGCGCGGGCGGATGGAATTCGACACCCCCTATGGCGGGCATTGAGCCCGCGCTGCACCCGACCGGCCGGCCCCTTGCGGGCTGGCCCATTCCTGGCTGAAAAGGTCCTGTGATGGGCGAAATCGATCCCCGGCTGTTGGGCGAGATCATCTCGGTCTCGATGTTTCTTGGCGCCATTGCCATGATCCTTCTGGGCTTTCCGGTGGCCTTCACCCTGGCCGGAACGGCCCTGGGCTTCGCCACGCTGGGCCATTTCCTGGGCATATTCGACTTCGCCTATCTGACGGCGCTGGCCGCGCGCTATTACGGCACGATGACGAACGAGGTGCTGGTCGCCGTGCCGCTCTTCGTCTTCATGGGCATGATGCTGGAACGCTCCAAGATCGCCGAGGATCTGCTGACCACCATGGGCCAGCTGTTCGGGTCGATGCGCGGCGGGCTGGGTATTTCCGTGGTCCTGGTCGGCGCGCTCCTGGCCGCCTCGACCGGCATCGTGGGGGCCACCGTGGTCACGATGGGGCTGTTGTCCCTGCCGGCCATGATCCGGGCCGGTTATGATCCGAAGCTTGCCTGCGGCGTGATCTGCGCGGCCGGCACGCTGGGCCAGATCATCCCACCGTCCACCGTGCTGATCTTCATGGGCGACATGATGCAGGTCGCCAACCAGCAGGCGCAGCTGGCCCAGGGCAATCTGGCGCCCACGCCGCTGTCGGTGGGCCAGCTTTTCGCCGGCGCCTTCTTCCCCGGCCTGCTGCTGGTCGTGCTGTATATCGGCTGGGTGCTGTTCATGGCGGTGGTGCGCCCGAAAAGCTGCCCGCCTCTGGTGATGACGGATGCCGACAAGGCCGATCTGTTCGGTCAGGTTCTGCGCGCCCTGCTGCCGCCTTTGGCCCTGATCGTCGCGGTGCTGGGCTCGATCCTGGCCGGCATCGCCACCCCGACGGAAGCGGCATCGGTAGGCGCGATCGGCGCCATCCTTCTTGCCGTCGCCAAGCGTCAGTTCAGCCTGAAGATCCTGACCGAAGTGATGCGCACCACGATGACCATCTCCTCGCTGGTCTTCGTGATCCTGCTGGGCGCCTCCGTCTTCAGCCTCGTCTTCCGCGGGCTGGGGGGCGAGCATCTGGTGGAAGACGTGCTGAGCAACCTGCCGGGCGGCCTGGTCGGGGCGCTGATCGCCGTGATGGCCGTGATGTTCATCCTGGGTTTCTTCCTGGATACGTTCGAGATCATCTTCATCATGATCCCGATCACCGCCCCCGCCTTGATCAAGCTGGGCATCGATCCCGTGCTGCTGTCGATCCTGATCGCGGTCAATCTGCAGACCAGCTTCCTGACCCCGCCCTTCGGTTTCGCGCTGTTCTATCTGCGCGGCGTGGCGCCCCAATCGGTTTCCACCGCATCCATCTATCGCGGCGTGGTCCCTTTCGTGTCGCTACAGCTTCTGGCGCTGGTGATCGTCTATGAGTTCCCGCGGCTGGCCACCTGGCTGCCGGAAAAGGTCTATGGGTCGACCACGCCGGCCGCCAGCCAGACCATACCCGGCCAGACCCAACCCAGCGCGCTGGACGATATGCTGGGTACGGGCGGGGGCGCCCAGCCACAGCGCGGCAACGGCAGCGGCAATGCCCTGGACGACATGCTGGGCACCGGTGGCGGCACTGGTGGCGGCAATCTGCAGATGCGCGACCCGTTCGGGGATATGAACTCCTCCGGCAACGGAAATGGCGGGGCCGGCCTGGGTCCGTCGAAGGACCCGCTGGCGGATTTCGGCGGTTCGGCCCCGCCAGCATCCCCCGCCCCCCAGGCCAAGGACCCGCTATCGGATCTGACCACACCGTCGGGCGGTGGTCAGAACCTGCAGCCCAGGGATCCGCTATCGGATTTGACCGCCCCGGCACCCAGCGGAAACTAACCGGGCGGCAAAATCCGCCAGCTTGTCCCATCGCAGGCCGACGCGTCAGGCCGCTTCCTGCATGCTGAGCAGGAAGGAGCGGATTTCGCCCATGTTCCGTTCCCAGTTCCGGTGCCAGGACATGGCACTTTCCATCTGGGCTTCGGCTTCCGCAAGCCCCTCGGCATAGTGCTGATCGACATCGAAATCGGGATGCCACATCGCGGCGAATTCCCGTTTGGTGGGGGTACTGGTCGCGTCATAGGTGGCGATTTCGAGGTCCGGATGTTTGCTCGACAGGGCCTTCTCGATTTCCTGGTTCAGATAGTCGATCCGATCCTGCCCGGCGAGGCCCAGATCATTCGCCTTCTGCGCCAGGGTCTGGAGGTAGTCCGCGCCATTCGAGGTGGCCAGGCCGCCATCGGCGGTGACATAGGCCAGCAACCGGCCTTCGCTGGAAAAGGTGGAGCGCACGCCGGACGAGCTGTCAGGATGGTTCGCCTGCATCCTGTCCATCTGCTGCTCGGCCATGGCAAGGCTGTCCGGGCCGAACATCTCGAAGGATTCCGCCTGGAATTCCAGCCATTTGTCGAAGCTGACCAGAGCCTTCTCGACAAACTCCGCATTCATCGGAATGGCCGTGCCGGTTTGTTCCGTCCCGTCCGGCAGCTTGAAGGTCACCTGCTGCGGCTGGGTATCGCCGCGTTCCTTCAGGCTGGCGATCAGGGCCGCCTTCTTGGCTTCGTAATACTGTTCCAACTGCGGCCGCATGGCCGGATCGGAAAAAGTCGAGGCATCGAACTGCATGCTGATACATCCCCCGCGTGACGTTCCACCGGGGAGGCAAAAAGCAAGAACCGCGCCACCCTACCGGCTTATACCAACCTCCTCGGTCTGCGACCAATCAGGTGCGGGTTTCGCTCAAGCGGCGCGCGGGCTTGACCAAACCGCGATGAGTCCCGCTCATCACGGTTTGGTCCTACCGGATCAGATAGATCGGGCTGGTCCAGACCAGGGTTCCATCCTCCAGCGTAACCCGGATGAACAGCCGCGTATCTTCCGCCTGACGTAAGGGGATGCGGCGAGTAAAGCTGAAATCGCGGTGCGGATTGGCATCGGGCAGCCGGAACAGCTTCAGATAGCGCGGCAGATCGCCGGAGCGGTCGAACACTTCGTCCTCGAAGCCGATCTCCTCGATCGGCACGCCCGCCTTGACCAGCGGCGTTTCGATCTTCAGCGTTCCGGCATAGGGATCGGCCAGCCATAGATCGAAACCGCCGATATTGCCGGTGGTCAGCCCCCGCCAGTGCACCGACTGCGCACTGTCCTGGGTCAGGCTGCGGTCGGGATTGAAGAAGTTGAACCCCACGGCCCGCGCGATGCTGTTGTCCGTGAGATGGGCCGTACCATCCCAGATCACCTGGCGGAAGCGGCCGCGATATTCGGCCCCTTCCCACATCACGCGGATGCGCGCGCCAAGCTCCTCCTGCCCATAGGGCCGCAGTGTCTCGATCAGCTCCAGCCCGTCAAAGATATCCACCCGCTCGATGGGCACCGCCGCATGGATGGTGGCGGAAAAGGTCACCTCCACCGCATCGGTCTGCACGATATCGCCCATCATGGCGGTATCGGCGGGATAGGACTGTGCCGGCCCCAGCTTCGGATCGTCATGGAACAGCGCGCCCGGCCGGTCCAGCCGGGCCGTCACCTGCACGATGGGACGCCCGCCCGGGCCCCCGGTGGTGGCATAGTGGCGACGCTTGCGAATGCAGTCGAACAGGGCGTCGCGGCTCAACTCCGGCAGCATCAGGCAGGTCAGCCCGCCAATCGCACCGAACAGGGAAGCGCCGGGATAGCTCGCCCCCGGCCGGCCCTTATGCCCGTCGGAATTGGCGACGATGCCCACCCGATGGCCCAGGCGAAACGCATCCTGCATCAGCCATTCGAAGGTGCCCCAGGAGGAATGGATCTCCATGGATTTTTCGAACCGGCCATCATGGGCAATGGCGATATCGGCATAGCGCCCGCCGCAATGGGCATAGCAGACGACATCCCATTCCTGATTCGCCGCCAGCGCATCGAACAGCTGCCGGGCGGTGTTGCAGTCGGTGTCGATATCCGAGCGGTCCTCCACCAACGCATGGGAGGAGCGGCGCAGCACCCGGCCTTCATTGGGAAAGAAGATGTTGCGGTCGCCGCCCAGCCCGGTATTGCCCGACCATTCATAGCCGGGAATGGCGAGAAACCGGCCCGCCTCGTCAAACTCCGCCGCCAGCTCGTCCAGATGGTTCCAGAATTCCCGCGTGATCTGGAAATCATTGCCTTGATGGCCGACCGCATCGACGAAGGCCAGATCGCGGGCGAACTGGAAGAACTGTCGGGCGCTGCCGGTGCCGATGGTTTCTTCCGACTGGCCGTGCAAATCCACCCAATAGGGCTGCAGTTCCGCCTCGCGCAGAATGCGAATCGGCCCGGCCTCGCAGACCGTCACGCCATTGCTGTTCTCGAAGCGGATGCGCACAAGCCCGGGCTCGGCTACCGACAGCCCGTCCACATGGAAGGCGCGCTGGCCTTGCGTCAGATCGATATGGTCCGGCAGGCCTGCCACCGGGCCATCCGGCTTGGGAAACAGGCGGATGGCGCATTTATCCGACGGGTTGCCCCAGGCATCTTCCCCCTTCAGGGACAGGCGGAAGGGCTGGCCCACCCGTCTTTCGCTGGGAATGACCGCCAGATAGCGATCCGGCGCACCTGGCACGATGCGAATCACCGGCTGCTGCGGCAGGGTCTGGAAATTGAAGGTCGCGATGGGGTCGACCAACACCCGGAACTCGAAGCTGTCCTCGCAGAAGGTCTGGACGCGCATGCCGGGCGAGCCCTGGTCGCGTACCCCGAAGCGGATGGTGATCGTGTCGCCTTCCTTCAGGAAGCCATGCACCACCTTGATGGCAAGACAACGATCCCAGGGGCGGACATTGCCCTTGGGATCATAGCGATATTGCAGCACGGCCCTGTTGGATGCGGTGATCGTGGTGAAATTCGGCCTGCTGGGATCATCGAACTGCGGATGCATCTGGTCGGAGGCGAAACGCCAGCACACCCGCAGCGAGCCCGAATCATCAATGCCATATTTTCCGGCGGTGTAGACCAGGGTGAAGGATTGGAAGGACCCCGCCTCGAAATCGCCGACGGGTTCCAGGGTCACATGGCCCAGCTCCTCCGGCAGGATCGGCTGGCCCAGGACACCGCTGGCATTGGCCCCGCCCTGCCCCAGCGGCTCGCCCGCATGCATCGCGCCATCCAGATCCATCATCGTCGGAACCTCCCTAGATTATGTTTATTCCGAGTCTTGTATAAGACTTTCGGGGCGGAGAATATCAGGAAATTCCTGCCGGGAAAGCCCCTGTCCCGGCCTCTGGCCTGTTGCATTGCAACATTTCTGTCCGGCCATTGTCACATCTGTCTGCCAGCATGATGGGTGGGGATCATCTTGAAAGGCTTACCATGCTGAGGATCATGTCCGGGCTGCGCGCCCGCATCGACTACAAGCTGGGCTTGGCCCTGGCGGTCGTGCTGGGCATCGTGCTGGGCGGCCTGATCATGGCCTATCAGGCCAATCTGGATCGCATCATCGTGGCCGAAAGCGAGCGCCGCGCCATGCAGAACGAAATCCGTGACAATCTGCGCGCCACCGTCTTCGATCTGCAGGCGAAATATCTGCTGATCGGCGACCGGCTGGCGACCGACCCGGTTCGCGCGGTGGATACCCTGGCCAATGAGCGCCAGGCGCGCGAGGTGATCCATGAAGGCCGCGAGGCCTTCACCGCCCGGTTCACCGGGCGCACCGAACGACGTGACCTGCAACGTCCCGGCCGCTTCGTCGTTTCGACCACGGATGATGGCGTGTCGATTGCCCATGGTCTGTTCGACGGCGAGCAGTTCCAGGATCGGGTCCGCGAATGGATCTTTCCAGGGGCGGATAAGGCGACCCTGGAGGCGGAGGTGACGAAGCTGGTCGAAGCCGCCTCCGGCCCCGAAGCGCTGGCCAATCGGGTGGCAGCGCTGAAGAACACGATGATTGATGAGGCCATCGCGGCGGACAATACCCGCAATGCCATCGTGAATGCCATCGCGGCGATTACCACGAAGGGGGACGAAGTCGATGCCCTGGTGGCCCAGACCCGCACCTTGACAGTGATTCTGGGTGGCGCTGTCGTCCTGCTGGCATTGCTGACCGTCCTTGTCGTGGTTCGGCTTCTCGTAACCAAGCCGTTGGCCCGGCTTGCACTGGCCCTGAAATCCATCTCCCGCGAGGAGGAGGTGACGCTGCGCGATGTGGACCGACCCGACGAGATCGGCGCCCTTGCGCGCGGCCTTGCAGGCTTCCAGGCGAGTCTGGAAGAAACCGCGATCCTGCGTACCCAGCAGGAGGAGGAGCGCCGCCGCAGCCAGGCCATGCTGACGGAACGGTTGAGCGATGTGGCAAGCCGGCTGGAAGCGGGCATGAATTCTTCCGTGGCCGAATTGGGTAACGGCATGACCCATTTGTCGGAAGCGGCGAGCGAGTTGCACGCGCTGGTCGCCAGCGCGGCAAGGCTGGCCGATGGGGCCGCCTCCCGGGCCGGCGATGGCGCTATGGAAGCGCGCGAAACGGTGGCGGAAGCGGCCACGCTGCGCGAAGCAAGCCGCGATATCGCCGGCGGCATGCATCGCCAGCGGCAATTGACCGCCGCCGTGGCCGATGAGGCCCAGGACGCCGCCGGTCTGATGGAGGAATTGACCAGCACCGCCAGACAGATCGACGAGATCGTGCAGATCATCGACGACATCGCCGGGCGCACCACGCTGCTGGCTCTGAATGCCACCATCGAAGCCAGCCATGCCGGCGCGGCGGGTCGGGGCTTTGCCATCGTGGCGGAAGAGGTGAAACGGCTTGCGGTCGAAACCACCGGCACTACACGGCGCATTCGCGACCGCATCGGTCAGGTGCAGTCCGCCACCGGCCAGGCCGCCCGCCGGGTAGCCGTGATGCGGGACCGCGTGCGCGAGGTGGACCAGTCCATGGGCAATGTCGAAGCCTCCGTCGACCATATGGCCGGCGTCGCCAACCGCATCGTGGCGCGGTTGGATCAGGCGGCGAAAGTGGCCGAAAGCGTGGCGCGCGACAGTGGCGCGGTGGTGACCGGGACCGCATCCACCACCGCCATGTCCGACCGCATGACGCACAGCGCGGGTGAAATTTCCCGAACGGTCGAGCATCTGCGCGAGGAGTTGCACCTGATCCTGGCCGCCGCCACCGACCCCGATAGCGCCAGCGTCACCCCCCCCAGCCGCCCGGCCGATATCCGCTCCAATCTGCGCCTGCTGCAGGCGGCGGAATAACAGATAGCACCCTGCAAGGTCACACCATCGTCGTCTGGCTGCCCAGGTAAAAGCCTGGCTGCATCCACCCCATCTGTGACCATCTGGCCAGCAGTTTTGCCCCGCCTGCCCTTGTCAGCCCCGGGGGCCAGGGAGTACCCCTAGCGGCGACCGGACCATAATTCCGGAATATCAGCCATGCGTAAGGGAGTTTGATCCGATGTCCATTCCGCTGCAGGACCCCAGCCTTCTGAAAACCAAGGCCTATGTGAACGGGCAATGGATCGATGCCGATTCGGGCAAGACCTTCCCGGTCTACAACCCGGCCACGGGCGAGAAGATCGCCGATGTACCGCGCCTGGGCCGGGCTGAAACCCGCCGTGCCATCGAAGCCGCCGACAAGGCCTGGGCCGGCTGGCGCTCCAAGCTCGCCAAGGAACGCGCGGTCATTCTGCGCCGCTTCTTCGATCTGATGATGGCGAACCAGAAGGATCTGGCCACCATCATGACGGTGGAACAGGGCAAGCCGCTGGCCGAATCCATGGGCGAAATCGTCTATGGCGCCAGCTTCGTCGAATGGTTCGGGGAGGAGGCCAAGCGCGTCTATGGCGACACCATCCCCGAACACCGCAGCGATGCGCGGCTGATCGTGCGCAAGGAGCCGATCGGGGTGACGGCGGGCATCACGCCCTGGAACTTCCCCTCCTCCATGATCACGCGCAAGGCGATGCCGGCGCTGGCCGCCGGCTGCCCGATGGTGGTGAAGCCGTCGGAAGACACGCCGCTTTCAGCCCTGGCCCTGGCGGAAATCGCCGAGCGCGCGGGCATTCCCGCCGGCGTCTTTTCCATCGTCACCGGCGCGCGTGAGGATGCCGCCGAGATCGGGGAGGAGCTGTCGACCAACCCCATCGTGCGCAAGATCGGCTTCACCGGCTCGACCCCCGTCGGCAAGATCCTGATGCGCAACGCCTCCGCCACGGTCAAGAAGATCAGCCTGGAGCTGGGCGGCAATGCGCCGTTGATCGTGTTCGACGATGCCGATATCGATCTGGCGGTGAACGGCACCATGGCGGGCAAGTTCCGCAATGCCGGCCAGGTCTGCGTCGCGCCGAACCGCATCCTGGTGCAGGACGGCGTGTTTGACCGCTATGTCGACAGGCTGGCCGCCCGCGTGCAGCAGCTGAAAGTCGGCAATGGCCTGGAAGAAGGCGTGACGCTGGGCCCGCTGATCAACGAGCGCGGCTTTGAGAAGGTGCAGCGCCATATCGACCAGGCCACCGGCGCGGGCGCCAAGGTCATGGTCGGCGGCCATGCCCATAATCTGGGTGGCAGCTTCTTCCAGCCCACCGTGATGACCGGCATCGATACCGATATGGATATGACGCAGGAAGAGACCTTCGGCCCGGTCGCCGCCCTGATGCGCTTCAAATCGGAAGAGGATGCGCTGCGCATCGCCAATGACACGCCCTATGGGCTGGCCGCCTATTTCTTCAGCCAGGATATCGGCCGCTGCTTCCGGGTCGCGGAACAGTTGGAAAGCGGCATGGTCGGCATCAATAATGGGCTGATCTCGACCGAAGTCGCCCCCTTCGGCGGCGTGAAGGAATCGGGACTCGGCCGCGAAGGCTCCCATTACGGCATCGAGGAATGGATGGAGATCAAATACTACAGCTTCGGCGCCATTCAGTAAGCTGCGTCTGCCGGTCCCAGAACTTGTCACCCCGGGCTGAGCCGCTTCGGCGAAGACCCGGGGTCTTTTCCCAATGCGGATGGAGATCCCGGCTCCTCCCCTTCGGTTCGGTCCGGGATGACATCGTTTACCTATTGCGCCCAAGACATTGTCACCCCGGGCTGAGCCGCTTCGGCGAAGACCCGGGGTCTTTTCCCAATGCGGATGGAGATCCCGGCTCCTCCCCTTCGGTTCGGTCCGGGATGACATCGATTTCCAATCCGCCCAGGCCCGCATCCTTCGAGACGCGCCTGCGGGCGCCCTCTGGATGCGGGCTCATTCTTTAACCCCTCACGCTGAGGAGGCCCATCGGGCCGTCTCGAAGCGCGAGGGGGATTTTCAACGCAGCCTTACCCCACCGCAGCCGCCAGCGCCTGATCCAGATCGGCGATGATGTCGTCGACCGATTCCAGACCGATGGACAGGCGGATCACATCCGGACCCGCGCCCGCCGCGACCTTGCCTTCCGGCGAAAGCTGGTTATGGGTGGTGGAGGCCGGATGGATGATCAGCGAACGGCTGTCGCCCACATTGGCCAGATGGCTGAACAGTTCCACCGAATCCACCAGCTTGACGCCTTCGTCATAGCCGCCCTTCAGGCCGAAGGTGAACACGCCGCCCGCGCCCTTGGGCAGGTATTTCTTGCCCAGCGCATGATATTTGCTGGATTTCAGCCCGGCATAGGACACCCAGGCCACCGCCGGATGGGCTTCCAGGAATTCCGCCACCGCCTGGGCATTGTCGCAATGCCGCTGCATGCGCAGCGCCAGCGTTTCCAGGCCCAGCATGGTCAGGAAGGCATTCATCGGCTGCTGGGTCGGCCCCAGATCGCGCAGGCCGATGGCGTGGTTGTAGATCGTATAGGCCATGTCGCCGAAGGTCTCGGCAAAGACCAGACCGTGATATTCCGGCGCGGGCTTCGACAGGCTGGGGAACTTGTCCGAAGCGGTCCAGTCGAAATTACCGGAATCGATCACCACGCCGCCCAGCGAGGCACCATGGCCGGACATGTATTTCGTGGTCGAATGCACCACCATATCGGCGCCCCATTCGAAGGGCCGGCAGAGATAGGGGCTGGCCAACGTGTTGTCGACCATCAGCGGCACGCCCGCCTTGTGGGCAATGGCGGCAATGGCTTCCAGATCGACCACGACGCCGCCCGGATTGGCCAGGCATTCCACGAAGACCGCGCGGGTCTTATCCGTAATGGCATCCTGGAAGCTCTTCGGATCGTCGGGATCGGCGAATTTCACATTCCAGCCGAACTTCTTATAGGCATGGCTCATCTGATTGATGGAGCCGCCATACAGCTTCTTCGACGCCACGATCTCCATACCCGGCGACATCAGCGGGAACAGGCCCAGAATCTGGGCAGCATGGCCCGAAGCGGTCGCGGTCGCTCCCTTGCCGCCTTCCAGCGCGGCGCAGCGTTCTTCCAGCGCCGAAACGGTCGGGTTGGTCAGGCGCGAATAGATGAAGCCCACGGCCTGCAGGTTGAACAGGGCCGCCGCATGGTCGGCGCTGTCGAACACGAAGGAGGTGGATTGATGAATGGGCAGCGCGCGTGCACCGGTGGTCGGGTCTGGCGCCTGGCCCGCATGCAGAGCGAGCGTCTCGAAGCCTGGTCCTTTGGTCATCGTCGTGTTTCCTCCGTTTCTAATCGATATTCGTAAGGGTCAGGCCGGGCGTTCGCCGGCCCAGACATAGACGGTAAGCGGATCGCCCCTCAGAACAGCCGGGTCAAGCGCCGTCAACCCCACCCCGGTCAGCATCTGGCGCATCGCCTCATCCTCGAAGCCCAGATGGCGATGACCGTGATCGGTGGTCAGGAAGGCCGATTCATGCGGGGCGAAATCAACCACGATCAGCCGCCCGCCCGGCTTCAGCACGCGCGCCCCTTCCCGCAGCACCGATGCCGGGTCATCGGCATAGTGCAGCACCATATGCACGGTGACCGCATCGAAACTGTCCGATGGGAAAGGCAGGGCATACATATCGGCCGGCTTCAACTGCACATGGCGCAGCCCCATGCGTTCCAGGGCCGAGCGCGCAACCGTCAGCATGGCGGTGGAGGCATCAATGCCCATGACCCGATCGGCATGCGCGGCCACGGCCTTCAGGATACGTCCCGTGCCGGTCCCCACATCCAACAGATCCGCCACGCGCTGCGCGGGCAGGAAGCCTACAAGAGCCGCCTCGATCTGTTCGGACGGGGCAAACAGGCTGCGCAGATGTTCCCAATCGGCGATGGACTGGAAGTAATGCTCCGCCCGCTCGGCCCGTTCTTCCCGCACGCCATCCAGCCGCCCCAGATCCAGCGACAGATCGCTGTCCCCGTCGGGGATCAGATCGACGATGGTCTGGGCAAGCTTGCCGCCCGCCCCGCGTTCAGCCAGGCGGTAATACACCCAATTGCCTTCGCGCGTGCGATCCAGCAACTTGGCGTCGACCAGGATTTTCAGATGGCGGGAAACGCGCGGCTGGCTTTGGCCCAATATCTTGCACAAATCCGATACGGTCAGATCGGCATGGGCACACAGCCCAAGAATGCGCAGGCGGGTCAGTTCCGCCGCCGCCCGCAACCCTGCCAGCACATCTTCCATCGCCGATCCCTTGTCGAATTTACATAACCATATCTTTATATTCTATAAACCACAAGGGCAAACGGAGATGCAAGCAAGGTTCACAGCCTCGCTTGACACCGCCAACGCGGCGCTATAATCACGGGGCGCATTCGGCGCCGACAGGCCCGAAGCGCGGGGCGTCGTGGTGGCTGTAGCTCAGTTGGTTAGAGCACCTGGTTGTGGTCCAGGGGGTCGAGGGTTCAAGTCCCTTCAGCCACCCCACCCGACAAACCGTCCGTATCTGCTACGTCTTAGTACCCTCCGCATACAAGGCGTTGCCAAGTACGGCCAGCTTCTGCTGCGCCGCGCGCCATAGGGGAATCGCCTCTTCCAATCTGCGGGCGCCTTTTTCCGTCAGCCAGACCGCGCGCCGCCTGAGGTCGCGCTCCACGCTTGCGATCTCCACCAGCCCGGCCCGCTCCAGCACGCGCAGATTGCGCGACAGGGTGGATTGATCGAGATCGAGCCTGGCTGCCAAGGCGCCGATCCGGTCATCCTCCACCACCGCGATTTCCGCCAGCAGGGCCAACTGCGCCGCCCCCAGACCGGTGGGCGCCAGTTCCCGATTGAGCAACTGGCTGGCCTGGCGCGCCGCACGGCGAAGCGCGGTGGCCGGGCAGCTTTCCAGCAGGGCACGGACATCCCCACGCAGGGTTTTTACGGATCGCTTGCTGATATCGGTCATTCCGTGTAGATACATTATTTGTATATGCATGGAATAGGGAAAACCGCGCATGCATCCGCTCCGGATCAAACGCATCCACGCCCCGCCCGCCCCGTCGGATGGATGTCGCATCCTGGTGGATCGGCTCTGGCCGCGCGGCATCTCCCGGGAACGTGCCCGGCTGCACGAATGGCTGAAGGATGCCGCCCCCAGCCACGCCCTGCGCACACAATTCCATGCCAGGCCGGAGGAATGGCCTGATTTTCTGGTCGCCTATGGCGCGGAGCTGGCGGAGCCGCCGGGCGAAGCCGCCGTCCGCCATCTCCTGGCGCTGCTTGGGGAGGGTCCCGTCACCCTCCTGTTCGCCGCGCGCGACGAGGTCCGGAACAATGCGGAAGCCTTGCGGCTTTATCTTGAGAATCGGAGAGGACGCGGATGACGACCATTCTGTCTCGGATCGGCAACACCTCCCTGCTGCCGCTGACCCGCCTGACCCCGCCGGGCTGCGCGCGCATATCGCTGAAGATGGAAAGCGAAAATCCGACCGGCAGCATGAAGGACCGGATGGCCCTGGCCATCATCGGCGCGGCGGAAGTCGATGGCAGGCTGCCAGTCGGCGGCTCGGTGGTGGAATATACCGGGGGCAGCACCGGTGTTTCCCTGGCCCTGGTCTGTGCCGTGCGGGGCTATCGGCTGGACATCGTCACCGCCGATGCCTTCGCTGCGGAGAAACTCGATCATATGCGGCTGCTTGGCGCGACATTACATGTGCTGAAAAGCGAAGCCGGCCGGATGACGGAGAAACTGACCAGGGACATGATTGATCGCGCCGACGCCCTCCGCCAGGAGCGCCGGGCCTTCTGGCCCGATCAGATGCGCAATCGCGACCAGTTGAGCGCCTATACCCGGATGGCGGACGAAATCCTGGACCAGACCGCCGGACGGATCGACGCCTTCGTGCATAGCGTCGGCACCGCCGCATCCTTCATCGGTGCCGGCGGCCAATTGCGTCGCAACCTGCCCGATATCCGGCTGGTGGCCGTCGAGCCCGCGGAATCAGCCGTGCTGGCGGGCGGCACGTCGGGGGCGCACCGAATTGACGGCATCGGTGCCGGCTATGTCGTTCCCCTTTGGGAACCTGGGCTTGCCGATGCAATCGAACCCGTTTCAACGGAAGATGCCCGCGCGATGACCCTGCGGCTGGCGCGCGAGGAAGGATTGTTCGCCGGACTTTCGACGGGCGCCAATGTCGTCGCGGCGCTTCGCCTTGCCAGGCAGCTGGGGCCGGGCGGCCATGTCGTAACGATGCTATGCGACAGCGGCATGAAATATCTACGGCAGTTGGGAACACAGTCCCCCTGACCTCTTCCAGGCCCCATTGGTCGGGAAATGCCACCCCTGCCCATGATCAGATCAACAATCCGGCATCTCTGGGTAGATGCCTTTTGTCTGCCATTGACCCAGCACATTATAGGCATCATGCTGCGTTAACCTTTGTGAAGAATTGGGGCCGAAAACGGGTGATGCGCCATCAAATGCCGGTGCATTCGTCCACACCAGGCGGCCATGAAGGAACGGATTTGGAGTCGGAGCTGGACATTGCCCTGGAAGCGGCGGCGCAGGCCGAACCGTTGACACGGGAGCAGGAACGCCTGCTGCTGAGTGCCGGCTATTGCTGGCGCACGGCCTGGGGCAGGCTGGCCCTTTCACGCAAAGGCTATCTGCATCTGCAATCCATGCGCGCGCGCCACACCGGCTGACCCGTCCCCACGCGTGCCCTTCCTCAACCGATAACCCTTTGCAGCGGCGCACTTGCTGCTATGCTGCGTCGGAAACTCGTCGGCAGAACCGGATGATCAAACATGCCCGCGCAGGACGAATTCCATGGCCTGAACGATCTGCACCTGAAGCAGGAGCTTGAAGCCTACGTGAAAGAAGCAAACTGCCAGGTCCTTCCCGAAATCATGGGGGAAGTTACCCGTGCGGATTTGAAACGCGCCATCATCTGGGTTGCCGCGCTGCGGGCTGAATATCTGAAAGCGGTTGTCGAACTGGCAAGGCTGCAGGACGGTCATGGCGACCGGGAGGCCTTGCAGGCCCTGACCCAGAAGCGTCTGGCCTTCGAAGAAGCGCTGGAAGGCGTATCGGCACTGCGCCATGCCATCAACCAGAACTATATCGGCATCCATACCGGCTGAACCGGCCTTGACAAGGCGCGGGCGCAATCCGAGTTATGCTCCAGGGTTTGGTTCTGCCCGACTTCCGGCTTTCAAGGAGACATGGACATGCGGGCGCATAGGCACATAAGGGCAGCGCTGGCGGTTGCCGCCGCCACGCTTTTGCCTGCTATTGCGTCGGCGGCGCAGCCGCTGGCCGATCTTGTCCCGCATCAGGCCATTTATGAGGTTTCGGTCGGGCGCCCGTCCGAGGTTGACGTGCGGGCCGCGGGTGAGGTCACCATGCGGGCGGAAAAGACCTGCAAAGGCTGGCGCGTGATGCACCGGCTGGAGGTCGCGCTGGCCATCGCCGGTCAGGACCCGCTGCAGATGGTTTCCCAGATCGCCTTTGACGAGAGTGCCGAGGCAACCCGGCTGGATTTCGCTTCAGCGCTGGAGATCAACGGCGAAACGGTGGAGCGCAGCAAGGGCAATGCCCGGCTGGACCCGGCCGGAAAGCCGGGCCAAGCCTTCTTTCAGGAGCCGGAGGAGGAGTTGAAAACCCTGCCACCCGAGACCGTGCTGCCGGTCCGGGCCTTCGCCGTGTCGATGGGGCGCCTGCTGCAGGGCGAGCGCGTGGTGGAGCAACTCGTTTTCGACGGGTCCGACCAAAGCGGTCCCATCCGGATCAGCGACCTTCTGCTGGGAGAGGCGCCGGCCCTGGAAACCGCCCCGAAGGGGGATGCCGCTCTGGCGAAAGGTCCCTTCCTGCGCATCCTGTCCAGCTATATCGATCCCGGTACCACCGACAGCGAGCCTCGCTCCGTCCAGCGCGCCGATATCAATGCCGCCGGCGTGACCGGGCGCTGGTCTTTCAATATCGACTCCATTCCGCTGCGTGCCGAGCTATCGGAGATCAAGGCGCTGCCGGAACCCGACTGCTGATATCCTCTGCCAAGGAACCCGTATCCATGTCCGCCTGTTTTGCCGAGCGCGCCGGCGCCGATACCCTGACCATCCTGCCGGTGCAGGCTGATGCCTATGACGATTGGCTGGCCGGGCGCAGTGACGCTGAGCGCGCCTGGCTGGGGGCCACAGGCTTCGAAGGTAAGGCCGGTGCCACGGCACTTCTGCCCTCGCCGGACGGCGCCCGGCCGAAGGAGGCGGTGCTGGTGCTGTCCGGGCCGGACGATCTGTGGAGCTGGGGCGGTGCCGCCGCCGCGCTGCCCACGGGCAGCTATGTCCTGCCGCGGGAGATGGCGCGCGACCAGCGCCTGCAGGCGGCACTCGGCTGGGGGCTCGGCTCCTGGCGGTTCGAGCGCTACAAGAAGGGCTCCGACACCGCCCGCAAGCTGGTGGTGGGCGACAGGGAAGCGCGCAGGCTTGCTACCATTCAGCTGGATGGCGTCTTGCTGGCCCGCGACCTGATCACCACGCCCGCCAGCGATCTGGGGCCGGCGGAACTGGCCGAAGCCGCCATCGCCCTGGCGGAAAAACATGGCGCCAAGGTCAAGGTAATCGAAGGCGACAAGCTGCTGGACAAGAATTTCCCGATGATCCATGCGGTCGGTCGTGCCTCCAGCCGCCCGCCCCGGCTGATCGTAATCGACTGGGGCCGGGAGAAAGACCCCTATCTTGCCCTGGTGGGCAAGGGTGTCTGCTTCGATACCGGCGGGCTGGATCTCAAGGCCTCCGCCTATATGAAGATGATGAAGAAAGACATGGGCGGGGCGGCGCTGTCGCTGGGTCTGGCCGCCATGATCATGGCGGCGGAACTGCCGGTGCGCCTGAAGCTCCTGATCCCGGCGGTGGAGAATTCCGTATCCGGCAACGCCTTCCGGCCGCTCGACATCCTGACCTCCCGCAAGGGGCTGACGGTGGAAGTCGGCAATACCGATGCCGAAGGCCGGCTGGTGCTGGCCGATGCCATCACCTATGCCCAGGAAAAGGCGAAGCCCGATCTGATGATCGATTTCGCCACCCTGACCGGTGCCGCCCGCGTGGCGCTGGGTACCGATCTGCCCGCCCTGTTCTGCAATGCCGATGCGGTAGCCGAAGGGCTGGTGGCGGCCGGGCGCGCGGCGCAGGACCCGTCCTGGCGCCTGCCACTGCATAAACCCTATCGTTCCATGATCGAACCGAAGATCGCCGACCTGTCGAACGCGCCCGATGCCCCCTATGCCGGGGCGATCACCGCCGCCCTGTTCCTGGAAGCCTTTGTGGAAGACGGGGTGGAATGGGCCCATTTCGACTGCATGGCCTGGAACCTGTCGACCAAGCCCGGCCGACCCGAGGGCGGCGAGGGTCAGGCGATTCGAGGTGTGTTCCATTATCTCGAATCACGCTATCGCCGGGGTTGAAGCGGCAGACCGACGCGGCTAAGGTCGCTACGGAATCGAAACGATCGGCCGGTCGATGAAACAGGATACAATCGTGGCACTGAGCCCGACGCAGGCGCTTGAACTCTGGCGTGGTGCCACCGTGGCCAGCGTGCGGGCGGATTCGCCCGATTTGTCTTCGCGACAGATGGCGGTGCTGCTCACGGTCTATCTGCGCCCCCCACCCCATACGGTCCGTGGCCTGGCCGAAACGCTGAATGTTTCAAAGCCGGCGATTACGCGGGCGCTTGACCGCCTGTCGGAGCTGGGGCTGGTCCGGCGCAAGCCGGACGAGACGGACCGCCGGTCGATTTTGGTGAACCGAACCGTCAAGGGAAGCGTTTTCCTGACCGAGTTCGCCGAGCTGGTAACCGTCGCGGCGCGCGGTTCCTGAGGCTTTTCGGGGCAATAGGGCCTATTGCCCCATCTTTCCCGTGCTGGAGAGTGAGATGTATACGCAAGACATTACCGCCTGTTTCGCCGACAAGGTCGGTTCGGCGGGTTTGAAGCGGGAGGAATTCGCCCCCCTGCTTGCCGAAACCCGCAAGGGGTTGGCCAAGATCGCGGGCTGGCGCGAAAGCGGCGAATTGCCGCTGTTTCAGATCCCGTTCCGGCGTGATGATCTGGACGCGCTGGAAAGCGTGGCCGCGCGGTTCCGCACCTTCGACCATGTCATCATCCTGGGCACGGGCGGCTCCAGCCTGGGCGGGCAGGCTTTGTATGAAATGGCGCATTCGGATTTCGAAGGCCGCCGCGCGGGTATTCCGCGCATGCATATCGTCACCAATATCGACCCCTTCTCCTTCGAATCCCTGCTGGGACGCCTGGATCTGTCGCGCACCGGCGTGATCGCGATTTCCAAATCCGGCGGTACGGCCGAAACGCTGATGCAGCTGCTCAGCATCCTGCCGCGCATGCGCGAGCTGTTCCCGGATCGCTTCCTGCGGGATCGCGTGCTGGCGATCACGGAGCCCGGATCGAACCCGCTGCGCCGGCTGGCCGAGCGGTTCAACATCCCCGTTCTGGACCATGACCAGAAGGTCGGCGGGCGCTATTCCGTGCTGACCCTGGTCGGCATGCTGCCCGCCATGATCGCCGGGCTGGACCCCGTGCTGGTCCGCCAGGGTGCCCGCGAGGCGCTGGAAGAGGCGCTGTCGGCCACCGACCCGACGGATGTCCCGGCGGCGGTCGGCGCCGCCATCGCGGTCGGGCTGAACCGCTATCACGGCGCCAGCGCCACCGTGATGCTGGCCTATTCCGACCGGCTGGGTTCGCTGGCGCGCTGGTATCGCCAGCTTTGGGCGGAAAGCCTGGGCAAGCAGGGCCAGGGCACCACGCCGATCTATGGTACCGGGCCGGTCGATCAGCATTCCCAGCTTCAGCTTTGGCTCGACGGCCCGCCGGACAAGATGTTCACCGTGCTGTCCGGCCCGGTGCCGCCGACCAATCAGCGGATCGATCCCGATCTCGCCAATGATCCGGACCTGGCCTATCTGGCCGGACGCTCGCTGGGGGAGATGATGGAAACGATGCGCCGCGCGACCGCGGCCACCCTGGTCGAGCATGGCAAGCCCACACGGCTGATCACGCTGGAGCGAATCGATGAAAAATCGATTGGCGCCCTGATGATGCATTTCATGCTGGAAACCATCCTGGCGGCCGACCTGTTGGGGGTCGATCCCTTCGACCAGCCGGCGGTGGAACATGGCAAGAAACTGGCCCGCAAGCTGCTGGCCGAATGGAAGGACGACTGAGCCGGACGATGGCAACCATCCGCCGCCTGCCCGAAACGCTGGTCAACCGCATTGCCGCGGGCGAGGTGGTGGAGCGTCCGGCCTCCGCCGTCAAGGAGCTGGTGGAAAACGCGCTCGACGCGGGGGCTGCCCGCGTCGATATCGCGCTCAGGGACGGCGGCAAGACCTCCATCATCATCGCCGATGACGGCAGGGGCATGACCCCGGCGGAGCTGGAGCTGGCGATCGAGCGCCATGCCACCTCCAAACTCCCCGACGACGATCTGGTGCATATCCGCACGCTGGGCTTCCGGGGGGAGGCGCTGCCCTCCATCGCCTCGGTCAGCCGGATGGCGATCACCTCGCGCGCGGCGGGGGCGGAGGATGCCTGGACCATCCAGATCGAAGGCGGGCTGGCAGCCAGGCCCGAACCCGCCTCCGGCCCGAAAGGCACCCGGGTGGAGGTGCGCGACCTGTTCTACGCCACCCCGGCCCGGCTGAAATTCCTGCGGGCCGACCGGTCGGAGACGGAAGCGGCGCTGGATGCGGTCAAGCGGCTGGCCATGGCCCACCCCTCCATCGCCTTCCGCCTGCATGACGGCGCGCGGGAGCGGCTGAACCTGACGGCGGAAGGCGGCGATGCGGTGGAAGCCCGCGCCGCGCGGCTGGGCGCCATCATGGGCCGGGAATTCCGCGACAATGCGCTGGCCATCTCCGCCGAGCGGGAAGGGGTGCGCCTGACCGGCCATATCGGTCTGCCCACCCTCAATCGCGGCGTGGCCGACATGCAATTCCTGTTCGTCGGCGGCCGGCCGGTGCGCGACCGCCAGATGCTGGGGGCCGTGCGCGGCGCCTATCAGGATTTTCTGGCGCGCGACCGCCATCCGCTGCTGGCCCTCTTCCTCGACATCGCGCCGGAAGCGGTGGATGTGAATGTCCATCCGGCGAAGACGGAGGTGCGCTTCCGCGATCCCGGCTTGGTACGCGGGCTGATCGTGGGCGCGCTGCGCCATGCCTTGGCGGAGGCGGGCCATCGCGCCTCCACCACCGTTTCGCTGCAGGCCCTGGGGGCGGCAAGGCCCGCCATGGGGCCGGGGCTGGGGCTGCCCGGCGGGTCCTATGTCCAGCCCCATTCCGGGCAGCAGGCCGGCTGGCTGCCGCCGCATCATGGCCCATCCCTGCCGTCGCGCGGGCTGGCGGGCCAGGCGCTCGCCTTCCAGTCACCCCTCCCCCCCTCGGCCCGGGCGGAAGCCGCTCCGGTGGTGGCGGACGCGCCGGGCGAAGCACCGCCCGACCATCCCCTGGGCGCGGCCCGTGCCCAGCTGCACGAAACCTATATCCTGGCCCAGACCACCGACGGCATCGTCATCGTTGATCAGCATGCAGCCCATGAACGACTGGTCTATGAACGGATGAAATCGGCCATGGCCGCCAATGGCGTGGCGCGCCAGGGCCTCTTGATCCCCGAGATCGTGGAACTGGACGAGGACGACGCCGAACGCCTGGTTGCCCGTGCCGGCGAACTGGCCGAGCTTGGCCTGGTGCTGGAAGGTTTCGGCCCCGGCGCGGTGGTGGTGCGGGAAACACCCGCGCTCTTGGGCGAGATGAATATCCAGGGCATGGTACGCGACCTCGCGGACGAGTTGCGCGCGCTGGGCGATGCCTTCTCGCTGAAGGAAAAGCTGGAACAGGTCTGCGGCACCATGGCCTGTCATGGCTCGGTGCGGGCCGGCCGCCGGCTGGGGGCGGAGGAGATGAACGCGCTTCTGCGCCAGATGGAAGCCACCCCCCATTCCGGCCAGTGCAATCATGGCCGGCCGACCTATATCGAGCTGAAGCTTGCCGATATCGAGAAGCTGTTCGGGCGACGATAACGCGAATTGTGCCTTTCTCCCGGCCGATGCTCGGACGGGGGTTGGCTTGCATACCGGCCCATGGCATGCAGGAATGATCGCCTCCACCGGGGGAGAGCAACATTCCAAGGAAGCCGATGCCGGGCAGTTCGTCATCCATCCTGCGGAGCACGGGCAGCGTGTTCACGCAGCAAGCGCTTCCTTTCGATGCGCTGTGCCGCACCGCGCGCGACCTGTTCGACGTGCCGGTGGCCTCGATCTGCCTGCCAGGGGAACAGCTGAGCTGGATCGATACCGGTTCGGATATCGATAGGGATGCCTGGGCTTTCGCGACCACCTTTCCCCAGCAGGCGCCAGGCCATTCCCTCCCGATCTGGATTGCCGACGCGACGCAGGACGGCCTGCTCGCGAACCAGCGCTATGTGACCCAAACGCCCGGGCTGCGCTTTCTGGCAAGCATTCCGCTCGGCCCCGACGGGCAGGGTCGGCTCACCCTGTTCGACATCCGCCCCCGCCCCGGTTCGCCAGACAGGCTGCGACAATTGCAGGATCTGGCGGCCCTGGCCGATGCCTGTCTGGCCCTGTTGCAGAACGCGCACAATGCCATTGCGGGCGAGCAGGATTTCCGCCTGCTGGCGGAAACCTCGACCGATACGATCGTGCGGGGCAATCTGGAAGGGACGCGGCTGTATATCTCGCCCTCGGTCCGGACCCTGCTGGGCTATGAGCCGGAGGAGCTGATCGGCCGCAAGGCATCGGAACTGGTTCATCCCGATGACGCGGCATCATTCGGCGCCATGATGGGCGAGGTGCGGGCGGGTCGGCTGGATGTCTATGTCGCCGAAATGCGCCAGCGCCATAAGAACGGACATTGGGTCTGGATGGAAGCGGCAATCCGCCTGACCCGGGATCCGGCAACGGGGGCACCGAACGGCTATGTCACCTCCGTGCGGGACATCGCCCGGCGCAAGGAGCTGGAGGCGAAACTGGCCCACCTCGCCTCCTATGATCTGCTCACCGGCCTGCCGAACCGGGCGCTGTTCACCCACCAGCTGGATGAAGCCTTCGAAGCCCTGGGCAAGGATGCCAGACGGGGCTTCTCCCTGCTCTATATGGACCTTGATCGCTTCAAGCAGGTGAATGACACGCTCGGCCATCAGGCCGGCGACGCCGTGCTGCGCGACGCGGCCGCACGCTTCCAGGCGATGCTGCGCTCCGGCGATATCGTGGCGCGGTTGGGGGGCGACGAGTTCACCATCATCCTGCGCGCCCACCGGCAGGAGGCGGAGATGCTGGCAAAGCGCCTGATCGCCGCGATACAGGCGCCGTTTCAGCTGGACCCCGGCCCGGTCAACATCGGCCTCAGCATCGGGATTGCCCAGGCCCCGCAGGACGGCGCGGAACCCGACGCCCTGCTCTCGGCAGCCGATGCCGCGCTCTATGCCGCCAAGGCCGCGGGACGAAACACCTACCGGCTCTGTTCAGACTAACCCAGACTTGGGGACTTGGCCCGGCCCGCCGCAAAGGGCTATAGACGCGCTCGGCATCGGATTCGAACTGGGCACGGGTTTTCGAAACAATGGATGGATCACAGGCGCGCGGCAGGCTGTGGCCCCTGGGGCTGGCAACCTGTATTTCGATCATCGCGCTGGGTATCGTCATTCCCGTGCTGCCCTTCCAGCTGCGCGCGCTGGGCGCCAGCGAGGCGATGACGCCGCTGATTTTCACCACCTATTCCGCCATGGCCTTCATCACCGCCCCGCTCTGGGGCAGGCTGTCGGACCGGATCGGGCGGCGGCCGGTGCTGATCCTGGCGATCTGTGCCTCCGTCCTGTCCTATGCCTGGCTGGGGCTGGCCGAACAGGTCTGGCAGGTGTTCGCGGCCCGCGCCTTTTCCGGTGCCACGGCGGGATGGCTTGCCACCTCCCAGGCCTATGTCGCCGATGTCACGGGCAAGGAGGCACGCGCCAAAGGCATGGCCATGCTGGGCATCGCCTTCGGAGTAGGCTTCACCATCGGCCCGTTCACCGGGGCCATGCTGGTCGGCCATGGCGGCGATTATCACCTGCCGGCCTTCATCGCGGCCGGCATGGCGGCCCTGTCCTTCCTGGTCACGACTGCCCTGATCCGCGAACCCGCCCGCCATATCGCCGATGCGGAAGCGCCCCGGCTGCGGCTGGAGGTGCTGCGCGAACCGCTGCTGGCCCGCCTGCTTTTGCTCTATTTCGCCTTCGCCTTCGTCTTCACCGGCATGGAAGGCGTCTTCGCCATCTGGGTGGAGCGTATCCTGTCGCTGGGTGCGCGCGAGGTGGGGATGTATCTGGGCTTCACCGGCGTGGTCACCGTACTGGTTCAGGGCGGTATCGGCCGGTTGAGCGCGCGGCTGGGCGAGGTGAAGCTGATGGTGATCGGCGTCTTCGCCCTGGCCGCCGGGCTGCTGTCGCTCAGCCTGATCGACCGGGCGGAGCTGGTCTATATCCCCATGGCGCTGGTCGCCATCGGGGCGGGGCTGCATAATCCGGCGGCACAGAGCCTGATCTCCCGCTCCGCCCCCGACCATCTGCGCGGCGGGGTGATGGGAAGCGCCCAGGCGCTGGCCAGCCTGGCGCGCATCGCCGGACCGGCCCTGGCGGGCTTTGCCTTCGCCGGCATCGCGCCCAATGCGCCCCTGTGGATCGGGGCCGCCCTGCTGATCCCGGTGCTGCTGCTGGCCTTCGCCCAGCGCCGCCGGGTGGCGGAGCTGATCGCCGC
>Ga0209066_10001518_pt1 | contig 30447 bp, 24 predicted proteins | sample All_14_2_FD_187198 | JGI IMG/M metagenome (GOLD analysis project Ga0209066, IMG submission 187198) | Freshwater microbial communities in response to fracking from Pennsylvania, USA - Allegheny Zone_MetaG_DW_15 (SPAdes) (version 2) ... | reverse complement strand
ACCGGCGTCACCACGTCGAAGTACTGGCCCTTGACCGGGGCCGTCCACTGACCGTTGATGAAGTTCTCGTACTTGGCCTTGTAGGCGATTTTTGCACCAGCGGTGCCGGGGGCTGCGTAGATCATCTTGTCTCCAGTGTCTAGGAATGGATTGCGAGGAATTGACTCAAGGCCGGCGGATACAGGGAATGGCAGCGTTCGCCGTGACTCGTGTAAATGAACTGCATACTGTGTGCCAGCCTACTTGGTCTTTTGAAAACATATTTAAATCATTGGCTTGCGTGTTTTTGTTGAGTGGGGCTCGGGCCCGCGCTGCTGAATTGATCAGCGCCTGTTCAAATGTGGAGCAGCGGTTGGCAGTTCCGTGCGGTGCTGCAAAGCAAAGAAGCCGGCCCTGCGGGCCGGCTTCTGGCGAGGCGATGGGCTATTCGCGGTAGAAGCCGACGCCGATCATGCTGCCGTTTTCACGCCGAACGAAGCTGCGCTTTTGCTCGACTGCGTTGGTGACCGGGTTGCGCCAGACGTAGTCCACCGTGCCTTCGCCTTTGCTCCGGGCCAGTTCGAGCATTTCCCGGATCAGCGGATTGCCTTCGACGTCGTGCAGGTCGCTGGCGTCGGTGCCGGTCCATTTCGGATTCATTCCATGAGCTTCGAATCTGCCACTTTGCAGATTGACGGCGAAGACATAGAGGTCATCGCGCACGAAAGGGCCCTTGGTGTCGTTGAAGCTGGCCAGCGCAGCGGCCAGACCCTGCTTGCGGATCTGTGCGCTGGCGGCATCGAGCAGTTTGCGGGCGTCGTCGGCGGTCGAGCGTACGGCGTAATAGCCGACGCCGAGTATGTAATCGCCCTGGCGATGCAGCCAGGCGAACTTGGGTTCGACACGGTTGCTCTTGCGGTTGAGCCAGACATAACGAATGCGCGCTTCTGCCTGCTTTTCGGTAACTGCGATCATCTCGCGAAAAAGGGGCGAGCCGGCGGCATCGACGCTGTCGAGCACTTTCAGGCCGATCAGGCTGTCCGGGGCGGCGCCATTGGCGACGTAGGTGCCCTGGCGGTCGATCACGTAAACATAGAGGTCCTTCTTGACGAAATGCCCCTTGCGGTCGTTGAAGGCAGCCCAGGCCTTCTCGTTGCCGTTGGCCTTCAGGTAGGCGACGGCTTCGTTGAACAGGGCGCGGGCTTCGCGCGGGGTAGCGTGATCGGCGGCGCCGGCCAGCGTGCTGGCTGCACCGATCAGCAGGGCGCCCAGGATGCGGGCGAATTTCAATGACTTCATTTTGGTCTCCGGGTGTGGTGAATGCTGGTGTGGGGTTCAGGCGCCGAGCGCGTGATGGATGTCCACGAGGCCATGCCGGGCGGCCAGGTGGAGTAATTTGAAATCACTGTCGGCATCGAGCTTTTGGCGGATCAGCGACAGATAGTTGAGGACGGTTTTGGGGCTGACATGCATGGAACTGGCGATCCTGATCGCTGATTCGCCATGCGCCAGCATGCGCAGTACCTCGAATTCACGCGGCGTCAGGTGGGCCAGCGCGCCGTCGCCATCGATCGCCTCCTCGGCCAGGACCTGGGCGATTTCCGGCGAGAAGACCCGCTTGCCGCTGGCGACGCGACGGATGCCGTCGATCACGTCGCCCGGTTCGCAGTACTTGGTCAGGTAGCCAAGGGCGCCGCTGCGCAGGGCCTGGGTGATGTGACTGGCGCCGTCGTGCATCGACAGGACCAGCACCTTCAGCGTCGGCTGACGCAGCAGCATGCCGCGGATTGCCTCGATGCCGCTGCTGCCGCGCAGGCTCAGGTCGACCAGTGCGACATCGGCTGCGGTATGCAGGATCAGGCTGTTGGCCTCGTCGGCGCTGCTGGCCTCACCGACGACCTGCAGGCCCGGTTCGGCGTCGAGCAGACGCCGGTAGCCGTTGCGAACGACGGCATGGTCATCGACCAGAATGATACGGATCATTTGTATACCTCCTCCTTGACTACGCTGTTCGGCAGCGGCAGGCGGGCCTGCAACTGGACGCCCTGACCTGCTGTACTGGATAAACTCAGGTCGCCGCCGATCTTCGTCAGACGTTCCCTGATCCCGAGCAATCCACAGTGCAGACCGCTGTTTGCTGCAATGGCCATGCCCCGGCCGTCATCTTCAATACGCAACTTCAAGTCCTTCTGGCCGACCTCGACGGCAATACGGCAACAGCGAGCGGCGCTGTGCCGGACCACGTTGGTCAGCGCTTCCTGGGCCAGCCGGTAGGCGGTCTGGCCAACTTCTCCGCCCACTTCAGGCAGTTCGGGCGGCATCGATAGCTGAAAATCGATATCGGTTGCCCGTTGCTGCCAGCACGCCACCAGTTCCTGCAGCGCCGTTGCCAGTTCGCCGGCCGTCAGGCCGCCGCTCTGGCGTGGCCGCAGGATTCCCTGCAGTTGTCGCCGGCATGCCTGCAGGTCGCGCTGCAGGTCGCCGGCGTATTCGCGAAGCCGGGCTGGATCCAGCCGGTCGGCGTTGCGCTCGAGAAATGCTGCGGTCAAACCGATGACGGTCAGTGTCTGGCCAAGCCCGTCATGCAAATCCCTTGCCAGAGACTCTCTCTCCTCGTCCTGTGCAGCCTGCAGGTGCCGGGTCAGGCGGCGCAGGGCGGCTTCCTGTTCGCGCCAGGGGCGCAGCACGTACCGGACGATGAACACTGCTGCTCCAGAAAAGAGCAGCAAGGTGATGCAAAGTCGAACACCCTCGTCAAGCCGGTTGCTCAGCAGCATTCCGCCGAGCAAGGCGGCGAACAACAAGATGATCTGTTTTTCCTGCGTCATGCGATTTCCAACGTTGAGAACAATGCTGGCTGCTCTGCAGGTTCCGTGCCGTGTTCCCGGAATACCCGGGAAAAATTCCCGGTTTGCCGGCGTCGATCTCCCGAGACATCGCCGCAAGCTGTCCCCGATACTCGGCTCGCCTGGCGTCAAACCCGGGCCGGCCCGAAGCATCGGGAACGCAAGGACACCCTTCTGGAGACGAAAGAAAACATGAAATCGACCCGGTTCAATACCCGCCCCACGCTGCTGGCCGCCGTGCTGGCTGCTTCCTTCTGCACCCCGGTCATGGCTGCCAAGCCGGTCAGCTGGGAAGACATCCTGAACGACGACAAGACCACCCAGGACGTGCTGTCCTACGGTCTCGGGCTCAAGGCCCAGCGCTTCAGCACGCTGACCCAGATCAATACGAAGAACGTCGAGCACCTGGTGCCGGCGTGGAGCTTCTCCTTCGGCGGCGAAAAGCAGCGTGGCCAGGAAGCCCAGGCCCTGGTGCACGACGGCGTGATCTACGTCACCGCCTCGTATTCGCGCATCTTCGCGATCGATGCCCGCACCGGCAAACGCCTGTGGGAATATGAAGCCCGCCTGCCCGACGACATCCGTCCGTGCTGCGACGTGGTCAATCGCGGCGCCGCCATTTACGGTGACAAGGTCTATTTCGGCACCCTCGACGCCGCCATCGTCGCGCTCAACAAGAACACCGGCAAGGTTGCCTGGCGCAAGAAGTTCGGCGACCACAAGGTCGGCTACACGATGACCGGCGCCCCCTTCGTCGTCAAGGACGAGAAGAGCGGCAAGGTACTGCTGGTGCATGGTTCGTCGGGTGACGAATTCGGCGTTGTCGGCTGGCTGTTCGCCCGCGACCCGGATACCGGCGAGGAAGTCTGGGCACGGCCGATGGTTGAAGGCCACATGGGCCGCCTGAACGGCAAGGAATCGACCCCGACCGGTGACAAGGAAGCCCCGTCGTGGCCGCGTGACAAGGAGGGCAAGCTGGTCGAAGCCTGGCATCAGGGCGGTGGCGCCCCGTGGCAGACGGCCAGCTACGACGTGGACAAGAACATGGTCGTGATCGGTACCGGTAACCCGGCCCCGTGGAACACCTGGCACCGGACCAAGGAAGGCGACGACCCGCGCAACTGGGACAGCCTGTTCACCTCCGGCCAGGCCTATGTCGATGCCAATACGGGCGAACTCAAGGGCTTCTACCAGCACACCCCGAACGATGCCTGGGACTTCTCCGGCAACAACTCGGTGGTCCTCTTCGAATACAAGGATCCGAAGACCGGCAAGCAGGTCAAGGCATCGGCGCATGCCGACCGCAACGGCTTCTTCTTCGTCACCGACCGGGAGAAGCTGGCGACCGGCGCCGGCTACCCGAACAAGCCGACGTCGCTGATCGGCGCCTGGCCCTTTGTTGACGGCATCACCTGGGCTTCCGGCTTCGACCTGAAGACCGGCAAACCGATCGAGAAGGACAACCGGCCGCCGAAGGTGCCGGAAGGCGGCGAGAAGGGCGAGTCGATCTTTGTTTCGCCACCTTTCCTGGGCGGTACCAACTGGATGCCGATGAGCTACAGCCCGCAGACCGAACTGTTCTACATCCCGGCCAACCACTGGGCGATGGACTACTGGACCGAGAAGCTGACCTACAAGGCCGGCTCCGCCTACCTTGGCCAGGGCTTCCGCATCAAGCGCCTGTTCGACGACCACGTCGGCATCCTGCGCGCCATCGATCCGAAGACCGGCAAGATCGCCTGGGAACACAAGGAGAAGTTCCCACTCTGGGCCGGCACCATGACCACCGCTGGCGGGTTGCTGTTCACCGGTACGTCTGACGGCTACGTCAAGGCCTTCGACAAGAAGAACGGCAAGGAACTGTGGAAGTTCCAGACCGGCTCCGGCATTGTTTCCGTGCCGGTGACCTGGGAAATGGACGGCGAACAGTATGTCGGCATCCAGTCCGGCTATGGTGGCGCCGTGCCGCTGTGGGGTGGCGACATGGCCGACCTGACCAAGCAGGTGACGCAGGGCGGTTCGATGTGGGTATTCAAGCTGCCCAAGCTGCTGACCCAGCGCAAGCGCTGAGCGCGTCTGGTTTTCGCCAGGCAACGATACCCGGCCAGCCACGGTTGGCCGGGCTCCACCTCACGATGAAAGCAGAGCATGTTGCGCTATCTGATTGTTGTCATGCTGAGCATGGCCGGCGCGGCAACCCACGTTGCCGCCGATGAAGGGAATGATCCGCCGGTGATCAATGGCTGCGCCATCTGGTCGCATACCCGTTGCCCCGGTGCCGATCTGCGTCATGCCGACCTCTCCGGCAAGAACCTGGCCGGGGCCGATTTCCGCGGTGCCAACATGGCTCGGGTTGATCTGCGCGGGGCCATGCTCGCCGGTGCCAATTTCGACGGCGCCGACCTTACCGGCGCCCGTTTGAACAAAGCCGCCGCACCCACGGCCACCTTTCGCAAGGCCAGGCTGGTTGGTGCCGACCTCGAATCCGCCCGGCTCTTTCGTGCCGATTTCACCGATGCCGACCTGACCGCCGCCAGCCTCGAAGCGGCCAAGGCCAACTTTGCCTGGTTCGAGCGGGCCCGCCTGGTCGACGCCAACCTCCAGGAAGCCAAGCTGTACACCGTCAATCTGCGCGGCGCTGACCTGAGCGGCAGCTACCGCCGCTATGCGGTATTCCAGGACGCCGACTTCACGGGCTGCACCGGCTGCCCGACCGACTGGTGAACGCCATGAAAATCCCCCAGCTTTCCCTGTTTGCCGGCCTGTTCGCGCTGCTCTTTGCCGGCACAGTCCACGCCATCGAAATCGCCACCCCGCCCGCCGTCGATTATTCGGCCTTGCCGCCGCTCGGCCAGCAATGGCGCGACAGCAACCCCTACCGGGACGTAGCCGCCGCCCACGAAATCGGCCGCTCAGCCTACAACCAGTCCTGCGCCCGCTGCCATGGCGCCGACGCCGCCACCAACGCCGCGCCGGCCCCCGATCTGCGCAACCTGAACCGCGCCTGCTGGCGCATCGTGAACACCGACCTGAAGGCCCGTTGCATCGCCGATAAGGACGCCTATTTCGCCAAAACCGTACGCCAGGGCAAGACCATCGTCGGCGTCATGCACATGCCGCCCTGGCAGGACGTCATGCCGCAGGAACTCGCCTGGTCCATCCAGGTCTTCATCGAAGCCCAGGCCGCCGCCAAGGCCCGGGCTCAGGCGGCAGCCAGGTAAGCCAAAGCCGGCCGCCGCCGGATCGGCCTGGCCGCCTTCCGCTTCGACACCGCAACCCGGCAACGCATCGCCGAGAACAGTTTTGAAGCGAGTTTTGTCGATGACGCGCAGAACGCAGGGTGGATTGGGCGGCTGGATGCGATTTTTGCGGTCGACGGGGGAAATTTGGGGAAAACGGGGAGTCGTCGGGTTTTCGGCCAGAGCTGACCTTGGATTTGTGGCTTATCCCAGTCAGCTTTGCTTAGGTAAGCGGGCGTCAGTTACGAAAACTCCGCACCATTGTCTAGGTTAGCGGTGGCGTCCCTCAGGTAATCGTAGAATTACGGCAAGAAATTAATCGCGAGATGCAAATCTAAATGCCGTTCAGAATTTCGATTCACGATTATGAGATCGACCAGTTGTTCCGTCGATTCCGTTACATCATCGGGGAGAGCAACTGGCGCCAACGCATAAAGAAGCTCGAAGAGGAGATCCGGGGAAACAAATTCCTCCGCCATCACCTCCTTCAGGAAAACGACATTGCCTATCAGCTGAATCATTGCAGCAACCTGGAGCGTCAGTATGGAGCGTTGCCGGTTGGCCGAATGGACCTTTCTCCTGTCTATCCGGCTTTAGCATTCGTGTCCCACTGCCTGAGCACGCTGGATAGGATGGACGCCGAGAACCGCACCCGGGCGATTGGGCGCATCCAGGGCGCGTTTAGAAACCCCGAAGACATGCGTGCCCTTCAGCTTGAGTTCACCGTGGGCTTACATTTCGCAAAACTCGGTCATCGGCTAGCATGGCCCGAGCTGGAAACCGGCGGGGATACGTACGACTTGCTAGTCGAGGACCTCGGGCCCAAGGGTTTGGAAATCGAGTGCAAGGCTATTTCAGAAGAAAAGGGCCGGCGGATCCCTACCCGTCACGCACTTGAATTCTGGAACCTAATGCAACGCGATCTCTTGGCCGCAACGCGTGGGCTGCATGGGGGCTTGTCGATTGTGATTACGTTGCCCGGCAAGCTGCCGAGCAATTTTACTGAGCGAAAGGAACTGGCCAAACTTGTGGCAAGGACCATCTTGACTGGTCACAGCCAGATTTACCCTCAGGCTACCATCTCAATCCACGATTTTGATGCTCAGATGCTTGCCGATATCGACTGGAACAATGCTGGACCGGGCACGCGTGAATTGATCCAATCGATCACCGGGACTACAAATCGCCAGGCCATGGTTACTGGGCTGAAGGGCGGCGGTGCCGTAATCTGCGTCATTCAAAGCAGCCAGGATGACTCCCTGTTTGACGCCATCCAGAAAACTGCAAAAAGGGCTGCTACCAGACAATTGACTGGTAATCGCCCAGGATTGATTCTGTTGGAGTTCGGGGGGATGTCGCCTGAGGGAATGGTGTCTCTTGCCGAGCATGACAACATCCCCGGCAATGCGCCGACGGGACTGCGCCGGTGGGCCAGCGAATTCCTGTCAAATTGCACCGACCGCGACCATATCGTGGGTATAGGTTTTCTCAGCAGAGGAACGATGAGAAGACCGAGTTCAAATGTTGTCACCAGCAGTGGCTCCGCCTATGTGTTTCCAAGACGGGATAGTAGCCAGTGGAACGAAGCATTCAGTGGGCTGTTCAATCAAGAAAGCGAATTTGCAAAGCAGAGTGCCGACAGCTTGGCCTTGTCTTTACAAGAGACCTAGCTGTCGGATCCATCATGCGTATGGAAACTTCGAAATGACAACAAAGCGCGTCCGAAACCACGAACTAGAAGAGCTGTCACTTGCAGCACTTCGATTTGCGTTGCCGCCAAAGTGGGTAATACACGATTTTCGCAAAGACTACGGCATCGATGTTCAGCTGGAAATCTTCCAGGCTGATGGCTCTGCGACAGGACTACGTTGCTACGGTCAACTTAAGGCTACAGACAATTCCGCTAATGATGATGTCCTTACCTTAGATAGAGATCACTTCGAGTATTGGAGTGCACATACAGATCCGGTGCTTTTATTGCGCTACTACGCAGATGCAAAGCAATTTTGCTGGTGCTGGCTACATGATGTCGCTTGGTCGTTAAAGGCCGACGCGCAGTCACTGAGCGTGACAAAATTTCTGAGACCATGGGACAAGCTGACTTCTCCGAAAGCTATTCAAGACTTTCTGGAGCACAGAAGTCGTGCATTTACTGAACGCCAATTGCCGCCATTCTTGATTGCAGTGCGTGGTAGCTATACACCATTGGTAAGGCTTGCAGAGGTTACAAGTGCCTTGAATGAGCTAGAGAGCTTGAGCATATTTCGGTTCGAGGCAGAAAGTTTGAATTCGGCGGCTTTCGAAATATCCCTGCTGCCTGACAGAGTCGTCTGTTCACATCTGGGGCTCCCAGGTGTCATGGTTGAAGAATTTGGCGAGTTAACGCCTTCAAGCATCGCCAGCACAATCGTTCTTCTTATTTTTTTGACTGCTTGTCGCTACGACAGAATCCTTGTAGCCCGCCCGCTCGCAAAGAGCTGCTTTGGTCTATTGCTCAAGGCAGCGGGAGAAAGGTTCTTCTTTCCTCTGATGGATTCGGTTATCTATGCTGTTGGATTGAAGGAAGCGGCCGACTTGTTTCAAGGAGCAAGCGCAAACGACATGCCGGAAATAGGCAGCGCACTGTTCCCTGGAGTTGCGTACGTGGCAGCACAGCGCTATGGCGAGTCCGACCAATGGATTTCAATGCTTCGCGAGGACTTGGCATCCTCCATGGATGATGCACATCGCGGTGCAACGGCTTATAGCCTTGCAAATGCACTATCACACAAGAATCTGTGGCCAGAAGCGTTGCCGCTGTTCCAACTTGCGGCAGAAGCGGTGCCTGACTACTTCAACCGCGCTTACTTTCGGCATGAGTATGGAGCAGCTTTTTTCGAGAACGGAATGTTTTCAGAAGCTGCTGAGCAATACCGTGCTGCTCTTATATTGGAACCATCGGCAAGGCTGCATTACTTGCTGGGCGACGTGCTTTTTTGTGCAGGGGAGTTTTCCAACGGAATCGCAGAGTTGGATGTTGCTCTTGGCACTCCGCTAGATGACGGATCCGCCACAGCAGCTCTTTTGCTCAGGGAACTTTGTCGTGAGTTCGTAGAAGAATGGGGGGTCAATTTCCTCGAGCGTGCTGCTCCAGAGGATGGTGGTATTGGCATTTTGCAGGGCCTTTCTGGGGATGAATTGAAAGATCTTCCGAAAGCGCTCATGCCGCTGATGCAAAGGTTTGGCTCGGATGCGTTGTTCAATTTCAATGCAGGACATCTGGCATTAACTAATGGGCAGAATGTCTTGGCAGCTTATAGATTCTTGAACTGCGCTGCGCGCCAACGTGGTGATTCAGAGGCTTGGGCATTAGCTGTTGCTAGTGCAATGGGAGCAAAGGATGCAGCATTAATGACTCTGGCAATAGTGACGGGGTATTTTTTTGTCGAAGAAAAATTGCTCGTTGATTTTTTCCGAGTAACACAGTTTTCACGCGCAAGTGCGGCAGAGCGAGAGCAATTGCAAAGAATGTTCGCGGATATCGTTCATACAAGTTCAGGTCTTAAACCCGAAGAACCTTTGACGATTAGACTTTTGGGCCCAAACCAAACTCACGTTTTGGAGGTGTAATCTGAACGCCACTCCGAAGTTAGCGAATGTCCGGAATGTTCTTTGCAGCGGATGTACCTAAAACCTGTGCAGTAGGTCCGCTCTGGCCGACTTCCGGTCCTCGGCCATAGCAGTCTTTCATCTATTCGGACGGCAATGGCTGCTTTATACAAAATCTCGGACACCCTCCTGCAGTAGGGTATTGATGCCCATAAGCCCGGATACAAGACGGTTTCAGGGTAGCATCCTCGGTCTGCGGTTGGGGGCAAAATTGCCCTGATCGATGCGGGCTGAGACCCAAGTGTCGTCAAATTCAGGGCGTCCCTGAGGGCCACGGTCATATACCGAGAGGCGGATACCATCCCCATAACGTTTCCTGAGGACGGGAAGCAGCGCCTCCAAATAACGTTTGGCCAGTGATTCCGAGGATAAGCAGGCGGAATTGGAGAAATCACATAGCTTTGTGTTTGCGGAAACGAAGCATCCGTCTTCAACTATCAGACGCCCAATGTCCAAGTTGGTAACAATTTTCCCATGCACTCGGATTGTCCAGGTGTCGTACAAGTTGAATCTCCTTTCGGTGCCTTGGCAATCTATTGAATCAGGCCTGCCGACATCCATATGCCCACCAGTAAGCTAATTGAATAGCCGTAGCGCTCGGAGCACATCCTGAGCGCGATAGCAACCGTTTGATGTTCGGCACGGAGTTCCTGTGCGTAGCGCAGCAGGTCTTCCCACTGAGTGCAGCCACAGGTTTTCCACTGGACACTATTTGCCGTCGAAATTGGGCCGTGCTTCCAGTGATGGGTTCTCGGTTTACGTGGATAGCTACCGGTCGTTGTGCGCTCAGAAGGTGGCGGGATAATGCGCTGCAAGCTCTCCGGGATTTTTCGGAACTTTGCTAGTTCAGTTTCTTGCTCTCGGCGTTGATCGATTTCGCGATTACGCTCGGCGGCTTGTTGCGAAAGCGTTACCGCTGCTTGCTGGCGGAGCAATGCTTCAGTGGGATGGTAGAGCCAACGTTTTCCCGCAACCTCATCCACCACAAGCCGGGCATATTCGCTGCGCGATACCTTTCCGCCCAGTTGGCGAATATCGATTTCTAGCGTCGGCAAATTGTTCTGCCGAATCCGCTGCATGCGTTCTTCGGTGATGGCGTTGGTGACTGTCACTTCAATTAGAATCGGCCCGGCCTCCCAAGGTGACGATTCCCGCATTTCGGCGATCACGTCAGGGCGGGTGTACCCAATGTTTTTCTCCAGCAACACTCCCTCCAATTGAACCATTGCGCCAGGGTAACTCTTGCTGGCTGTCAAAGGTTCGCCATCCTGAAGCGTTGTACGCGCAGTCCCGGTCAAGTCAGGCAATCGAATCCGCTTTTCTTCTTCCAGAATCTGCTTGGCAATAAGGTGCAGCAATGTCTCACGGTCGGCAGCTCCCCAGTCCAATGCCTGCCGGGCCTCGTCCGCTGCCTTTTCTTCAGCTTCGTTGGCTAACTCGCGATCATTCCAATATGAGCACCATTGGGCATGCTCGGATATGATCGTAATACGCTTCCGTAGCTCGTCTGGCGGCATTGCTGCAAGGGCCGGGTCGTTGATGGCCATCACGATGGTAGGGATCAGCAAACTTGCGCCAGAGTCATGCTTATGGGCGGCAATCAACCCTTCCAGGACTAGTTGAAAGGTTCTGCCGTCATCAAGCGTGATAATCGCGGCAGTCTTATCCCGAAACTCGAAACGGGCCATACGCACAGTTTCAGCCGGTGCAACAGCCCATGCATCGTGATACTGTCCTGACAGCCCTTGAATGCTTCCTTTAACTCGCCGCATTGGCAAACGGAGATTGCCTTCGCGCTGCAGCATCTCTAGCGCAGCGACCCGAGCCGATAGGATCAGGCATTCATCCTTGGCTGCACCGGCTGGGTGCCGGAATGATGGGCGGCGCTTGTAATTGGGATTTCCTGCATTGACAGCTTGCAATGGCAACCCGCAGCTATAGCACTCGCAATTACAAGCGGCTCCGGTCTGGCTGGATTTGAGCTCGCCGATGTAGCGAGGGACGCCAGTTGTCCGATCCCGCGCCCAGGCCATGACCAAATCCTCGAGAAGCGGTCGCTGCTCATTCTCATGGAGAGAACCAACAACCCATGTGGCGGAGTCATTTCTAGCCATCGTCATATCCGTTGCGTTTCTATCCATTTACTTCATATGAATCGTGCAGAGGCGGCCTAGGAGCTAGTTTTGACGAATTCGAGCAGTCGGCCGAAAGCGGTACTGTGATAGAGCAGGGGAAATGTTTACGCTGTTTTCTGCAGTTTGATGATGAATGCCACTCCATCATCGCGATTCTCTGCACAAATTGTCCCATTCATCCCAGATAGGTACATCTTAGCGGCGTAGAGCCCCAAACCGAGTTGTCCGCCTTTGTCTGGGTCACTAACGCCCAGCTTGAAAATGCTTTCACAGTCTTCCAGTTCATCCCCGCGGTTGTGCACCGTGATGTTTACAAAATCTCCCTCATCGTCCCATCGAACTTTGATAGTCGACCCCGGAAGTGCATGGCGCTCGGCATTGTCAAAGAGGTGTTCTAAGACACTCTCCAAGATAAAACTGTCAAAATAAGCCAGCACCCCAGTTCGCAGCCCGTGGCCATTAATAAGCCGGCCGCTGCTTTGAAGGTTGTCGGTGTACTTCGCGATGAAGTTGGCTAGGTCTTCAACACGGGCCGTTACTTCGCCGCTAAGAAGGCCTTCTTCAATTGTCGCCGCCTCTTGGAAGGCGTTGACAGCACGCTTCATTCGATTAAGGTTTCTGGCTATATCCGGATGTTGCTCCTGCCGCGCGAGTAGATTCGCCAAAGGAGACCGAATTTCATGGCCCATTGCCTGCAGTAGCTCTCGGCGCGTCTCAAGAAGTTCGCGCTCCTTGCGAATAGCGTCTGCTTTGCGCTGATTTTCTCGCTCCAGTCGCTTCCGTTGACGTTCAATCCGAAGGCGGTCCCGTTCGATAAGCAGGTGCATCATTCGACCGAGAGTACCTATCTGGTCATTGCTCTTGGCGTATTCAGTAAAGGCTTGTCCTCGGGACGACGAAGCAATACGAGCGACTCGAGTCAGTCGTTCCAAACGCCTGGAACCACCCCATAGCAGCCAGATCAGCAGAACGATGGCTGCCATGGCAGCCAATTGCCAAGCTACAGATCGCGCAGCGATGTCGGGAACGATGTTGACATCTTCGGTAAGCTTTACAGCCAGGGTTGGAAGCCCACTCAAATGATGATCCTGGGCAACATAGATTTGCGGAACGCTCGAAACCAATGCCTTCGCTACCTGGTTGGCCAATGACTGGAACCACCCTTTATATCGCAGGGAATCAGATGGCTCCAAAGAGCTTGAACTCCAAAACACCTTCCCTGCCTCGGGGCCGGCGCGCACTACAACATCCAAGGTCGCTTTCGATGGGACGGCAATTCGGTAAGCTTGTTCTAGGGAAAATCCAGCGGTTCCTTCATCGCCGGGCGCAAAGCCATAGCGCGGACTTGGCGCACTAGAATGAGGTGAAGCATCCACAGCGGGTAAAATCTCAACCCCAATTCTTATCGTCTTCACCGCTAATGACGGCCAATCACCAAGTCGGTCTTCCCCTGTAAGCAGCAGTGAGGCATCGATGCGACCAACCAAGGTGACCTGGGTAGTTTCATCCTCAGATACCTTTCTCTCGAACGCTTGGGCATTGAGTAACCGCGTAGTCCTGCTGCCTTCATCAGGAAGGTATGCCACGACTTCATGAAAGCCCTCATAACGCTCCGCGAGGCTTGTACGGCGTACGTTACCTTGGGGGCCGCGCTGATAAGTAAGGACGAGGTTGACGTCTCGTTTTCCGGAAAAACGTAGAAGTACCCGATCGCTCACCTCTGGAGATTTACCCGGCACATGCTGCCGAATCGGCGAGGTTGGGTACCGTAATGAAAAATAAATGTAACGCCCCGCGGGATCGGAAGAAATAGCGGCAAAACAAACTTGCAGCGGGACTGAGGCCTTATCAATTAGAGCCGAGCTGGGGGTAGGCGAAAATTCAATAACGCAAGCGCGAGGGGGATCAAACTTCAGGTTATCGGACCGAAAAGACTTTGAATTACCCTTCGTCAGAAAATATGAAAAGAATGGCCTTCGGATACTGACGATCTGAACTGGGCGCTTTGCTAGAGTGAACTCGACAGGATTTTCCAAAAGAGACGAGCCATCGGGTTCTCGAGTAACCAAGAGAAATTGGCCCAACTCACTGCGTAGCGTCGACTCCTGAATCTGATGCTCTTTGCGGCTTGCAGTCTGAACAAAATCAATGATGGCATAACCGAACAATGCCAGAAGCACAGTAGCCGCACCGGCTGAGCGTAATGTAAAGTCTAAACGGTGTAGTTGCTTTAGAAAGCGGAAAAACTCAACCTTGATCACGGAGTTTCCATATATAGCCTCGCCCTGGATCCGGAACAATTTCGGCGAACTCTGAATCCTTTGCCTCGAAGGCCTGGCGGATATTCCGGATATGGCTTGAATGCGCGTTCGGTCCGCGCCCTGTACGTAGTACGGTATCCAGTGTCGCGTAGAGCACTACGGTGCCGTAAGAGCGGGCCAGCAGGTCCACAATCCCCAGTTCAACGGCGGTCAGATCGATTCGTTTGCCCTTCCAAAGGAATCTCGTTTGGTTTTTCGGGTCGCGCTCCAGGCCTGGCGGAAGATCCGATTTGGGGGGAGGTGTATTGTTTTTAACCATATCTGCAGTTTCCAGCAGACGCATCACCTTCGCGCTAAATTCGATGTCCTCGAACGGCTTCTGGACAAAATCGTAGCCACTTAAATAACTAGCCGCAGAACGAAGCGTTGCATCCTTCGTTCCCGATACGAACAGCGCGACAACTGCAGGCTTTTCAAGAGCCAGCTTAAGTCCGGCCATCCGGGCCAATGCGGTCTGACCGAGTTCAATGTCAATAACCGCCAAGTCATAGCTATTGTTGGCAATCAACGCTCTTGCCCCTGCTTCATCGGCGGCTTCGTCGGTTGCTACCCCCGGCACATCGGACAGCAAACGGAGAATCTTCTGGCGCATCGCCGGATCGTCTTCAACTACCAAAATTCGTTGCATCAAGGTCCTCTTCTGGGAGCTTTCCTGGACAGTGGCATATGTTGGCTCCATCGCAAGAACTACGCAACTGACGTTTCTTCATTTTTTGAGCATGAAATCAATGAATGTTGAGAACGTTGATACTTCTCAAATTCCAGACATGGAGGGTTGATTGGCCGTCAATACAGCTGGATTGTGGCTGAAACCTATTTGCAAGCGCTTTCGAGAAACTATCGGCTATAGGGAAGCAATGGAGCTTCCAACAAACTCGAAAGGACTAAGATGTCTCTCCAAGACTATGACGACGTTGGCGACGCGATCCGCGAGGGTCGCGCTTTGCGGCGGGCTGCCGCCTATCGCATCCGCTTCGGCCTGGATGGGCTGAATTTTCGCAACATTAATGTACCGGACCCAGTTCCCACCGGCAGGCAAATCCTGGCTAGTGCTGGTTTGGACCATCGCACTGACTACATCCTGTACGCCTACCTAGACACGGGTGACTTCGAGGACGTCCGCCTCGACGAGACCTTCGATCTGCGCGGGAAGGGCGCTGAACGCTTCATCGCGTTCAAGTCGGACCGCGACTTCAAGTTCTCGCTAAACGACCGCCAGCTGGCGTGGGGGCACGCCAACATGCTCGGCAGCGTTCTGTACGACCTCGCCGAGACATCCCCGGACGATGCCGTTTTCCTGGAAGTCCGCGGCGGTGAAGACCTACTCATCGAGCCGGACGATCGGATCAACCTCGACGCGACGGGTATCGAGCGTTTCATCACTGCCCCCAAGCCGCAGATGGACTACATCATCTTGGTCAACTCTGTCGAGGAGACCGTTCCGGACAAGCACGTCACCTTCGAGCAGGTGGTCAAGTTGTCGCACCCGAACGCGCCGCCCGAGACCAACGTGAAGTTCTCGATGACCTTCCGCAATGCGGCATCGCTCCCTCACGCTGGCGAACTCGGCGAGGGCGGCTCTGTTGAAGTTAAAAAGAAAGGGACCATCTTCAATGTCACGCGCACTGTTCAGTCTTAATCCCGATCTGGCTCGGCTCCGCTCGGAGGGCTACTTCATCCGCATCAAGGGAAACTTCCTTGTGATGCTGGAAGTACCCTACGTGGACGCCCAGCGCCAGGTCCGTTTTGGCACCCTGGTCTCGACTCTTGACCTTGCGGGTGACCGTATCCGCAAACCCGAAACGCATGTCATGAACTGGGACGGCGACTTCCCGTGCAATGCCGACGGAACGCCTTTGCAGGGCATCTCGCATGACGCGCCGAACAAAGACCTCGGCTACGGGCTCACGGCGCGGTTCAGCTTCTCCAGCAAGCCGAGCGACCAGGGTTATGCGGACTACTACGCCAAGATGTCGACCTACGCGACCATCGTATCCGGGCCAGCCGCGGTGCTGCAGCCGGGCATCAGCCCGCGCGTATTCCGCGGCGGCGAGGAGGAAGATGAGGCCAGCGTGTTCAACTATCTCGACACTGCCTCCAGCCGCGTCGGGATTGGCGCGTTGGCCAGCAAGCTAGAAGAGGAGGTTGTGTCCATTATCGGCCTGGGTGGCACCGGCGGCTACATCCTCGACTTCGTCGCGAAGACGCCCGTGAAGCGGATCCGCCTTTTCGACGGTGATGACTTCCTTTCGCACAACGCCTTCCGCGCGCCTGGGGCACCGTCACTGGAGGAGCTGCGGGATGCCCCGAAGAAGGTGGACTACCTGAAAGGCATCTACGAGCGCATGCACCGCAACATTGAGGCGCATCCCGTGGAGATGAACGCGGATACTCTCGGCCTGCTGGACGGCATCACGTTTGCGTTCCTCAGCATGGATGCCGGCGAGAAGAAGCGTGCTGTCGTGGCCAAGCTCGAGGCGCTGGGCGTGCCGTTCATCGATGTCGGCATGGGACTGGAACTCACTAACGGCAGCCTCGGCGGCATCTTGCGCGTGACAACCAGCACGCCCACGAAGCGCGAGCATGTACACCAAGGGCGCATCTCCTTCGCGGGCGGTGGCGGCCAGGACGTATATGCCTCCAATATCCAGGTGGCCGAGCTGAATGCCTTAAACGCGTGCCTAGCGGTCGTGAAGTGGAAGAAATTGCGCGGGTTCTATCGAGACCTTGAGCAGGAGCACCACAGCACCTACACCACCGACGGCGGCATGCTGCTGAACGGAGATCAATTGTGATGAGGCACCACACCTTGGAGCACCGGTTTGTCCGCAACGTACCACGTGAGCTGGAACTAGGCGTTCTGTACATCTCGATGGAATACGCGACCGCGGTGCACTCGTGCTGCTGCGGTTGCGGGGAACGCGTGGTGACTCCTTTCACGCCGACGGACTGGCGGATAACGTTCGACGGCGAGTCCGTGACGCTCAATCCCTCGGTGGGCAATTGGAACCAAAATTGCCGCTCGCACTATGTGATCGAAAGAAATTGCGTCATCGAGTGTGGCCGGTGGTCTGATGCGCGCGTTGAAGCCGAAAGGCTCCGTGACAAGCGGGCGAAAGCCGCCTATTACGAACGTGAAACGGAGTCTGCGCGACTTGACGCGCAGTCGATTGCCCCTGCCGTTGAAACGGAGAAAACCAGCGGCTTATGGTCTCGCTTTTGGGCGTGGTTTTCGAAGTAATCCAACCCTGCTACGGCAGCCTAAAGACTTCTGTTGCTGCTCCAACAAAAGCTGCTTCAGGCCACTGAGAGTGAGTTCGCCTGCGGGAGCGGAAGGGCAGCAATGACTTTTCAGTGGTCGTTCCCGGAAGGCAACTTTACCGTCCGCTTTGGCCGAATTCCTGGCGTACGCCCTCAAGCACTCTCCCAAGTCAATGCAATCCGGAAAACCGCAAATTTTTGCGGTCGACCGCAGAATTTGTGCAGTTTTGTCGTCAGGACCGCCTCTGCGCTGACAGTGAAAAGTCGGGAGCTTCCTGCTCGAGCACAGAACGATGTTGAATCGCTTTGCAGGCAGGTAACCGTCTTGCTGCAAATGGAAGCAACTGCTCCACGCTTGAGCAGCGTGCCTGCTGCATCGGGTGCTCGCGCAGGGCAGGGCGGGGTTCTGGTGTTGGCACGGCGCTTGCGAACTCACTACCAAACAGCCCACAGGGCGAATGGAGTGAGACATGAATCTGATGACAGGCATTGCCGCCATTTTTCTGGCGGTGCTGGCGATTGTCCGACCTGCGCTGGCCGGGCAGGACGAGGTCGATCCGCTGGCGTCGCCGCGCTGGGCAGATATGCGCTATCTGTTCCCGGAAGGGGTGACGCTGCGTTTCGATCCGCGGGTCCGGGTGCTGGCGCCAGCCGTGGCCGAAAATCCGCTGCAGGTGCCGCTTACTGTGGACGCCAGCGAACTCGGGCCGGTCAGTGAGGTGCTGGTTTTTGCCGATTTCAACCCCATCGTCGAGGTGATGCGCTTTTTTCCGGAGGCAGCACCGGCCTGGCTGGGTTTTCGCATCAAATTGCAGCAATCGACGCCGGTGCGGGCGGCGGCGCGGACAGCCGATGGCGTCTGGCACGTCGGCGGCACCTGGGTGACGACGGTCGGCGGTGGCTGCACCGTGCCCTCGGCCAAGGCGGGTAGCCCGGACTGGCAGGCGCGGCTCAACCAGGTCAGCGGCCGTCAGTGGAGCAGGGGGGCGCAGGCTGACCGGGTCCGGCTGCGCATCGAGCATCCGATGGATACCGGCCTGGTTGCCGGGATTCCCGCTTTTCACCTGGATCGGGTGGAGTTGCATGACGCGGCGGGTCAGCGCCTGATGCGCCTGCAATTGCGCGAGCCGGTCAGCGAGAACCCGGTGTTCACGCTGCGTCGTGGCGCTGTCGCCGGGCCGGTCGAGGTGCGCGGCTACGACAACAACGGTAATGCCTTCCACGCGAGGATAGCGCCATGAAGCTCTGGTTGTCGGGCTTTCTTGTGCTGCTTGCCGGGGCTGCCGGGGCTGCCGATTTCGATTACGGACTCAAGGCGCAGCGGGTTGCCGATGGTGTCCATGCGTTCATCGGCAAGACCGAGGACTTTGCGCCAGCGAACGGCGGCAACATCGTCAATACCGGTTTCATTGTCGCGCCGGGCGGCATCATCGTCATCGACAGTGGCCCTTCGCGCCGCTACGGCGAGCAGATGCGCCGGGCGATTGTCGCCGTGGATCAGCGGCCACTGGCGCTGGTCATCAACACCCATCATCACCCCGACCATTTTCTCGGCAACCAGGCTTTTGCCGGCGTGCCGCTGGCGGCGCTGCCGGGCACCATCAAGGGTATTGGCGAGGAGGGCAATGCCTTTGCTGAAAACCTTTTTCGCCTGACCGGCGACTGGATGCAGGGTACTGAAGTCGTGGTTCCCGGGCGGCCGCTGCAGGCCGGCCACCAGGAAATTGCCGGGCGCCGCCTGCGCCTGCTGGCACTGGCCGGACATACCGAGGCCGATCTGGCAATTTACGACGAAGAGAGCGGCGTGCTGTTCACTGGTGATCTCGGTTTTTTCGAGCGGGCGCCGACGACGCCACACGCTGATGTCGGCCGCTGGCTGGCGGCACTCGATGTGCTGGAGGCGATCACCCGCGAGCCGGGATTCCGGGCGATTGTTCCCGGGCATGGGCCGGTGGCGCGCGATGCCGCGCCGCTGCGGCAGACCCGCGCCTGGTTGAACTGGCTGCAGATGGCCCTGCGCCGTTCGGCGGAAGAAGGGCTGGACATGAACGAGACGATGGCACGCGCGATTCCTGCCGAATTTGCCGTGCTACCGCTATCCGCCAGTGAATACCGGCGCTCGGTCGGCCATCTGTTCCCGGGGATCGAGCAGGAAATCCTCGAACCGGCGCGTTGAAACAGCCATTATTACAACCGGAGACAAAATGAAAACTCACCGCATGAACCCGCTCGCCACCTGTCTGGCCGTGGCCTTTGCCGCGCCGGCGCTGGCTGACGAGGCAGTCCGTTTCGACCCGATGGTGATCACCGGCAGCCGGGTCGAGCAGAGCACGTTCGATCTGCCTGCTGCGGTCGACGTGGTCGATTCGGCAAAAATTGGCGCCGCCCAGCTTGGGGTGAATGCTTCCGAGGCACTGGCTAGCGTGCCCGGGATCGTCGTCCAGAATCGCCAGAATTACGCTCAGGATCTGCAGATTTCGTCGCGCGGTTTTGGCGCCAGAACCGCCTTCGGCGTCCGTGGCATCCGTCTGGTGGCTGATGGTATTCCGGCGTCGATGCCGGACGGACAGGGGCAGGCGGCGACCTTCAATCTCGACCGTGCCGAGCGCATCGAGGTCATGCGTGGGCCGCTGTCGTCGGTTTATGGCAACGCGGCGGGTGGCGTCATCCAGTTGTTTACGCCGGATGGCAAGGGGCGGCCGAGTGTCGAAGGCCGTTTCAGCGCTGGCAGTAACGACACCTGGAAGAGCGATCTGTCCAGCCAGGGCGAGGTTGGCGGTCTGGCCTATGTCGTCGATGCCTCGCGTTTCGTGTCCGATGGTTACCGCGACCATAGCGCCGTCCGGCGCGACCAGGGCCTGGTCAAACTCGGCGTTTCGCCGAGTCCGGACGGGCGCCTGACTTTTGTTGCCAGCAGCTTCCGCCAGATTGCCGACGACCCGCTCGGGCTCGACTGGGCCGCTTACCAGAGCCGGCCGGAAGGCGTCACCCCGGGCGCACTCAGTTTTGATACGCGCAAGCGGATCAGCCAGCAACAGGCCGGGCTCAATTACGAGCATCGTTTCGGCGAACATGCCCTGCAGTTGTCGACCTACGCCGGCCAGCGCTCGGTGATCCAGTACCAGTCCATCCCGGTCGGGGTGCAGGGCAATCCGCGCCATTCGGGCGGCGTCATCGATTTCGACCGCAGCTTTGCCGGCGCCTCGGCGCGCTGGATTGCCCGTAGCCGACTGGCCGGCGGCCGGCTGACGACAACCCTGGGCGTCGATTACGAGCGTTCGCTCGATGACCGCCAAGGCTACGAGAATTTCATCGGTGCCACGCTCGGGGTCAAGGGCCGCTTGCGCCGCGACGAAACCGACCGGGTGGCGGCCAGCGGCGTCTATGTGCAGGGCCAGTGGCAAGGTGAGCGCTGGGGTTTCAGCGGCGGCCTGCGCCATAGCCGGGTTGGCTTCAAAGTCAGCGACCACTACATCGTCGCCGGTAACGGTGACGACAGTGGTGAGGTCGACTACCGCAAGACCACGCCGACGCTGGCAGCGATGTTCGCGCTGACGCCTAGCGTCAATCTCTACGCCAGTGTTGCCCGTGGTTTCGAGACACCATCGCTGAACGAGCTGTTCTATTCCGGGCCGGGGGCCAGCTTCAGTTTCGACCTCAAGCCGGCGACCAGTACCCACCTGGAAACCGGTATCAAGGCGCTGCTCGGCAACAACAGCCGGCTGGACATCGCGCTGTTCGAAGTGCGGACCCGGGATGAACTGGTGGTGGCTGCCTCGGCTGGCGGTCGCACCAGCTACATCAACGCCGGTCGTACCCTGCGCCGTGGCATTGAGGCGGCGCTCGACGTGCGCTGGTCGGGGGGCTTTTCCGGTCGTCTCGCCTACACCGGCCTGCGCGCCGAATTCGACGAGGCCTATACCGGCAACAGTGGTGTCGTCGCTGCCGGCAACCGCCTGCCCGGCGTGCCGTCCTCGCAGTTGTACGGCGAACTGGCTTGGAAACATGCGGTCAGCGGTTTCCAGGCGGCGATCGAAACGCTGGCGCGGAGCCGGGTCTATGTCGACGACACTAATGCCGCGCGTTCGGCACCCGGCTACGCGATCGCCAACCTGCGCTTCGCGCTTGATCGCGATTACGGCGCGTTGTCGGTCGGTACCTTCCTGCGCATCGACAACCTGTTCGATCGCCAGTACGTCGGTTCGGTAATCGTTGGCGACAGCAACGGCCGCTATTACGAATCAGCGCCCGGCCGCAACTGGCTGGCCGGGGTAACGCTGAAACACCGTTTCTGAACGATGCCGTTCAGACCACGCCCTGCGCCAGCATTGCATCGGCAACCTTGACGAAGCCGGCGATGTTGGCGCCATTGACGTAGCTGACCTTGCCATCCGGGCCTCGTCCATACTTCAGGCAGGCTTCGTGGATGTTGCACATGATCTCGTGCAGGCGGGTATCGACTTCTTCACGCTGCCAGGACAGGCGCATGGCGTTCTGGCTCATCTCCAGGCCAGAGGTGGCGACGCCGCCGGCGTTGCTGGCCTTGCCCGGGGCGTAGAGCACGCCGGCTTCTTCGAAAACCCGCACTGCTGCTGCCGTAGATGGCATGTTGGCACCTTCGGCGACGCAGATCACGCCGTTGTTCACCAGGGTCCGTGCATCGTCGCCGTCGAGTTCATTCTGCGTCGCGCAGGGCAGGGCGATGTCCACCGGTACGTGCCACGGACGGACGCCAGGCAGGAAGTCGGCCTTGACGCGCTCTGCGTAGTCGCTGACACGGCCATAGCGGTGGTTTTTCACCTCCATCAACTCGGCCAGTTTCTCCGCCGTGAAGCCGTCGTTGTCGACGACGGTGCCGCTTGAGTCAGAGACGGTGATGACCTTGGCGCCGAGCGCCATGGCCTTTTCCACGGCGTACTGGGCGACATTGCCGGCGCCGGAAACGCTGACCCGCCGGCCGGCGAAGCTGCAGCCTTGCTGGGCGAGCATCTGCTCGGCGAAATAGACGGTGCCGTAGCCGGTGGCCTCCGGGCGGATCAGCGAGCCGCCAAAGCTCAGGCCCTTGCCGGTGAACACACAGTCGGCGCGGTTCGACAGCTTTTTCATCATGCCGGCCATGAAACCGACTTCGCGCCCGCCAACGCCGATGTCACCAGCCGGCACGTCGGTGTCGCTGCCGATGTGGCGGAACAGTTCGCTGACGAAGGCCTGGCAGAAGCGCATGACTTCGCCCGGGCTGCGGCCCTTCGGGTCGAAATCGGAGCCACCTTTGCCACCGCCCATCGGCAGCGTCGTCAGCGCGTTCTTGAAAGTCTGCTCGAAGGCCAGGAACTTCAGGATCGACAGGTTGACCGAAGGATGGAAGCGGATGCCGCCCTTGTACGGGCCGATCGCCGACGAGTGCTGGATGCGGTAGCCGCGGTTGACCTGCACTTCGCCGTGATCGTCCACCCAGGAAACGCGGAACATGATGACCCGTTCCGGTTCGACCAGGCGGTCGAGCAGGCCGTGCTCGGCATATTTCGGATGTTGCTGGATATACGGCCAGAGGCTTTCGATGACTTCGGTGACCGCCTGATGGAACTCGGGTTGCCCGGGGTTTCGTGCGGCAACGTGTTGGGTGAATTCCTCGAATGACTTGTAGCGCACGATATTGGGCTCCCTGGCGTGTTTTTCAGTGTTGTGGTGATTTGTCTTCGGCCGGGCCGGCAGTCGGCTGGGTGACGCCGACGACGACCAGTCGGCGGGTATTGCCACCCGGGAAATCCCAGTCGATTTCATGGCCGATGCACAGGCCGATCAGCGCGGCGCCAACCGGGGCGAACACGGATATCCTGCCCTGCGCCGGATCGGCTTCTTCCGGGAAAACGATCTCGACTTCACGGCTGTTGCCGGTTTCGAGTTCGGCGTAGCGTACGCGTGACCCCATCGTGACGGTGTCGTTCTGTATTGATTCGTCCTGGACGACAATTGCGCGTTCAAGCTCTGCACGTAAATCGGGCGGGGGCTGGCTCGCCATCAGGCGGACAAAGTCGGTCTCGCCGATGATCAGGTTAGTTTGTTGCATTTAAAGTGTTTTTTCTTTTGTTTCTTGAGGTGGTTAATCTTGTTTTGAAGACTTGGGATGTTAGATCGCTTGCTGTCGCTTGATAAGTCGGCAACTTTGAATAAAACTGTTTCCAATTTGATAACAATAAAGTTCCGAGATGAGTGATATCAACGACATGCTGCTGTTTGCTCAGGTAGTCAAGGCTAGGAGTTTTTCCGGGGCGGCACTGCGGCTCGGTATCTCGAAGTCGCGGGTCAGCAAGGCCGTGGCGCGACTGGAAACGGCGCTCGGGGTTCGTCTGCTCCAGCGCAGCACCCGACGGCTCAGTCTGACCGAAGTTGGCGAAGCCTACTTCGAGCATTGCGACCGCATCCTCGATGAGCTGGCGCTGGCCGACAACACGGTCAGCAGCCTGCATCAGGAGCCGCGGGGCCGGCTGAAATTCAGCGCGCCGGTTGCTTTCAGCACCCTGCACGTGGCCCCGGCCTTGCCGGATTTCATGGCGCAATATCCCGACGTGTCGGTGGACATGACGATCAGCGATCGTCTTGTCGATCTGGTCGAGGAAGGTTATGACCTGGCGCTGCGCATCGCGCCGGAGCCCGGCTTGAACCTCGTGGCCCGGCGCCTGGCGCCAATCCGGCGCAAGATCTGCGCGAGTCCATCCTATCTGGCGCGGCGCGGCATACCGCGGGTTCCCGAAGATCTGGTCGGGCACAATTGTCTCGACTACACCTACATGAATGCCCAGGGGTTCTGGCATCTTCAGGGGCCGCAAGGCGATGCTTCGGTAGCGGTTTCCGGCACCTTGCGCATCAACGACGATGAGGCGCTGTCGCAGGCCGTGCTTGGCGGTCTGGGACTGGCCCTGTTGCCGACTTTCATCATCGGTAGCGAACTGCAGGCCGGCCGGCTGGTCGAAGTCTTACCCGGCTATGTGCCAGTCGAGCGCTTCATTTACGCCGTGCATCTGCCCAACCGGCATTTGCCGCTGAAAGTCAGGGCTTTTGTCGATTTCCTGCAGCAACGTTTCGGCGATGATCCCTATTGGGATCAGGCGCAATCCGGTGATGACTCGGAGCGGCTGTGGCTGGGATTGAGTCGTTGAACAGGAGATGTTGATGCGGCATGGATGGATGATGGCGGGCTTGCTCGCAACGGGTTTTTGCCTGACCGGATTTGCCGTTGGGGCCGAGCAGCCGCCGATCCGCAGCGAACGGGAAAACTTCCGTGTCGAGGTGGTCGTGGCAGGCTTGGAACATCCCTGGTCGGTTGCTTTTCTGCCTGATGGCCGTTATCTGGTTACGGAACGTCCGGGACGCCTGCGCGTCATCGATGCCGACGGTCGTCTCGATCCACGTCCGGTTGCCGGAATTCCCGCGGTTTCGGCGCGCGGTCAGGGCGGTCTGCTCGATGTCGTCTTGCACCCGGGGTTCGCCGGGAACGGGTGGGTGTATCTCAGTTATGTCGGTGCTGGCGAGGGTGGTGTCGGTACCGAGGTGTTGCGCGGACGCTGGGTCTCCGATCGCGCCGGTAATCGTCTGGTCGATGTGCAGGTCATCTACCGGCAGTGGCCGAAGTCGGATGGCGGCGTGCATTTCGGCTCGCGGCTGGTGTTCGATCGAGCCGGATTGCTCCATGTCACCCAGGGCGATCGGGGAGAAATGGCGCGGGCCCAGCGCCTCGACGATCTCGCGGGCAAACTGGTGCGGCTTCACGACGATGGCGGCATTCCGGCAGACAATCCCTGGCGGGGTGTTGCCGGCGCCCGTCCGGAAATATTCAGCGTCGGTCACCGCAGCATGCAGGGCGCGGCGCTGCATCCGGTCACCGGCGAGTTGTGGACGCACGAGCATGGCCCGCAAGGCGGCGACGAGATCAATGTCGCCCGGATCGGGCGCAATTACGGTTGGCCGGTGATCACTTTTGGGGTCAACTACGGTATTGGCACAAAAATCGGTGTCGGTACGCAGCGCGAAGGGCTGGAGCAGCCCTTGCATCAATGGACACCGTCAATCGCGCCCTCCGGGATGGCGTTCTATACCGGCGATCGTTTTCCCGGCTGGCGCGGCAACCTGTTCGTCGGCGCGCTCAAGTTTCAGATGCTGGTCCGGCTGGAACTGGATGGCGAGCGTGTCATTCGCGAGGAGCGCTTGCTGACCGGTCGCGAGGGGCGTATCCGCGATGTCCGTCAGGGCCCGGACGGGTTGCTTTACCTGCTGACCGACGCCAGCAACGGAAAATTGTTGCGTCTGGTGCCGGTCAGTACGCCCTGACGATCAGACCCGATGGTTCATCAAGGCCTTCAGGCCATTTACGTTCAGGATGCGGATATGCTTTTGCTGGACAGCGATGTAGCCTTCTTCCTGGAACTTCGAGAAGGCGCGCGACACGGTTTCCAGTTTCAAGCCGAGATAGCTGCCGATTTCCTCACGCGTCATCCGCAGGTAGAACTCGGCATGCGAGAAGCCGCGGGCGGTGAAGCGCTGCGACAGGTTGAGCAGGAAGGCGGCCAGTCGTTCCTCGGCGCGCATCGTGCCGAGCAGCATCATGACGCCATGGTCGCGGACGATTTCGCGGCTCATCACCTTGTGGAAGTGATGCTGCAGGTTGTGGATCTCGCGCGACAGGGTTTCCAGCCGCGAGAACGGGATCGCACAGATTTCGCTGTCTTCGAGTGCGATCGCGTTGCAGGTGTGATGTTCGGTGCTGATGCCGTCGAGACCGAGCAGTTCGCCGGCCATCTGGAAACCGGTGACCTGGTCGCGACCGTCTTCGAGCAGCACGTCGGTCTTGAAGAAACCGCTGCGTATCGCGTAGATCGAGTCGAAGGCTTCGCCGGCACGGTACAGGTGATCGCCACGCTTGATGCGACGCCGGGTCGAAATCAGGTCGTCGAGACGCTCAAGCTCTTCCAGGCTGAGGCCGAAGGGCAGGCAAAGTTCGCGCAGATTGCAGTTGGAACAGGCCGTCTTGATGACGGACAGGGAAATCTCCTGATTCAACGGTATTGTATTGGGCATTGGCAACCTGCATCGGCTTGATCCATGTCAACCGAAAATGCGATCCATCCCCACATAATCGAACCTAAACTTGGCGCTATGTTAAATGAATTTCGCAACTGAAAACCTCGTCTTCGATCCACAGATCATTCGCCGTTTTGACGTGAACGGTCCTCGTTACACGTCGTATCCGACAGCAGACCGCTTTGTCGAAGCATTCGACTCGGAGGCTGCTGCGCTCTGGCTCGGCAAGCGCAACATCGGCGGAATAAGCCGGCCGCTGTCATTATACTTCCACATCCCTTTCTGCAACACCATCTGTTACTACTGTGCATGTAACAAGATCATCACCAAGGATCACGGGCGCAGTGCCAAGTACCTGAAGTACCTGGGCAAGGAGCTGGCGCTGCAGAGTGCGGCGCTGGAAGGCCGCGATGGCGAGCATGAGGTGATCCAGCTGCACTGGGGTGGCGGTACGCCGACTTTCCTGTCGCATGATGAAATGCGGCAGTTGATGGCCGAGACGCGCAAGCACTTCAAGCTGCTTGATGGTGGCGAGTACTCGATTGAAGTCGATCCGCGCAAGGTCGATCGGGCGACGGTTGAGTTGCTTGGCGAACTTGGTTTCAACCGGATGAGCGTCGGTGTCCAGGATTTTGACGAGAAGGTTCAGGTCGCCGTCAATCGCGTGCAGAGCGAGGAAGAAACCGCTGACGTGATCACGGCAGCCCGTGCCAGCGGTTTCAAGTCGGTATCGGTCGACCTGATCTACGGTCTGCCGCATCAGAACGTGATCGGCTTCAACCGTACGCTGGAACGCGTGCTGGCGATGGACCCGGATCGTCTGTCGATCTACAACTATGCTCACCTGCCTGGCCTGTTCAAGCCGCAGCGCCGTATTGCCGATGCTGACCTGCCGACGGCGGAGGAGCGCCTGCAGATTCTCGCGCTGGCCATTCGCAAGTTGACCGACGCCGGTTATGTCTTCATTGGCATGGATCACTTCGCCAAGCCCGACGACGAACTTGCCGTGGCCCAGCGCCAGGGGCGGCTGCACCGCAATTTCCAGGGCTATTCGACCTATGCCGACTGCGACATGCTGTCGTTCGGCATCTCGTCGATCAGCAAGGTCGGGCCGACCTACTACCAGAACGTCAAGACGCTGGACGAGTATTACGACCGTCTCGATGCGCCGATGTTGCCGATCGTGCGCGGCATCGAGCTGAATGCCGACGATATCCTGCGGCGTTCGATCATCCAGGCGCTGATGTGCCATTTCGAACTGTCGATCGAGAGCATCGAAAGCTCGCACCTGATCGATTTCCACAAGTATTTTGCGGCGGAAATCGAGGATCTGCGGGAGATGGAGCGTGGCGGTCTGCTGAAGATTGAGCGCGACTGGATTACCGTTCTGCCGCCGGGGCGCATGCTGGTACGCGTGATCTCGATGGCTTTTGACCGTTATCTGCGGGCCGACCGCCAGCGGACGCGTTACTCCAAGGTAATCTAGGCGGGATGCGGGTATCGGGCGGGCAGCGGGCAGGTTAAACTGTCCGCTTGTCTGATGTTCTGGCCGCTTGCTTTCTCCCATGCCCGATTCCGGCTTCTTTGCATTGTTTCTCGTTGGCTTGCTCGGCGGTACCCACTGCGTTGGCATGTGCGGTGGCATCGTCGGTGCACTGGCCATGGGCGGCGCTTCGCGCTGGACGATGCATCTTGCCTACAACGGCGGGCGCATTCTCTCGTATGCACTGGCCGGCGCCATCGCTGGCGCCCTCGGTGCGGCCAGCCTGGGGCTGGAAGGGCAAGTGCCGGCCCGCCTGATCCTCTACCTGTTTGCCAACCTGATGCTCATCGCGCTCGGCTTCTATCTGCTGGGGGCGACGCGCGCCCTGGCGTTTACCGAACGTGCCGGTCAGGCCCTGTGGCGCCGGGTACAGCCGCTGACGCGGCGTTTCCTGCCAGCGACGACGGTGCGCCAGGCTTTTCCGCTCGGCATGCTGTGGGGCTGGTTGCCCTGCGGCCTGGTGTACAGTGCGCTGGCCAGTGCCTTGTCGGCGGGTTCGGCGGGTCGGGGCGCGGCCTTGATGCTGGCTTTCGGGCTGGGGACGCTGCCCAATTTGCTGCTCGCCGGCATCGTTCTGGCCCGGATCAACGAATTCGTCCGGCGGCCGCTGGTGCGTACGCTTTCCGGTTTGCTGGTGCTCGGTTTTGGCGTATACGGGCTGTTCGGTTTGCGTTATCTGCTTGAAGGAGCCTGAAGTGAATCCGCAGGTGCCGTTGGAAAATGCAGAAAAAGTCGTCGAGTTTGCCATTGGCGGCATGACTTGCGCGGCGTGTTCGGCGCGCTTGGAAAAAGTGCTCAACCGGCAGGCCGGTATGCAGGCGAACGTCAATCTGGCTGCCGAGCGGGCGCGGGTGCGCCTGAACGGCGTCGCTGTCGAGGCGGTGATTGCGGCCGTGGCCAAGGCCGGGTTCTCGGCAGAGATTGTCGATGAAGGTACGCGAGCCCGGGAAAAAGCGGAAAAATTGCGGGTGTACAGCGAGGAAATACGCCGCTTCTGGATTGCGGTCGCGCTGACGCTGCCGTTGGTCGGCCAGATGCTGTTCATGTTCGGCGAAGGCGGGCATGCCAACGAATTGCCGCGCTGGCTGCAGTTCGTGCTGGCGACGCCGGTGCAGTTCTGGATCGGCTGGCGTTTTTACGACGGCGCCTGGAAGGCATTGCGCGGCGGCGGGGCCAACATGGATGTGCTGGTCGCGCTGGGGACCACAATGGCCTGGGGCTTTTCGACCGCAGTGACGGTGTTCGGCCTGCACGATCAGCATGTCTATTTCGAGGGCGGGGCGGCGGTGATCACGCTGGTGCTGCTCGGCAAGTTGCTGGAGGCACGGGCCAAGGCGCGGACTTCCGAAGCCATCGAATCGCTGATCCGGCTGCGCCCGAAAACTGCGCGCGTCGAGCGCGATGGCCAATGGATCGAGTTGCCGGTGGATGCGCTGATGCCGGGCGATATCTTTCTGGTGCGCCCGGGCGAGAGCGTGCCGGTCGATGGCGAGGTGATCGATGGCGAATCCAGCCTCGATGAGGCGATGTTGACCGGCGAAAGCATGCCGGTCGGCAAAGCCGCTGGCGATCGCGTTTTTGCCGCGACGGCCAACGGTCAGGGTTCGCTGCGCTGCCGGGCGACCGGTGTCGGCGAACAGACGCTGTTGGCCGGCATCATCCGCCTGGTCGGCGAGGCGCAGGGTTCGAAGGCGCCGGTGCAGCGGCTGGCCGACAGGATTTCAGGCATCTTCGTGCCGGTGGTTTGTGTGATTGCCCTGGCGACCTTCGTTGCCTGGTGGTGGGTCAGCGGCGATTTCGCCGAAGCGCTGGTCAATGCGGTGGCGGTGCTGGTCATTGCCTGCCCGTGCGCGCTCGGGCTGGCGACGCCGACGGCAATCATGGTCGGCACCGGCCAGGGAGCCCGCGCCGGCATCCTGGTACGCAACGCCGAGGCGCTGGAACGGGCCGAGAAGATCGGCGTGCTGGCGCTCGACAAGACCGGCACGCTGACCTGCGGTCAGCCGCAGGTGACCGATGTCGTGCCGCTGCAGGGTACGCGTGACGAGGCGCTGCGCCTGGCGGCAGCGCTCGAGCATCATTCGGAACATCCGCTGGCGCGGGCGGTGATGCAGGCGAATGTTGCGGTCGACCTGCCTGCCGTGACCAATTTCCGGGCAACGCCAGGGCAGGGTGTGACGGGCGAGGTTGCGGCGCGCAGCCTGAAACTTGGCGCCCCGGCGTGGTTTGGCCTGGATGCCGACGCGGCGATTGTGTCGCTGCAAGCCGCCGGCAAGACGGTGATCGTGCTTGGCGAGGTGCAGGGTGAGTCAGTGACGCCGCTGGCCCTGATCGCCATTGCCGATGCGCTGCGTCCGACCTCGCGCGAAGCGGTTGCCCGCTTGCGCCATGCACACTTCC
>Ga0209066_10001517_pt1 | contig 30448 bp, 21 predicted proteins | sample All_14_2_FD_187198 | JGI IMG/M metagenome (GOLD analysis project Ga0209066, IMG submission 187198) | Freshwater microbial communities in response to fracking from Pennsylvania, USA - Allegheny Zone_MetaG_DW_15 (SPAdes) (version 2) ... | reverse complement strand
TGCCCGGTCTGCTTGCGCCATGCGGCCTCGCGCCGGCGCTGCTCCTCGGGATCCTTTGGCGGCACCGGCGGGGTGCCTGCCTTCTGCTGCCAGCTTTCCCACAGCCATTTCACAAAGCCCGCCAGGACCGCGATGACGATGATCGCCATCTGGAAGGGATCGAAATCGCTGCTCAGCAGAAGTGGATGCATGGTCAAAAAGCGCCTGCAGGGTTATTTCGCACCGGAGGTGTCGCCTGCGATCTTGGTACGCATCTCGGTGTCCGCGAGCACGTTTTTGTATTTGGCAAAATCCATCACACCGAGCTGGCCGTTGCGGAAGGCTTCGGCAATGGCCAGAGGCACCTGGGCCTCGGCTTCCACCACGCGTGCGCGCATTTCCTGGGTGCGGGCGGACATTTCCTGCTCCAGCGCCACAGCGGCGGCGCGGCGCATTTCGGCCATGGCCTGCGCGATCTTTTTGTCCGCCTCGGCCTGCTCGGTCTGAAGCTTGGCCCCCACGTTTTCGCCCACGTCGATGTCTGCAATATCGATGGAAAGAATTTCAAAGGCCGTGCCGGCGTCCACGCCTTTGTGCAGCACCAGTTTGGAGATGGAGTCAGGGTTTTCGAGCACATCCTTGTAAGAGGTGGAGGAACCGATGCAGGTGACGATGCCTTCGCCAACTCGGGCGATCACGGTCTCCTCCGTGGCACCACCGACGAAGCGGTCGAGATTCGTGCGAACGGTCACCCGCGCACGCACCCGCAGGGAGATCCCATCCTTGGCCACGGCATCGATCTTGCCGCCGCGTCCCATGTCCGGGTGCGGGCAGTCGATGACCTTGGGATTGATGCTGGTGCGCACGGCTTCCAGCACGGTTTTGCTGGTGCCTTTACAGGCGAGGTCGATGGCGCAGGCGCGGTTGAAATCCAGCGGGATGCCGGCCTTGTCGGACGCGATCAAGGAAAGCACCACATGCGTCACCTCACCACCCGCAAGGAAGTGCGCCTCCAGCTGGTCCGTGCCGATGGGGATGCCCGCCTTTGCAGCCGTGATGCGCGTATCAACAATCAGCGCATTGGGCACTCCCCGCAGCCACATGGCCAGCAGCGTGGGAAAGCTGACCGGCGCATTGGCAATCCGCGCCCGCAGCCAGAGGTTGAAAAACTTGGCTACCAGCAGGAACAGGACAAGCGCGACAATGATGACAGCGCCGACGATGAAGATTTCTAAGGGGGCCATGGAGCGGGGGGTATTTGGGTTGAGAGAAAAGAGAAAGAGAAGGCTATCAAAGAATGCGCACCAAGAGATTGCCAGGCTCTGCCGCGATCACCTCAATGCGTGTGCCGGTTGCGGCGAGCCCGTCCTGACAGCGGACCTCGTACCGCTGCCCGGCGATCTCAGCACGCCCCAAGGGTCTCAGCTCAGTGAGCGCGATTCCTTGGCTGCCTGGAGCCGCACTGGCAGCCGGCGGGGTCTCGATGCTGGCGGTGAGAGTCAGCGTCCGGTGGAACCATTTCACGGCAAACCAGCGCAGCCAGACGATCAACACAGCCATGGAAAACAAAACGATGCCCAGAGCCAGTGCCACCCTCTGGTTGGTGGTCCAGCCAGCCAGTTCCTCCGACATCAGCGCAAGCCACAGGGCCGAAAATATGGCGATCGTGCCTAGAATGCCGGCCACCCAGCCGGGCAGAAAGGTTTCCAGCATGATCAGCAGGATTCCGAACAGCGTTAGGATGGCGATGCTGGCGAGCATGAGTCTCAAGCTGGATGCTGCCAGACAGGGCGTCAACCCGTGATCATCTCCGAAACGTGCGGGTTTGGCTCACGGCTCTCGCTTTGGCACCATGGACTGCCGCCAGTCTTTGGCACCCACGGGAATATCCCCCAGATTGAGAAAGGTGGGAGAGGCGGGGCTGGCGAAGCTCATGCGGGAGAGGCGGCTGGCATCAGCGGCTGCCGCAGCTTCGAGAAGATTCTGCGTTCCCATCTTGATGGCGGTTCCCACCGGCGCACGCGCAAGGATCGGATCTCCGCCCAGTTCGGCTCTGGGTTCCACGCGTGTCCATGCATTGGCAGACCAGTAGTCCCCTTTCCATGCTCGGCTGGAACTCGTCGGCACATAGAGGGCAAAGCGGTCAAACAGCACCTCCGGTACGTAGCGACTCCCCACCCGGCTGGCCAGCGGTGGATCGCTGGGATCGGGGCGGCTTTCCGTTGATTCCAGCAGGTATTCCTTGTCCTCGATCTTCACCACACACCAGGCATGCCCGCCGAGATCTCCATAGCGTCCCAGAGCCACCCGCACCTGAAAGCCACGGGACATCAGCCAGTCGGCCAGAAAAATGGAGGAATCTTCGCAGTCCCCCCGCTGCAGGCGCTGGGTTTCGTCTGCAAACTGCCAGCAATCCGTCTGCTCCGGCTTGGCAAAGCTGCTGCCAGCCTTGGCTCCAGGGTCATTGGTGTAGCGGCAGTTGGAGTGGACGGCAGACCAGATGGTGAAAAGCTGCTGCACGCGCGACTGGTTTTTCGCAAACACCGATTGGGGGGCGTAGCCCGTCAAAAACTCGTTCACATAATGGAACCGGCCCGCACTGTCCGCCGCGATCACGGCATACTTGCGGTGGCACTTCGGGCACTCCAGCGCCATGCTGCGCTGCGCCCGTGAGAGCTTCATGAAGTGCGGCTGCTTGCAGTGGACGCAGGTGCTGAAAAACGGCTCATCGCCGGATTGTGTCAGTGCTTCCGGAGTGAAGTCACGCAGGCGCTGGCCCAGCACCAGCAGCGCCTCGTGCATCAGGCCGCTGGCACGGGGCCGCAACGCGATGGCCATGTGCGTCATCTCAGGCTGCGCCCGGTGCGAATACTCATGAAAACGCTGCGACAGTTCACGCAGGCTCGGACTGCTGGCGGCGCAGACGGAGACCCGGTAGTAGCGCGGCATGCCCTCCTGCACCAGTTCGGTGACTTTGTTGAGATCTGTCGTGTCGATTTTTGGAAACTCCCTGTCCAGCCAGGCCTCCATTTCAGGATCCACCCGCAGCGTCGGAACTTTCTCCGCCATGCGTGAGTAGTTGAACTGATCCACCAGATCGAGGCGAAACCTAGCCGCGCTGTACTGGGCTCCCGGGCTCGTCATCAGCTCTCCAAGTCGCATCTCCCAGCCCTTCAGCCAGCCCTCCTTCATCGCGGCAATCCCCCCCGCCAGCAGGACGGTGGTGACGAGCAACCAAGTGATGAGACGGCTGTTCATAGCGCCTCGAATTATAGTTTTTATAATGTTTTACGCAACGAAAACTGGCCCCAATGACAAAGTACTTACTTTTAAATCCTCCAGTTGAGGGGGAATGGCGGTCAATGGCACAGTAGTTACTTTTGAACCTGAAAGGAAATCCGAGGCGTGTAAGGCCACAATTTCGGCTCTTTGACCCCGATCGCTTCAAATAGCGTTCCAGCCTTTTCGGCCACGGTGGCACTCAGATCGCCAAACCAAGCCGCTTGGGGATTTCCTGGAGCGCTGGAGACAAAAATGCCTCCCCGCTCGGCCCGGCCAAGCAGAACCCCCTTCGTACGGATGGGTTCCGGCGCCAGATAGTAGGTGCCTTTGGCGGAGACGACCGTCGGCGTATAAAGCCCGGCGGGAAACTGCACCTTCCCCTGACCACATTCCCGGATTTCATTCGGACCAATCACAATCCCTGATGTCCCGGAAGAGACAGGGGCGACAGAGCCGCAGGCAGCGAGGAGCAGGGGGACGAGGGCCAGAAAAAAAGCGCGGAACGATTTCATGAGATGGTTGGTTTGGAGGATTCTCCTTGGTGGGAGCCTGACACCCATATCAGGATTCATGCCATGAATCACTTTGTCTTCAGGGTCAGCGTCACACGCCGCACTTCCATGACCGTCTGCCCGGGAATCTCCAGCGCCTGCAGCTTTAGCGGTCCGCGTCCGGCGGGCAGCCTGATGCTGTCCAGTGCGAGGCTGCGAAAGTCACGCATGTAGCTCTCACCTTTGCGCGGGGCACGGTCTTGATCGTCCAGCAGGCGCGGAAACCAGCCGGGAGTCACTTTGCCAGTGGTCTTGGCAGTGTCGAAACTGAGCTCCACGGTCGATCCGGCGTCGGCTTCCGGGCAGGCGTAGTCGATGGTGACTTCATACTCGCCCGCCGTGTGCACCTCGATGTCCCAGATCATGGCATCCTCCTTGGTCTTCCAGTTCACGAAGTAGGAGCAGTTCGGCGCATTGGAGCTGCGCTTCACTCCGCCCTGCGGGATGCCATCGCGGGCTTCCAGCATGGTGATGGGAAACTCCGTGTATCCCACGGGATAAGGCCGGTCGTCCGCGAAGGGCTCTGCACCGGGATTTTTCCCCTTGGCCTTCCCCTGCCCTTTGCCCTTGCCACCGGCTGGAGCGGGAATGTAGGGCTTTCCAAAGACCTCCTGATGCCAGGCCGTGGCCTTGGCCGCCAGATCGGCGGCGATCTGCGGCTGCTCGGCGGTGATGTCCTTGGTCTGGTTCGGATCGGCCACCATGTCAAACAGCAGACCACTCGCATCGAGGCGATGAGTCTGCGACCGCACGCTGAGCCTGCCGCCGTTGTAGTTCATGAGTTCACGCGGCCCGCGCTTCCACTCGCCGCCGAGCAGCAAGGTGGAGAAATCCCAGCCGTCCAGCGGCTTGGTGCTCACCGGTTTCACGCCGGCCAGCGCTGTCAGTGTTGGCAGCAGATCAATCGCCCCGGCAATCGGCGTGATCACTTCGCCCGCCTTGATCTTGCCCGGCCAGCGCATGAAGAGCACGGAGCGCACCCCGCCTTCATCCGTGACGCCCTTCTTCCCCTTCATGCCGCCGTTCCAGCGGACGCTGTTGGGGCCGTTGTCACTGAAATAGACCACGATGGTGTTCTCGCTCAGCTTCAGATCATCCAGCTTCTTCAGCACGCGGCCCACGTTCAGATCGATGTTGTCCATCATCGCCAGCACCGTGCGGCTCACGGCGAGATCCTCCTTCTCACCTTCCACCCCACGCATCGTCACCGGCGAGTCTTTGAACTTGTTCCAGTACTCGTCCGGCACGCTGAAAGGCGAGTGCGGCGTCGTCAGCGGGATGTAGCAGAAGAACGGTTTCTCCCGGTTGGTCTCGATGAATTCCATCGCCTTCCCCACCAGCACATCCACGATGAATCCCTTGGCGCGGAACATCTTCCCATTGTGCTCCAGCGGCGGGTCAAAATATTCGCCCCAGTGGCCCGAGGTGTAGCCCACGTATTCCTGAAACCCACGCGCATTCGGGTGGTACGGCCACTGGCTGCCATTGTGCCATTTTCCGAACGCTCCCGTGGCATACCCCGAAGCCAGAAAGGCGTCCGCGATGGTCTTCTCGTCAGTGTTCAGCCGCTCCAGCCCCGTGGACACGCCCTTCACCCCGCCGCGTGAATGGTAGCGCCCCGTTAGAAACTCCCCCCGCGTAGGGGCGCACAGCGCACAGACAAAAAACCGGTCAAACTGCGCCCCCGACTGCGCCAGCTTGTCAATGTTCGGCGTTTTGAGATTCGTGTTCCCGTTGATCGAATAGTCCCCCCACCCCGAATCATCCGCCAGCATCACCACCACATTCGGCGCGGCCGCCTGGAGCTGGGTGCAGACAACAAGAGAGAGCAGGAGGCAGAGTCGGTGGATCATGATCCGCCCGGTAACGCAGACAATGGGTTGATGTTATCAGTCCCGTTCCATGCCGGCGCCCAAATCCCACCCGCGTTCCCGCTTCACTCCCCCCTTGACCATCCCCCAAAATCCACTAAACTGCTTCTCCCCACGCCCCGGCGAAAGCTGCATTCCGCGCCTCGCCGAACCACGTGGTTCCCCACCACCATGAAAGAAAACATCCATCCCAAGACCACCGAGACGACGATCACCTGCACCTGCGGTGCTGTGTACAACACGATCTCGACCGTGCCAAACCTCCGTATCGGCATCTGCTCCGCCTGCCACCCGTATTTCACCGGTGAACAGCGCTTCATCGACACCGCCGGCCGTGTGGACAAGTTCGCCCAGCGCTACGGTTCCATCCGCGCCCGCCGCACTGCTCCGAAGCTCGCAGCAGCCGAAGCAGCACCTGCTGCTGCCGAAGCCGAAGCTTAGGTCCCAGCCCCCTCTTTTTAGTCAAACGGTGTCCATGCCTCGTGCTGGGCACCGTTTTCTTTTTGTCTCTGCCCTCCCCTCTCTCTTTCCCTCCTCATGGACTACTCAGGCGTCATCGCCGGTAAACGCACCCGCTTCGCCGATCTCGAAGACATCATCGGCCGCCCGAATTTCTACGACGATGCCAAGAAAGCGGGCGACATGCTGCGCGAGCACCGCAGCTTGCAAAACCTGCTGACCTCGTGGGATGCGTTTGAGAAAACCCAGGCGGAACTGGCCGAGAGCCGCATCATGGCCAAGTCTCAGGAGGACAAGGAATTCGCCGAGATGGCCGCCGCAGAAATCCCCGTGCTGGAGCAGCGCCTCGTCGATCTGGAAAAGGCCATTCAGGAGTCCATCCTGCCGCCCGATCCGCTGGAAGGCCGCGACATCATTCTCGAAATCCGCGCCGGCACCGGCGGGGATGAGGCCTCCCTGTTTGCCGCCGATCTGCTGCGCATGTACACGCGCTTTGCGGAAGGTCGTGGCTGGAAGATCGAATCCCTCGACACCAGCCCCTCCGAAGTCGGCGGCTTCAAGGAAGTCATCGTTAAGATCAGCGGTGAAGACGTGTACCGCGTCATGAAATATGAAAGCGGTGTGCACCGCGTGCAGCGCGTGCCCGCCACCGAGGCGCAGGGGCGCATCCACACCTCCGCCGCCACCGTGGCCGTGCTGCCAGAGGCGGAGGAAGTCGATTTCGAACTCAAGTCCGACGAAGTCCGCATCGAAGTCTGCCGCTCCTCCGGCGCAGGCGGCCAGGGCGTGAACACCACCGACTCCGCCGTGCAGGTGCTGCACATCCCCACCGGCACCATCGTCCGCTGCCAGGACGGCCGCAGCCAGATCAAGAACAAGGAAAAGGCCCTCAGCATCCTGCGCTCACGACTGCTGGAAAAGAAGCAGCAGGAGGAGGCCGCCAAGTACTCCGCCAACCGCAAAAGCCTCATCGGCAGCGGCGGCCGCGAAGAAAAGATCCGCACCTACAACTACCCGCAGAACCGCGTCACCGATCACCGCATCGAGCTCACGCTCTACAACCTCGATCAGTTCATGGAGGGCCGCATCGAAGGAATTCTTCAGGCCCTGCTGGCGAGCGATCTGAAGGAGCGTCTGGCCGAAGCTGGATTGATGTAATCTGGAAGACAACGTTGTCTCTGAAGCTAACTCAGCTGGCTTGCAGGGATGAGCACTGAATGCGAGGACTTGCATTCTCCCACCATCACAAACTTCTCTTCACTCAACTGGGTCTCTCCGTCCCAGCGGTAGGCCACCAGCGGGCCGCCGAGCCCGGCGCTGAAGTCCAGGCAGGCCAGATTGGATCTCAGCGGAGTTTTGGGTGCCGTGGCGGGCAGCCAGTAGTGCCCGAAAAATACCGGAGGTTCCTCCGCCGCATAGCTAGGCAGACTTCGCAGCAGCGCGGCATCCACAGGCATGCGGTCATCCATGCTGCCCGGCGGCATCACGACGTCATTGATGGTCAGCCCCGGCTCCAAGTCCCACCAGCGCGTGCGAATGCTGTGCCGCCAAGTGCCGTCCTTGTCGCGGTACAAATTTCCCTCTGTCGTGGGGATCTCCGGACCTTTCAGCACCTGCTCACATGCGCTGTATTCCGACGTGCCTCGCATGGCGCTGGCGCGCAGAAACTTTTCATCGGTGAGTCTGTTCCCCTGCAGGAGTGAGATGCTCGCGGCATCCCAGCAGGCATGCACGCAGCGCAATGCGCCCAAGTCCAGAAACATCGGCAGGCGCTTCATCCACTCCAGCCAGCCGGCCCACTCTGAGGCATGGTCTGCAAAGGCGCAGCGGGTGGCCGCCATCTGCCGGTCCTTGGCAGGGCTCCATGTGCGCAGACTGCCACCACGGCCATCGGGAGTGTGGTAGCACACCGCGTTGTATTCGTGGTTTCCCATGATGGCAAGCGCCATGCCCGAATCCACCATGGCGCGCACGGTGTGCAGCACCTCCCGAACTTGGGGCCCGCGGTCGATGTAGTCTCCAAGAAAGATAACCTGCCGGCCCTCCGGGTGGCGGAAACCCCGCCCCTGCGGCAGGTAGCCCAGCTCTGCCAGCAGGGAGATGAGCAGCGCATGGTGCCCGTGAATGTCTCCGATGAGATCGTATGCTTGTGTTTTCATGTCGGCGCACCTTACCCGCATGGAACAACTTTTTAAGTTGTCATAATGCAGTATTCATAACTCCGTAGTTATGTTTGATTCCCTTTTCACCCGCAGCGGCCTGTCATTGGAGAGGCTGCGTAGTTTTCACGCCTTTGCCGAGGCTGGCTCCATCGTCAAAGCCTCTGCCGGCGACGTCAGCCGTCAGGCTCTCATAAGCCGCCAGATCCGCGAGCTGGAGGAGTTTTTCGCCACAGAGCTCACCACGCGACGGGGCAAAACTCTGGCGCTCACACCCAGTGGTCGGCGCCTCGCAGATCTCATCCATGCGCAACTGCATGACATGGCGGACTTTCAGGCCGAGCAGAACCAGAAGTCCAAGACATTCACGCTAGGAGCTGGCGCAAGCATTCTGGAGTGGCTGGTGATTCCTGCGGCGGCCCAGATACGACAGGTGCTAAACCATTCCGTTTTGCAGATGTCCTCACAACGCAGTCTGGACAGTGTGGACAACGTCCGGGATGGTCGGCTCGACTTCGCCATTGTGCGTGAAGACGCCGTCCCCGCAGGTGCGCCGCGCCTGCCGCTGCTCAGACTGCAGTTTCATCTCTGCGCTGCCGCCAAGCTCCTGGGCACAAAAACAAAACAGAGCCTGGCTGATCCCGCAGTTTGGAAAATACTGCCCTTCGCGGCCCACGCCGGCGGCGGTCAGCTTGACACAGCTTTCCGGCAGGCCCTGCAGACAGCATGCGGCAGTTTTCAACCCATCTTTGAATGCGACTCGCTCCTTCAGGTACGCGAATTGATTGTCCAAGGTTCATGCGCGGGGATTCTGCCCTCCATCGGCACACGTGGGCTGGCGGCGCGCGGGGTGCTGGTGGAGGATTTTGCCCCACTCAAGAGTTATTCCCGCCGTCTGACGTTGCATTGGAATGAACGTCAGATGAGGCGCCGTGGAGTGGAAGATATGGCCATCAAGAAAATCGCAAAAATCCTGATTGCCTAGATGAACCTTGCCTCACTTGCTTTACTGGACCGCTGCCACGCGTGAGTAATTGAACACACCGGCACCCCGCGCAGGCCGGAAGACATAGCCGTCCACGTCATACTTGTGGGAAAACCACGCCGCCTTGGGGTGAAAGGGCGCCACCGGCAGGTCGATGTACTTCCCCTGCTCCACGGCGCCGGTCACACTCTGCGCGACCACCAGATTGCCTGCGTGTTTGTAAACCTTCAGAGGGCGCAGCTGCTGGATGCCCGGGTCCCAGTAGGCAGGCGGGATTTCCGCGCTGATTTTTTCACGATGCGCCAGGAGCGCGGTGTCATACGCAGCCAGAGTCCTCCACGCATCCCGTTGCAGCCCCTTGTGATAGCTGGAACCCGGATCCGCATGCTGCTCCTGCATGCAGCTGCTGCATGAGAGCACAAGGATCACCATCAAAAAAACCGCCGTCATGCGAGACAACGCGGCAGGAGGCGGAGAGATCAGATTCATCATGCCCGTCATTTTACTTCATCTCGCCTCAAAGGACATCAATTAGTCAGGCTGGGAGGGGGCACCAGCACACATCGGAAGCCGTGATCGCCGTGGCGGCCGCCGCCCGGGCCGTGAAGGCGGTAGGACGACAGCAGAAAGCTGCTGTTGTAGTCATGCCAGGAGGCCCCGCGCAACTCACGGTCCTGGTGCGCATTGTCATACCAGTCTTCGCACCATTCCCAGACGTTGCCGCCAAGATCATAGAGGCCGAACTTGTTTGGCTTGAAGCTCATCACTGGTGCCGTGGTCGGGAAACCGTCATTGTAGTCTGCGGCGTTGTCAGCCTTTCCATCAGGGCGCGGCGCTTTGGCTTTAAGGCTGGCATCGCTGTAGTTTCCAGGCTTGTTCTTCGTCATCGGCGGAAAGCTGTCATCCCACGGGTAGGTGTCTGGCACCTGTGGCACTTGGAAGGGCAGTGCTCCCTTCTTCCGCTTCTCCTCACGCCCGATGCCCGCCGCGTAGCTCCATTCCTCATCCGTCGGCAGGCGGTAGAGTTTTCCTTCCTTCTTGCTCAGCCAGGCGCAGAACTTCTGTGCGTCGTCCCAGCTGACCTTGATCACTGGGTGGTCTTCGTTGCGCTCAGTGATGGCATGGCCATCGATGGTTTGATCCTTCCAGCCGCCATCCACACCCTGGTTCTCCGCAGCATAGGCGGCATAGTCTTTGTAACGCACCTCATGGATGCAGAACAGCGCATCGGTGCCTTTCACTGGCAGGAACTTCATGCCGAGCGTGTTGGTAAAGCCATCTTTCGCCGTGATCATCACAGCGGGGTTGAGAGTCGCAGCGGGCTTGGGCTCGCCTCCGTCCGGCGCTTTCTCTGCCAGCGCCTCCCGGTAGCTGCGCACGGTCTTCGCATCGGCGATGCGGTCCGCTTTGACGAAATCCGCCTCCATCTGTTTCAAGCGCACCTTGAGCGGAGCGACGAGCTTTTGTAGATTTTTCAGGCGTTGTGCTTCGAGCTTCGCGTGCGATGTGCGGTAAATAGTTCGGAGATTTTTCACCCCCGCCGGAGTTTTTTCATCATCGGTTTTTGGCAGAGGCAGCTCGGCGGAGAGATGCTTCTCCGTGACCAGCTTTTTTTCTGCCTCCAGCGCCAGTATGCCATCCAAATTTGCGGCTCCTTTTTCCGCCGCCATGGCTTTGTCGATGGCACTCAGGTAACCGGTGTTGAGTATGGCAAGATCAGCTTCATAGGGCGCCGTGACATGCTCGCCCTGCAAATTGATGAACTGCTGATTCAGCGCCCCAAGCTCAGGCGGCAATGCCGTCTGCTGCGCTGAAATGACGGTGGTCATCAATCCCATCGCAGTTGTGATGCCAGTCAAAGTGCTGCGGATGAAGGAGCCTGCCAAACTTTGCCGTTGGTTGAGAAGCTGAAGGAAATTCATGCGGGTGGTTTAACGGGATTGAGAGATATTTTTCAACTAAAAGTGAAGAGAAAATATCTTAACCCAACACACGGCTGGCGACTTCTTGCCGCATAAGATCCCTCCCCGGCTTCTCCTCGCCATTCGCCCGCCATCACTTCTGTTTGTCCCGCACGTAAATTATCTCGCCGGACTTCAGTCGATACGCCGTACCCAGTCGTTCCCCTTCACCGCTCTTGCTGGCCTTGCTTTCCTGAAAGCGCTCGATCTTCGTGCGCGCGGCGTCGATGCTCTCCGCCGTGGGCGATTGATCCGCCTGCGCATCTGCTTTGGAAGAAGGCTTGGGCAGATTGAAAAAACTCACCACCGCGAGCAGCAGCGCCGCAGCAAAGGCGATCCACACATCGAAAAGATTGATCAGCCCTGCGGCGGGGTCATCCCCTTCGGAGTCGTCCCAAAGGCGCTTCTTCATGGCAGGGCGGGCTTGTTGGCGTTGGTGAAAAGGTGCTCCAGCGTGCTCAGATCGCGCTGATACCAGTTCTTGCGCACGAGGTTCATCGTGTAGGAGCAGCAGCCCAGCAGGACGCCCACCACCGTGGCGGTGAAGGCGACGACGAGATTGCTCGAAAGCGTGGCGAGATCTCCGGAAGCCAGCCCCGTCAGAGCCGGCCCCAGCGGAATAAGTGTGCCCATGAGTCCGAGCATGGGCGCGATGCGCGTCATCCAGGTGAGGCGCGACAGCGCAGCCGCCACCTCGATCTCCAAATCCACCAAACAATGCGCCAGATCCCCCGCCCCGCCCCATTGCGCGATGATCTGATGCAGCCTTGCGGGCAGGCCGGTGGTGGCGGTGCCAAGAATTTGCAGCAACCGCACCTGATCCGCGCCCTCCACATGCGCCCGACGCAGCGCGGCCAGCACAGCCATGACCTTGCGCCGCCCCAGCCACTCGCGCAGAAGTCCGCCCAACAGCATGGCGCTCCACGCCACGAGGATGATGATGGCCGCCAGCGTGGGCAGCAGCACGGCCTCTGAGATCAGGGAAAGGAGTTGTTCGAGCAGCTTCATGAAGTGGCACCGGACTTCCTGAAGAAGCCGAAGATCATCAAAAGCACAGCCACAGCTCCGATCAACCACGCGAATGTGTTCCACGCTGGTTCCAGCACCGGCCCCTCGGGTTGCGGCTTGCTTTCAGCGGGCGGCGCCTGCTCCTTCGCCTCGCCAATCTGCGGGCCGCTGACTTTCTCCACCTTCGCATCCGGCGCGGCCGCGCTCTCCTGCAGTTTGGCCTTCATGGCCTGCGCCAGCGCGGCGGCCTCCTGGTCTCCCGGCGCATTGAGCTTGGCGCTGACAAAGTCCGCCATGCGTGTGTTCCCACCGCTGACGAGTCCGCCCGAGTCGCCATGCGCTTTGACGGAGCTGGCATACAGTTTCGCGAGCGTCTGCATCTGCTCCGGCGTGGCCTTCCACAAATCCTTGCGCGCGGCTTCGATCAGCGTGGCGCTGATCTCCTGCATGGCGTGCGGCGACACACGCTCAAACCACTCCGGCAGATTCAGCTTGTGCTTGTCCTTCACGAGCACGTCATAGACTTCATCCCAGGTCTCCTGGGTGATGCTCTCGCGCCGCGTGACGGACCAGCCAAAGGTGTTTTTCACCAGCTCGGCAATGTGCCCTGCCCCGGCATAATCATGCGATTTCATGCCCTCCAGCCAGCGGCGGTTCAGCAGCTCCGATTTTAAATTGGTCGCCAGCACTTCCTCAAAGTCGCGCACCCGAGCACCGCTGGGATCGCGCACATCGGAGATGACAGCGGCGGGCGATTTGCCAGTGACCTTTTTCACCGCCATGCTCAAACCGCCGAGATACTCATACGCGTGATGATTCGAAAGCTGGCTCGTCATGTTGGAGGCCCACACGCGCAGCACCGTGTCCGTGTTTTGCAGCGCCTCCTCATACAGCCCGTCCACCTTCTCGCCCCAGGTGTCCTGGGTGTACACAAAGCTCATGTTGTCCGTGTACACATCGGTGATCTCATCATCCTTGTCCCACACGCCGGAGCGCGGCACCAGGTAGAGGATGTGCGTGCCGCTCATGTTGCCCGGCTTGGTGCCAAAGATGCGCGCCGCGGCATACTGGTCCGCGCGTGCAGTGGAGTAGCCGCGCTTCAGCAGGCGCTCCTTGGTGGCTGCCACGGCATCGCGCACAGGATTGGCGCTTTCAGGGGCTGCTGCGGCCATGCGCACGGCCTTGTCCAGCAGCGCCACACGCGTGGGAAAGTTCTCCTTGTACTGACCGCCCATGGCGATGAAGACCTCCACACGCGGCCTTCCCAATTCCTCCGCAGGAATCAGCTCCACATCGATCACGAGGTTGTTCTGGTTCCATATCGGGCGCACGCCCAGCAGTGCGAGGATCTGCCCCTCCATCACGCCAAAGTCGCGCATCGTTTCCATGCCGTTGAGATCCATGGCGATCTTCTTCGGCTTGCGTGTGCGCAGCAGCTCATCCACCAGCTTGCGCGCGGTCTCCCAAGCGGGTCGTGTGGGGATTTCCTCGGGATTGAGCGAGTACAAATTGCGACCGCCCGGTGCGGTGGCCGGATTGCGAATGGGGTCCGGCCCCGGCCCCGGCTCGATGTAATGACCGCCCAGCGCCGTGAGCAGGCCCGCTTGTTCCTTGCCGGCATCCCGCAGGCGTGCACGCACATCCCGCGCAAAGGCCAGGTCTTTTTCCAGCTCCGTCGTCATGCGGATATCTGTGGGTGGGGGGCCGTCCAGCGCGGCGCTCAAAAAGGCCGCCGCCACGGCGCGGTCCTGCTGCTTGTGCTCCGGCGCGGCACGATGAATGCCGCGTGTTGTAGCGAGATGTTCCAGCAGCGGCTCGCCGAGGATCTGCACCAGATATGGCACCATCTCCGCCTCATGCGGCCCCTCCCCCAGCACATGCAGGCGCAGCGGCGTGCGCGACTCCAGCAGATTGTGCAGATGCTCGTCCAGCCGCGTCACCGCAGCATCATCCAGCACCTCGGCACCAGCGCCATGTAGCTTCGCCTCGCGCGCCTGCTGGCTCACACGCTTGCGATACTCCTCCTTGAGCAGGCCGTCCTCCAGCGTGGTGAATTTATGAATGTCTTCGTGCAGGTTTTTAAATTCGCCATCCAGCCCTGCGCTCAGCGTGGGCGGCGGCAGGTGATCCACCAGCGCGGCGTAGGAGCGGCGGCGCGAAAGCGTGGCCTCGCCGAGGTTGTCGGTGATCCACAGGTTCACCACCGGCAGATGGCCCACGCAGATGTCGCTCCAGCAGTCCTTGGAAAGACCGGCCTCCTTGCCGGGCAGCAGCTCCAGCGTGCCGTGCGTGCCCCAATGTACGATGGCATCAGCATGATACTGCTCCTCCAGCCACCAGTAGAAGGCCAGGTAGTTGTGCGGCGGCGGCACATCGCGGTTGTGCAGCAGGTTTTCATCCTGCTTTTCGCCACGCTCTGGCTGCGGCATGAGCACCAGATTTCCCATCTCCAGCCGTGGCAGCACGATGTGCGGCTCGCCATTGCGCTTCACCACCATGATCCGTCCCGGCGGCGGGCCAAACTTGTCCACCACGGCCTTGCGCGAGGACTCGCTCAGCTTCGTGTTAAACCACTGCTCATACTCATGCAGCGGCACCAGCACGGGCTGAGATCCATCCACCAGCTTTTCCAGATCCCCCTGCACCCAGGGGCCGATGTTGCGCCCGCCGCGCTTCATGGCCTCGATCAGCGCCGCCGTGTTTGCCGGGATGTTTTTCAGCGTGAAGCCCGCCTCCTTCATCTTCGGCAGGAAGCGCATGAAGCTCTCCGGCGCATCGAGAAATCCGCCCGTGGGGCTGCCGCGCATTAGGTCGTCCTGCCCCAGTCCCTTGTTGTAATAGATGAGCGCGATCTTCTTCTCCGCATTGCTTTTGCGCTTTAGCGCCGCCCAGCGTGCCGCGCGCGCCGCAAAGGCCTCGATGCGGTCCGGGATGGGCTCATGCAGGCGGAAGCCCTGAATGCTTTCCTTCAATCCGCCCACCACCACGGGCTCGATCGTGCCCCACGACTCCTGCAGCGCCATGAACATGCCCACATCCCGGTGTGAGAGCCCGCGTGGGTCTTTGAGCCATTCCTCATTCGTCGTGGCCAGCATGGAAATGGGCCGCAGATACGGCGCATCGAGCTCCTTCAGCAGCGCCGTGCTCTGCCACATCGCCCCATGGCGGTCCTCGATCAGGATGGTGGGATGCGCCGCACGCGTGAGCAGAGTGACATTCTCCTCCCGGTCTCCAAACACCGGCACCACATTCAGCCCCCGCTTTTCCAACGCGGCGATTTGCGCGTCGATGACCCGCAAATCATGCGTGATCCAGAACGACTGCTGCAGCAGCAGCACCGCCACCGCAGCTCCTTCAATCCAGCGCTGCTTCCCGCGCTTGAAGGCGATGAATTCGTCGATGTTTGAAAAGGATTCCTCACGCGCCGGATCGTAATAGCCCGAGTCCGGAATGAGCACCGGCGGCTCGATCTCCCCCGCCGTGCCGCAGTACTTCACCATGCAGTAGCGGATGAGCCGCCGCACATTCACCGTGCCATTCGGACGCCAGTAGGCGGGCACCGCCTCGTCCTTGAGAAGCAGCCCCGCCTTTTCGATGTCCATCTGGCTGCCGCGCGCATCCAGAGGTATCACCAGTTGTTCGGGGTTCAATGCCCGCGCCTCCTTCAGCCGCTGCGTCAGCGCTGGTGCCTGCTCCGCCTCCAGGTTCAGCACAAAGACCAGCCTGAAGCGCGCCGCCTTCTCCGCCTGCTGCGTCTCATTGAAGGCCTTCCCTTTGAAAAATTCCGCATGAATGCCGTTCTCACGGCACGCGGCCTCCACCTGCGGCATGGAGCGATCCCAGATGCCGATGAAGGCCCAGTCCAGCGGCTCTGCGGCAAACATCTGCCCGGCCAGCAGCAGGAAACAATTCAGCCAGCAGAGGATGCCGCGCATGGTTCGCTTAGAAGGTGAGACGTCCGCCCACCACCAGATTGAAGCCTGCAGCCTGGGGCTGCTGCTGGGAGTAGGCCTGGCGGTATTTGGTGTTGAAAACATTGTTCAGATTCACGGTGAGGGAGAACGAGCGGTTTCCCTCTTCCCAGACCTTCCACCCGGTGCGGATGTTCGTCACGAAGAAACCCGGGATTTGGAAGTTCTGATTGATCGGCGGGTTGCTCGCGCTTGGAGAGCCGTAGGCTGGATCAGTGGAAAAACCGGCGTCGATCTCATCGCTCGGATTGTGGCGGATCAGCGGCCCTGCCCACAGCTCGGAGAGCTCCACCCAGTATTTCTTTTCATCGCTTTCAAAGCGCACGCCAAAGTTGCCATACAGCGGCGGGATGAAGCGCAGGGGCACATTCTGGGACTGGTTCTGGCCGTAGGTCCACGTCGTGTTGTTGAAGAGGGTGAAGTGGCGGTCGATGTCATAGCTCAGTGAGAATTCCACTCCCGTGATGTAACCCTGCGAGGAATTGGAATTCCGCGTCGCATTGTAGGTCAGCCCACCAATCACCACCGTGCCTGAAGTGCTGGAACTGATGATGTCGGACAGCTTGGTGAGGTATCCCGTCAGCGATCCTTTGAGCCGGTCCGTATGCACGCGCGCCCCGATCTCATAGGTGATGCTCTTCTCCGGATTGATCATTGTGCTTGGCAGCGAGGCCGTCAGGCTTGAAAACACCGGCGTGCCCGCGCTCAGCAGATCGCTGTAAGTGGGAGAGCGAAAGCCCGTGGCCACATTCGCCACCAGATCAAAGGACTTCGTCGCCTGATACACCGCACCCACGTTCCACGTCACCGCATTCCAGTACTTGTTCGCGGCCAGATCGCTGACCGTGTATCCGGCGCCGGGGATCACGTCCAAAGGTTCCGGGTTCGAATGCAGATGCGTGTTCTCATAGCGTGCCCCCACATTCATCAGCAGTTTTTCAAAGGGTTTGAAGTCCAGGGTGACGAACGTGTCGAAGACTTCGTAGGTGCCGTCCGGCGTGATCCCCGCCGGCTGGGAATTGGTGGTGACACCCGTGGCCAGCACCGTGGAATTCAAAGTTTGCGCAGCAGAAAGATTTTCGTGCCGGTAGTCCATCCCATAGACCAGCCGGGTATTTTTGCTCCGGCCAAAGGTCGCCGCGTTTTGAATGCCCACACCCCAGACATCCTGGTCGGAGTTGGTGATGGTGTTGTTAAAGTTTGTGGCCGTCTGCACACGGCGCTCGCGCAGCTGGTCGTAGTACTGGTAGTAGCCGTACACCTTGAGCTCGTCGCTCAGGAATCCCAGGTCCGAGGCGGTGTAGTCCAGCTTCACGATGCCACGGCGCTCCAGCGGGCTGAAGATGCGCGGCACGCCGTTGGCATTGAGCTTTGACTGCACGTAGCTGTTCACACCCGTGCGTTCATTGCCCACCCATGACAGGCGGAACACATGCCCTTTGACCGGCTGAAACGCCAGATTGGCATAGCCGCCGCTGGAATAAAAGCTGGTGGGTGCGACCGCGCCGCTGGGGCCGTGGTAGTTTCCCACATCCTGCATGGCCCATCCAGCGGCAAACGCCCACTTGTCGTTGCTCATGTGCACATTCATGGCGTTGGTGAATTCCGTGTTGTTGGTGCCAAAGCGTGAGTACACATCCCCGCCCACGTTCAGGCTTTCGGAGAACTCGCCGCGCTTGGAAAACACATTGATCACCCCGCCGATCGCGTCGCTGCCATACTGCACCGAGCCCGCGCCACGCACCACCTCCATGCGGCCGACGGCATCAATCGGAAACTGGTTGAAGAACGGATTCGGGCCGGAAAAGATCCCGCCGTTGTTGATGCGGATGCCATCCCAGAGATACACCAGCTTGTTCCCCATCTGACCGCGGATCACCGGAGAGCCCTGCGCCGCCACCTGGTTCACCCAGATGCCCGGCTGCTCCTGCAGCATTTCCGAAGGCGTCGTGGCCTGGAATCTCTCGATGCGCTTCTGCTCCACCACATTCGTGGACTGCGGCACCTTCTTCTGATCCTGCGCCGTGCGGGAGGCGGTGATGACGATCGTGGGCATCTCCTCCTCGTCCTGCTCCGGTTTTTCAGCCGCCTGCAAAGAGGCGGCCAGCAGCGCGGTCAGGGAGAATGCCAGTCTTGGGAAACGAAAATAGGTAACAGCCATGCCTCACGCATTGGCACCCTCCCAAAGCATGCGCAACGCAGGCACAGGCTGAAAGTTCATGGATGGACAAAAATCGTCCATGGAAGCAGTCGAACGAAACATTTCATTCCCACGGCAGCCAGGCAGGCCCGGCTTGCGAGTGCCTCCAGTGAAGAAGCCGGATTTTGGATTGCAAAAAGCAGCCTCGCAAATACTGTTCTTTAGAACAGTATGAAATCACCAGCCAACATCACCGACATTCGCGAGCTTCTGCGTACGCGCTTTCCTCTGGCGCAGGCGGCTGAACTCCCCCCTGCGGCTGAAATTCACACCGGCCTGGCCTGTTTGGATCAAATGGGCCTGCAGGCAGGTCGCCTCCATGAGATCGTCTGCCATGCCCGGGCTGCAGGCCCAGGGCTGCTCCTCTCCGCCCTGCTGGACGGCGGGGGGCAGGAGATCAAACAGCCTGTGGCTTTGGTGGACGGGGCGGATGTTTTCAATCCGCTCGATGTTTCCGCAGAAACACGGGAACGGCTGCTCTGGCTGAGATGCCGGGATGCCGCGCAGGCGGTGAAAGGGGCGGATCTGCTGCTGCGGGATGGCAACATGCCGCGCGTGCTCATGGACCTCATCCTGTGCCCGGACAGCACGGTGCGTCGGATTCCCGCCCAGGTGTGGCACCGGCTGCGCATGCTGGCGGAAAAAAGCGGTGCGCTGTGCTGTGTTTTCACGGCTTTTCAAACCGTGCCCTGCGTGCGTTCACGCCTGGTGCTGACGCTGCCTCATGGGCTGGATGCCCTGGACCGCCCGCGTGCGGAGCTGTCCGCGCAGCTGCGGGGTTCTGTGGTATGCCGTGGTATGGGGTTGGAAACAGCGCTGCGAACGGCCGGCATGCCCCTTCCTCTGGCGGCGGCGGGCTGAAAAAAGAAGCGCTTCCGGCACATGAATACGAAGACATCATCATCCGTTCACGCGGCCATCTGGCTGCCGCGTTTTGCCCTGCAGGCTGCGCTGCGCGTCACACCTCAGTCTTCCGGTGCGGTGCTGGCCGTGCTGGATGGCGGTGCGGAGCCGGCTGCAGGAAATGAGGCCGGCGCCGGCCGCATCATGCATGCAAACCAGATCGCGGAATGTCGTGGCATCATGCCAGGCATGACAACCTCCCAGGCCATGGCACGCTGCATGAAGCTGACCCTCCTGCACCGCATGGCCGATGAGGAGGAGCGGGTGCAGCAGGAGCTGCTGGAATGCGCCGACCGCTGGACACCGGACTATGAATCCACGGAGCCCGGCCTGTGCGTGCTGGACCTGTCTGCGGCACGCGGCATCCGGCAGCGCCGTCTGGCCTGTGGCGAGTCCATTCGTACGGAGCTCGCCACGCACAGCCTGGAAGCCCGCGTGGGTTTTGCCGGGGATCCGGATCACGCCTGCCTCGCGGCGCATGCCGCCGAAAGCGTCCTCATTCATGAGGGCGGCGGAAGTGACTCCACCCTGTTGGAAAAGCTGCCGGTGGCGGTGCTGCATCCGGCGCCTGCCGTGATGGAGGTACTGCGGCTATGGGGCGTGCACACACTCGCCCAACTGGCCGCCCTGCCACGCGAAGGCGTGGCCGCACGTCTGGGCGCGGACGGCCTGCATGCCTGGCAGCTGGCCAAAGGCGGTACCGGCAGACTGCTGCAGCGGGTGCGTCCGGCAGTGCTGTTTTGTGAAACGACCGAGCTGGAGCACCCCGTGGAGTCTTTGGAGCCCCTGCTTTTTATGCTGCGGCGGATGCTGGAGACCCTGTGCCGCCGGCTGGCGGAACGCTGGCTGGTGGCTGCCTCTGAGCACCTCCGGCTCACCTTTGAAGACGGCACCCAGCATGAACGCCTGCTCCGCGTGGCAGAACCCACACGGGATGAGGACCTGCTGCTGCGCGTGCTTCACACCCATCTGGACGGCATGCGCTCCGCCGCCGCCGTGAAGTCTGTGACGCTGGAACTGACCCCCACGCGGCAGTCGATGCGTCAGAACCTGCTGTTCGAACGCAGCCTGCGCGATCCGCAGCGCTTCGCAGAAACGCTGGCGCAGTTGGAGGCGCTTTTCGGCATCGGCCGCATGGGCAAACCGCGACTGCTGTCGAGTCACAGGCCGGATGCCTTTTTGATGGCGGGTTTTCTGGAGCCCACGCCCCCTGCCCCGACGCGCAATGACACGCCGTCTCACGGCCTGCCGCTGTGCCGCTTCCGCCCGCCGCGCACCGTGGGCGTCAGCCTGCACCAGCACCGGCCAGCGTTCATCACCACCGCCGGAACCACCCTGGCCATCACCGCCGCCAACGGCCCCTGCTATCTCTCCGGCGACTGGTGGGACCGCCAGGCATGGAGCCGCGAGGTGTGGGAGGTGGCGGCAAGCGATGGTGCTTTATACCAGCTGGCACGTGAAGGCTCGCACTGGGTGCTGGACGGAGTTTTCGGCTGAACGGTCATGGCTTTCGTGGAACTCCATGCACGCAGCGCGTTCAGTTTTCTGCGCGCCTCCAGCACGCCAGAGGCGCTGCTGGACCACGCCGCCTCGCTGGGAATGGAGCAGATCGCCATCACGGATCGCGATGGCGTGTACGGCTCCGCACGTGCGCACCACCGGGCCGGGGAGCATGGCATGCGCGGCATCGTGGGCGCGGAACTCACCCTGGAAGATGACTCCGTGCTGCCCGTGCTTGTCCGCACACGTGAAGGCTACCAAAACCTCTGCCGCATGCTCACCCAGTCCAAGCTGCGGGCGGCGAAATACGCAGGCCGCATCACATGGGCGGAGCTGGAGCAGCACGCACAAGGCCTCATGGCCCTTTCTGGAGATGAGGAGGGACCTCTCCTCGGTGCCCTGGCCAGGGAAGACCGCCAGACCGCTCTGAGCACCATGGAAAATCTCGTCCGAATCTTCGGCAGAGAATACGCCGCCGTGGAAATCCAGCGCCATCATCTCCGCAAAGACAGGCTCAGTGTGGCCTCGCTGGCAGAACTGGCGGAACGTTTCGATCTCCCTCTCGTCGCCTCCAACGGCCCGTGCTACGCCATGCGTGAGGGCCGTATGCTGCTGGATGCCTTCACCGCCCTGCGGCACCACACCACGCTGGATGAAGCCGGGCTGCTGCTCTCCCCCAATTCCCAGCGTCATCTCAAAGGGGAGCATGAAATGCGTGCTCTCTTTCCTGATCTCCCTGCCGCCGTGGACAACACTGCACGCCTTGCGGAGCGCATCGAGTTCACGCTCGAAAATCTCGGCTATCAATTCCCCACCTATGCCGTCCCGGCAGGCCACGACATGAACTCCTTTCTGCGTGAGGCGTCTTTTCACGCCGCACGTGAACGCTATGGCGAAATGAACCACGAGATCAAAGCCAAGCTCGATCACGAGCTGCGCGTCATCCACCAGCTCGGCTTCAGCGGCTACTTCCTCGTCATCTGGGACATCGTGCGCTGGTGCAAAGATCAGGGCATCATGGTGCAGGGCCGTGGCAGCGCCGCCAACAGCGTGGTCTGCTACTCCCTCGGCATCACCAATGCGGAACCGATCAAGGGCAAGCTCTTGTTTGAACGCTTCCTCAGCGAAGGGAGGGACACCTGGCCGGACATCGATCTCGATCTCCCCAGCGGCGACCGGCGTGAACGCGTGATCCAGGAAATGTACCGCCGTTTTGCCCCGCATGGCGCCGCGATGACCGCCAACGTCATCACCTACCGCGGTCGCAGCGCCCTGCGCGAGATGGGCAAGGTCCTCGGCCTGCCGCAGGATGTCATCAGCCGCTTTTCCAGTCTCTTTGCCAGTGGTGATTTCCAGCACACCCTCGGGATGGAGGATCACGTGCGGCGCGCGGGAATGCCCGGCGATCATCCGCGTCTTGCGGCTCTGCTGCGTCTGCATGCCGCCGTCCATGGCATGCCGCGCCACCTTGGCCAGCACAGCGGCGGCATGGTGCTGTGCAGCCAGGGGCTCGACACCGTCGTGCCGCTGGAGCCCGCATCCATGCCCGGCCGCGTCGTCGTGCAATGGGACAAGGATGACTGCGCGGATCTGGGCATCATCAAGGTGGACCTCCTGGGGCTCGGCATGATGGCCGTGCTGGAAGACACCATCCACACCTGCCACGCACGCGGTGAAGCGCGCGCCTTCGAAATGCACCGCATTCCACAGGATGATCCCGCCACCTATGACATGATCTGCCTGGCCGACACCATCGGCGTCTTTCAAATCGAAAGCCGTGCGCAGATGGCCACGCTGCCACGACTGCAGCCGCGCAAATTTTACGATCTCGTGGTCGCAGTCTCCCTCATCCGGCCAGGGCCCATCGTTGGCAAAATGGTCCATCCATATCTCAACCGCCATGCAGGTCGCGAAAAGGTGGACTACATCGCCGACTGTTTTGAACCCATCCTGGAAAAAACCCTCGGCGTCCCTTTGTTCCAGGAGCAGGTGCTGCAGATGGCCATGATCATCGCCGGATTCAGCGGCGGCGAAGCCGAGGAACTGCGCCGCGCGCTGAGCTTCCACCGCTCCCAGGAGCGCATGGACAAGGTCATGGCCAAGCTGCGCGCGGCCATGACGCAGCGCAGCGTGCCTGAGGCAACCCAGGACCGTGTGGTGAAATCGATCCAGTCCTTTGCCGTGTATGGATTTCCAGAATCGCATGCCATCAGCTTTGCGCTCCTGGCCTATGCCAGCGCCTGGCTGCGCACGCATCGGCTGGCGGAATTCACCGCGGCACTGCTCAACAACCAGCCCATGGGCTTTTACTCCAGCGCCACGCTCGTGCGCGATGCCAAGCTCCATGGCCTGCGTGTCCTGCCCGTATGCGTCACCCTCTCCGATCTCGATTGCCGCGTCGATGACGACTCCACCATCCGCCTGGGCTTCAGCCAGCTTCGCGGTGTCTGCTCCGCCTCCCGGCACCTGCTGATTTCAGCACGGCAGGCAGGCCCCTGGCTCGGCATCGAGGACTTCCTGCTGCGCTGCCCTTTGCCCAAGGATGAACTGCGCGTGCTGGCCAAATCCGGCGCCCTCAACACACTGGCATCCAACCGCCGCAGCGCCCTGTGGGAAGTGGAGCAAAAACGCGAAGCCGATCTCTTTTCCGCCTTCGCAAAGGCAACACTCGAATCATCCTCTCCGCTCGCCGTCATGACGCCGGCAGAAAGACTCGAAGCCGACTACGCCGCCACCTCCCTCACCGTGGGCCCGCATCCCATGGCTCTCATGCGCGCCACGCTGCCGGACATCACCCGTGCCTGCGATCTCCCCAGCCGCCGCCCTGGCTCCCGTGTGATCATCGGCGGCATGGTCATCTGCCGTCAGCGCCCGGGCACCGCGAACGGCCACGTCTTCATCAGCCTTGAAGACGAAACCGGCATCGCCAACGCCTTCGTGCCCTCCAGCTTGTTTGAAGCACGCCGCCTCGTCATCACCCAGGAGTCCTTCCTGCGCATCCGCGGACGTCTTCAGATTGCCGACAATGTCACCACTGTCCTCGCCCTCGCCATTGAGCATCTGCCTTCCACCACGCAGGGCGGCGTAAGATCCCATGACTTTCATTGAGGCACCCTGGCCACAATTTGCAGCAGACATGAAAGTTGCATCGGAATCGCATCCAGATCGCAGGCTCGCTGTTCTTTTCTCCTGTGCCACCGCCGTGAATAAGCGCTCAGGGCTTTCCAGCGCATGAAGACTTTTTCTTTACTCACATCCCCCCCGAAATCTCGGGGTCAGCGCATAAATCCTGCGCCAGCCACGTACTGCTCACGATTCCATGACCCGTTTCGTTTTCAGCCTCTCCACCCTCCTCTTCGCCACCTCTGGCCTGCCGCACGCTCTCTGCGCGGCCGAGCCGTATGACGCCTTCCTGCAGAAGCACTGCATCAGCTGTCATGGCCCTGAAAAGGAAAAGGGAGATCTGCGAATCGACCAGCTCTCGCGCGATTTCAAGCTGGGCGCCGACACCCATCACTGGGCGGAAATGATCGAGCAGGTCAATTCCGGCGAAATGCCGCCCAAGAAGGAGAAGCAGCCGACCCAGGAGGAGATCGCGCTGTTTGTGACGAGTCTGGATGCGCACATCAAAGAAGGCCGTGCGGCACGCATGGCGGCCCGGCCCGCTGTCGCCCTCTACCGGCTGAGCCGGAAGGAGTACCAAAACACCGTCTATGACCTTCTCGGCGTGCGCTATGATCCGGCCAAACCCGGGGAGCTCAATGAGGACACGCTTTGGCATGGCTTTGAGCGCATCGGCTCGGAGCTGTCGCTCTCCCCCTCGCATGTGGATCGCTACTACCGCGCGGCGGAACTCGTGCTCGATCGCGCCTTCACTGCCGCCTCGGCCGAGGCCCGCAAAGTCCACAAGACCGCCGCCGAAATCCGCTACAACGGCGGCAAGGATCAGCAGGCGGCGCTGGACCGCTTCGGCATCAAGCGCCCGCTGCGCTACCTCATGTTTCCCGGCAACACTCAGAATGCGCTCTCATCCAACTGGTTCGGCAAGACCGGGCCGGAGCACAGCGGCCTCTACAAACTTCGCATCCAGGCCAGCGGCATCCGCCCGCTCGGCGGTCAGACGGCCCATCTGAGCATCGGCAAACGCACGGGCGAAGAAACGGTGGATGGCATGGTCGAATTCGACATCACAGCCACGGAGGATAAGCCGCAGGTGTATGAGTTTGAGGTCTTCCTCGAAATGCCTGCCACTTTGGACTTCTGCGTGGTCGCCACTGATGTGGTGGACCGCCGGCAGGGCGCGGCCTTCCGCAATGCGCTCAGCAGCCGGGGCGGCTACATCTTCACCCACAGCAGCGAGACCACCCTCCTCAATCCGAACGCACCCCAGATGTTTGACGACAAAGGCAACGGCCTTTTCTCCACCGTGCTGCTCGACTGGATCGAATGGGAAGGCCCGCTCGTCTCTGACGCAGAAAAGGCACGGCGCAAAGACGTGGTGCCGCCTGACGATGCGACGCCCGAGGTGGTCGCGCAGCATTTGCAGCGTTTCGCCGAGCGCGCCTGGCGTCGCCCGGTGAAGACCGAGGAGATGGCCGAGTATCTGAAATCTTACAGCGATGAGCGCGCCGCAGGCGAAAAGATGGCCGACGCCTACCGTGTCGCGCTGCAGGGCGTGCTGACCTCCCGCCACTTCATCTACATCGTCGAGGGCGACACCGTGGCCCGCGAGCAGCTCACCGAGTCGGAGCTCGCCACCCGTCTTTCCTACTTCCTCTGGAGCTCGATGCCCGACAACGGCCTCTTTGCCTCGGCCAAAAGCGGCGCGCTGAAGGGCGATGCCCTCGCCAAAGAGGTGGATCGCATGCTCGCAGACGGCAAGTCCAGCCGCTTCATCGACGACTTCGCACGCCAGTGGCTGCAACTGAACCGCGTGGGTATGTTCCCGCCTGACAAGAAGCTCTACCCCGCCTACGACGCATGGCTGGAGGAAAGCATGCGCTCAGAGCCGGTGGAGTTCTTCCGCGAAATGTACAGCAAGAACCTGCCTCTCGACAGTTTCATCGATTCAGACTGGACCATCGCCAATGCCCGCCTCTGCGAATTCTACGGCTTGCCCGAGCCCAAGTCCGGTGCCTTCCAGCGCGTGTCGCTCAAGCCCGAAGATCGTCGCGGCGGCCTGCTCACCATGGGAGCCGTGCTCGGCCTGACCTCCGACGGCACGCGCCATCGTCCGGTGCATCGCGGCGTGTGGCTGAGCGAGGTCGTCCTCGGCAAGCCGCCGCCCCCACCGCCGGCCAACGTGCCCGCCATCGAGCCCCCGACAGCTCAAAGCCCCAAGGCCACCCTCCGCGAAAAGCTCGAAGCCCACCGCGCCGACGCGAACTGCGCCGCCTGCCACGCCAAGATCGATCCCCTCGGCCTCGCCTGGGACAACTACGATGCCATCGGCCAGTGGCGCACCCATGAAAAAGTCCCCGCCGGTGTCGGTGCGGACCCCGTGATCAATCCCGCAGGCACCATGCCCGACGGTCGCGCCTTCAAAGACGCCACCGAGTTCAAACGCCTCCTCCTCGAAGATCGCGATGAAGTCGCCCTCGCCTTCATCGAACACCTCTGCACCTACGCCCTCCGCCGCGCCCTCTCCTTCGACGACCAGGACGACCTCAAAGCCATCCAGGCCGAAGCCAAGAAGAACGGCTACCGTATCAAAGACATTGTCCGCGCCGTCGCGCTCTCCGACCTCATCCGCAAACGTTGATCCGCCCACCATCAAGCCACCTATTCATACCATGAGCAACTACCTCTCCCAAAACTGGCTGATCGACCGCCGCCACGCTCTCAAAGCGCTCGGCTCTTTCATCTCGCTCCCGCTGTTGGAATGCATGGTGCCGCTTAAGGCGGCTGCAGCGGAGAAGATCACAGCCACTCCCAAGCGCAGCGCCTTCATTTATCTGGCGAATGGCGTGCATTCGCTGAACTACCAGATCACCACATCCGGCAAGAACTACAAGTTCTCGCGATCTCTGGCTCCTCTGGAAAAGCACCGCGACGTCATCACGCCCATCAGCGGCATGCATCATCCAGGAGCGCTGAGCCATCACCACAATTGCATCTCCGTCTGGCTCACCGGCGGCAAGCTTGGCCCCTCGGACCGCAACACCATCTCCGTGGACCAGAAGATGGCCGAGGTCTCCGCACCCCACACGCGCTACCCCTCCATGGAGGTCGCCATCACGCAGGACTCCCTCGCATGGACTGCCGACGGCGTGCGCCTGCCCGCCATGCGTCGTTGCAGCGAGATTTTCGCCTCCCTCTTTGAAGAGCCGAAAGGCGGCAAAGCAGCCCAGCGCAGAGCCTTGCGCCGCAAAGGCAGCGTGCTGGACGCCAACCTCGCGGAAGTGCGCCAGCTTGAGAAAAAAATGGGCTCGGCAGACAAGGGGCGCCTGGAGCAGTACCTCACCTCCGTGCGTGAGGCGGAGATCCGCACGCGCCGTGCCGATGCCTGGCTCGACACTCCCCTGCCCGTCATCTCCGAGGAAGATCGCAAGCGCACCAACCGCGACATCGCCGCCACCAAGGCGGGCGATTACTTCCGCACGGTCTATGACCTCATGGTGCTCGCCTTCCAGACGGATGTCACACGCGTGGCAACCTTCAGCCTCGGCGGCGAGGGAGACGCCATCTCCATTCCTGAGATCGGCATCACCGAGTCCCGCCATCAACTCAGCCACCACGGCGGCGACTTCGGCTACATGGAAAAGCTCACCAATTATGACACCTTCGCCATCGAGCAGTTTGGCTACTTCCTCACCCGCCTCGCGGAGACGAAAGACCTCAGTGGCAAGCCTCTCCTCGGCACCACCATGGCGCTCTTCGGCAGCGGCATGTCCTACGGCCACAGCCACGGCAATGCCAATCTCCCGCTGGTCTTCGCGGGCGGCACCGACCTCGGCCTCAAGCACGGCAGCCATCTCGACTTCAACAAAAAGGCCGCCTCCTTCCAGGGCTACGCGCTCGGCGCAGACGGCGCACTCACCACCGCCCATTATCAGCTCTGCAGCCGCCCCGCCAACTCCGACGCCCACATGAGCAATCTCCTCCTCCTCATGGCCCAGCGCTTCGGCGTGGAGATCGACCAGTTCGGCGACAGCAATCAAGTGATCGCACTCTAATGAAGCACTTCCTTCTCGTTCTGGGTTCCTCGTTCCTCGCTCTCGGCACATGCACCGCATCTGCGGAAGACGCCCCCTTCCGCCCCGAAGCGGGCAAGTTCCCCCCGGTGGAAAAAGCCCACACCTACCGCGGCGAACTCGTCTTCGTGGATCACGCCACCCGCCGTGGCAGCCTTCGCGTGCAGGGCTCGGGCATGTTCTTCCGCAACGATCCGCACCCCTTCGCCATGCTGCCTTATGGTATCGTCCGGTATCACGGCGCACCGGCTGACCTGAGCGACATCCCGCTCGGCACCGTGCTGCACGCCCGGGCCTACCTTCCCCCGGACCCCAAGCTCTCATCCGTTCCGGTGCTGCCGGTCAACAACAAGACCCTCGACGCCAACCACAATCGCGGCGCCGGCATCGCCCCCGCCGAAAATCACGTCCTCCTCCTCGAAGACGAGCCCAGTCACTGCCTGCGTGAGGGCCTGGTCTGGAGACTCAAGGACCTCGACATCAAAAACAACGAGGGGATGATCATCGCCACCTGCGAGCCGAAACAAGGCGGCGACGCCAAGGCTGCCGAGGAAAAACTGACCTTTGATGCCGCCACCCGCGTCTGGCGTGGCAAGGAAGCTCTCAGCATCGAAGACCTCGTCGCCGAAGGCCTCTGGCCCGCAGAGGGAAAGAAATCCCTCGCCGGTCAGGCCGTGCAACTCGGCATCTGCTGGAAGCCCACCCCCGACGGCATTTTCACCCGCTTTCACATCTCCGACATCTGGCTCGACGATGCCTCCTTGCAGCGCAGCGCCCACCACCAGACCGAAACGCACAAGGCCTTCATCCGCAGCCGCTGGATGCCCGCCTACATTGACGCCGTCGAGTACGGCAAGTTCGGCCGCGCCACCGTCACCGCCACCCTCTTCGGCGGCATGGACGCCGCCCTCTATGCCGACTTCACCAAAGGCAGCGGTGCCATGATGAACGCGGTCGAGAACACCTTGAAGCACACCCACGGTGCCTACGGCCCCGGCCACATGGCCTCGCGCGGCACATTGAAGGAAGTCATCAAGACACCGGGAGAAGCCCCCCTCGGCAGCAGCGGCATCCAGGTCACTTTTGAGACCGACCTCATCATTGAAGGCATCCGCCCCGGCAGAACGGTGCGCATCCGCCCCAATGTCTGGCCCCTCGTGAATGTCCCCCGCGAAGAATACCTCAACGACGGCTCCACCAGCGTTGACGAGCGCTTCCCCACCCCGGCCATCTTCACGAAATACTGATGCCTCTTGTTCTGGTTTCTTCGAACAAAGAACCAAGAACAAAGAAATTTGAAGACATGAGATTCGCCATCCTCACCACCCTCGGGTGCGTGCTCAGCACCGCCGCACCTGCCGCAGACGAGCCGTTTCGCCCTGAAGCGGGCAAGTTCCCACCTTTGGAAAAAGCCCACGCCTACCGGGGGGAACTCGTGTTTGTGGACCACGCCAACCGTCGCGGCAGCATCCGCGTGGCGGGGAATGGCGTGTTTCGCCGGAACGATCCGCACCCTTTTGCCATGCTACCTTATGGCATGGTGTGGTATCACGGCGCACCGGCGGATCTACGAGACATCCCGCTCGGCACTCTTCTGCACGTCCACGCTTTTCTTCCCCCGGACCCCAGGATCTCCGCCGTCCCCGTGCTGCCGGTCAACAACAAGGACAAAGACGCCAACCACAGTCGCGGCATCGGCATCGCCCCGGCTGAGAACCACGTCCTCCTCCTCGAAGACGAGCCCAGCCACTGCCAGCGCGAGGGCTTGGTCTGGAAACTCAAGGAGCTCGATCTCAAAAACAACGAAGGAACAATCACCGCCAGGCGCGAACCCAAAGCTGCCGCAGACGCCAAAGCCACCGAGGAAACGCTCACCTTCGACGCCGCCACCCGCATCTGGCGCGGTCGTGAATGCCTGGCGCTCGCAGACCTCATCGCCGAGGGCAACTGGCCCGCCAGCGGCAAAAAATCGCTCGGCAGCCAGCCCGTCCTTCTCGGCCTCATGTGGAAGCCCACGCCCGGCGCAGTGTTCACCCGCTTCCACATCTCCGACATCTGGCTGGACGACACCGCCACGCACCGCGCCGCCCAGAGCCAGACTGAGACCCACAAAACCTTCATCCGCAGCCGCTGGATGCCCGCCTGGGTGGATGCCGTCGAGTACGGCAAGTTTGGCCGCGCCACCGTCACCGCCACCCTCTTCGGTGGCATGGACCCAAGCCTCTACTCCGATTTCAAGGAACGCAGCCCGGTGGTCGTGAATGGCGTCGAAAACACACTGAAGCACACCGAAGGCGGCAGCGCCGGCCCCTCCCAGCTGGCCTCACGCGGCTCCATTCTCGGCGTCACAAAGCTGCCTGGAGATGCCCCACTCGGCAGCAGCGGCATCCAGATCCGTTTTGAGACCGACCTCATCACCGAAGGCC
>Ga0209066_10001516_pt1 | contig 30451 bp, 24 predicted proteins | sample All_14_2_FD_187198 | JGI IMG/M metagenome (GOLD analysis project Ga0209066, IMG submission 187198) | Freshwater microbial communities in response to fracking from Pennsylvania, USA - Allegheny Zone_MetaG_DW_15 (SPAdes) (version 2) ... | reverse complement strand
ACCTGAACTGGTGCTTTTTACGCATGGGCGACTGCGAGAAATCTTAGTTTTCCGCCGCTTATCGTCAAATCGATAGCGTCGATGAATTCATTGACCCTGCCTATGATCCGGTCGGGCGCGCCTCCCTTTCCCACAACCCGGCCAGTTGAGGCACGGCATGGAACAGCGCATCCACCAAAGGCGGGCGCGGTTCCTGGTTCAACGCCACCAGCCCGATCGAATGGCGCACCACAGGATCAATCAGGGGCACCGCGCGGATGGTGTCATCCTGGCCGAAACCCGCCACGAATTGGCGCGGCAGCACGCAGACGGCGGCACCTGATCGCACCAGGGTCGCCAGTGCGATCACCGAATTGCTTTCCACCACCGGCTCGGGGCCGCACCCCGCCTCCTGAAAAGCATCGTCCACGATGCGACGGTTGCGCATATCCGGCGTCAGGGCCGCCAGCGTCTCGCGCGCCGCCTCCTCCCACCGCACGGTATCGCGGCCTGCCAGCGCATGGTCGACGCGGACATAGAGCGCATATTCCTCGTCATAGAGATGCCGGCACCAGCGGTTCCGCTGCGTCCCCGGGTCCAGATAGGTAATGGCCGCATCGATCTCGAACGCGTCCAGTTCCTGATCGATCTGCGCCAGCGAGCGGGAGGTCAGCACGATCCTGATCTGCGGCCGCTGCGCGCGGAAGGCCCGCGTCAGCTCCGCCGCCATCGGAAGAGCGGACGGGATCACGCCCAGCGCAAGACGCCCCGCCGGCTCGTCGGTCTGGATCGCCAGATCCTCGAACATGCGGTCGCAGTCATCGACGATGCGCCTGGCCCAGGCCAGCACCTTCTCCCCCTCGGGCGTCAGACCGTGATAACGATGACCGCGCAGCACGATGGGCACGCCCAGATCATTTTCCAGCTGGCGCAGCCGGGCCGACAGGGTAGGCTGGGTCACCGAACAGGCATCGGCCGCGCGCGTGAAATGTTTCTCGCGGGCCAGCGCAATCAGATATCGCAGCTGCCTGAGGTCCATGGTCCGACCCTACCCTTTTTCCGCCGGATCGCGATAAAGATGGGTGATGCCCTTCGGGTCGCGAATTTCATAGGCGCCGCCGCCCAGCGCCGTGAGATGCGACGGCCCGACCGGAACCTTGCCATGTCCGCCGGGAATATCCAGCATGAAGCTGGGCTGGCACAGGCCCGACACCCTACCGCGCAGCCCCGCCACGATCTCCTGCCCGCGCTGCAGCGACACCCGGAAATGGCCGGTGCCGCGCGCCAGGTCCAGATGGTGCAGGTAATAGGGCTTGATACGGTTGCGCACGAAGGCGCGCATCAGCTTTTCCAGCGCCTCCACACTGTCGTTCACGCCGGCCAGCAGCACCGACTGGCTGACCAGCGCTATCCCTGAGCGCGTCAGACGACGGATGGCCGTTTCCACCTCGGGCGTGAATTCATCGGAATGATTGGCATGGACCGCGATGAACAGCGCCTTGTCCGTCTCCAGTGCCGATAGCAGGGCGGCATCGATCTTTTCCGGCTCGACCACCGGCATGCGGCTGTGAAAGCGGATCACCTCCAGATGGGGAATGGACGACAGGCGCGCCACCAGATCGGCGATGCGCCGGGTGCTCATGCTCAAGGGGTCGCCGCCGGTAATCACCACCTCCCAGATCACCGGATGCTCGGCGATATAACGGCAAGCCGCCTCCAGCTGTTCCGTGGTCAGCCCCTTGCCATTCGCGCCCACCTGTTCACGCCGGAAGCAGAAGCGGCAATAGACGGCGCAGGCCTTGGTCGGGGTCAGCAGCACCCGGTCGGCATAGCGATGGACGATGCCGGGCAGGGGCGAATGCGCCTCGTCCGCAATGGGGTCGTCCAACTCCTCCGGCGCGAAATGCAGCTCACGCGGGTCCGGCACATATTGGCGCGCAACGCCGTCCCCGCCCGAAGCCAGATGCAGCACATGCTCCGTCAGCCGGACCGAAAAACTGTCGGCAACCGCCTCCAGCTCCGCGCGGTCCTGCCGCCGGGTCAGTTCCTGGGTTTCCAGCCGATCCAATATCCGTCGTGCCGACATCTGCGCCATTCCTTCAAGCCAGACGAGCCTTTGCCAGACGCCAGAGGCGCCAATCACAGCGGATTCGTCAAGTCCGGGCATAGTCAGGGCGTTGAAGCAGGCCCCCTCCCGCGCCCGCCGCTTCCGACCCTGCCTGCCGGGTGACGGGGGCAGGCAGGACGGAAAGCGGGCCCGGGAAGGAAGCCGTCAGCAAGCCTTCCTAATCGTCGCCAGCGGCGGCGAGTTGTGGATGGGTCTGATCCACATTGTGCTTCTCATGCACCGGACGAATGGCCAGATTGGCGAAGAAGGCAACCACCAGCAACGCGGCCATGGCGAACATGGTCGTGTTGTACAGGCTGGGCGTGGGATCGACCGTACCGGCCGGGGCGATTTCCATCAGCCGGGCGATGGTGACGGTCTTGGCCGCGACCAACTCGTTCAGGCTGCTGACCGATGCCCCGAACTTGGCCTGGAAGGCCGCCGGATCGACCCTGGTTGCCAGATCCCGGATCGCCTTGGTCGAAGACAGATCACGCAGATAGGTGATCGCGAACGGTCCGAGCACGCCGGCCGTGGACCAGGCCGTCAGCAGCCGGCCATGGATGCCGCCCACATGCATGGTGCCGAACATATCGGCCAGATAGGCCGGAATGGTCGCAAAGCCGCCGCCATACATCGTGAAGATGATCATGGTCGCGGCATAGAAGGCCACCAGCCAGATCACCTGCTGGTCCTGGCTGACCGCCGAGGCCAGGAAGGGAATCGACAGATACAGTGCAGTCCCGATGATGAAGAAGCAGTGATAGGTGTTCTTCCGACCGATATAGTCGGAGGTGGAGGCCCAGAAGAACCGGCCGACCATGTTGAAGACCGAGATCATCAGCACATAGGTGCTGGCAAAGCCGGCCGTCACGATGGTGGGCAGCGTGGTGCCGAAGATTTCCGTCATCATGGTGCGCGCCACGCCGATCACGCCGATACCGGCGGTCACATTGAAGCAAAGCACGATCCACAGCAGCCAGAACTGCGGCGTGCGCAGCGCCTGATCGATATGCACATGCGCCCGGGTGATCATCCGTCTGGCTGAGGCGTCCTCGGTCGGCGGAGTCCAGCCGGCCGGCTTCCAGCCCGCGGCGGGAACCCGGTAGCTGAATGCGGCGATCATCATCACCACGAAATACAGCGCGCCCAGGGTCAGGAAGGTCATCGCCGCGCCGGTATTGCCGGTACCCACGACATAGACGCCCGCTTCACCGCCATGAGCCAGCGCAGCGGCCTGCTTGGCGGTCGCCACCACGACTTCCACCTTGCCCGACGCGGTTTCCGCGAAACGCCGTCCGCCTTCCGTGATCAGTTGCACCGCCGATTCCGGCCCCAGAAAGGTCGGGGCCTTTTCAAATACGCCCAACAGATAACCTTTCAGCGGCGCACCGATGATGGCACCCCCGCCAAATCCCATGATTGCCATGCCGGTCGCCATGCCGCGTCGATCCGGAAACCAGCGGATCAAGGTGGAGACGGGGGAGACATAGCCCAGCCCCAGCCCACAACCGCCGATCACACCATAGCCCAGATAGACAAGCCAGAGCTGGTGCAACATGATGCCGATGGAGCCCAGCACGAAGCCGCCGCCCCAGCACAGCGCCGCCACCACGCCCACGCAGCGTGGGCCGACCTTTTCCAGCCATTTTCCGGCGAAGGCGGCCGACAGGCCCAGAAACACGATGGCGACGGAGAAAATCCAGACCACGCCTCCCAGCGACCAATCCTCGGCGGCACTGGCCACCACCCCCAGCTGACGTGTCAGCGGCGGGTTGAACACGCTCCAGGCATAGACCGACCCGATGCACAGATGGATCGATACCGATGCTGGCGGCACGAGCCAGCGGTTGAAATCCTTACCGGCGACGATGTTCTCCTTCATCAGAAAGGAGAGGGCGCCCCCGGACCCTTGCGATGCAGCCATTCCCGTTATCCTCCCAGTTGTCGGCCGCCCTGTTCGGACCGGCCCGGCTCTATCGGCCATGCGGATTCACCCGCATTCAGGCCCCGCCCGCATGGACGAGGTTGGGAATGCCTATATCAATGCGCGTGCCAGGATTTTTCCCGTTTTATATCAATCGTCTATGATTTCATAGAACCCAATGCTGGACATTCTGGCCAGATTTTCGCGGCCTCTCGAACCGCAGCTTAGACAAAATGTCCATACACCGCGGCTGCACCCTGGCGGGCCGCAGCCTGCTTCCACGGATCGTAAATCGGTGATGGCCTCACACCGCCTCGGGCAGCCAGATGGTGAAGACCGTGCCCTGACCCGGGCTGCTTTCCACCTCGATCAGCCCGCCCGCGCGACGGATCAGGCTCTGGCTGATCGACAGGCCAAGCCCGGTACCGCCCTTGCGCTTGGTGGTGAAGAAGGGGTCAAAGACGCGTTTCAGGTTCTCCGGGCTGATGCCGATGCCGGTATCGCGCACATCGATCGCCACCCCCGCCACCCCGTCACGGCCGTGGTCACGACAGCGCAGGATCAGCCGCCCGCCCTGGGGCATGGCGTGGATGGCATTCACGATCAGATTGATCAGCACCTGCTGCAGCTCCGTACGGCTGATCAACACAAGGCGCGTGGTATCGCCCGCGCGCTCCACTGCGATACCACCCTTGCCCAGCAGATGCTGGACCAGAAGCAGACAATCGCCCAGCACCTCCTCCGGCCGGTGGCGATCAGCCTCGCCGGAGAACTCCTCCGGTCTGGCGAATTGCAGCAGCTTGGTGACGATGACATTGACGCGGTGAACCTGCTCGTCGATCAGGCGGAACTCGTCCTCCGTCCCGCGCAGCGCATCACCCAGCGTGTCGCGTATGACATCCAGATTGCCCTGGATCACGGCGATGGGATTGTTGATCTCATGGGCAACGCCCGCCGTGATCTCTCCAATGGCGGCAAGCTTCTCCGACATTACCAATTGCTGCGTGGTGGCTTCCAGCTGCCGGTTGGCGTCGCGCAGCTCCTTGGTGCGCTGGTCGACGCGACGGTTCAACTCCTCCGCCCAGGCGCGCAGCTCCCGGTCACGCTCCTGCACCTGATCGAGCAGGGAATCGAGATGACGCGCCACGCGCGCGATCTCGTCGCTCGACTGCACGGTGCCGATGCGCGCGCCGAGATTGCCCGCCTCCACCTGGCCGATGGTGGCGGTCATCCGTTCCAGCGGCTTGAAGATGCGCCTGGCCCAGCGCAGGAAGATCGGCACGCTGATCGCCGCAACCAGCAGGAAGGCAACCGCGATCCCGGCATAGGTGGTCAGCTTCGCCATGCGGAACGGGGTTTCCAGGAAACCGACATAGAGCATGCCCACCCGCTGCCCGTGGCTGTCCACCAGTGGTTCATAGGCGGAGATGTACCAATCATTGACCACGAAGGCCCGATCAAGCCAGACCCGGCCTTCATCCAGCACGGTGCTGCGCACCGCCACCGATACCCGGGTGCCCAGCGCGCGGACATTTTCGAACAGGCGCACATTGGTGCTGACCCGGACATCCTCCAGGAACAGCGTCGCGGTACCCTGACTGCCTTCCGGCAGGCTGCGCTGGCGATAGACCAGATCGTTGATTGTATCGACGAAAGGCAGGTTGCGGTTCAGCAGCAGCCCGCCCACCAGCGCGGCCCGCGCCCCGCCTTCCCCGGAAACGGGGGCTGCGGCATGGATCATCATGCCGCGCGTTTCTTCCGTCCGCTGCGTCGGCAGGGCTGCCTGGGTCGGTACCAGATCGATCCGCGCCCGCTCGGCCAGATCGGGCGACAGGGCCGCCAGATCCGCGCCGGAAAAAATGTCGATCGCCGCGGCGGAGGTTCCTTCCAGCGCCGCGCGCACGACCGGCCACTGTCCGGCAGGGCCGGAAAACCCGGGTGGCGAGGAGGCGATGACCTGCCCGTCCGCCGCCAGCAGATAGAGAAAATCCAGCCCCAGCTCCTGCCTTGCCTGTTCCAGATGGATCGCCATGCCACCGGCCGGCGCATCCTGCAGGGCAAGGGAGAAGCCCACGGAAGACCCGAAACCGCGCAGCCTGTCGCGACTGTTTTCCAGCAGGCGCGACAGATATTGATGCGCTATGGTCAGATCGCCATTGACCTTGGTGATCAGCAACGCATCGAATTTGTTCGACCAGCGATGCACCGAGACGCCCAGCAGCAGCGGCATTGCCACCAGCATGGGTAGGAGCGCGATGGCAAGCAGTCGTACGCGTACGGAACGCCAACCTGGCCAGGCCCGTTCGCCAGGCTGTCGATAGGGTGGCGGGGTTCTTACATCCCCCATGCCGCGCATTTCCGATCGATGGTCTTGCGCGAAATGCCCAGGCGCCGCGCCGCTTCCGCCCGGTTGCCACCAGCCTCGCGGATGACGGTCAGGATATGACGGCGTTCCACCGCATCCAGGCTGTCGTCCACGGAGGCGTGCAGTGCATCATCCTCGGTCATGTCCCGCTGGAATTCCGGCGGAAAGCCGCCCAGGATCAGGGAACGTTCCACCAGATTGCGCAGCTCGCGCACATTGCCCGGCCAGTCATGCGCATGCAATCCCGCACGCACGCCCGCATCCAGCGGCAAAGGCGGCATGGCCAGCTCGCGCGAGATATGCTGCATGAAGGCCTCCGCCAGCTCCACCACATCCTCCCGCCTTTCGCGTAAAGGCGGCATGGTGATGCGCACCACATTGATGCGGTAATACAGATCCGCGCGGAACCGGCCGTCGCGCACATGGGTCTCCAGATCGGCATTGGTCGCGAAGATCAGGCGCAGATCGAGCGGCACCTCGCGTTCAGCCCCCACGGGTCGTACGCGTTTGTCCTCGATGGCACGCAGTAGCTTGCTCTGCATCGCCGGGGGAAGCTCCCCGATCTCGTCCAGAAACAGCGTGCCGCCATTGGCATGCAGGAACAGCCCCTCCCGCCGCTCGCCCGCCCCGGTAAAGGCCCCCTTGGCATGGCCGAACAGCTCGCTTTCCAGCATCTCCGTCGGGATGGCCGCACAATTGACCGGTACGAAAGGCTTGTCCGCCCGCTCGGACCCGGCATGCAGCGCCCGGGCCGCCACCTCCTTGCCCGTACCGGATTCGCCGGTAATCAGGATGGATGTCGGCAGGGCCGCCACCCGCGCCACCGTTTCGCGGATCGCCTGGATCGCCGGCGAGGTGCCGACCAGCCTGGCCCCGCGCCGCCCGCCATCGGCCTCGGCATTCAACTCATGGCGCAGCAGGAAATTTTCCCGATGCAGCCGCCGCCGGTCCAGGCAGCGTGCCACGGCATTCAGGATCTGGTTTGACCGGAACGGTTTCAGCACGAAATCCACCGCACCCGCGCGCAGGGCCAGGATCGCGGTTTCCAGATCGGCATAGGCCGTCATCAGAATGGTATCGGCGAATAGCCCGATCTGACGCTGTTCCGCCAGCCATTCCACCCCGTTCTTGCCCGGCATGATGTTGTCCAGGATCACCACATCGAACTGTTTGCGATCCAGCCAGTCAGAGGCCTGGCGCACATCTTCCGCCGCGACCACGAATTTGCAGCGCGCCCCCAGCGTCTTGGTCAGGAAGTTGCGCATGCCCGCCTCGTCATCCACGACCAGGATGGAAGCCTGGGCCAGCCAGGGGCCGAATTCCGGCATTCCGGGCGTCCCCATGTCGCGCGCCAAAGCGCGTTCCGCCATGTCCTTTTCCCCCCGTCGGCACAAGCCCCGCGTGGTTCCGGGGGCCTTTTTCTTGGAAGGGACTGTGCCATGGCGACGCCGCAGGGTTCAATCCAATAACGGCAGGCCCCAGGGCCTGTCCGTATTCAGGTTTCGGGCTTGGGCCGCGTATCGGATTTTGGTTCTGAACAGGAGGGGGCGGGGGCGGTGGAGTGGCTCTCTACAAGCCCGGCCCGACGCATTCCGGGCCGAAATCCGCCGCGCCCCGTAAGGGGTTTGGCGCAAATCCTGAATGCAGACAGGCCCTAGGACAGGCCGAACTGGCGGATCTTCTTCCACAGCGTGGTGCGCGAAACCTTCAGGATTCGCGCCGCTTCCGATTTATTTCCGCCCGCCTCGCGCAGTGCAGCCTCGATCCGGCGCCTGGCGGCCTGGTCGACCGCATCATCCAGCCCCGGCGCATCCGCGGCCGGCGCGTCCCGGACGATGCCATCTTCCGGGAAGACATCGGCGACGCCCAGAACCTCGCCATCGGACAGCGCCGCCGCCCGCTCCATCCTATTGCGCAATTCGCGCACATTGCCCGGCCAGTCATAGCCCTCCAGCGCCTGCAGCGCCACCGGGTCCAGGCGGCGTTCCGGCAGGCCGAACCGCATCGCCGCCTGGGCAAGAAAGCGCCGGGCGAGAAGGGGGATATCCTCCCGCCTTTCCCGTAGCGGCGGGATGGTCACCTCCACCACATTGATCCGGTAATACAGATCCTCGCGGAAGCGCCCCGCGCGGATCGCGGCGGCCGGGTCGGCATGGGTGGCGCAGACGATGCGGCCGGTGAAGCGCTTTTCGCCGCGCGCGCCCACGGGCAGGAAGGTGCCTTCCTGGATCACGCGCAGCAGCTTGGGCTGCAGGTCGAGCGGCAATTCGCCGATCTCATCCAGGAACAGCAAGCCGTCCTGCGCCTGTTCGAACAGGCCTTCGCGCCGCGCCACCGCCCCGGTGAAGGCCCCGCGCTCATGACCGAACAGCAGACTTTCCGCCAGCTCCTTCGGGATCGCCGCGCAGTTCACTGCCACGAAAGGTTTGTCGGCGACCGGGGAAAGCCCGTGCAGGAAGCGCGCCGCCACCTCCTTGCCGACGCCGCTTTCGCCCAGCAGCAGGACCGGCAAATCCAGCGGGGCTACCCGGCGCAGGATATTTTCCACCCCCTTCATGGCCGGAGCCTTGCCCAGTTCCACATTCGCCCCGTCCAGCCGCGTTTCCTCGCAGACCTCCCGCAGGCGCAGCAGCAGCGTGTCGATATCCACTGGCTTGGTCAGGTAATCCTTGGCCCCGGCCTTCACCAGTCGGATCGCCTGGGAGATGTCACCGAAGGCCGTGACGAAGAAGGTCGGCACCAGCCCCACCGCATCGATCGCGCGGGTAAAAACATCCTCGCCCGACATATCGGGCAGGCGGATATCGCTGATCACGGCAACCGGCCGTTCCGCGCGCAGGCTTTTCAGGGCCGCCGCCCCGTCCGGAGCCAGACGCGGCGCATAACCTTCCAGGCGCAGACGCTGCACCACGGCCGGCCCCAGGATCGGATCATCCTCGATCACCAGAATGGGCAGGCCGGACGTCATGCCTCCTCCCCCTCCAACGGGATGGTCACCTGGATCAGGGTGCCGGATGTTTCGCCGCCGCGCACCGACGCCCTGCCTTCCAGACTGCCCAGAATGCTGACGATCACATCCAGGCCAAGCCGCTTGCCTTCGCCATCGCTCACATCCGAACCATCCAGCCGATCCGACCCGGCATCATCCATGCCACCGCCCTGGTCGGCCACGACGCAGATCAGCTCACGGCCTTCGATCCGGGCCTCCAACGTCACCAACCCGCCCGACGGGCTGGCCGCGCAGGCGTTGAGCAGCAGGTTCAGCAGCACCTGGCGCACCGACACCGCCGCCACGGTCAGGCTGGCGGGAAGGTCGATCCGCCAGTCGAGCACGACCCCGCGCTTGGCCGCCGCCGGTCGCACCAACAGGCGTAGATCGTCGAAATCGGCGCGGGTCAGGCGGCGCTCCTCCTCCGGCCGATAGAGGTTGAGGGTGGAGGTCACGATGCCGTCGATGGCCTCGATCCCGCGCTCCAGCAGGCCGATGGTTTCCGCCCGCACCGCCTCGTCCCCGCCGAAGCGCTTCAGGGTCGACACCCCGGTCGCCATGCCCGCCAGCGGGTTGCGCACTTCATGCGCTATGGTCGCCGTCAGCCGGCCGAGTGCTGCGGCCTGTTCGCGTTCCGCCAGACGCACGGCCAACGTCTTGCGCTCGCGCACTCCGGCGACCATGCGGTTATAGGCGTACAGAAGGCGGGCAGACTGGCGATCGGCCTCGGCGATTTCCTGCGGTGATATCGGTGCGGGCTCGTTACCCGCCGCCGACAGATGGCCCATCAGGCGGTCGATGGGCCGCGACAGCCGCCTGAGGCCCATATAGGCGCCGATGGAACACAGCGCCGCGACCAGCAGGTCAACCAGCACCACGCCGATGCGCAGGCGGCTGCGGGCATCCAGAATTTCGCGAACGTCGAGAGCGGCCACGATGCGCATCTCCTGCGCCCCCGCCACGGCGCGAACCGCCCAGGCCACGCCGCGATCCTCGTCCACCACGGTCGTCCCGCCGGGCTGGCGGCGCACCGCATCGGTGAAATAGGCGTGATCCCCCGCCTCCACCGCGACCCGGCCTTCCGGCCCGTCCAGCACCAGCAGCAGCTTTTCGCGAATCCCCTCCTGCTCCTCAAAGGCGCGGTCGAAGCGGTTGGCGACCTCCTGCATATTGCCGGCCCGCAGATAGAAGCCGACATTGGCGCTGAGCCCGTCGAGATAGACCTGCCCCACCAGCTCCATCTGCCGGTCACCGACACGGTTGCCGATACCCAGCGCGATCTGGGTCGTGATCACCGCCGCCGCAAAGACGATGGCACCGGCCAGAACCGGAAGGCGCAGCTCCGGTGGCATCCAGGCAAACATCTTGATGCGATCCTGCATGTCGCTCCCGGCCATGATCCATCCGGCAGCGACAATCGGTGTTTCAGCGGATCATGGCAAGAGCGCGAGCGGAACCTGGGCGGCAATCCGTTCCACCGGATCGTCGCGCAGCATGGCCCGCCAGCCCGTGGACGGCCGTGCCAGGCTGGACAGCACCACAGCATCATAGCTGGAAAAGCGGTTGCGCAGAACCTCAGCACCCGCCGCATCGTCGACGGGCTCGCCCAGCTTCGCCTTGCGGCCATGGGCCAGAAGCTGTTCCACCTGCTCGCGCGCCAGCGCCAACGCGGCGGCCCCTTCCGCCAGAACGGGAACCACCGTCACCTCGGCCTGGGGCCACAGCCCGGTGGCGAGCAACCCCTGCGCCAACCTGCCACAGCTGGCAGGATCGGCCGCGATCAGGGCGATGCGATGCACGCTGTCAGGCCGTTCGCGCACCCGCAGAAGGGGCCCCAGCCTGCGACGCGCCAGGATATGGGCGAATTCCGCCTCACCCTTTGCGGGGGCACCATAGGGGTCGACGCCGGCCGGCACGATCAGCAGATCCGCCCCTGCGGTTGCCACCACCACCTGTTCCAGCGCCCCTTCCTCATGCCGGGAGGTTACGCCCGCAGGGCCGTCCTGCGTCAGATCCTGGAATTCCGCTAGCGCGGCGGATGCTACCGCGCGCATGCGCCCCCGCCTGGAATCGGCCAGCCATTTGTTCCAATGGGTCCCGCCCAGCGGCGCCGGCCCGGACGGCACGGTATCGGCCGGATCGAAGGCGGACAGGCCGGTCAGCCTGGCGCCGGAAGCCTGGGCGAGGTCCAATCCGAACCGGATCGCCTCGCGGTTCGACGGGCCGCCGGCCAGCCAGACCGTAATGCTACGCAACGCCATCTGTTCGGTAAACGCATGCGGCAGCATCTGCCGCTGTACCAGCGCGGAAGCCATGACGCTTTCCTCCTTCCGTGGCGTTCTGTCCTGCCCGCCCGACGATCCGGGAAACAGGGCGAGGTCGTGGCGATGGCGTCTTTGCCGTCCGGCAAGCGCATCGCTGACCAGCGTGTCGGCCAGGGGCGTGCCCGCCACATAGGCAGCCCGGCCGATCGCATGGGATGCAATCGGGGTTGTCGCGATCAGGAACACGATGCCGGCCAAGGCAAGCGCCAGCCCCATTCCGGTTTCCAGCGCGATGCCGGAACCCAGCAGGATCAGCCCGGTGCCGACCACGCCGGCCTTGGTCGCGGCATGCATGCGCATGAACACATCGGGCAGACGCGCCACGCCCAGGGCGGCCACCGCCATCACGATGCCGCCCGTCAGCAGCAAAGCGGCGGCCAGGATTTCCAGCATCAGATCAATGGCGTTCATGCCGCCGCCTCCTCCTCCGCCTGACGGTCGCTGGCGCGTTCCAGCAGGGCCGCGAAGGCCACCGCCGTCAGGAAGCCGAACAGGGCCAGCCCGAAGGAGATGTAAAGGAAGGCCCCGTCCCCCGTGATGACGGCCGTCAACGCCGCCGCGCAGGCGCCGATCAGGCCGAACAGGTCCAGCGCCACGATGCAGTCGGCCGCGCCGGGCCCGGCCAGCAGGCGCCAGATGGCGGCCAGCAGGCTGAATCCGACCAGGATCGCGCAGACAATGGCGGCATAGGCAACAAGGCTCATGACAATACCCTTCTGACAGCCCGTTCCAACGTGTCCTTCATGTCCCGGACGGTTGCCTGCGGATCGGGCGCATCCAGGCAATGGACATAGAGCATGCGACGATCCGCACTGACCTCCAGGCTGGTGGTGCCCGGGGTCAGGGTCACCAGATTGGCGAATATGGTGATCCCCGCCTCCGAACGGACATCGAGCGGTACCGCCAGGATGGCCGGGCGCAATTGCTGGGTGGGGGAGAATACCGCCCTGCCCGTATCCCAGGTCGCCAGCGCCAATTCGCGCAGGAACACAATCACCAGATAGGACCAGCCGAACAGGAACCTCATCGCGCACCCCCCGCCAGCATCGCCGGCTGCATCTCGCCCAGCACGGCGCGGATATAGCCGTCGCGATCCAGAATCTCCTCCGCCGCCGCCAAGGAAAGCTGGGCAAAGGGTTCGGTCCACAGGCCGATGGTCAGCGTCAGCCCCCCCAGGGCGATGATGGGCAGATAGCTCGCCAGACGCTGCGACAGCGTCCAGGGCACGGCCTTGGCTTCCGCCGGGGCGGCCTTCCAGAACGCCTCGTTCCAGATCTTGATCATGGAGAAGAGCGTGAGCAGCCCCACGGTCAAGGCAGCCCCGGCCAGGATATAGGCTTCCGCCTCCAGACCCGCGCGGATCACCGCGAATTTGCCCCAGAAGCCCGACAGCGGCGGCAGGCCGGCCAGCGAAAGCGCGGGGATCAGAAACAGCAGGCCCAGCATGGGCTTGGACGTCCACAGCCCGCCAAGCTTTTTCAGGGCGAAGGACCCGCCCTCCTGGCGTATCACCCCGGCGATCAGGAACAGATTCGCCTTCACGATGATGTGGTGCACGATGTAGAGCACGCTGCCGGCGATGGCCAAGGGCGTCATCAGCGCCACACCGACCAGCATGTATCCGATCTGGCTGATGATGTGGAAGGACAGGATGCGCCGCACATCATATTGCGAGGCGGCCCCTAGTACCCCCGTCACCATGGTCGCTATCGCCACGCCCGCCAGGATCGGTCCGAAGAAGGCCGTGTCATGCGCGAAGACCAGGGTGAAGACCCGGATGATGGCATAGACACCGACCTTGGTCAGCAGGGCGGCGAAGATCGCCGCCACCGGCATTGATGCGGTGTGATAGGCCGCCGGCAACCAGTTGAAGATCGGGAAGACGGCCGCCTTCGCCCCGAAGGCCAGCAGCAGCAGGAACCCCACCCCGGCCAGCGCGCCCTGGTTTTCGATCTGCGGCGCGACCCGCGCGATATCGGCCAGGTTCAGCGTACCGGTCAGGCCGTAAAGCAGCCCCACCGCCAGCAGGAACACCACCGTGCCTACCAGATTCAGCGCCACATAGCGCAGCCCGCCATCGATCTGTTCGCGCGTCCGGTCGAGCACGAGCAGCCCGAAGGAGGCGATCAGCATCACCTCGAACCAGACATACAGATTGAACAGATCGCCGGTGGAAAACGCGCCCGCCACGCCCAGCAGCAGGCTGTGGAACAGCGGCTGGAACCCGGCCCTGTCACGTTCCTGCGCATCCGGCCCCATGGCATAGACGCCGACCGCCACCCCCATCAGCCCGGTGATGACCAGCATGATGGCGGAGAACAGGTCGATCACCAGCGCAATGCCGAAAGGCGCGTCCCAGCCGCCCATCCGGGCGACCTGGGGGCCGCTCTGCCAGGCTTCCAGCAGCAGCAATATGGCCGCGCCCAGCAGCAGAATGGCGCCGATCAGCCCGACCGGGCGCTGCACGCCCGGCCGGTTCCACAGCATCGCGGTCACCGCCGCAGTAATCAGCGGAATCAGGATCGGGGCAACGATCAGGGACTGGATCATGCCGCATCCCTCCGGCGCTGATCCGGGGCGGGCAGCAGCATGGTGACCTCATCGGGCCCGCCTTCCGCGTCGCGCATCTCCTCCGGCCGGACGGTGCCCAGGATGCGCTTGGCCTTGACCACCAGCATCAGCGCGAAGGCGGCTAGGCCGAAGCCGATCACGATGGCGGTCAGGATCAGGGCCTGCGGCAGGGGGTTGGCGGCATCCTGTCCCAGCGCGGTCTGGGTCCCGCCCACCAGGGCCGGGATCGCCCCGCCCAGACGGCCGGCGGCCAGGATCGACAGATTGACCGCCGTGCCCAAGAGGATGAAGCCGAGCAGCAGACGCGGCAGATCGCGCGCCAGGAACAGATAGACGGAAGCCGCGACAAGCACGCCGATGGCGATGGCGAACAGGGTCTCCATGTCTCAGCTCCTCAACAATGCCAGGAAGATTGCCGAGGCCATGCCGACGACCGTCAGATAGACCCCGACATCGAAGATCAGCGCGGTGCCCAGCCCATATTCGGGCAGCCACCACAGATGCGTCAGATAGCCCGCGCCCAACAGGCCGGGCAGGCCGCTGCCCAGCGCCAGCAGCACGCCCGCGCCGCAGATTTCCGCCGGGTGCAGCTTCAGAAGCGCGCCCGCCGCCTCCCGCCCCCGGCCCAACGCGTAGAAAATCACGCCGGCCGCGGCCACCAGCCCGCCGACGAAACCGCCGCCCGGATGGTTGTGACCCTGGATCAGGATGAAGATGGACGCGGGCAGGGTCAGCGCCGCGACGGCGGGCGCCATCACCCGCAGGATCAGGGAGGGCATCATACGCCTTTCTCCTTCCGCATCGGCCTGAGCAGGGCCAGCACCGCGAAGGCCGCGATGGCCAGCACCGTGATCTCGCCCAGCGTGTCGAGTGCACGGAAATCAACCAGGATGACATTGACCACGTTGCGGCCATGGGCCTGCGCCAGGCTTGCCTGACCGAACCAGTCCGACAGCCGCGTATCCAGGGGGCTAGCCAGAACCGCCAGCAACAACGCCGTCACCGCCCCGCCACAGGACAGCGCGATGGCGCCATCCTTCAGCCGGTCGCGGCCGCGCCGGTCGTCCCGGGTGGAAATCGACAGCCGGGTCAGCGCAAAGGCCAGGATCGCCACCAAGAGCGTTTCCACCGCGAACTGGGTCAGCGCCACGTCGGGTGCCCCGAAGAACAGGAAGATCAGGGCCGCGGCGAACCCGACCAGGCCGGAGGCGACGACGGCGGTAAACAGGCTTTTGGCCAGAACCGTCGCCAGCGCCCCGCCGGCCAGCATCAGGAAGGCCAGCGCGCGCAGATCGACGCTGTCGCGGTCAAATTCCGGCAGGGCAAAACCGTGGCGCAGCAGCAACACCGCCAGCAGCCCGAAACCCAGGACAAGGAACAGGCTGCGCAGATAGCCGCGCAGATCACCATGCTGGATCCGCAGAGTAGTCCACTCCGCCCCGCGCAGGATCGCGGCAAGACCCTTGTGATAGCCACGATCCGCGCCATAGCGGTCGATGGCCCCGATTCCGGCCAGACCGGGCTGCAGCTTCGGCCACCCCAGATAGAGCGCGATGCCGCCGCCCAGCGTCAGCCCGCTGAGGCCCAGCACCAGATTGAAGCCATGCCACAGCGCCAGATCGGCCGGCAGCGGCCCACCCAGCATGGCGCCGGCGGCCGGACCGGCCACCCACAACCCGAAGGGACCGGCGACAAGCCCGCCGGCAAGGCCCAGCACCGACAGCACGGAAGGGCCGGCCAGCATGCCGAAGGGCGGATCATGCGGCTTGGCGGGCGTCGGCTTTTCCGCCCCGAAGAAGACGCGGAAGCCCAGCAGACCGGCCACGGCCACATTGAGGGCGTTGACGAAGATCGCGCCCGCGATCAGCACCAGGGACAGGCCTTCGCCGCTCAGCAACGCCTCATAGATCAGCTCCTTGCCCAGGAAGCCGATGAACGGCGGCAGCCCGGCCATGGACAGGCAGGCCAGCCCCACCGCCAGCGCCGTTTTCGGCATGGTGTGGCGCAGCCCCCCCAGGGCGCGGATATCGCGCGTGCCCGTCTCGTGATCGATGATGCCCGCCGCCATGAACAGTGCGGCCTTGTAGAAGGCGTGCGCAACCAGGAAGGTAATCGCCGCCATCAGGCTGAGTTGGGGCGCAAGCCCGATCAGCATGGTCAGCGTGCCCAGCGCCGTCAGCGTGGTATAGGCCAGGATCCGCTTCAGATCGGTCTCGCGCAGGGCAAGAATGCCCGCCATCACGCCGGTCGCCAGACCTGCCCAGGTAAGGATGGCCTGCCACAGCGCCTCCTCCTGGAACAGCGGATTGAACCGCGCCAGAAGATAGATGCCGAGCTTCACCATGGTGGCGGAATGCAGATAGGCGCTGACCGGCGTCGGCGCGGCCATGGCGTTGGGGAGCCAGAAATGGAAGGGAATCTGGGCCGATTTGGTGAAACAACCGATGATCAGCAGCAGCATGGCCGCCATCGCGGTATCGCTGGCCAATACCTGATCGCGCGCGGCGATGATGCCCGACACGCTGGCGGTACCGGCCGCGCCCGCCAGCAGGATCAACCCCGCCAGCAGCACCAGCCCGCCGCCCGCCGTCACCAGCAGGGCCTGCAGGGCGGCCTTGCGTACGCCGGGCTTCTCATGGTCATAGCCGACCAGGAAGAAGGAGGTGAGGCTGGTCACCTCCCAGAACACGAACAGCACGATCACGTCATCGGCCGTCACCGCGCCCAGCATGGCGGTCATGAACAGGATCAGGATGACCGAAAGGCGCTTCAGCCGCGCGTCGCCTGCCAGATAGCGTTCGGCATACAGGAAGATGAAGAAGCCGATGCCGGAAATCAGCAGGGCGAAGACCAGCCCCAGCGCATCCAGCCTGAGGCCGCCTTCGATCCCCAGCGCCGGCACACCCCAGAAGGGGGACGATACCGCGCCCTGGTCCAGCACCGGGCCGGCCAGGGATGCGAAGCTGGCAAAGGCGATAGCGGCGACGGCCGCGCCCAGCCGCGTCGCGGCAGCGGAACCCAGCCGCGAGGCAGCCAGGGCGCCGGCCAGGCCGGCAAGAATGGGAAGGATCAGGATCGTGTTCATGGCAGTCCTTATGTCAAGGAGCGTGCCAGACAAGACCCTCTTTTATTTTCAATAGGTTGCGCGTCCCTCCCGCTATCCGGCCCTATACAAACGTTCGCGTTCGTGAACAGGTTCCGTTCACGGCTGCACAGGGGTGAACATTCCGTTACGCAGTGGCAACTTGCAGGCTCGCAGGCACGGCCGCAGAATGCGGGCCATCTGTCTGAAGGGGGATTGCGATGACCGGCGCGGGCGACTGGATTGACAAGTTCGAAGGGCTGAAAAGCCTGTCACCCGATCTGCGGGCGGAGCTGGTGCAAGGCAGCAGGCTGGTCAGCGTACCCGCCGGAACCAGGGTCTTCGAACCGGGGCAGAGCGCGGATAATCTGCTGCTGCTGCTGGATGGGACGGTGCGCGTGCAGCAGACCTCCGAAAATGGGCGGGAGGTGTTCCTGTACCGGGTGCATGCCGGGGAAAGCTGCGTGCTGACCACCGCCTGCATGCTGGCGTTCGAGAACTACGCAGCCGAAGGCGTGGCGGAGACCGATGTGCATGCGGTTGCCATTCCGCGCCGCACCTTCGATGCGCTGGCGGGACGGTCCGCCCCCTTCCGTGAATTCATCTTCGCCGCCTATTCCAGGCGCATCATCGACCTGTTCACCCTGATCGAACATATCGTTTTCCAGCGCATGGATGTGCGGCTGGCCGCACGCCTGCTGGAGCTTGCCGGGACGGGCGACGTCGTGCAGGCAACCCATCAGGTGCTGGGCAAGGAGCTTGGCACCGCGCGCGAGGTGATTTCGCGCACGCTGGCGGAGTTCCAGCGCCGTGGCTGGATCGAACAGGCGCGCGGCGAACTGCGGTTGACCAACCGGACCGAGCTGCGGCACCTCGCCCAATCCACCGATCGGTGACCTAGTCACCGACAGACCCGAGCGCATGTGAGATAGTTCTAAAGTATCCATATGCGGGCCCCCGGCACCCGCGCAACAAGGACGCGCAGGCGGGCGAATTCCCATTGTCCCGCGAGCGAAGGAGGAACCGACCTTGGCCTATCAGACCCATCCCGAAATCCATCCCCAGGTGACCGGCTTCTTCGATCCGGCGACCAATACGATTTCCTATGTGGTCAAGGATCCGGCTTCGGATTCCTGCGCGATTGTCGATTCCGTGCTGGATTTCGACTACGCCTCCGGCCGGACCAGCTACGCCCATGCCGACGAAATCATCGATTTCGTGCAGAAGCACGGGCTGAAAACCGAATGGCTGATCGAAACCCATGTCCATGCCGACCATCTGTCGGCCGCGCCCTATATCCAGGGCAAGCTGGGCGGCAAGCTGGGCATCGGGCGCAACATAACCGTGGTGCAGGACACCTTCGGCAAGGTCTTCAACGAAGGCACCGAATTCCGCCGCGACGGGTCGCAATTCGACCGGCTGTTCGATGATGGAGATACCTATTTCGTCGGCTCGATGGAATGCCTGGCGATCCATACGCCCGGCCATACGCCCGCCTGCATGACCCATGTGATGGGCGATGCCGCCTTTGTTGGCGATACGCTGTTCATGCCCGATTACGGCTCGGCCCGCTGCGACTTCCCCGGCGGGGATGCCGGCACGCTGTATGATTCCATCCAGACGGTGCTGAGCCTGCCCGACACGACGCGCCTGTTCATGTGCCATGATTACGGCCCGAATGGCCGCGCCATCCAGTGGGAAACCACGGTCGCGGAGGAGAAGGCCAACAACATCCATGTCGGCGGCGGCAAGACCCGGGCTGAGTTTGTCAAATTCCGGACCGAGCGTGACGCCAAGCTCGACATGCCCAGGCTGATCCTTCCTTCCCTGCAGGTGAACATGCGGGCGGGCCGGCTTCCGGAACCCGACACGAACGGGCTGCGCTATCTGAGAGTGCCGGTCAACGCGCTCTGATACCACGCTGTGATGAGCAGGGTTCATCACAGCGTGGTCAAGCCCGCGCGGCGCCTGAGCGAAACCCACACCTGACCGGTCGCAGACCGAGCAGGTTGGTATGAATGGCGCGATTGCACATAAAAACAGGGAGGATGAGATGGATATCAAACGGATCGATGACGGCTTCTTCGTTTCGCCGCAGATCAGTGCCGGCGATATCGCCGTGCTGGCTGAGCAGGGCTTCAAGACGGTGATCTGCAACCGCCCGGATGGGGAGGCGCCCGACCAGCCGACGCATGAGGAGCTGGAGGCGGCGGCTACCGCATCCGGGCTGAACTTCGTCTTCCTGCCGGTCACCCCCGGCATCGTGACCGACGAAACGGCCCAGGCTTTCGGCAAGGCCCTGGCCGAATTGCCCAAGCCGGTGCTGGCCTTCTGTCGTTCGGGCACGCGCTCGGCGACCCTCTGGTCGCTGTCGGAAGCTGGGCGCCGTCCCCTGCCGCAGATTCTGGGAGCCACCAAGGCGGCGGGTTTTGACATGAACGGCGTGGCGCGCCGCATCGCCAATGGCGGACGTACCCCCACGAACACGGCCGATGCCCGGTTCGATATCGTCATCGTGGGCGCGGGTGCGGGCGGAATATCGGTCGCAGCCAGCCTGAAGGCCCGCAAGCCGGAGCTGGAGATCGCCATCATCGATCCGGCCGATATCCACTACTACCAGCCGGGCTGGACCATGGTCGGTGGCGGCGTGTTCGACGCGCAGTCGACGGCCAAGACCATGGGCAGCTTGATCCCGCGCGGCGTGCGCTGGATCAAGGCCGCCGTGGCCGCCTTCGAACCGAAGGACAATGCCGTCATCCTGGATGGCTGCCGGGTGGTGCAATATGGCCGCCTGATCGTCTGCCCTGGGCTGAAGCTGGACTGGGCCAAGGTGGAAGGACTGGAACAGACCCTGGGCCGCAATGGCGTAACGTCGAACTACCGTTACGACCTTGCCCCCTATACCTGGGAGCTGGTCAGCTCCCTTCGATCCGGCCGGGCGATCTTCACCCAGCCGCCGATGCCGATCAAATGCGCCGGCGCGCCGCAGAAGGCGTTGTACCTGTCGGGCGATGCCTGGTACCGCCGGGGTGTGCTGAAGGATATCGACATCCAGTTCAACAATGCCGGCGGCGTGCTGTTCGGCGTGAAGGATTATGTCCCGGCGCTGGAGAAATATATCCAGAAATACGGCGCCACCCTGAACTTCTTCCACAATCTGATTGCGGTGGACGGCCCTGGAAAAACGGCCGTGTTCGAGGTGAAAAAGCCCGATACCGAGACACGTCAGGTGGAGATGCCATTCGACATGATGCATGTCTGCCCACCCCAGACCGCGCCCGACTTCATCCGGGTGTCGCCGCTGGCCGATGCGGCGGGCTGGGTCGATGTCGATCAGGCAACCCTGCGGCACAAAAGCTTCGAGAACATCTGGGCGCTGGGCGATGTGATGAACGCACCGAACGCCAAGACCGCCGCGGCCGCGCGCAAACAGGCCCCGGTGGTGGCGGAAAACATCATCGCCGATATCGCGGGGGGCTCGCCGGTCGCCCAATATGACGGCTATGGCTCCTGCCCGCTGACGGTCGAACGTGGCCGGATCGTGCTGGCCGAATTCGGCTATGGCGGCGCCCTGAAGCCCAGCTTCCCGAAATTCCTGATCGACGGCACCAAGCCCAGTCGGGCCGCGTGGTTCCTGAAGGAAAAACTGCTGCCGCCGATCTACTGGAAAGCCATGCTGCGCGGCCATGAATGGCTGGCTCGGCCCGAGCAGATCCAGATCGCCAAAGCGAAATAGCTTCCCCCCGGCCGTCCCTAACGCCCCCTCGCCGGGGATGGCCGCGACGGGCGGGGAACGCCCCACCCCGCCCGTCTTCTTTTTTCGATCGTGCCGGAGCAGACCGCATGCCGCCGCTGAAACACTACCTTCCCGTGCTCGACTGGGGTCGGGACTATTCCCGCACGGCCCTGTCGAATGATCTGATCGCGGCACTGATTGTCACCATCATGCTGATTCCGCAATCGCTGGCCTATGCGCTGCTGGCGGGTCTGCCGCCGGAGGCGGGCATCTACGCCTCCATCGCGCCGATCATCCTGTATGCCCTGTTCGGCACCTCCCGCGCGCTGGCGGTAGGTCCGGTCGCCGTCGTCTCGCTGATGACAGCCGCGGCGATAGGCCAGATCGCCCAGCAGGGCACGATGGGTTACGGCCTGGCCGCCCTGACGCTGGCCTTCCTGTCGGGGGCCATCCTGCTGGTGATGGGCGTGTTCCGGCTGGGTTTCCTGGCCAATTTCCTCAGCCATCCGGTGATCGCGGGCTTCATCACCGCCTCGGGCATTCTGATCGCCGCCAGCCAGCTGAAGCATGTTCTGGGTATTCCGGGCGACGGCGACACGCTGCTGGAAACCCTCCACGCCCTGGCCCTGCATCTGGGGCAGGTCAAACCGGTCACGCTGGTGATCGGCATCGGCGCCACCGGTTTCCTGTTCTGGGTCCGCAAGGGGTTGAAGCCCCTGCTGCGCCGCCTTGGCCTGGGTCCGCGCACGGCGGATATCATCACCAAGGCCGGGCCGGTTTTCGCGGTAGCCGTCACCACCCTGGCAGCCTGGGCCATGGACCTGACCGAACGCGGGGTGGCGGTGGTCGGGACCGTGCCGCAGAGCCTGCCGCCCTTCACGCTGCCCTCCTTCTCCCCCGATCTGCTGGGGTCCCTCTTCATTCCCGCCTTGCTGATTTCGATCATCGGCTTTGTCGAATCCATCTCCGTCGCGCAGACCCTGGCCGCCAAGAAGCGCCAGCGCATCGATCCGGATCAGGAACTGATCGGGCTGGGCGCGGCCAATCTGGGGGCCGCCTTCACCGGCGGCTATCCGGTGACGGGCGGTTTTGCACGCTCCGTCGTCAATTTCGATGCCGGGGCCGAAACCCCGGCCGCCGGCGCCTTCACCGCCATTGGCCTGGCCATCGCGGCGGTCGCCTTGACGCCGCTGGTCTATTTCCTGCCCAAGGCGACGCTGGCCGCCACCATTATCGTGGCAGTGCTGGGGCTGGTCGATTTTTCGATCCTGAAACGCAGCTGGGCCTATTCCAGAGCCGATTTCTGGGCCGTGGCCACCACCATCGTGGTGACGCTAGCCCTGGGGGTGGAGATCGGCGTGTCGGCGGGCGTGATCCTGTCCATCGCGCTGCATCTGTACAAGACCTCGCGCCCGCATGTGGCGGAGGTCGGGCTGGTTCCCGGCAGCCAGCATTTCCGCAACGTACTACGACACCGGGTGGAAACCCTGCCCGGCGTGCTGACGCTGCGGGTCGATGAAAGCCTGTATTTCGTCAACGCGCGCTTTCTGGAAGATCTGGTGCTGGACCGGATCGCCCGCGATCCGGCGATCCGCCATATCGTGCTGATGGGCTCGGCCATCAACGAGATCGACTTTTCTGCCCTGGAAAGCCTGGAAGCGCTAAACCGGCGGCTGGGCGAGCAGGGGATCGGCCTGCACCTGTCAGAGGTCAAAGGGCCGGTGATGGACCGGCTGAAAACCAGCCATTTCCTGGATGAGTTACACGGCCAGGTCTTCCTGTCCCAATTCGATGCCTGGCAGGCGCTGGGTGGCAAGCAGGACCGCGACCGGGCGGCGGAATGACCCGCCGCCCGGATGGTCTTCAACCCAGTTTCAGATAGCGCGACGCAACCGGCTCGGAAGGTTGGTCCGGTTCCGGCGCGGGAATGCGGAACCAGGCCACATACAGCGCCGGCAGGAATACCAGGGTCAGCAATGTCCCCACCAGGATGCCGCCGATCATGGCATAGGCCATCGGCCCCCAGAAGATTTCAGGCGCGATCGGAACCAGGCCCAGGCTTGCCGCCGCGGCGGTCAGCAGGATCGGGCGCATCCGATGCTTGGTCGCCTCTACCACGGCTTCCCAGTCCTCCACCCCCTCCATGATCAGATGCTCGATCTGGACCACCAGGATCACGGAGTTGCGGATCAGAATCCCGATCAGGGCCAGTACACCCAGTATCGCGACAAAGCCCAGCGGCGCGCCGCTTGGCAGCAGGGCCGCGACCACGCCGATCAGACCAAGCGGCGCCACGGCGAACACCAGAAACAGGCGCTGGAAGCTCTGCAGCTGGATCATCAGGATGGTGGCCATGACAATCAGCATCAGCGGAACCACCGCCGCGATCGGTGCCTGGCTTTTGGCACTTTCCTCGACACTGCCGCCGACAACGACATCGTATCCGGCGGGCAGGGTTTGGGTGAAAGCATCCACCTTGCCCTGCAGCTGTGCCACAACGGTGCTGGGCTGCGTCGCATCGTTGACACCGGCCTTCAGGGTAATGGTCGGCACCCGCGATCTGCGCCAGATCGTCGGCTGTTCCAGCTCGTAGCGCAGGGTGGCCACCGCCGCCAGCGGAATGGATCGTCCATCCGTCGTGGACAGTTGCAGATCGCGCAGGGTTTCCAGCGAGGTCCGCTCACTGGTCGTGGCGCGGGCCACAATGTCGATCAGATAGATATCGTCGCGCAGCTGGGTGATGTCCGTGCCGTTCAGGATAGCATTCAGCGTGCCGGAAATATCCGTGCTGCTGATACCCAGCTGGCGCGCCTTGTCCTGGTTCACATCGACCTTGACCACACGGGATGGCTCCATCCAGTCGAAGATGACATTGCCGAGATGGGTGTTTTCATCGAGGATCGCGGCCAGGGCAAGCGCATGTTCGCGCAGCTGCGCCGGGTCCGGCCCACTGACGCGGTACTGCACCGGCCGACCGACCGGCGGCCCGATGTCGAGCAGCTTCACATAGGCATCGCTGCCCGGGAAGGTCACGCGCAGATAATCCTGCAATTCCCGCAGCAGATCGTCACGCACGTCCAGCCCTTTGCTCACGATGACCATCTGACCGAAGCTGACATCGGCCGGCTGCACATCAAAGGACAGAAGGAAACGCGGGGCCGCCTGGCCAACATAGCTGGTCCAGTGGTCGACCTTCGCATTGCCCTTCAGCATCTCCTGCTCGAATCGTGCCATCTGGTCGCTGGTTTCGGCGATGGACGCATTCTGCGGCAGGTTCCAGTCGACAATCAGTTCATTGCGATCCGAGGATGGGAAGAACTGGTTCTGGACATAGCCCATGCCCACAATGGCGCCGGCGAACATCGCCACCGTCACCGCGATCGTAATCCAGCGGAACCGCATGGCGGCGCGCAGGACGCCCTCGAACAGACGCGAGAACCGGCCTTGCTCGGCATGATGGCCTTTCAGCTTATCCGGCAGGATGGTCACGCCGAGCAGGGGCGTGAACAGCACCGCGACCAGCCAGGAAACGGTCAGGGAGACTGCCAACACCACAAACAGGGTGAAGGTGAACTCCCCCGCGCTGCTGCTGTTGAGACCGACGGGGATGAAGCCCGCCACCGTCACCAGCGTTCCCGTCAGCATGGGAAAGGCAGTGGCGGTGTAGACATGGGTCGCGGCCTTGGCAAGCGGGTCACCCATTTCCAGACGCGCCACCATCATCTCCACGGCGATCATGGCGTCATCCACCAGCAGGCCCAGCGCGATGATCAAGGCACCGAGCGAGATGCGCTGCAGCGTGATATCGGCGACCTCCATGAAGACGAAGGTGATCGCCAGCACCAGCGGGATGGAGATCGCCACCACCAGGCCCGCGCGCAGGCCAAGGCTGATGAAGCTGATGCCCAACACGATCAGAACCGCTTCGAACAGGGCCTTGGTAAAGCCCCCGACGGCCTCTTCCACGATCTGCGGCTGGTCGGAAACAAGGTGAACATCAACGCCGATCGGAAGGTCCGCTTCGACGCGCTCCATCTCCTTTTTGAGCGCTTCGCCGAATTCCAGCAGATTGGCGCCGGCGCGCATGCCGATCGCCAGACCGATGGCAGGAGCGCCATTATAGCGAACCATGGAGCTCGGCGGGTCGATATAGCCCCGTTTGATGCTCGCGACGTCGGTCAAGGGGAAGAAGCGGTCATTGACCCGCAGATTCACGCCTTTCAGGCCGTCCTCCGACCCGAACTGTCCGCCGACACGCACCGCGATGCGTTCCGGACCCGCCTGCAGAATGCCGGACGGGTTTATGGCATTCTGGGCCTGCAGCGAGGTGGTGAGCGCAGCCTGATCAACGCCCATGGCGGCCATTTTGCGCGGGGAAAACTCCAGAAAGATCACCTCGTCCTGCGCACCGACGATATCGACCCGGCCGACATTCGGCACCGACAGCACCGCACTGCGCGCGGCTTCCACCTGATCGCGCAGCTGGCGCTGGCTGACGCCATCGGCCGTGAAAGCATAGATATTGCCGAACACATCGCCGAAACGGTCATTATAGAAGGGGCCAACCACGCCAGCGGGGAAGGTCTGCTGAATGTCGCCGATCAGGTTTCGCACCTGCTGCCAGACCGAGGGCACATCGCGCGCCTGGGTGGTGTCGCGCAGATTGACAAAGACCGTGGTCTGCCCCGCGACCGTCAGGCTGCGCGTATAGTCCAGCTGCGTCAGCTCTTCGAGCTTCTTTTCGATCCGCTCGGTCACCTGCCGGCTCATCTCATCGGCGGTGGCTCCGGGCCATTGCGCCTGAATGACCATGGTCTTGATGGTGAAGGATGGGTCCTCCTCCCGGCCGAGCTGGAAGTAGGACATCGCACCCGCAGCCAGGAAGGCCAGCATGAAGTACCAGACCAGCGAGCGATGCCGCAGAGCCCAGTCGGAGAGGTTGAAGGATTTCACGGCTGTTTGCCCCAATAGAGACGGACCTTCTGGCCCGGTTGCAGACTATGGATGCCGGCGGTGACGATACGCTGCCCGGGTTTCAGGCCCGACGTCACCTCGTAAGCGACATCTCCCGATTTTCTGGCGTGGATCTCCTGCAGGGAGACCAGATGCTGATCATCCGTCCCGTCCCCTTCCACCAGCCAGACATGCTGGCGGCCATCCTGTTGCAGGACCGCGCTGTCGGGGATCAGCAGGCGTTCCTTTGGAGCGGATCGCAGGCTGGCGGTTACGGTCGTCCCCAGACGAAAGGAAGCCGGCGGATCGGTGAGCAGGATTCGCACCCGGCTGCTTCTGGTCACCGGGTCGGCTTCCGGGGCGATTTCACGCACCGCGCCGAACACGATCACGGAAGGATCAAGCTGGAGCGCCACCTCGAACTCCACGCCGATCTGCAGACTGGCAGCAACCTCCTCGCGCAGGTCCAGGACGACTTCACGCACATCGGTCCGTGCCACGGTCACAATGCTGCGCCCCGGCGAAACCACCTCGCCCACCTCGGCACCCGTTGCCGTCACCACGCCCGGAAAATCGGCATAGAGCACGGCTTCATCCAGCTGCTCGCGCGCCTTGCGAAGATTTGCTTCGGCCTGGGTGACATTGGCCCGGGCAACGACCGAGGCCTGATGGGCAGTGTCGACGGATGCCTGGGAACTGACCCGGTTTGCCAGCAGGGCGCTTTGCCGCGTCTGACTCGCCTCAGCGTTTTCAAGCTGGGCCCGGGCATTGGCCAGATCGGCCACGGCCTGCCGCAGCGACGATTCCAGGACGGAGGTGTCGATGGATGCGACGAGCTGGCCTTTTTCTATCCGGTCGCCTACCCCAACCGGGCGTTCCGATAATCTACCAAGGATCGTGAAGCCCAGCGCGGTCTCGTAACGGGCTTCCACCGTGCCGACAAAGCGCGCCCCCTTGCCCGCTTCCGGGGCGACAAGCGTCGACATCACCGGGCGAGGTGGCAGCTGGGTCTGCGCTTCCTCTCCGCAGCCGGCCAAGACAAGCACTACCGTGGAAAGAAGACATATCCTGAGGGTCATGACCCGCTTTCCTCCGTCGCCAGAACCACTTTCTGGCCTGGATTGAGAAGTTTCGTACCGTCGGTAACGACCCGGTCCCCGATGCGGATTCCCGACAGGACAGAAAACCGGCCGCTTTCATAGGTCCCGATCCGGATCGGCCTGCGACTGACGGTATCCGTGTTGGGATCGATGACCCAGACGGCAGGATCGGCACCGATGGCGGCCAGCGCCCCCCAGGGCAGTTCGAAGCGGGGGGACCGGCTGCGCCGGATCGTGCCGGCAACCGGGCTGCCAAGGCTCATGGCCTGGGATGCGCTATCCAGCGCGACCTTGATGCGGACCGTGGCGCTTTGCGCATCGATCACCGGCGCGATTTCCCGGACCTCGCCGCCGGCCTGAACGCTTGGATCGGAAATCAGGGCCACGGTCAGGTGGCTGCCGGGCTTGATTCCAGCAAGCCCGGCTTCGTTCAGATCGAATATCGCATTGCGCTGACTGTCCGTGGCCAGCCGGAAGGCGGTTTGGGCTGCCTCCACCACCTGACCTGTTTCGATCTGGCGTGCCGTGATGGTTCCGGCCATCGGCGCGCGCAGCACGGTATAGGCGACCGCCTCTCGCGCGATATCAAGCTGAGCCTGCGCCGAGGTCAGGTCGCCCTGGGCCAGAAGCAGATTCTCCTGTGCCTGGTCATAGGCACCTCGGGTTGTGAAGCCACTGGCCAGCAGCGCTTTCTGCCGGGCGAAGGCGGATCGCACGATGGTAAGGCGCGTCTGCGCGGATGCAAGCGCAGCCCGCGCGGCGTCCAGGTCCGCCTCCGGCTCCGTCGCATCCAGTTCCGCCAGGACATCACCGGCCTGTACCCGGCTGGCAATGTCCACGAACCATTCCCGGACCCGGCCGGCGACACGGAAGGATAGATCGCTGGACGTAGCGGCCTCGATCTCACCCGTGATCGTCGCTGTTTCCTCGCGGTCAATCAGCACCGCGTCCACCGCGCGGACAATGGGTGGCAACTTGGCCTTAGGGCCGCCTTCGTCCTGGCAGCCGATCAACAGGGGGGCACACACGGCCATGGTCAGGAGGGTGGACCATTTATACCGGGGCTGACGCAAGCTCCGTGCAGAGGGGAGAGCCATGATATATCCAGCGTTTCGTTGATGGAGCGGGGTAATGTCCGCTTTCGACGAATTCATATTATTGACTGACGTGTCAGTCAATAATAAAAGAGCGACCACGCATACCGGCAGGAGGCCCCGATGGATACGCAGAAGACGCAGCGGACACGACGCAAGGAATCCCGCCCGGGAGAGATCCTGGACGCGGCTTTCGAGGAGTTCGTGGAAAAGGGGTTCGCCGCCACGCGTGTGGAAGACATCGCCGAACGCGTCGGCGTGACCAAGGGCACCGTCTATGTCTATTTCAAGGACAAGGAAGCGTTATTCGACGCAACCGCCCGGAATGTCGGGCAATGGCTTTTCACCGCCATGGACCAGATTCATCTGGACCCCGCCACGAGTTGCCGCGACCAGTTGCTGACCTTTCTGAAGGAATTCTATCGCATCGTTGCCAACGACCGGAAGTCACGGGAAATCCTGCGCCTGATGCTCGCCGAGGGCCGGCGCTTCCCGGGTATGGTAGACCGGCATTACAACGAGTTCTTCGAACCCTCCTGCCGGCGGCTGCAGGGCATTGTCAAACAGGGCATCCTCACCGGCGAGTTTCGCGAAAGCAACGTCCAGGACATGCCCGAGATATTTTTTGGCCCTTCCCTGTTGATGACGATCTGGTCTCTGATGTTCGAGGAGCAGCGCCATTTTAATATCGAACGCTACGTAGCCGCTGACCTTGACCTGCTGATGCACGGCCTTGCGACACGACCAGCAGCGTCCCTGGAACCGATCCGCCCCCCCTCGTCCCAGGACGGTCTATAGGGCTACAACCCGCCCAGCATCATGTATTTCAGTTCGGTATATTCCTCGATCCCGTGGCGGGAACCCTCGCGCCAGAAGTGGTTCGGGCAATTTGAACAGCTGGGATAGGTGGATTTTCCGCGCAATGGCGGCATGATGCTGCAAGTGGGCAGAAGACCACGGCAAGACGACCCCGCCGGAACCACAGCCCGGCGGTCAAGGCGAAAGTGGCGGTAGCCGCGATCAAGGGCGAGAAGACGCTGATCGAGCTGGCGCAGGATTTCGACGTTCACCCGAACCAGATCAAGCAGTGGCGCGATCAGCTTCTTGAGGGCGCGACCGGCGTGTTCGGTGCCGCCCCAAAGGCCGAGGCGGAACCGATGGTTGATGTGAAGACCTTGCACGCCAAGATCGGAGGGCTGACGCTGGAGAACGATTTTTTGTCCGGCGCGCTCGGCAAGGCGGGTCTGCTGCCGAGCGCAAAAAGATGATCGATCCCAGCGCGCAGCCCCACCGCGCGGCCCAGCATCACCCGTCAGGCCAGCGTGCTGGGGATCAGCCGGGGCAGCGTCTACTACAAGCCCCGCGCGTGATCGATATCGAGGAGGGATTGTTGCAGGCCCTGCGGGACCGGCTGCTATCGGCGGATGCCGTGCGCGCCCATGTGACGGAGTATCACAAGGAGCGCGCGCGCCTGGCGCGGGATGAGCGGGCAGCCCAGGTCGCGATGCGGGAGGAGGCGGAAACACTGACCCAGGAACTGGATCGCTTTGCCGACGCGATAGCCCAGGGCCTCTACAGCCCGCATATGGGGGAGCGGGTGCGCAGGATTGAGGCGAGGAGGGATGAGATCGCGCGACGGCTCGCCATGGCGGCCAGCCCGTCAACCCTGGAAATGCATCCGGGCATTGCCGACAACCTCGCCAGGGGCGTGGCGCGGCTGCACGAGTATCTGCGGGGGGATGATCCGGAATCGCGGGCCGAGGCCATCGCAGCCGTGCGGCGTATGTTTGATGCGGTGCAGATATTCCCGGCCACGGCCGATACGGATAGCGGGCTGCCGGCCACCCGCGGCGCCTATCGCATCCAGGTCACCGGCATGATCGCCGCAACGATCCAGGCTGCAGAGGATGCCGGGGCCGGAAAATCGCGCGTTACAGGGTCATTGGTTGCGGGGAGGGGATTTCCGGTGCTCGGCTTTGCCTGCGCTCCGATGTCTCCAAGGTGTTGTTCCACAACACCTTTCCGACTGAACGACCGGTTCATTCACCGATCCTCGGACCCAATGCATAAAGCCCCCAAGGACGGGGGCTTTATGCATTGGTTGCGGGGACAGGATTTGAACCTGTGACCTTCAGGTTATGAGCCTGACGAGCTACCTGGCTGCTCCACCCCGCGTTGGGTGCTGTGTCGGTTCGCGCCTGTGTTGTGGATTGGCGCTTGTGTG
>Ga0209066_10001515_pt1 | contig 30454 bp, 30 predicted proteins | sample All_14_2_FD_187198 | JGI IMG/M metagenome (GOLD analysis project Ga0209066, IMG submission 187198) | Freshwater microbial communities in response to fracking from Pennsylvania, USA - Allegheny Zone_MetaG_DW_15 (SPAdes) (version 2) ... | reverse complement strand
GTCTGCAGCAATGGGAGAAGCTGAACGAGCGCATGCCCAAGCGCGGTGCCGTGCTGCTTGCGGAATGGCGGCGCAAGGAAGGGATTCCCAACCCGCCATTTTGATGCTGCCCTTCTGCACATCTGCGACGGCTGCTGACAGAAACTGACACTGCCCGGCGGTAGCGTCCCCCTCGTTCCAACCATGTCCGAGGGAATCGTGATCATGAAAACACCCGATCTGATTATTCTCTATGTGCGGGATGTCCCCGCCAGCCTCGCGCTCTATGCAGCCCTGTTGCGGACACAGCCGGTGGAATCCACGCCCGGCTTTGCGCTGCTACCGTTCCGCGAGGGGGTGATGCTGGGCCTGTGGCAGGCGAATGCGGTGAAGCCGGTACCATCCTGCGTGCCCGGCGGCTTCGAGCTTTGCCTGCATGAGCCGGATGAGGAATCCCTGCTGGCACGTTACGGCGAATGGCGGGCGCTGCCGGGCGTGGAGACGGAGGAAGAGCCAATTCGACGGGAGTTCGGATTCGGTGTCGTTTTGCGTGATCCCGATGGCAATCGCCTGCGCCTTCTCGTCTCTGCCCAGCAGGAGGCCACGGCGTGACGCGTCGATACTGGATTACGGTCGCCGTGGCGGCCCATGTCCGGCGCGGCCTTGTCGGTGGCTTCATCCAGGTTTGCCACGGCAAGCAGGGGGCGCTGTCGCGGATGCGGCCAGGCGATGGCGTTGTCTGCTATTCGCCGCGCGACACCATGGAGTCCGGACCGGCCCTGCAGGCTTTCACGGCCTTGGGGCAAGTCCTGCCGGGGGAGATCTATCAGGTTGAAATGGCGCCGCTATTCTATCCCTACCGGCGCAATATGACCTGGCGCAGCGATGCCGGGGCGGTGTCGATCCGTCCCCTATTGCCTGAGCTCAGCATCACGGCAGGCAGGCCATCCTGGGGACAGGTTTTCCGCTATGGCATGGTCGCCCTTCCGGAAGCGGATTTCCGTCTGATCGAGCGGGCCATGCTGGATGCTGCAAACGCCCGCGTTCTGCACGCCGTGGCGTGAAGGCCTCACGCTCGGGGGAGTGTGGCGCAGCCGGCTTTGGTTGATGGCGTGCGGCGGTCGAACAAACCGTCGCACGCGATCCATGGTGGAGCGGGCCTGCGGCGATGGGGCTGCTCAGCCCAAACGAGACGAGACGTCTCGTACACTTTCAGGGAATGTACCAGCGATCCAGGGCGCGTTGCCTGCGGTGGGGTAGCAGGACGGATCACGAAACGAGACGAGACGTCTCGTACACTTTCAGGGAATGTACCAGCGATCCAGGGCGCGTTGCCTGCGGTGGGGTAGCGGGGCGGATCACGAAACAAGACGAGACGTCTCGTACACTTTCAGAGAGTGCGTCACCGTTCCAGGGCGCGCCAGGCGATGTCGTGGCGACAGAAGCCGTCCGGCCAGTCGATCCGGTCCACCGCCGCATAGGCCTTGTCGCGCGCGGTTTTCACATCCGGCGCGACGGCGGTGACGGTCAGTACGCGTCCGCCATTGGCGGTCAGTTCGCCTGCCGGGTTCAGGGCAGTTCCGGCATGGAAGACGATCACATCGCCGTCGCCTGCCGCCGCGTTCTCCACGCCCCGGATCACACTGCCCTTTCCATAGCTACCGGGATAGCCGTTGCTGGCCAGCACCACGCAGATCGCCGCCGCATCGCGCCAGCGCAGATCGGTGGAGGCCAGCACCCCATCGGCGCAGGCGATCAGCGCGGGCAGGATGTCGCTGTCCAGCCGCGCCATCAGCACTTCGCATTCCGGATCGCCGAAGCGGCAGTTGATTTCGATCAGCTTCGGACCTGCCTTGCCGATCATCAACCCCAGGAACAGCACGCCCTTATAGGGCATGCCTTCGTCCGCCATCTGGCGCAGCAGCGGTTCCAGGATTTCCGCATGCACCCGTGCCTCGATCTCCGGCGTCGCCACCGGGGCGGGGGAATAGGCGCCCATGCCGCCGGTATTCGGCCCCTCGTCGCCGTCGAAAGCGCGCTTGTGATCCTGGGCGGAGGCCAGCGCCAGCAGGCTTTTGCCGTCGGCCAGCGCGAAATAGGACAGTTCCTCGCCTTCCAGCACGTCTTCGATCACCAGCTCCGCCCCGGCCTCGCCGAAGCGCCGGTCGAGCATGGCATCCTCCACGGCGGCCAATGCTTCCTCCAGCGTGGCCGCTACCGTCACGCCCTTGCCGGCGGCCAGCCCATCGGCCTTGACCACGATCGGCGCGCCCTTGTCGCGGATATAGGCCTTGGCGGCTTCGGCATCGGTGAAGCGGGCATAGGCGGCGGTCGGAATGCCGGCCCGCGCGCACAGATCCTTCATGAAACCCTTGGAGCCTTCCAGCTGGGCGGCCGCCGCGCTGGGTCCGAAGGCCTTGATACCGGCTTCGGCAAGGCGGTCGACCAGCCCCGCCACCAGTGGCGCTTCCGGGCCGACCACTACGAAATCGACGCTTTCGCGCTGCGCCAGGGCGACCAGACCAGCGATATCCTCCGACCCCACGGAAACGCAGTCGCCAAGCGCCGCCATGCCAGGATTGCCGGGCGCGCAGATCAGCCGGTCGCAGAGGGGGGAGGCGGAAATCGCCCAGGCCAGCGCGTGTTCACGCGCGCCCGATCCGACGATAAGGATGTTCATGGCTGTGCTGTTCCCCGCGGCCGAATGGATGGTTCGGCGCGGGGTTTAGCAGGCGCTTCCCTGGCTGGGAAGCCCATAGGGTCGAGAGCGGAGGGCTTATTCCGGGCTGCGGGTTTCCACCAATGCCCAGTTCGGATCGCGTGCGCGCGTATCGCGGGAGAAGGTCCAGATATCGACCACATCGACCACGGCAGTCGGATCGCCTTCGATCACCTTGCCGTCGGCATCGACCAAAGCGGTAATCTGCTTGGAGCGGAATTCGACCGCGACAAAGGCGGTGCGCCCATCCAGCCTTGCTTCCACAAGGCGGGCGTCGTCAATGCCCACCAGAGTCTCTTCCAGCTTCTCGCCGGCTATCTCGCGTCCGCGGATGGCTGCAGCGAAGCTCTGATACACCTCGTCCGCCAGCAGCATCTTCAACGTCTTGCCGTCGCCAGCAGCGAAAGCGTTCAGCACCATTTCGAAGGCGCCGCGCGCCCCTTCCAGGAACTGGGCGCCGTCGAATTCCGGATCGGCCTGGGTGATGGCGGCAAGGCCACGGCCCAGCGGCGTATCATCCAGCGGTGCGGCCGGCGCATCGACGCCAGCTTTGTCCTGGCGGCCGGGCAGGGACACGACATTGCCGTCCCCGTTCGATTCCGCCGGACGGAAAATATCGGTTGGGGGGCGTTCCTTACCCGTTCTGCGGCCCAGCACCGAGCCGAGCTTGAAGATCAGGAAAATCGCTACACCCGCAAATATCAGGACGTCCCACACTGGATATCCGCCTCGCCAGAGCCTATGCATTCATCATACGGGAAGGACACGCAGCGCGAAATCGCCACGTATCCAGGCCACGGCGCCTTGAATGCATTTCCTCTCCCGCCTACGTTGGGGCGGAACGCATTCAGATGCGCGCCCGGCGACCCGTGTTATGCGTTCTAGATAGGGGGTTGGGCACGAAAGGGCAAGCATGCCGGTACTTTTCCTCATATTTCTCGTCATCCCGATCATCGAGATCGCCCTGTTCATCCAGGTCGGCGAATGGATCGGGTTGTGGCCCACGCTGGCCAGCATCCTGGCGACGGCGCTGATCGGCAGCGCCATCGTACGCCGCCAGGGCATGCAGACCCTGGCGCGGGCCCGTCAGTCGATGGAGCTGAACCAGATGCCGGTGCGTGAAGCCGCGACCGGTTTGGCATTGCTGGTGGCAGGGTTTCTGCTGATCACGCCGGGCTTCTTCACCGATACGCTGGGCTTCCTGCTGCTGATTCCAGCGGTGCGCGGAACCCTGGGAGCATGGCTGGCGGGGCTGTTCCTGGCAGGCGCGCGGGTGCAGGTGTTTCGCGCCGGTCCCGCGCCCGGGACCGGCCCGCGCCGGGGCGGGGACGGGGTGATCGATGGCGAATTTGAAGACCTGACCGACCAGCCCCAGCCGCCGGGCAGCGACAACGCGTCGCGCCACCTGCCTCCGGGTGACGGTCGGCCATGATCCTGGTTCGGCACGGCCAGTCCGAATTCAACCGCATTTTTTCCGAAACGCGAATCGATCCCGGCATCCGCGATGCCGGCCTGACCGCGCTGGGTCAGGCCCAGGCCGAAGCGGTGGCGGCGCATTTGCAGGCGTCCTGCCGGCCCACGCGCCTGCTTGCCAGCCCCTATTCGCGCGCCATCGCCACCGCGCGTCCCATTGCCCGGGCCTTCGGGTTGACCATCGAGGTTGATCCGCTGGTTGGCGAATGGGTCGGCTTCAGCTGCGATATCGGCTCGCCGCGTTCGCAGCTGGTCACCAGCCATCCCGACATCGTCTTCGACCATCTGGAGGAGGTCTGGTGGCCCGCGAAGGAGGAGGAAACCCATGTTGCCGCCCGCGCGAACCGCTTCCGGAACCTGCAGATGGGGCGGCAGGACTGGCGCGAAACCGTTGTGGTCAGCCATTGGGGCTTCCTGCGGGCCCTGACCGGCACGGCAGTGCAGAATGGCACCGTGCTGCGGCTTGATCTGGACGTCGATCCGCCCGGCGGCGTCGAGGTTGTGACGCTGGCCCAAACATGCTAGCCGTCGCGCCCAGTCAGAACCCCCATCGAATGCAGGGATAGGATCATGAGCGATACGACCGCGGACGCCGCGACCAACCCGGGCGAAGCCCTGCCGCAGGCCGCCCCGATCACCATCGTCCACCAATATGTCTATGACCTGTCCTTCGAGAATCCGAAGGCGCCGGGCATTTTTCTGGGCCAGTCGCCGCAGGCGCCGCAGCTTGGCCTGGGGGTCGACACCGGCTTCCGCGAGCTTGGTAACAATCAGTATGAAATCCGCCTGCATATCGAAGCCAAGGCGACCGCCGGCAGTGATGCGATCTATCTGGTCGAGGTCGACTATCGCGCCGTTGCCGTGCTGGGGCCGGACGTGAAGGAAGAGATGCGCGCGCCCCTGCTGCTGATCGAAGGTCCGCGGCTGATGTTCCCCTTCGTGCGGCAGGTCGCGGCCCAGGTCACCAATCTGGGTGGGTTCATGCCGCTGCTGCTGCAGCCGGTCGATTTCCTGGCGCTCTATCGCCAGAAGCTGGAACAGGCCCAGGCCGGCCAGCCGGTCGGAACGGCCTGAGACAAAAGCTACGGGTAAGCCCAGGCGGGAAAAGGTCCTTGGGTCAAGCCCAGGGACGACGGAACTCATGGCAATATCAATTGGATACCGTCATCGTCGGGCTTGACCCGACGATCTTTTCCCATCGGGCGGCAGGCCTGCGCCATCCATGGCAAGGTCCGGTTTCAGTCGACCTTGGCGGCCAGCACCTCCACCTCGACCTTGAAATCCTCCCGCGCGAAGCCGGTCACGATCATCAGGGTCGAGGCCGGGGCGGGGCTGGTGACGAATCGGTCGCGCGCTTCCATATAGGGCTTCAGAAACTCGCGACCCGCCACATAGGCGTTGATGCGTACGATATCGCCGAAATCCATGCCCGCGGCGCGCAGCACTACCCCGATATTCTCGAAGCACAGCGCCGTCTGCGCCCCAGCATCGACGGGAATTGCGGCATCGGCCGCGATGCCAAGCTGGCCCGAACAGACCAGCAGGCGGGCGCCCGGCGGAATTTCCACCGCATGGGCATAGTTCGCGAAGGGCGGATGAATCTGTGGCGGAGTATGACGGGGAAGCATTGTCGGCCGGGCCTCCTGGGATATATGCTGCATCGCAACGTAACCCCATGAAAGGAAAGAAGGCAATGGCGCGCCATCGTTACTGGCACGAACTGACCTCGCCCGACTTCGACGCTCTCGACAAGGACCGGACGGTAGCCGTGCTTCCCGTGGCTTCGATCGAGCAGCACGGGCCGCATCTGCCCGTCTATGTCGATGCCTGCATCAATCAGGGTCTGGTCGAGCGGATGCTCGACTTCCTGCCGGAGGAGGCCCCCGTGCTCGTCCTGCCGATGATGCCGGTCGGCAAGGCGAACGAGCATCTGCAGTTCCCCGGCACGCTGACCCTGTCGGCGGAAACGCTGGGCAAGCTCTGGTTCGAAATCGGGGAAAGCGTGGCGCGCGCTGGCATCCGCAAACTGGTCATGTTCAATTCCCATGGCGGCCAGCCCCAGGTGATGCAGATCGTGCAGCGCGAGCTGCGGGTGCGCCACAAGATGATGGTGGTCAGCCTGTCCTGGCCGGCGCTTGGCATTCCCGACGGCATGTTCAGCGCCAATGAGCGGCGCAACGGCATCCATGGCGGGGATGTCGAAACCTCCATGATGCTGCATCTGCGCCCGGACCTCGTCCATATGGACAAGGCGCAGAATTTCCGCACCGTGATGGAAGAGATCGATGGCCGGTTCGAGAAGCTGACGGTGCTGGGCGGCGTGTCGATCGGCTGGCAGGTGCAGGATCTGAACCCGGCCGGGGCCGCGGGCGATGCCAGCATCGCCACGCCGGAAAAAGGCAAGGCCGTGGTCGATCTGGTGGCGAAGAACTTCGCCACGCTTTTGACCGAAGTGGCGGATTATCCGCTCAGCCTGTTGCGCGATCGTCACAGCTGAAGGTTTTCGTCGAGCGGTTACCTTGCCATCGCTCTGGCACTCGGCCATAACCCGTAGCCAAAGACTAGAGCGGGCTTCGACCAATATGAATCGTTCCGACGGAGCGGATTTGGTTGGGTTTCGAGTTGTGAGGACGAAGGACATGCCTGTGCATATTCGAGGACGAACAGCTCGGAAACCGATCAAATCCGCCCGTCCTTTCAGGTTTCCGATTGGCGGATGTCCGGCGGCAAACCGGTCTTGCGCGATGCCCCGCATCGCTCTGCGCCCGGTTTACGCTCCGGCCCATCTCGCCAATCGAGAAACGGAACCGGTCCATATTGGTCGAAACCCGCTCTAAAGCAAGGTAACCGTTCCGATGTCTCAGGCGCCGTTGCGAAAGGTTCTTCTGGACCTGGAAGAGCAGCAGATTCTCGCCGTCTCCAAACTCGGGATGGATAACCCCGACGTCATTCCCATGTGGTATGGCGAATCCGATCTGCCGACGCCGGATTTCATCTGCAAGGCCGCGATGCCGGGCCAGCGCCCGCGCGATACGATGTACACGCATAAGCGCGGCATCCCGCCGCTGCGCCAGGCGATCCGGCGTTATACCGAAGTGCTGTATGACGTGCCGGTGGAGGAGGAGCGGATCACCGTGACCACCTCGGGCATGACGGCGATCATGCTGACCATGCAGATGATCCTGAATCCCGGCGACAATGTGCTGATCGTCTCGCCGGTCTGGCCGAATGCGCAGGCCGCCGTGCGCCTGCTGGGCGGGGAGCCGCGCTTCGTCAGCCTGGATGCGACGGAGCAGGGCTTCGCCCTCGACCTCGACAAGCTGTTCGATGCCTGCGACGGGAAGACGCGCGCGATCTTCATCAACTCCCCCAACAACCCGACCGGCTGGATGATGGGGGCGGATCAGCAGCGCGCCGTGATCGAATTCGCCCGTGAGAAGGGCATCTGGGTGATCGCCGACGAAGTGTATGCCCGCATGGTCTATGACCGCAAGGCAGCCCCGTCCTTCCTGGAGGTTGCCAAGCCCGAGGACCCGCTGTTCGTCATCAACAGCTTTTCCAAGAGCTGGGCCATGACCGGCTGGCGGCTGGGCTGGCTGATCCATCCCGAGCGGGTTGGCTACTATCTGGGCAATACGATCGAGTATAATTACTCCTGCGTGCAGCCCTTCCTGCAGCATGCCGGCGTCGTCGCCATTGGCGAGGGCGAGGGTTTCGTGCGCGAGATGGTGGAATACTGCCGCAAGGGTCGCGCGGTGATCTCGGAAGCCTTTCCCAGGATCGACGGGATCGAGGCTTATCGGGAAGCGGATGCGTCCTTCTATGCCTTCTTCCGGGTGCGGGGGGTTGTCGACACGCTGCGCTATGCCCAGCGTCTGGTGACGGATGCCGGCATCGGCATCGCGCCGGGCACGGCCTTCGGCCCGGGGGCGGAAGGCTGGTTCCGCCTGTGCTTCGCCCAGCGGCCGGAGCTGCTGCAGGAAGCGATGCGGCGCCTGGCGGGCGCGGTCGGGCGCATTTCCGCCTGATACCCCCTGATCCCTGGTCAGGGCGCCGTGCGGCTGGGTTGTGGCAGCAACAGGCACATCACGCGATGGGGTTGCCCGGCTGCGCCGCGCACTGGCAGCAGAAGCCGGTTGACCGTGATGGATTTGCTCTGGAACAGACCTTTCTGGAGGTCCAGGCGCGGGCGCCGCTGGGCGAAGACCATGGCGAGCGCATCCTGCATGCCGCAGGCGTGACGCGCATCGATTTCCGAGGCGGTGCGTCCGGTCCAGTCTTCCCTGGTCATGGACAACAGCCCCTCCCCCTCCCTCAGAACCCGGAAGTCACCATCGCCGCAGGGTTCGAGCAGGGACATCCAGCGTTCCAGCCCGGGATCGATCCTGGCCAGCACCTGCTCCGGCTCCGGCAATTCGCCGGACGGGTCGGTCTGGCTTGCCCAGCTCTGCAGGATGGCTTCCATCGACGGCAGCGCATCCGGCCCCGGCAGGCTGGCTGCTGGCATGGGTGGCGGGACGGGGGTGGCGTCGGGCGCCTCGCCGCGCGCAGGCGACAGGGTCAGGCTGGTGTCGGTCCGTCCCGCGCGGCTGCGATAGATTTCGGCATTCGCCGGCAGTCGCAGCGTGACCCGGGTTCCGAAGCCGGGGGCGCTTTCCATCACGATCTCGCCGCGCTGCAGCTCGGTCAGTCTGCGCACCAGGGCCAGGCCGAGCCCGGTTCCGCTCTTGGCACTGGAATAGCTGTTGTCGATCCGCTCGAAAGGCTGCCAGATCCGTTCCAGCATCTCGGCCCGGACGCCGAAGCCGAAATCCTCCACCGTGATGCCGCTCATCCCCTCGGCATCGGGCCCGGTCAGGATGAAGCGGACCAGCCCCCCGTGATGGGAGAACTTGACGGCGTTGGAGGCCAGATTCAGCGCGATCTGTCGGACGGCCCGGCTGTCGACGAAGGCCGGAACGGGGCCGGCCGGCAGATGGATCTCGAAGCGGATGCCTTCATTCTCCGCCTGGGCGGCACAGCTGCGGGCCAGATCGCGCAGTTCGGAAACCAGATCGCGGTCAAACAGTTCCAGATCCATCCGGCCCGCTTCGATCTTGGAAATATCCAGGATATCATTGATCAGATCCAGCAGATGTCGGCCGGATCGGGCTATGAAGCCGGCATATTCCACATAGCGTTCCATCGCGTCGGGGCCGAAGCTCTGTTCCGCGATGATGTCGGCAAAGCCGATCACGGCGTTCAGCGGCGAGCGCAGCTCATGGCTCATACTGGCCAGGAAGGCCGATTTGGCCTGGCTGGCGGCGACGGCCGCACGATTGGCATGGTCCAGCTCGTCACGCTGGCGCTCCAGCCCTTCCAGCGTGTGACCCAGCACCGACAGCCCGGTCCCGATCCCCAGATACCGCCCGCCTTCCGTCACCACGAAGCCGCGCAGCAGGGCGCCGGGCTTGTCACGCACGATGCGCGCGCCGACCTGTTCCAGAACATCGCCTGCGTCCACGATCAGCGGGGCGGAATCCATCAGGGCGGCGATCGGCCTGTTCGAATACAGCGCCCGGCCATAGGGCATGGCGAAGGTGAGCAGGAAATCCTGCCGCCCGACCATGCCGACAGGCTGGCCGTTATGCGTTACCGGCAGCGCAAACAGATTGGCATCGGCGCTGAACCGGTCAAAGACCGCCTGGCATGTTGCCCACGGAGCCAGGGGCATGACTGGCTGTGCCACCGACCGGGCGGTCGGTGCGATCATGTCCTGGTTACCGTTCGGGGCATTCTGCATGTCTGGTCCACATCGCGGCGTCCGGCGCCTTGTGGGGTATTCCCCCATAGCCTGGGGGCAGTGGGATTCCGGGCTTTGCACGGCACCACATCCGCCTGTCCCGGAGGGCCTGGAGCACACCGGAATAAGAAAAGATGCCTGCGCGTGATTTCAAGCCGTATCAGCCCCCGAAAATTCCCCCGTAGCGCGGCGGATACTGCCTCATGGCCGCTCCATTTACTAAGGCTTTGTTAAGATTTTCGCCCTAGGCTGGAATTCCAGGGGGAAGAAATGTCGGATATGGCGGCAAAGCCCCGACGATCAACGGATAATGGGATGCCGGATTTCCGCAGCGGAACGAACGTCGATCGTGCAGGGGGGCGTATGGAAATGACGCTCGATCCATCCATGCTGATGGCATTGGTGGATCTGGGCGAGGATGCTTTCCTGCTGCTCGATCCTCTCGGCCGGATCCGGTATATCGCGGGCAGCATCGACCGCGTTTTCGGCATTTCCGGCAGCGCGGTGCTGGGCACGGATCTGCGACACTTCCTGCATGTCACCGACCTTGCAGCCTTTGACGGGCTGATGCGGGCCGCTGAAGGCGATGTCGCAGGCCGCCATCTGCAGCGGCGGATGCGAATCCGTCATCCCGATGGCAGTTTCCTGCAGGTGGACGCCAAGCTGGACTATCGCTTGGGCGGGGCGGAGGAGGGAACCATTCTGGTTGCCCTGCGGGATGTCGAGCGCGAAGTCAGCGCCGCCGCCAATCTGGCCGACCGCGACGCTTTTCTGCGCGGTGTGCTGGACACCATGGTGGAAGGGGTGCTGCAGGTCGATGGGGATGACCGCATCGCGGACGGGAACCCGGCTGCCGAGACGATATTTGCCGTGCCGCGTGCCCGGCTGGTGGGCACGACCCTGCACGCGCTGATCGCGGAGGAGGGGCATGGTGCGCTGGACGAGGCCATCTCCGCCGCCCTGAACGAGCCGGAGGGCCATGTCGCCGGGTCGCGCTGTCGCGTCAAAGGTGTGCGCCCGCATGGGGAAACCTTCCCGCTGGACCTTGGCGTCAGCGGCTTCTGGATGAGCGGGCGTCCCGTCATCGTGCTGACCGCGCGCGACGGGACGGAGGATGAGGCCGCCGCCCAGGCCCTGAAGCGGTCGGAGGAGCGATTCGCCCTGGCGGCCGAGGCCGCCAATGACGGGCTGTGGGATTGGTGGACATCCAGCCCCGTGGCTTATTTCGGCCCGCGTTTCGAAGCCCTGCTCGGTTTCGCGGCGCAGCCGGTCGAAGCCTCGCTCGATCACTGGTTCACCCGGGTCTATCAGGATGATTTCCAGCGGCTGGAGGCGGCGCTGGAGGGGACGCTGAGCGGCGATCACCGCACGCTGGAAGTCGAAATCCGCATGCGCCATGCCGATGGTGTGTTTCGCTGGTTCCTGGCGCGCGGCCTGGGCATTCGCAGCGAATCGGGAGAGGTCGAGCGGATCGTGGGCTCGATCACCGACATCACGGGGCGCAAGCATGCCGAAGAGCGTGCGGCCTATATGGCCCTGCATGACGGGCTGACCGGTCTGCCAAACCGGCAATTGCTGCTCGACCGTCTGGATCAGACCCTGCAGCGGCGCGAGCCGAGTTCGACCCGTCCCTTCGCCCTTATGGTGATGGATATCGACCGCTTCCGGATTGTCAACGAAAGCCTGGGGCACCATGTCGGCGACCAGATTCTGATGCGCCTGGCGGAACGGTTGCAGGGCGGGGTGCGGCGCGGCGATACGGTGGCGCGGATCGGCTCCGACCAGTTCGCCATCCTGCTGGATGATCTGGTCGGACAGGAAGAGGCGATCGACCGGGCGGAGGAGATGCGGGCCCTGGTCGCGCGATCCATCGGTGCGCCGGGAATGGATGGTATCCGGCTGGATTCCTCGGTCGGGGTGCGGGTCTGGCTGGCCGAATCCGTCACTGCGACGGATATTCTGCGCGATGCGATGCTGGCGACGCAGGAGGCGAAGCGGCGCGGCGGGGATTGCGCCGTCGAGTTCTTCTCCGATCTGAAGATGCATGTGCTGCGCGCCTATCGCTATGAATCGGAACTGCGCGTGGCGATCCGCGATGGCGGGATCGAGGCTTTCTACCAGCCGATCATCGATATTGCGACGGGGCGGCCGACCGGGTTCGAGGCGCTTGCGCGCCTGCGCCTGCCGTCCGGCGAGTTGGCATCCCCGGCCGACTTCATTCCGGTGGCGGAAGAAACCGGCCTGATCGCGGAGGTGGCGCGGCTGGTGGTCGAACAATCGGTGGCGCGCATTGCCGAATGGAAGCGCGTACTGCCGCATATGCAGCCGCTGACGGTCGCGGTCAACCTGTCGCCCAAACAGTTCGACCGTCAGGATGTGGTGACCGATATCCGCCGGGCGGTCGCCAGGGCGGGCGTGCTCTGCGAGGATCTGAAAGTCGAGGTGACGGAAAGCGTTCTGATGCAGAATCCGACCACGGCCGCCACCATCCTGGCCGATCTGAAGGCGTTGGGGGTCCAGGTCGGGATCGATGATTTCGGGACCGGCTATTCCTCGCTTTCCTATCTGCGCGAGTTTGATTTCGACTTCCTGAAGATCGATCAGAGTTTCACGCGACGCCTGTTATCGACCAGGCGCGATCAGGAACTGGTGCGCACCATCGTGCAGCTGGGTCAGAATATCGGCATGGGCGTGGTGGCCGAGGGGGTGGAGAAGCCCGAACAGCTTGCGCTTCTGGCCGAGCTGGGCTGTCATTCGGCGCAGGGCTTCCTGTTCTCCCGGCCTTTGCCGGCGGCGGAGGCCACGGCCTGGCTGAAGGCTCAATCCCGCAGCTGAGGATGAGGGGGCGATGGCCGGTACGGTCCTGGCGGATGCCGCCGATATCGCGCGCGGGGTGATGCGCCTGCTGGCCGATCACGACTGCACCAGCCTGACAGAGTTCACGCTGAAAAGCGGGCGACGCGCCGATGTCATGGCCCTGGATGCCAAGGGCCGCTTCACCATCGTGGAAATCAAATCCAGCCTGGCGGATTTTCGGGCCGACCGGAAATGGCAGGACTATCTGGAATTCTGTGATTCGTTCTATTTCGCCGTGCCCAAGGGCTTTCCGCTGGAGGTGCTGCCTGCCGAGACCGGGCTGATCCTGGCGGATGCCTGGGCCGGCCATATCCTGCGCCCCGCCGATCCCGGTACGCTGGCGCCGGCGCGGCGCAAGGCCCTGACCCTTCGCTTCGCCCGGGTCGCGGCGGGACGGGTGATGCAGGCCGGCGGCGTGCTGCCCGCTGTTTGATTCCTGGCATCACCGTATGACGGGTTTTTCCCAATAGGGCGGATCCCCGAAGCTCTGTGTCAGGCTGCGGGCCAGGGCTGCGATCTTGAGGGATGCCCCACTGTTGCGGGGATAGGCGAGGTGGAGTTCGGCACCTTCCGCGGCCACGCCGATATCCAGGGCGACAAGCGCTCCCGTCGCCAGCTGCTCATGAATGAAAAAGCTGGGCAGGAGGCAGATGCCGAGCCCCGCCGCCACGGCGTCGCGCATGACCAGACCATTGTTCACCCGCAGGCTTGCTTGTGGGCGGACCACGATCCACCCCTCCGCCCCGCCGAAGCGCCAGTCGGAATCCCGGTTGGTGTAGAGCACGCCACAATGCCTTTCCAGTTCGTCCGGCGATCTGGGCTGCCCATGGGATGCCAGGTAATCGGGGGATGCCACCAGCAGTCTGCGGCTGTGCGCTATCCGTTTGGCGATCAGCCTGTTGTCGGCAATCGGGCCGTGCCGCAATACCGCATCGAAGCCATCGGCCGTCGCGTCGACGAAGCGGTCGTCAAGCTCCAGGGTGATCTGCAAGGATGGGTTTTGCGCAGGAAGACGTTGATGGCGGATCCCAGATGCAGAATGCCGAAACTCACTGGCGCGGAAAGGCGCAGCGAACCGACCAACGTGCCCCGCCGTTCCGCGATTTCCGCTGCCGCCTCGCTGGTTTCGCTCAGGATTCTGCGGGCGCGCGGCAGGAAGGTGTGACCATCCTCCGTCAAGGCCAGCCGGCGGGTTGAACGCTGCACCAATTGGGTTCCCAGAAAGCGCTCAAGCTCCGCCAATCTTTCGCTGACGACCGATTTCGCCTGACCCAGACGGCGGGCAGCCGCGCTGATCGACCCTGCTTCCACCGTCGTGACAAAGGCCAGCAAGCCTTCCAGTTTCATCATTGTTCGTATTTTCCGTCGACAGTTTCCAACATTGAACGGCTATGCCGAACTATAGCCCATGCCTATCTTCTCGGCACACAGGATAGCGCCATCATGGTGCGTCGAATCCCGGAGGCCATCTCATGTATCGAACGATCCTTGCCGGCGCCGTGGCGCTGTTGTCGGCTGCTCCATCCGCCCAGGCACAGGTGGAGCCCTTCCCACCGTCATTTCACACCCAGCAGATCACCACGAACGGGGCGGTGATCCATCTGCGTGTCGGCGGTTCGGGGCCTGCGGTCGTGCTGCTGCATGGCTATGGCGAGACAGGCGATATGTGGGTGCCCATGGCGACGGATCTGGCCCGGGACCACAGGGTGATCGTTCCCGATCTGCGTGGGCTCGGCCTGTCGTCCAAGCCCGAGACCGGTTTCGACAAGAAGACGCAGGCCGGTGATGTTGCGGGGGTGCTGGATGCCCTGAAAATCAATCAGATCGATCTTGTTACCCATGATATCGGCAACATGGTGGGCTTTGCCTTTGCCGCCAGGTATCCCGAAAGGGTTCGCCGCTTCGCGCTGATCGACGCACCCCTGCCCGGCGTCGGGCCCTGGGATGAGATCGTGAAGAATCCGTTGCTGTGGCATTTCCGCTTTGGCGGGCCGGATATGGAAAGGCTCGTGGCCGGGCGGGAGCGTATTTATCTGGATCGGTTCTGGAACGAGTTTTCCGCCGATCCGTCCCGTTTTACCGAAGCGTCGCGCGCCCACTACGCCGCCTTGTATGCCCTGCCGGGCGCAATGCATTCCGGCTTCGCGCAGTTCGCCGCCTTCGACCAGGATGCCGCAGATAACAAGGCGGTTCTGGCAAGCCGTGGCAAGCTCGCCATGCCCGTCCTTGCGGTCGGCGGCGAGAAATCCTTTGGGGCCGGCATGGCTGCCGCCATGCGGGCAGCGGCGGTGGATGTGCGCGAAGGCATCGTGCCGAACTCCGGTCATTGGATCATGGAAGAGAATCCGCAGGCGACCATTGCCCTGGTCCGCGACTTCCTGGGAGCCGACAGGTAACCCTGGCAACGGTACCGCAGGCCGGCTTGACAAGGGTATGGGCTCGGCCCCTATATCGGGCGAGGAATTTAACGGGGGGCGGGGTGCGCCCCCCGCGCCCAAGGCAGAGGAGATTGCCTGCATGTCCATGCTTCCGACCGAAACGACCCTGAAGACCGGCACCATTCTGCGGCTGGAAGACCGCTCGCTCGCCTGGAAGATCGGCGCGGTGGTTCTGGGTTCGCTCCTGCTCACGCTGGCGTCCAAGGTGCAGGTTCCGATGTATCCGGTGCCGATGACCATGCAGACCATGGCGGTCGGTCTGGTCGGTGCGCTGTATGGCTGGCGCCTGGGCGCGCTGACCATCGTGGTCTGGCTGGCGCAGGGTCTGGCCGGTCTGCCGGTTCTGGCGGGCATGAATGTCGGCCCGGCCTATTTCATGGGGCCGACCGGCGGCTATCTGGCGGCCTTCCCCTTCGCCGCCGCTTTTGCCGGCTGGATGGCCGAACGCGGCTGGGGTGGCCATAACGTGGTGCGGTCCTTCTTCGCGCAGCTGGGCCAGAATGCCCTGACCCTGGTGATCGGCGGCGCCTATCTGGCGACCCTGATCGGCCCGGAAAAGGCGATCATGGCCGGCGTGCTGCCCTTCGTTCTGGGCGCGGCGCTGAAGTCGGCCCTGGCGGCTGCGATCCTGAAATCGGTCGGCATGGGGCTTGCGCGTTCCGACGCGCGCTGACCCGCGACCGACACTGTCCTGCCGAAGGCCCCCGTCGTCGCGATGGGGGCCTTTTGCTTGGCGCTTGGTCTAACGGCCCGCGCGGCGGTTCCAGGCGAACAGGGCGGGCGCCAGTATCCGTTCATACAGCCAGTGGGCGACCGGGCGCACGGGACGGCTGGCGATCAGCCAAGCCAGCCAGCGATAGCGCGGCATGCGCTGCCACAGCGCAATAAAGGCATCGATCCCGATCAGCAGCCTGCCATCGCCGTCCAGCACATGCAGGCGCCGCTTGGCCGCTTCGCGCGTCAGGCCCAACCGGTTCAGCCAGTCCTCATCGCTGGAAATATCCACCCAGGCGAGGTCTAGCGGTCGGTCCGCGCAATAGGATCGGTAATGCCCGATCTCCAACCGGCAGACGGGACAGGAGCCATTGTAGAAGGTGGTGAGCGTGCCGGCCGGCACATCTTTTTCCGACATGCCGGCCAGCTTGCGCGTCAACGGATCGCTGTCAAGCGGCGGAGCGCCGCAGCGGCTTGGTGAACACGATATAGGCGAACAGGACTGCACCCAGCAGCACGATGAACGAGGCAACCGCGACGGGTCCATGCGGTCCACCGTGAAGGACCCAGGCGATGCCGGCGGCGAAAGCCAGCGTGCCGATGATGGCAATGATGGACTGCATCAGGGCAAGCCTGGTCGTTCCAGCGGGGCTGAGGGCATAATAGGTGCCATACAGGGCCAAGGACACCCAGCCGATCAGGTTGAGATGGGCATGAGCGGGAGCATCCGTATGGTTGCCGGAGGCGGACATGCCGATACCCCAGATCATACCAACGACAGCGATCAGCGCTGCGGCTGACCAGCACAAGCGCGCGGGATTCATGGTTTGTGTAGTCCCCCAGTTTTCGAGATGTCGGAACGTACTTCTCTTCACCACCCCTCTTGGCTAAAACCGATAGCATGGCATGCGACAAAACGCGCCGGGGAAATTGCATCCTGCATACTGGATAGAAGCCCCTTGGCAAAAGGCCCCGATCTGCCACTATGCGCGGGTAATGCGGATGCGATCTTTTGGCTTCACCCTGGCAATCTCAACGCTGGCTGCCCTGGCCCTGGGCGGGCCTGTTTCCGTTGTGGCGCAGGAACCCCTGCCGCGCGCAGCCCCGGTGGCGGAGGTGGTGACCCTTTCCGCCGAGCTGATCTGGCAGCATGGTCTGGCCATGCATGGCGACCTGAAATATCCGGTCGATTTCCCCCATTTCGATTATGCCGATCCCGATGCGCCCAAGGGCGGAGAAATCCGGCTGGCCGATTCCTCGGGCTTCGACAGCCTGAACCCGTTCATCGTCCGCGGCAATCCGGCCCCTGGCGCCGGGCTGATCTATGACACGCTGCTGACCAGTTCCGGGGATGAGGCCTTTACCGAATATGGGTTGGTCGCCAAATGGGTCCGCACGCCGGCGGATCGCAGCTGGGTGGAATTCAAGATCGATCCCGATGCCCGGTTCTGGGATGGCACGCCGATCAAGGCCGAAGACGTGATCTGGACGTTCGAGTCCCTGCGGGAGAAGGGGGCACCCTTCTATCGCTACTATTATGCCTCGGTCGCGGCGGTGACGGAAACCGCGCCGGATCAGGTGCGCTTCGATTTCGCGGCGGGGGAGAACCGAGAGCTGCCGCTGATCCTGGGCCAGCTTCCGGTGCTGCCCAAGCATTGGTGGGCGAGCCGGGATTTTGCCAACCCGTCGCTGGAACCACCCTTGGGTTCCGGCCCCTATCGCGTGGCGTCGATGGAGCCCAACCGCAGCATCATCTACGAGCGGGTTTCGGATTATTGGGCCAAGGACAAAGGCCCGGCCAAGGGGCGCTATAACTTCGACAGCATCCGCTACGATACCTATCGCGACCCGAATGTGGAGGTGGAGGCGCTGAAGGCCGGGCTGTATGATTTCCGGTCGGAGAATTCAGCCAAGAACTGGGCCGAGGCCTATGATGTCCCGGCAGTCGACCAGGGGCTGTTGATCAAGGAAGAGTTCCAGACCGGTACGCCCGAGCCGATGCAGGGCTTCATTCTGAATCTGCGCCGCTGGCCGTTCCAGGATGCGCGCGTGCGCCAGGCGCTGGCGGCCGGTTTCGACTATGAATGGTCGAACCGCGTACTTTACTATGGCCAGTATGAGCATTCCCGCAGCTATTTCAACGCCTCGGAGCTGGAGGCGAAGGGCCTGCCGGAAGGCCGCGAGCTGGAAATCCTGGAGCCTTTCCGCGACTGGCTGCCGCCGGAGGTCTTCACCCGGGAATACAACCCGCCTTCCACCGCCGCCACCGGATCGCCGCGCCAGAACCTGCTGGATGGGCTGGCCCTGCTGCGCGAGGCGGGTTTCGGCATCGACCCCGATACGCTGAAACTGGTCGATCAGGCGACCGGCAGGGCGGTGCGGTTCGAATTGCTGCTGGTGTCGCCCACCATGCAGCGGGTGGCCATTCCCTTCGTGCGCAATCTTGCCCGCATGGGCATCGATGTGGATATCCGGCTGGTCGATTCCTCGCAATATGTGGAGCGGATCAACAATCGCGATTACGACATGTTCGTCGCGGGCTGGGCACAATCGCTGTCGCCGGGCAATGAGCAGCGCGACTTTTTCGGCTCCGAGGCTGCGGACCGGCCGGGCAGCCGGAATTATGGCGGGTTGAAGAATGCGGTGGTCGATGCGCTGATCGATCAGGTGATCGCCGCCCCGGATCGCGAAGAGCTGGTGCAGCGCACGCGCGCGCTCGACCGGGTGCTGCAATGGCAGTTCCTGGTGGTGCCGCAGATCTATTCGCCCACCACACGGGTGGTGTACTGGAATCGGTTCGGTCATCCGGATCGCGCGCCGTTGAGCGGGGTGGATATGTTCGCCTGGTGGGTGGATACGACCAAGGCTGCGGTGACTGATCGGAACCGGCGCGGGCAGATTCCCCCGCCGTCGCCCGGCGGCAGTTGAGGGGGGATCGGCCATGCTGTCCTATCTGATCCGCCGCCTGCTCTTGGTCATTCCCACCCTGTTTGCCATCCTGTTGATCAATTTCGTGGTGATCCAGGTGGCGCCGGGCGGCCCGGTCGAACAGGTGATCGCCCAGCTTCAGGGCTTGGCGACCGAGGCCACGGCGCGCGCGACCGGCGGGGCGGGCGGGGATTTCGCCGCGCCGTCCGGCGGCGGTTCGGGTGCGGGGCCGCAGGGCAGCTATCGCGGCAGCCAGGGCTTGGACCCGGCCTTCATCGCGCAGCTGGAGCAGCAATTCGGTTTCGACCGGCCCCTGCCCGAGCGTTTCGTGAAGATGGTGGGTGATTTCCTGACCTTCGACTTCGGCGAAAGCTATTTCCGGCAGGCGACCGTCATCGACCTGATCATCGAAAAGATGCCGGTATCGATTTCGCTGGGGCTGTGGACGCTGCTTCTGACCTATCTGGTCGCCATCCCCCTGGGCATCGCCAAGGCGGTGCGCGACGGGTCGCGCTTCGATGTCTGGACCTCGACCGCGCTGATCATAGGCAATGCGATTCCGGGCTTCCTGTTCGCGATCCTGCTGATCGTGGTCTTCGCGGGCGGGCGCTATCTGAACTGGTTTCCCTTGGGCGGGCTGGTCTCGGACAATTGGGACCAGCTTTCCTGGCCCGAACGCATCACCGATTATCTGTGGCATATGGTTTTGCCGGTGGTGTCCATGACCATCGGCTCCTTCGCCGGGCTGGCCATGCTGACCAAGAATTCCTTCCTGGACCAGCTGGCGCAGAATTATGTGGTGACCGCCCGCGCCAAGGGGCTGGCGGAACGGCGCGTGCTCTACGGCCATGTCTTCCGCAATGGCATGCTGATCGTGATCGCGGGCTTTCCGGCGGCCTTCATCGGGGTGTTGTTCACCGGTTCGCTGCTGATCGAGATCATCTTCAACCTCGACGGGCTGGGGTTGCTGGGGTTCGAGGCGATCACACGGCGCGATTACCCGATCATTTTTGCCTCGCTGTATATTTTCACGCTGATCGGGCTCTTGTTCGGCATCGTGAACGACCTGATGTACACGCTGATCGATCCGCGCATCGATTTCGAAAAGCGGGGAGGGTAGGGGGTGGCTGATCGAGCGATCTTTGGTTTTCCCTCGCCCGCGAGCGGGAGAGGGTGGCGCGCAGCGCCGGGTGAGGGCAATTGGGCATTTCCCCCCTCACCCCTCCCTCTCCCCCCTGGAGGGTGGAGAGGGCTTTCGGCCCGCGGGGGAGGCAGACCATGACCGCGCAGCCCTATAGCCCGGCCCGCCACCGTGTGATGGGTTTTCCCGCCGGCCCGATGGCCTGGCGGCGCTGGCAGAATTTCAAGGCGAACCGGCGGGCCTGGTGGTCCTTCTGGATGTTCATGGGCCTGATCGTGGTTTCGCTGTTCGCCGATGTCATCGCCAATGACCGGCCGATCCTGGTGGCGATGGATGGCAAGCTGTTCTTCCCCTCCGTCATCGCCTATCCGGAAACGGCCTTTGGCGGGCAGTTCCCGACGGCGGCGGATTTCTCCGACCCCTATATGGCGCAGCTGATCGCCGAAAAGGGTGGTTTCGTGCTGAACCCGCTGATCCCGTTCCGCTATGACACGCTGATCGTGGGGCTGGCCCAGCCGGCGCCCGCCCCGCCTTCGGCCCTGAACTGGTTGGGCACGGATGATCAGGCACGCGATGTGGTGGCGCGCGTGATCTATGGCTTTCGCCTGTCCGTGCTGTTCGGGCTGCTGCTGACCCTGGGCAGTTCCGCCATCGGCATAGCGCTGGGGTTGGTGCAGGGATTTTTCGGCGGCTGGATCGATCTGATCGGCCAGCGGCTGATCGAAATCTGGGGTGGTCTGCCGACCCTGTTCATCCTGATCCTGCTGGCGTCCATCCTGGTGCCGTCCTTCTGGATTCTGCTGGGCTTCCTGCTGCTATTTTCCTGGACCGCGCTGACCGGCCTGGTCCGGGCGGAGGTGCTGCGCGCGCGCAATTTCGAATATGTGCGCGCGGCCAGGGCGCTGGGCGTCGGCAATGCCGCGATCATGTGGCGCCATGTGCTACCCAATGCCATGGTGGCCTCCATCACCATGCTGCCTTTCATCACGGCCGGCGCGCTGACGGCGCTGACCTCGCTCGACTTTCTGGGCTATGGCCTGCCGCCGGGATCGCCTTCGCTGGGCGAGCTGGTGGCGCAGGGGCGCAGCAATCTGTTCGCGCCCTGGCTGGCCTTCACCGGCTTCGTCACCATCACGGTGATGCTGACCCTGCTTGTCTTCATCGGCGAAGGGGTGCGCGACGCCTTCGACCCCCGCAAGACGCTGCGTTAGGATGATTCCATGACCTCCGAACCCCTGCTTTCGATCCGCGATCTGGGCGTTTCCTTCGGCGATCCGAAGGGCAATGCCGCCCAGGCGGTGCGCGGCGTAAGCTTCGATATCGCCCGGGGCGAGACCCTGGCCCTGGTGGGGGAATCGGGATCGGGCAAGTCGGTCACCGCCCTGTCGATCCTGAAACTGCTGCCCTATCCGCCGGCCTTCCACCCGCGGGGATCGATCCGCTTCGATGGGCAAGAGCTTCTTTCCGCGCCGGAGGAGGCGCTGCGCAAGGTGCGCGGCAATGACATCGCCATGATTTTTCAGGAGCCGATGACCTCGCTCAACCCGCTGCACACGGTGGAAAAGCAGGTGCGCGAGACGCTGCTGGTGCATCGCGGCATGGATGCGCGCAGCGCCCGCCCCCGCGTGCTGGAGCTGCTGGAGCTGGTCGGCATCCGCGAACCGCATAAGCGCCTGGGCGCCTATCCGCATGAGCTGTCGGGCGGGCAGCGCCAGCGCGTGATGATCGCCATGGCGCTGGCCAATGAACCCAAGCTGTTGATCGCCGACGAGCCGACGACCGCGCTGGACGTGACCGTCCAGGCGCAGATCCTGAAACTGCTGAGGGATTTGCAGCGCGAAATGGGCATGGCGATGCTGTTCATCACCCATGATCTGGGCATTGTGCGCGCCATCGCCGACCGGGTGGCGGTGATGCAGGCCGGCGAGATCGTGGAACAGGGCGTGACCGGCGACGTCTTTGCCCGGCCCGCCCATGCCTATACCCGTAAGCTGCTGGCCGCCCAGCCAAAGGGGGTGAAGGCGCCGCCCGCGCCCGACGCGCCGATGGTGTTGGAGGGGGAGGGGATCAGGGTCTGGTTCCCGATCAAGGCAGGCGTCTTCCGGCGCACGGTCGATCATGTCAAGGCGGTGGATGGGGTATCCTTCACCCTGCGCGAAGGCGAAACCCTGGGCGTGGTGGGTGAATCGGGATCGGGCAAGACCACGCTGGGCATGGCGGTGCTGCGGCTGAACGATTACGCCCAGGGCCGGGTGGCCTTTCTGGGCAAGCCGATCGAGGCATTGAGCGCGTCGCAGCTAAGGCCCCTGCGCAAGGAAATGCAGGTCGTCTTCCAGGACCCCTATGGCTCGCTCTCCCCGCGCATGTCGGTGGGGGAAATCATTGCCGAGGGGCTGGATGTCCACAGGCTGGCCGCCGACCGCAAGGAACGCGACGCCATGGTGGCCCGGGCGCTGGAGGAGGTGCAGCTGGACCCCGCGATGCGCTGGCGCTATCCGCATGAGTTTTCCGGCGGGCAACGCCAGCGCATTGCCATTGCCCGCGCGCTGGTGCTGAAGCCGCGCTTCCTGGTGCTGGACGAGCCAACCTCCGCGCTGGACATGTCGGTTCAGGCCCAGATTGTCGATCTGCTGCGCGGGCTGCAGGCCAGACACAGGCTGGCCTATCTGTTCATTTCCCATGATCTGAAGGTCGTACGCGCCATGGCCGACCGCATCCTGGTGATGACCCAGGGCAAGGTGGTGGAAGAAGGCCCGGCCGAGCGCATCTTCACCGCGCCGCAGCATCCCTATACCCAGGCCCTGCTGGCGGCGGCGCTGGATCTGAAGGCGGTGGAAACGGGAATCGTCGCGACGTGACTACGCTGATTTTTCATTCCGATATCGACCGCGGCGGGGATTGGGCGCGCTGCCTGCAGGCGGAACTGCCGGACCTGACTTTCCGCGACTGGTACGCGCCGGGCGATGATGGCGACGTTGCCTATGCGCTGGTCTGGAAGGCCCCGCATGGGGAATTGAAGCGGCGCTTCCCGAAGTTGAAGGCGATCCTGTCGCTGGGGGCGGGGGTCGATCATGTTTTCGCCGATCCCGATCTGCCCGAAGGCGTGCCGGTGATCCGCATGGTCGATCCGATGCTGCGCCAGGGCATGGTGGAATATGCGCTCCTGCACGCGCTCCGCCTGCTTCGGCAGGTGCCGCAGCTGGAAGCGCAGCAGCGCGCCCGGCAATGGGTGCAGCTTCTGGCGCCGCCCGCGCAGGACTGCCGGGTCGGCGTGATGGGGCTGGGCGTGCTGGGCGGGGCCATCGCCAAGGCGCTGGCCGATGTGGGTTTCCCGGTGCGGGGTTGGTCGCGCCGGGTGAAGGATGTGCCGCGCATCGCCTGCTTCGCCGGGCCGGACGGGCTGAAACCTTTCCTGGCGGGCTGCGACATTCTGATTTCCGTGCTGCCAATGACGCCGGAAACCAGGAATATCCTGAATGCCGGGCTGTTCGCCCAACTGCCCCGGGGGGCGGGGCTGATCAATATGGGGCGCGGCGGCCAGCAGGTGGAAGCCGACATCCTGGCCGCGCTGGATGGCGGGCAGCTGTCCCATGCGGTGCTGGATGTGTTCCAGACCGAACCCCTGCCGCAGGACCATCCGTTCTGGACCCATCCGAAGGTGACGGTCACGCCGCATATCGCCGCGATCACCTATCCCCATTCCGGGGCCAGGGTAGTGGCGGGAATCATCGCCGATATCGAAGCGGGGCGGGAACCACCCAACCGGGTCGACCCTAAAGCAGGATATTGATGGATGGAGATCGTCTTTCGCCGCGCGCGGGAGGAAGATTTGCCAGCCATCGTCGCCATGCTGGCCGATGACGGGCTGGGGGCGGGGCGGGAAGATGCCTCCCTGCCGCTTGATGCGGCCTATCTGGCGGCGTTCCGCGCCATCGATGCCGATGCCAATCAGATGCTGGTGCTGGCCGAAACGCCCGGGGGCGAACCGGTTGGAACCATGCAGCTGGGTTTCCTGCCCGGCCTGTCCATGAAGGGGACATGGCGCGCCCAGGTGGAGGCGGTGCGGATAGCATCCCCCTATCGTGGGCAGGGGCTGGGCCGAACGATGATGGACTGGGCGATGGATCAGGCCCGGGCGCGCGGCTGCGCCCTGATGCAGCTGACCACCCATGTCACGCGTACCGATGCCCACCGCTTTTATGCAGGGCTGGGCTTCGAGGTGACGCATAAGGGCATGAAGCGGAAGCTCTGACCCTCCCTCGGACGACCTGAACTTCAGATTTCGGAACGCGGCGTTCCAACCAATCCTGATCAATCGATGGGGCCAGCCTGCGGGTGGGCGGTATCGTGCCGCCCCGGTTGTGCTTCCACGTCTTCCTGTGTTGACAGAACCGCCCTTGTCCAGCAGAGTTCGGGACGTGCGGTTCCGGAATTCGCTAAAATGCATTTCTGGAGCCTGCCGAGATGGCCCTGATACGGGGTTGGCGAAGCAAGCGCGGTCGTGAGACCGTGACGATGGGCAATAATCGGGACGGCGAAAGCATGAGATTCCCGGGCCCCATCAACTAGGGAGGAGACCACAATGCGTGCATCCGTTATCGCTACCGCTCTGTTCGCCGTCGGCCTGACCGGCGCGGCACAGGCCCAGCAGAAGCCCGCCGATTTTCCGCAACGTCCCCTGACCGTCGTCGTGCCCTATGGCGCGGGCGGTGGTTCCGACCAATTGGCCCGGGCCTGGGTGGCGGCGATGGAACCCATCGTCGGCCAGCCCTTCCAGGTGGTGAACAAGCCGGGCGGCGGCGGTCTGGCCGCGGTGCCGGACTTCATGACCGCACCGGCGGACGGCTATACCATCCTGCAGTCGATCGACGACGCGGTGACCAATTTTGCCTCCGGTCGCCTGAAATCCAATCCGGCGACGGATTGGGAACCGATCTGCATGACGCAGATCACCTTCAGCCAGATCTATGTGCGCGGCGACGATACCCGTTTCCCGGACTGGAAGGCCTTCCTGGACTATGCCCAGGCCAATCCCGGCAAGGCATCGCTCGCCAATGTCGGCAATCTGGGCTCCATGGAACGCATCAACATGGTCCAGCTTGAGGAAGAGCTGAACTTCAAGTCCAACCAGGTCGCCTTCGACAACCCGTCCGAGCGCTATGCCGCCCTGATCGGTGGTCAGGTGGATGCCATGTTCGAGCAGCCGGGCGATGTGAAGGCCTTCCTGGATGCCAAGCAGATGCGCCCGATCCTGACCTTCCTGACCGAGCGACCGAGCGCCTTCGGCGATGTGCCGACGGTGCGCGAGGCGGGGGCAAGGTTCGAGCCGCTGCTGCGCTTCCGTGGCTTCTGGGCCCGTCCGGATGCACCGGCCGACCGTCGTGCCTATCTGGAAGCGGCCTGCAAGCAGGCCTTTGACTCGCCGGAATTCCAGAAGTTCAACGAAGCCAATTTCATGACGCTGATCGACAGCTATCGCGACACGCTGGGGTCGCGCCAGCTGATCGAAAGCTCGGCGAACACCTATGTCGCCATCTATCGCAAGCTTGGTCTGGTGAAATAGCGTTCTCCTGCCGACGGACGGATGGGGCGCGGCCAGGGCGGTTGTCCCTGTCCCGCCCCGTCCGGACGGCAACCGGGTTCCGGACCATCGGCCTGACCGGACCCCTGACACCTGGGCTGGGAGTGAGCGATCATGCGCAGCATATCCCCCGTTATGGGGATCTGGCTGGAATTCGCCGCCTGGATGGCGATAGCGGCCTTCTTCTATGGTTTCAGTTTTGAATTCGCCGATACGATGGGCGCCTTTCAATGGGGCGCCGCCGCCTGGCCGCGTGGCGTGGTGCTGATCCTGGTCATTACCGCGGTAGTTCATCTTCTGATCCGGATGCGCGCCCTGAAGCGGGTGCAGCCCATCACCGATCCCCGGGATCAGATGGAGCGCGCGGGCATCGATCCTGCCGCCGCGCTGCGCGCGGCAGGCATGATCTCCATCCCCATCCTGTATGTCGTGCTGCTGCCGCATATCGGATTCTATGTCGGCACGCCTTTGTTCCTGATCGCCTATCTCGCCTATCTTGGCGAGCGCCGACCGGTTCGGCTGATCGGTGTGCCGGTCTTCATCTACCTCCTCGTCAACCTTGTCTTCACCAAGCTGTTCTTCGTGGCGCTGCCGGTCGGTAACTGGCCCGGCTTCTACGATATTTCGAACTGGCTTCTGGTGTTGATTCGATAAGGGGCGGGATGATGATCGAGAATTTCCTCCACGGTACTTATATCCTGTTTTCCGACCCGTTCAGCGTGATGCTGTTCGTGGGCGGTCTGCTGGGCGGCATGCTGTTCGGTGCCATTCCGGGCATCAATATGCTGACCCTGGGCGCCATCGTGCTGCCTTTCACGGCCGCGATGTCGGCCAGTGACGCCATCATGCTGTACAGCGTGATCTATTGTTCCGGCGTGTTCGGCGGGGCCATTACCGCCATCCTGTTCAACATTCCCGGCAGTCCGGAAAACGCGCCGACGGCCTTCGACGGCTATCAGATGACGCTGAAGGGCCAGGCTTCCAAGGCCATCGGCGCCGCCGTGCTCTGTTCAGCCCTGGGCGGGCTGATTTCGGCCATCTTCATGATGACCGCGACGGCGCCCATTGCCGCCTGGGCCGTGCGGGCGTTCGGCCCGCCGGAAGTCTTCGCGCTGATCTGCTTCGGCATCGCGGTTTCGGCTTCGGTCGGCGCGGCCAATCTGTGGAAAGGCATCCTGTCCGTCAGCCTGGGCCTGTTGATCTCCACCATCGGCTCCGACCCGGCCGACGGTATCGGGCGCTATAATTTCGACACCTACTACCTGCTGGCCGGCATCCATTTCATTCCGATGGTGCTGGGCCTGTTCGCCGTGTCGGAAGTGTTCGCGCAGGGCGCCAACAAGCTGGCCGGTGCGGATCAGGTCAAGAAGGTCTCGCTCGATTTCCCCAGCTTCGCGGAATTCTGGCGGGTCAAGATCACCGTGCTGCGGTCGATCTTCATCGGCTTCTTCGCAGGCATCCTGCCGGGTATCGGCGCGGCGCTGGCGGCCTTCCTGTCCTATAGCGAAGCGATCCGCTGGGCCAAGGACAAGTCGCAGTTCGGCAAGGGCGATATCCGGGGCGTTGTGGCGTCGGAAACCGCCAACAATGCCGCCACGGGGGCTGCGATGATCCCGCTGCTGGCGCTGGGCCTGCCGGGTGGCGCGCTGACCGCGATGATGCTGGGCGTCTTTCAGATCCATGGCATGGAGCCGGGGCCGCTGATCTTCACCACCTCGAAGGATCTGGTCTGGGTCGTCTTCTCCGCCATGTTCTTCGCCAATGTCTGCATCCTGGGGCTGGGTTATCTGCAGACCATCACGGTGGTGCATCTCCTGCGCATCCCCTTCCATCTGCTGGCCCCGGCGATCCTGCTGATCGCCACCATCGGCGCCTATGCGCTGCGCAATCTGACCGTGGATATCTGGGTGATGTATGCGGCGGGCGTGGTGGGCTTCCTGCTGCGGCGCTCGGGCTATTCGGTGGCCGGCATCGTGCTGGGTCTGATCCTGGGCAGCCTGGGCGAATCCAGCTTCAGCACCTCCATGCAGCTGCTGGGTTACGACCCGCTCGCCCTGTTCCAGCGGCCGATCGCCGCGACCCTGCTGATCGTGGCGGGGGTTACCCTGGCCTGGAACATCTTTTCGGAACTGCGCAAGGTCTGAGCCCTCCCCCCCCAAGGGGATGGGCGGCCTTTCGCATCTCGCATTCGTTTGTTGGGAGAGAGTGACGCTATGGGAGCGATTGAGAAAACACCGGACGTGCCGAACGAGGCGCGCGACACCATCGCGGAGTTGATGTCCCGCGCCAGGGCGGCGATGGCGGAGTTCCGCAACACCGACCAGGCGGCGATAGACGACGCCGTGACGGCGCTGGCCTGGTCGATCTACAAGCCGGAAAACGCCAAGCGTCTGGCGGAGCTGGCGGTGGAGGTCACCGGCCTGGGCAATGTCGAAAGCAAGATCATCAAGAACCAGCGCAAGACCTTCGGCACGCTGCGCGATCTGCTTCGGGTTCGGTCCACCGGCATCATCGAGGAGATTCCGGAAAAGGGTCTGGTGAAATACGCACGCCCCGTCGGCGTGGTTGGCGCCATTACCCCGTCCACGAACCCGTCCGCGACCCCGGTGAACAAGGCCATGTTCGCGTTGAAGGGCGGCAATGCCGTGATCATCGCCCCGTCGCCTTTGGCCTGGAAACCCACCAATGAGACGGTGGAGGCGATGCGGGCCGAGCTGAAGAAATGCGGCCATCCGGAAGATCTGGTGCAGATCGTGCCCAAGCCGGTGAACCGGGAGCGCACGGCCGAGCTGATGCGCCAGGTCGACCTGATCGTCTGCACCGGCTCGCAGAACAATGTGCGCCAGGCCTATTCTTCCGGCACGCCGGCCATCGGGGTGGGGGCGGGCAATGTGCCGGTCATCATCGACGAGACGGCCGATCTGGACGACGCGGCTGCGAAAATCCGTGCCTCCAAGATCTTCGACAACGCCACCTCCTGCTCCTCGGAAAACTCCGTCATCATCGTCGATGCGGTCTATGACAAGGCCATCCAGGCGCTGGAAAAGGCGGGCGCCTATATGGCAACGCCGGCGGAAAAGGCGAAGATCGTCGATGTGCTGTGGGTCGGCGGCAATCTGAACCGCAATATCATCGCCAAGGATGCCGCGATCTGCGCCCGGGCTTTCGGCCTGCCGAAAGAGGCGGAGGCGAAGGATTTCTTCCTGGTGGAGGAGACGGGCTTCGGCAAGGCCCATCCGCTGTCGGGCGAGAAGCTGTCGCTGGTGCTGACCGTCTATCGCGCCCGTGATTTCGCCCATGCCAAGGAACTGGTGCGCCAGCAGCTGGATTATCAGGGCCGTGGCCATAGCTGCGGCCTGCATACCGGGCTGCCCGATCGCGCCCATGAGCTGGCCCAGGAGATCGATGTGGTGCGGGTGCTGGTCAACCAGCCGCACACTTTCGCCAATGGTGGCGGTTTCGATACGGGGCTGAATTTCACCCTGTCGATGGGCTGCGGCACCTGGGGCGGCAACTCCATCACCGAGAATCTGAACTGGAAGAATTTCATCAACATCACCCATGTCGTGACGACGATCCCCGAGGACAAACCCAGCGAGGAAGAGCTGTTCGGGGTCTATTGGGCGCGGCACGGCAAGTAGGTTTCAGGAGGCTGATATGAATTTCGAGGAATATGCGGCCAAGCCCCTCTTGGCCGCACAGGGGATTTCTGTGCCGAAATCCGAGCTGGCGGCAACACCCGCCGAGGCCCGGGCGGCGGCGGAACGCATCGGCCCCTGCGTGGTGAAAGCGCAGGTTCCGACCGGCAAGCGCGGCAAGGCCGGCGGCATCAAGCTGGCCGCCACGCCGGAGGAAGCGGAGAGCCATGCCAAGAACATCCTGGGCATGGATATCGCGGGCTGGACGGTGGAAAAGCTCTTGATCGAGGCGCAGGCCCCGATTGCGCGCGAGCTCTACGCCGCGGTGCTGAACGACCCCGACACCAAGGGACCCTTGATCCTGTTCTCGCCCGATGGTGGCATGGATATCGAGGAGATTGCGGAGAAGCATCCCGAAAGGCTGGCCCGCATCCAAGTCGACATCCGCAAGGGGATCGACCCCGCAGCATTGCAGGCCGCCATCCGCGCCACGGGGGAGGAGAAGGCCGAGGCGAAGATTCAGGACGTGCTCGTGCGCCTCTACGAAGGCTATCTCGCCAATGATGCAGAGCTGCTGGAGATCAACCCGCTGGTCGAGCTGAAGGACGGTTCGCTGGTGGCGCTCGACTGCAAATTCGTGCTCGACGACAGCGCCATCAAGCGTCGGCAGGAGCTGGCGGCCAGCGGCACGCCCGACAAGCTGACCGGTATGGAAGCCGAGGCGGCCGGGCTGAACCTGAAATATATCGATCTGGAAGGGTCGGTCGGCGTGATCGCCAACGGGGCGGGGCTGACCATGACCACCATGGATGCCGTGCGCCACTACGGCGGCAACCCGGCCAACTTCCTGGAGATCGGCGGGGAGGCCTATACGCTCGCCAAGCCCGCGCTGACGCTGCTCTTGTCCAATCCCAACATCAAAAGCCTGCTGGTCAATTTCTGCGGCGCCTTCGCGCGCACCGATGTGATGACCGACGGCATCGTGGCTGCCTGGCAGGAGTTGAAGCCGGATCTTCCCGTCTTCTTTTCCATCCATGGCACGGGCGATGTCGAAGCCATCGCCATGGTGCGCGAGCGCCTGGGCATGGAACCTTTCGAACGCATGGACGACGCCGTGAAGGCGGCGGTGGAGGCTGCACGATGATCATCCGCGGCAATGAAACGGTGCTGGTGCAGGGCATCACCGGCAAGCAGGGTACCTTCTG
>Ga0209066_10001514_pt1 | contig 30457 bp, 24 predicted proteins | sample All_14_2_FD_187198 | JGI IMG/M metagenome (GOLD analysis project Ga0209066, IMG submission 187198) | Freshwater microbial communities in response to fracking from Pennsylvania, USA - Allegheny Zone_MetaG_DW_15 (SPAdes) (version 2) ... | reverse complement strand
CGCGATCCTCTTCGGCAATCAGACCTGGTACCGGCTCGACGCCTATCGCCGTCTGTGGGAGCGCGATCTCGCCGAGGGCGGCAGCGCGCCCGCGATCCTGTATCTGAGCTACCTCCCGGTCAGAGGCGAGGCGGGGCCCGAGGCGCCTTACGATTTCTCCGTCGCCTCGGCGCGCGACCGCTGGGCCGAAGGCATTCTCGACGCCCGCGAGGCGGTGGCGCGGGCGGCCGAGGCCCGGGCCGAGCCCGGTCGTCCCCTGGCCGTCCGTCGGTCCGGGCCGCGGCCCACCGCGGCCGCGATCCCGGCCGCCTCGACACTGGCGGCCTGACGGCCATCGAGTTCCGGCTCCAGGCCGGCACGTCCAGACCCTTCTGCACTCACATAGGAGAGACCCGATGAAGGCCCTCACCTGGCACGGCAAGAGCGACATACGCTGCGAGAGCGTGCCCGATCCGAAGATCCAGCATCCGCGTGACGCGATCATCAAGGTCACCGCCTGCGCCATCTGCGGCTCCGACCTGCACATCTTCGACGGCATCATGCCCGGCATGGAAGGTGGCGACGTGATGGGGCACGAGACGATGGGCGAAGTCGTCGAGGTCGGCTCCGAAAACAAGAGCCTGAAGGTCGGCGACCGGGTGGTCGTGCCCTTCACCATCTCCTGCGGCGAGTGCTTCTTCTGCCGCAAGGGCTTCTATTCCGGCTGCGAGCGGACCAATCCCGACAAGGAGAAGGCCGAGAAGCTGTGGGGGCACTCGCCGGCGGGCCTGTTCGGCTACACCCACCTGCTGGGCGGCTATGCCGGCGGGCAGGCCGAGTATCTGCGCGTGCCCTATGCCGATGTCGGACCGATCAAGGTGCCGAACGGGTTGACCGACGAGCAGGTGCTGTTCCTCTCCGACATCTTTCCCACCGGCTACATGGCGGCGGATTTCTGCAACATCCAGCCCGAGGACACGATCGCCGTCTGGGGCTGCGGCCCGGTCGGCCAATTCGCCATCAAGAGCGCCTTCCTGCTGGGGGCGGCGCGAGTCATCGCCATCGACACGGTGCCCGAACGGCTGGCGCTGGCCGCGGCGTCCGGCGCCATCACCATCGATTTCATGAAGGACGATGTGTACGACCGCATCCAGGACCTGACCCATGGCCGCGGCGCCGATGCCTGCATCGATGCCGTGGGCACCGAACCGAGGACCGGCGCCAGCTTCGATTCGGTGATCGATCGCGTGAAGGTCGCGACCTTCATGGGAACGGATCGTCCGCATGTGCTGCGCCAGGCGATCCAGAGCTGTCGCAACTTCGGCACCGTCTCGATCGTCGGCGTCTATGGCGGCCTGCTCGACAACATCCCGATGGGGTCCGCGATCAACCGCGGCCTCACCTTCCGCATGGCCCAGACGCCGGTGCAGCATTACCTGCCGAAGCTTCTGGAGCGGGTCGAACGCGGCGAGATCGACCCGTCCTTCGTCATCACGCACACCGCCAGCCTCGAGGACGGACCGGAACTCTACAAGACGTTCCGCGACAAGAAGGATGGCTGCATCAAGGTGGTACTCAAGCCATGAACACGACGATCCATAACGACACGGCGGTCGCACCGAAGGACCGCAATCGTGCGGCGCGTCCCCTTGCCATCGTGACCGGTGCCTCTTCCGGCATCGGCTTCGAACTGGCGAAGCGGTGCGTAGCGGAAGGTTTCGACCTGGTGGTTGCCGCGGACGATCCGCGCATAGAGGAAGCGTCCCGCACCCTCGCCCAGACGGGCGGAAGCGTGCAGGCGGTACAGGTCGACCTGGCCACGCCCGAGGGCGTCGATCGTCTGCTCGCGGCGGTGAAGGACCGCCCGGTCGACGCGCTGCTGGCCAATGCGGGACATGGGCTGGGCAGGGCGTTCCTCGAGCAGGACTGGGACGAGATCAGGCACGTCATCGATACCAACGTGACCGGGACCGTCTATCTGCTGCACAGGGTCGGCCGCGAGATGGCGGGCCGTGGACATGGCCGCATCCTGATCACCGGCTCGATCGCCGGCTTCATGCCGGGCACCTATCAGGCCGTGTACAACGCCACGAAGGCGTTCGTCGACATGTTCTCCTACGCGCTGCGGGCGGAGGTGCAGGGCCGTGGCGTGACGGTGACCTGCCTGATGCCCGGCCCCACCGAGACCGACTTCTTCGAGCGCGCCGATCTCATGGACACCAAGGTCGGACAGGACAAGAAGGACGATCCGGCCGAGGTGGCGGAGAACGGCTTCAAGGCCATGATGGCCGGGGAGAGCGGCGTGGTCAGCGGCTGGCAGAACAAGCTGCAGGTCGCGCTGGCCAAGATCCTGCCCGAGACGGTGATGGCCGGCCAGCATGCCAAGCAGGCGGCCCCGGGCACGGGCGACAAGGCGTAGAAGAAGAGAAAGGCCCCGGTGGCAAATGCCAGCGGGGCCTTTTGACTACTTCCTGAGGTCTTCGGCCATCTTCAGATGCATCTGGAGATGGGGAAGGGTCTTGGCCGCAAAGGCCTTCAGTTCCGGATTCTCGCCGCCATTGGCATAGCGCTCGAACAGCGAGACGGCATCCTTGTGGGCCGCCACCTGCATGTCGTCATACTCCTTGGCGAAGCTGGCGCCGGAGGTGTTCTTCAGCTTGTCGATCTTGGACTTGTGGGCCGCGTCCATCTCCATCGGCAGGGTGGCCTTGACCTTGCCGCCGCTCACCAGGGCCTTCAGCTCGGCCGAGGTCTCGGTGTGATCCTTGATCATCTTCTCGGCGAAGGCCTTGGTCTTGCCGTCGGTCCGGGCGGCCGCGAGCTTGCTCGACTCGATCTCGGCCATGTCGCTGATCGCGGCCTGTGTCACGAAGTCCTGGGTCGAGGGCGCAATGCCGAGCGTCGAGTTCACGCCGGTACGTTCGGGAACGGACGGCTTGGGCTGCGCCGAACCGGTGGTCGCCGCTCCGGCCACGAGAAGCGCCACCGCGACACCGCCTAGAATCATCCTGGTCATTCCACTCTCCATTGGTTGAGGGCTGGGTGCGAACGAGACCCACCGGGGGCGGTTGCGCTGCGCCGTGGCTGCGGCATCGAGCTTTGCGGGCATCCCGAAGCTCTCGGACCCGTTGCCGCGCATGGCAGGCCAGCGCGACTTTCTCATCCATCTCCTCACCGAAGCGGCGGAGATCGAGCACAATCTTCTCTGCTCCTATCTCTATGCGGCGTTCAGCCTGAAAGCGGCCGACACCCCCGGCCTCAGTGCCGCGGAAGGCAAGACCGTGGGAGGCTGGCGGAAGGCGATCCTCGGGGTGGCGATCGAGGAGATGGGACATCTCGCGCTGGTCAACAACCTGCTGGTGGCGGTCGGCGGCGCCCCGCATTTCGACCGGCCGAACCTGCCCGTCCCGCCCGGCTATCATCCCGCCAGCTTCGTCATCCGGTTGGCCCCTTTCTCCCGAGAGACGCTGGACCATTTCGTGTTCCTCGAGCGTCCCGCGCAGGCGAAGGTCGCGGACGGCGGCGGCCCCTATCGGCACGAAGGTCCGGGCCGCCGCCGCACGCCCGGCCAGCTGGTGCCTTCCACGCCCGACTATGAAACGATCGGGGCGTTCTACGAGGAAATTCGTGCCGCGCTTCTGGTCTTCGGCGAGGCCTGTGGCGAGGATGCGTTCGTCGCCCGCTCCGCCGACTATCAGCTCTCGCCCGAAGACGTAGAACTCTCCGGCCTGCGGGTCATTCGCACGATGGAGGATGCCTTCCAGGCGCTGGATGCGATCGTCGAACAGGGTGAAGGGTCGTCGTGCGAGAAGGACGATTGCCACTTCGCGCGCTTCTTGGGGATTCGCCGGGAATGGGACGAGGCCCTGGCAGCCAACCCGGCCTTCAGGCCGTATCACGAGGCCGCGCTCGATCCGGTGATGCGCCAGCCGGCGACGGGGGTGGAGCGGGTCTGGGTGACCGAGCCTACGGCCGCCCGATTGCTCGATCTCGGCAACGCCCTCTATGGCCTCACGCTCACGCTTCTCGAGCATGCCTACCGGCCGGGGCTGGATCGCCGCCGGCTGGTCGAGGGCGCGCTGGGGCTGATGCATGCCCTGTCCGGGATCGGATCGGCCCTCGTCCGCCTGCCGGCGGGGCCCGGTGCCGGCGTCAATGCCGGGCTGACCTTCGCCGTCCCGCGCAACCTGCACTTCCTGCCGGCCGAGCGTGCGGCCGAGTTCCTCAGCGAGAGGATTGCCTGCCTTCATGAGGCGGCAGCCGCGATCGCGCCAGACGCGGTGCCGGCGATCGAGCGCGTGAGACGGCTGTTCGAACGACCGTCGCGCTAGTGAGCGGCCGCCTTCTCGCGGCGGCGCAGGGACCAGTTGCTCTGAATGCGGATCTCCGGATTCGGGACGGTCCAGCAGGCGCCGCCCTCGTCGAGAAACACCACCCAAAGGAGATGGGACTCGGGCCCGTAGTCGATCACGAAGTGGGCGAGGCCGGGCCCCTTCGGGGTTTCCAGCGGGAGCGGCGGATCGAGTTGAGTGATCATCCGCTCCCAACGGATTGTGCCGATCGGGGTTGCCACAATGACGTCACGTCTCCGCGACCGGGCCGTCCGTCACTCGAACCCGAAGCGTACCGACTTCGTCGAAGCATCGTCCATCGCCTGCACGACCCGCTGGAACGAGCGCTCGGCCGCGGTGCTTCTCTGCGGCGTGCGCGTGGGCTGCAGCACGAACAGCAGCATCGATCGCGCCGTCACGTCGTAAACCTGGCCAAAGTCGCGCAGCGCCAGCGGCTCGCCGTCGGGATCGCTGGTGTCGATCAGTCTGACCCAGCGGCTGCCGCCCACCGCTTCGGGCAGGGTGAAGGGCACCGTGTCGGCGTGCGAGTTCATCAGGATCAGCAGGGTCGAGTCCGAACCGACGCGCCGGATACCGGTCTCCTGCGCACGGCCGTCGAGCAGCACGCCGAGGCAGCGGGCGTTACCGTCGTTCCAGTTCTCCTCCGTCATCTCCACGCCGGCCGGGGTCAGCCAGCTCACATCCTTGACGCCCAGCTCCTCGTCGTAGGCGCCGGTGAGGAAGCGGCCGCGCCGCAGCATCGGCAACGCGTGGCGGATCATGATCAGCTTGCGCACGAACTCGGCGAGGTCGCGCTCCGCCGGGCCGATGCCTTCCCAGTCCACCCAGGAAATCTCATTGTCCTGGCAGTAGCTGTTGTTGTTGCCCTTCTGGCTGCGGCCGAACTCGTCGCCGCCCAGCAGCATCGGTGTGCCGCGCGACAGGATCAGGGTCGTCAGCATGTTGCGCATCTGGCGCAGGCGCGTGTCGAGGATGTCGCGGTCCTCGGTCGGCCCCTCGGCGCCGTAGTTGTTCGACAGATTGTGCGAGTGGCCGTCCTTGTTGTCCTCGCCATTGGCCTCGTTGTGCTTGTCGTTGTAGGCGACGAGATCGCCCAGCGTGAAGCCGTCATGGGCGGTGATGAAGTTGACCGAGGCCCACGGCTTGCGCCCGCGCTTGGCGAACAGGTCCGCCGAGGCCGTCAGTCGCGCCGCGAGTGACGGCAGCTTGCCTTCGTCGCCGCGCCAATAGGCACGCACCGTGTCGCGGAAGGCATCGTTCCATTCCGCCCAGCCCGGCGAGAAGCGGCCAACCTGGTAGCCGCCGGGGCCCATGTCCCACGGCTCGGCGATCAGCTTGACCTCGGACAGGACGGGGTCCTGGCGGCAGGCGTCGAGGAAGCGTCCTTCCTCCTCGAACCCGTGCGGCTCGCGGCCGAGGATCGTCGCCAGGTCGAAGCGGAAACCGTCGATCCTCATGTCGGTCGCCCAGTAGCGCAGGCTATCCATCACGAGCTGCAGCACCCGCGAATTGCTGAGGTTGACGGTGTTCCCGGTGCCGGTGTCGTTGATGTAGTAGCGGCGGTCCGGCGCCAGTCGATAGTAGGAGGCGTTGTCGATGCCCTTGAAGCAGAGCGTCGGCCCGAGCTGGTTGCCTTCGGCGGTGTGATTGTAGACCACGTCGAGGATGACCTCGAGGCCGGCGGCGTGGAGGTGCGCCACCATCTCCTTGAACTCGGCGAAGGCGAAGTCGGGATTGGCGGCGTAGCGGCGCGCCGGCGCGAAGAACCCGATCGTGTTGTAGCCCCAGTAGTTCTTGAGGCCCTTCTCGAGCAGGTAGCTGTCGTCGACGAAGGTGTGGACCGGCAGCAGCTCGACCGCACTGACGCCGAGCGAGGACAGGTAGCTGGTGATCTCGGCCGAGGCCAGGCCGGCATAGGTGCCGCGCAACGGCTCCGCCACGGCAGGATGCATCTTCGTGAAGCCACGGACATGCGCCTCGTAGACGATCGTGTTCTCCCACGAGGTGCGACGCTGCGGCGCCCGGCCCCAGCTGAAGGCCGGGTCGATCACGCAGCTGCGGTAGGTGAAGGGCGCCGAGTCGCGATCGTCGAAGGTGAGATCGTCGCCGCTCTCCATCCGGTAGCCGAACAGCGCCGGATTCCAGGTGAGCTTGCCGATCACCTGTTTGGCATACGGGTCGAGCAGCAGCTTGTTGGGGTTGAACCGGTGCCCGGCCGCCGGCTCGTAGGGGCCGTGGACGCGATAGCCGTAGACGGTGCCGGGCCGGGCATCGGGCAGATAGCCGTGCCAGACCTCGTCGGTGTACTCCGGCAGGACGATCCGGTCGGTCTCGCGCTCGCCGCTCGCATCGAACAGGCAGAGCTCGACCTTGGTGGCATGGGCGGAGAACAGCGCGAAATTGACGCCGAGCCCGTCCCAGGTGGCGCCCAACGGGTAGGGGAGACCCTCGCTCAGCCGGACGGGGCTCATGCTTCGGAATCCCGGGCGGCAGCGAACGCGGCACCCGGCGCGCGGATGGCAAAGACGATGGTGGAAATGGCGGTGGCTCCCCTTGTCGACTTCACTCAACGGCGGGGCGCTGCGTTCGTTGCGGCGGCGCGGCAGCCGGCGGGCGAGACAATGCGCCCGGTTGCGACCGCGGGCCCCGGCCTGTAGAGCGCTCGCTCCTTCAGGAGCCGGGACGAATGGCCGACAGCGACGACGACTATGTGTACGACGAGGCCAGCGGCGAATGGATCCCGGCGGCCGAGGCCGCCGCGAAGAAGGCCGCGGCCGAAGCCGCTGCGGGGGCGGTCGAGGTGCGCGATTCGGTCGGCAACCTGCTGGCCGACGGCGATAGCGTCCTGCTGGTCAAGGATCTCAAGGTCAAGGGCGCCAACCAGACCCTGCCGCGCGGCACGGTGATCAAGTCCATCCGCCTGACCGGCGACGCCCAGGAGATCGACTGCCGCCACGACACCATCAAGGGCCTCGTCCTGCGGGCCGAGTTCGTCCGCAAGCGCTGAGACGGGGCCGTGCAGGGGGATCGACCATCCCGCGCCCCGGATGCTATACGGCGCCCCACGTCCCCGTAGCTCAGCCGGATAGAGCAGCGGTTTCCTAAACCGGAGGTCGGAGGTTCGAATCCTCTCGGGGACGCCATTCCTTCGATCGCACGGAAGCGTGGCGGCCGACTCCGGCGCGTCACGGCGGTCGTCGACGTATCAGTGCAGCAAGAGCAGCCAGCCGGCCGCGATCAGCATGCTGATCAGCGACACCGGGACGCCGGCGCGGGAGAACTCCGCCAGGGAGACCGGCGTGCCGCGCCGGGCCGCCTGCTCCACGACGATGATCCCCGCCAGGCTGCCGAACACCACGACGTTGCTCGCCAGGGCCGTGCCCAGCGCCATCGCCGCGCCGGTCTGCTCGGCGTCGCCACCCTGGATGTAAGGCATGAGGAGCAGGACCGCGGGATTGTTGCCCACGATGTCGCTCACCACGCCGCTGCCGACCAGCAGGGTCACCGGATGCCTGAGGTCGAGCCCCCATTGCGTGAGGTCGGCGATCATGCGCTGCGGAATGCCGGTGGCGGCGAAGGCGGCGTTGACCACGAACAGCCCGCCCAGAAGGATGAACAGGTCGCCGTCGACATGCTTCATGACGTCGGCCGAGGCGATGCGGCGGTTCAGCAGCAGGACCGCCCCGGCGGCGAGCGCGATCAGCTCGCGCGGCCAGTCGGTCAGGCAGAAGGCGGCCACCACCAGCGCGGTCACGATAGCGGCCTTGGCGAGTTCGATCCGGTCGAGCGGTGGCTCCGGCGCGTCCTGCGGCTCTGCCGGAGACCGAGCGGCGACAGGCGCGGGCGCGGCCTGGGCGAGCGTCCAGCGGCCGCGGTACAGCAGCACGAGCACGCCCCAGATCGCGACCAGCGACAGGAGCGCCGGGAGCAGGGCCGCGCGCATCAGCCCGACGAAGCTGAGGTCCAGCCCCTGGGCGATGATCATGTTCTGCGGGCTGCCGATGATGGTGCCGGCCGATCCCGCATTGGCGGCGAAGGCGAAGCCGAGCAGGAACGGCGTGGTGTTGAGGCCGCGCGCCAGGCAGAGCTGGACCAGCGGGGGGACCATGGCGACCACGACGACGTCGTTGGTCAGGATCGAGGACAGAAGGCCCGAGGCGGCGATCATCACGGCGAGCAGCTTCGCCGGCCCGATCTCGAGCGCGCTGGCGCGGGCGGCGAGCCAGCCATAGAAGCCGGAGACGGAGAACGCGCCCGACACGATCATCAGCCCGAACAGCAGCGCCATGGTCGGAAAGCTGACCGACGCCCAAGCGGCCTCCACGCCGATCTTCCCGGACACCAGCATGGCGATGGCGCCGAGCAGGGCCGCGCCCGTGCGGTCGACGCGAAAGCCCGGCAGTCGTCCCACGGCCATCGCGAGGTAGGTCGCGAGGAAGATCGCGACGGTCAGGGCCATGGCGCCGGCCGACCGTTCGGGACGGCCCTCATTCCTTCGCCGCCTTGTGGTAGGCCTTGCGGATCCGGTCGAGGTCGACGGTGGGCTTGGGCATCTGCAGCTTCATCCCCTCCATCGCCCCGCAGATGATCTGAGAGACCGCGAGGTTGCGGAACCACTTGTGGTTCGACGGGATGACATACCACGGCGCCCGCTCCGTCGAGCAGCGCTCGAGCATGTCCTCGTAGGCCCTGACGTAGTCGTCCCAGTATTCGCGCTCCTTGTAGTCGCTGTCGCTGATCTTCCAGCGGCGCGCCGGATCGTCGAGCCGCTGCTTGAAGCGCTCGAGCTGCTCTTCCTTGGAGATCCAGAGGAAGAACTTCAGGATCGTCGTGCCGCTGTCGGCCAGCAGCTTCTCGAAGGCGTTGATGTGGTCGTAGCGGAGGGACCAGGTTTCCTTCGGCGCGAGATCGTGCACGCGCACCACCAGCACGTCCTCGTAGTGCGAGCGGTTGAAGATCGCTACCTGGCCGAGCTCCGGCGCATGGCGGTGGACGCGCCACAGGAAGTCGTGGCCGCGTTCCTCGGCCGTGGGCTGCTTGAAGCCCGTGACGCTGCAGCCCTGGGGATTCATGGCGCCGATGACGTGCCGGCAGACCCCGTCCTTGCCCGCGGCGTCGATGCCCTGCAGCACGATGAGCAGGGAATGGGCGCGCTCGGCATAGAGCGTGTATTGCAGCGTCTGGAGCTTCTCGAGATGGGCGGCGATCTCCGCCGCCGCGGCGTCGCTGGTTTCGTGCCTGCCGTGGAAGCCGGGATCGATGTCCTTGAGCTTGACCTTGTGTCCCGGCGCCACGACCAGTTCGCCTGCGTAGTTCATCGCGGCCTCCCTTTCAGCTCATCGACTTCGGGCGCAAGGGCACGTGGCCCTGCAGCGATTGCGTCACGATCGACGCGCTGCGCAGGCGACCCGCCGTGCGATTGTCGAGCGTCCGCTCCGTCGCCAGGCGCACGGCACCGAGCACGACCATCCAGGCGAGATTGTAGGCCCAGACCGCCGCGATCGCCGCCCAGGAGATGGCGGGCACCAGCCAGCCGAAGCCGCACATCAGGGCGGCCACGAGCTGCGTGGCCGCGATGGCCCAGAACAGCGGCGCGGCCGGGAAGGGCGGCAGGAAGAACCAGCGTTCCGTGCGGGTGACGAACAGCAGGAGATGCCCGCCGACCACGAGCTGCAGGAACACCGCGGTCTGCAGATGGGCGCGGTCGCCGAGTGCGAACCAGGCGTTCCAGGCCGGGTTGGACAGAACCTCCATGCCGATCAGCAGCAGGCCGAACGCCTGGGCCACCGAGAACAGGCCCAGCACCGCCGACACCGACAGCAGGCGCGTCATGCGCCATCGGATCGGGCGCTCGGACACCGGCGTGTTGTCGTAGGCGATGGTCATGATCGGGATGTCGTCGAGCAGCGACATGATGACGATCATGACGGCCGTCAGCGGCTGGAACCCCAGCGTGATGGACGACAGCACCACCAGGAACATGATCGTCATGGTGAGCGCGACCCGGTAGATCGTGTAGCTGGTGATGCGGCCGAAGATGCGGCGCGCCTCGTCGATGGCGCTGTTGATCACCGAAAGGCCCGGCGAGGTCAGGATCAGCGCCGCGGCGCCGCGCGCGGCGTCGGTGGCGCCGGACACCGCGGTGCCGCAGTCGGCCTGCTTCAGGGCCGGCGCGTCGTTCACGCCGTCGCCGGTCATCGCCACGAGGTGGCCGCGGCCCTGCAGGGCCTTGACGATGGCGTACTTGTGCTCCGGGAAGACCCGCGCGAACCCGTCGGCCGCCTCGATCGCATCGACGATCGGCGGCGGCACGTTGTCGGGGTCCATGTCCTTGGGGAAGGCGTCGGCCGCGGCGACGATGTTGGTGCCGAGCCCGAGCTGCCGCGCGGTTTCCCGGGCGATCGCGGTGTCGTCGCCGGTGATCATCTTGACGGTCACGCCCTTGGCGCGCGCCAGGTCGATGGTCGCCTGCGAATCGTCGCGCGGCGGATCGAATATCGGCAGGATGCCGAGCAGCCGCCAGCTCGCCCCGCCATCGTCCGAGCGGGCCACGCCCAGCGCCCGGTAGCCCCGCGCCCCCAGCGACTCGACGGTGCCGTGCACGGCCGCAACGGCCTTCTCGTCAGCCTTGACGAGATCGGCGATCACCTGCGGCGCGCCCTTGGAGACGACGATCGCGCGTCCGTCGGGCGCCGTCACGTGCGCCGTGGTGCGCTTGGTGACGGGATCGAAGGGCGTGAAGCCGGTCTGCTTCCAGGCCTTCAGGGACTCGGGGTCGGCCAGCGCCTCGATCACGGCCGTGTCGATGGCGTCGCGGTCCTCCGCCTTCGAGGCCAGGGCGCCGGCGAGCACGACCTCCTGCCCGTCCGTTGCCGCGAACAGGATGGGCTCGCCGAGCTTGAGCTGGTTCTTGGTGAGCGTGCCGGTCTTGTCGGAGCAGAGGATGTCGACCCCGGCCATCTCCTCGATCGCCTCCAGCCGCGACACGATTGCCTTCTGACGCGACAAAGCGAGCGCGCCCAGCGCCATGGTGACGGAGAAGACCGCGGGCATGGCGACCGGGATCGAGGCCACCAGCAGGACGAGCACGAACTGCAGGATGCGCAGCGCGTCGGCGGTGCTCCAGGCGTCGGCCACCACGATGTCGTAATAGACGCGAAAGGCCACCATCACGGCGGCCAGGACCAGCGCCAGCACGATCAGGAAGTTGCCGATCTGGAACATGGCCTTCTGCGCGTGGCTCGCCGCGCCGGCGCCGGCCACCAGCCTGGCGGTGCGGCCGAAGAAGGTGTGGGAGCCGGTGGCGATCACCACACCCTCCATCTCGCCCTGCTTCACGACGCTGCCGGAATAGGCTCCGTCGCCGACCTTCTTGGCCACGGGCAGCGATTCGCCGGTGAGGGCGGACTGGTCGATCGCCGCATAGTCGCCGCCGATCAGGCGCAGGTCGGCGGGGACGATCTCGCCCAGGCGGATCTTCACGATGTCGCCCGGCACCAGTGTCGAGGCGGCGATGTGGCTCCAGGTTCCGTCGCGCCGCGCCGTGGCCACCGGCGCCAGCCCCTTCCGGAGGGCCGCCAGCGCGTTCGACGCCTTCAGCTCCTGCCACAGGTCGAGCGCCGCATTGAACAGCAGCAGCGCGACGATGATGGCGAAATCCTCCCAGTGGCCGAGGAATGCCGATATGGCCGCCGCCGCTTCGATGAGATAGGCGATCGGTCCCGTGAAGCAGGCCAGGAGTTTCGCGGCGAGGCTCTTCTCCTTCTCGACGATGGCGTTGGGACCGTACTGTCCGAGGCGACGGCCGGCCTCCGCGGCCGAGAGCCCCGTTGCGGGAACCGTGTCCAGGGTGGCGAGCACACGCTCGATCGGAAGCTTCTCGAGATCGGCCCCTGCCGCGGCGTCCTTGCCGGGCTGGCCGGTTGTTTCGGCTGTATCCATGGCGGTCGCCCTCGCTGTCGCTACCCGCTTCGCCATCGCCCGCCGGGAACGCGGGCCACAAGGATCATCCGATCATGCTCATGGGAATGGCGATGGATCGGTATGATCTGGATCAAGGAAGTGTGGCGGTCCATTTCAGGCGGGCACAGGCTCCTCGGGCCTGCGCCTTCCCGCGACCACCATTGTCCTGTCAACGCCCGCTGCTCCGAAGCATGCGTACGAGCGTGCGGTCGTGCAGCACCCAATGGTGGACGAGCGCAGCGGCGGCATGCAGCGCGGCGAGGATCACCAGCGCGTTGGCCAGGATCTCATGCACTTCCTTTATCGAGCGCGCGAACGCGCGGTCCGCTGTCCACGGCGAGGCGATCTCGGCAAGACCGAACAGGGGGAGGGGTGCGCCGCGCGCGAACTGCAGCGCGATGCCGATCGTCGGCACCACGAGCAGCAGTCCATACAGCGTGTAGTGCGCGAGCCGGCTGGCGCGATCGCCCCAGGGGCCGAGTCCGCTCGGCTCGGGGAGTGGCGGCGGGTCGATCGCGCGCCACAGCAGGCGCAGGGCGAGCACCCCCAGGATCGCAAGTCCGGCGGCGATGTGAACGGCCAGTCCGATCGAGCGGGGCCCGCCTTTCGGCAGCGTGTCCTCGAATGTGCCCAGCGCCCAGACGATCAGCACGAGGAGGACCGTGATCCAATGCAGGGATCGGGAAACGGCACCGTAGCCGCTGGCCGAATTGCGCAAGTGCATCGAAGGCCTCCTTGGAGGCTCCGATGCGACGGATGCGGCCGCACGTCATTGATCTGGGTCAATGTCGGATCGCTGCGCCCGGGCGCGGATGCCGGGTCAAGGCGGGCCGGATGTTGATTTGGCTCAATGCCGTTCGTTTGCCGTTCGCCAGAGTGGTTCCGCACTTGCAGAAGGCGGTGATTGAATGGTGCCTCTCGAGAACGCGTCCGCCGCTGCCTCCCGGACCGAGCGCGATTCCTATGTCGTCACGGCGCTGTCGGACATCACCGATCGCGCGCTGCACGCGGGGATCGCCCGATTCACCATGGGCCTCTCTCCGGCCGCGATCGCGGCCGCCTATCTCGACTGGCTGGCCCATCTGACGGCGGCGCCCGGCAAGCGCCTCCAACTGATCGACAAGATGGCGCGCAAGTCGATGCGCTTCGCCGACTTCGCCGCCCAGCAGGCGCAACGGCCCGGCGCGGGTCCTCCCGCCATCGAGCCGCTGCCCCAGGACCGGCGCTTCGCCGGTGAGGCCTGGCAGCATCCACCGTTCAATCTCTTCTACCAGGGCTTCCTGCTGCAGCAGCAATGGTGGCACAACGCGACGACCGGCGTTCGCGGCGTGACGCGTCATCACGAGGACATCGTCCGGTTCGCGTGCCGGCAGATGCTCGATGTCTTCGCGCCGTCGAACTTCCTGCCGACGAATCCCGAACTCCAGCAGCGCACCTTCGAGACCGGCGGTCAGAATTTCCTCGCCGGGCTGCAGCATCTCGTCGAAGACTGGCAACGAGCCGTCAGCGGCAAGAAGCCGGTCGGGGCCGAAGCCTACGAGGTCGGACGGACGGTGGCGGCGACCCCCGGCAAGGTCGTCTTCCGGAACCGGCTCATCGAGTTGCTGCAATACGAACCCACGACGGCGCAGGTGCAGGCCGAGCCGGTGCTGATCGTGCCGGCCTGGATCATGAAGTACTACATCCTCGACCTGTCGGCGCAGAACTCGTTGGTGAGGTACCTGACTGCGCAGGGCTTCACGGTGTTCATGATCTCGTGGAAGAACCCCTCGGCCGAGGACCGCGACCTGGGTCTCGACGACTATCGCCGCCTGGGCATCATGGCCGCACTCGATGCCATCACGACCATCGTGCCGGGGCGACAGGTGCATGCGCTCGGCTATTGCCTGGGCGGCACGCTGCTGGCGATCGCCGCGGCGACGATGGCGCGCGATGGCGATTCACGGCTGAAGACGATGGTGCTCCTCGCGGCGCAGACCGACTTCACCGAGGCCGGTGAACTGATGCTGTTCATCGACGACAGCCAGATCGCGTTCCTCGAGGACATGATGTGGGAGCAAGGCTTCCTCGACGCCAAGCAGATGGCGGGGGCTTTTCAGCTGCTGCGCTCCAACGACCTCATCTGGTCGGTGGTGCTGCATCGCTATCTCATGGGCACGCGCGAGCCGATGAGCGACCTCATGGCCTGGAACGCCGACTCCACGCGTCTGCCCTATCGGATGCACTCGGAATATCTGCGCGGCCTGTTCCTCGGCAACGATCTGGCCGAGGGGCGCTACCAGGTCGAGGGCCGCCCCATCGCCCTGACCGACATCCGGGTTCCGATCTTCGCCGTCGGCACCACCTGGGACCACGTGGCGCCGTGGCGGTCGACCTACAAGATCCACCTGCTGGCGGACACCGAGGTCACCTATGTGCTCACCAATGGCGGGCACAATGCCGGGATCGTGTCCGAGCCTGGACGGAACGGCCGCCATCACCAGATCATGACCAAGGCCGTCGAAGACCGCTATGTCGATCCGGAAGCCTGGCTTGCCACGGCGCCGCAGCGGGACGGATCCTGGTGGCCCACGCTCGCCGACTGGCTCGCTGCCCGCTCCGAGGGCGGCCACGCGCCGCCGCCCATGGGCAATCCCGCCGCCGGTCTGGCGCCGCTCTGCGAGGCGCCGGGGACCTACGTCTTCCAGGAATGACCCTGTGCGGTAGGACTGCTAGCGCCAGAACAGGGCGAGCAGGATGATGATTGGAATCGGCACACCGATAAGCCAGAGAAGGATTGAGCGGCCCATGTGATCTCCTTTTGTCGAGGCGAATCGCAACGGCCGTCCCGCATCGAAGGTTGCGCGGCCGCGCAACTCCGGCGATGCACCAGCGTTGACCCGTTGCTTACAGGAGTGGCGTTTCTTGGCTCTTCTCGACGGTCGTACGATCCTCATCGTTGAAAACGATCCAACAATAGGGCTGGATCTCCTGGCGACGCTCGCCGCCGAAGGCGCGACCCCCATCGGTCCCGCCAACAGCGTCGAGAGTGCCTTCGCGCTGATTGCCGATCATGCGGTCGATGCCGCGATTCTCGACATTCGTCTCTACAGGGACGAGCTGGTCTTTCCGGTCGCCGACACGCTTCAGGCGCTGCGCGTGTCCTATGTCTTCGCGAGCGGCCGATCGACCGCGCTGATGCCGCTGCGGCACGGCGACAGGCCCTTCTTCGACAAGCCCTTTCGCGCCGAGGAGATCGTCAGGGCGCTTGCCGAGATGCTGACGCAGACGAGCCGCTAGACTCCTGGCCGGCGGTCTCGCTCGGAACGCCGATCGCGTCCGTGCGTTGGGGCAGAAATCGCACCAACCCACAGGAGCCGACGATGCCCACCCCGAAGGAAATCGAAGAGAAGTTCTGGTCGGCCCTGAAGTCCGACATGACGATGATGCTGGGCCTCGACGGCGTCGAGGACGGCCATGCCCGTCCGATGACCGCGCAGCTCGAAGGCGAGCGCGGGCCGATCTGGTTCTTCACCAGCCGGGAGAATGCCATCGTCGAGAAGCTCGGCGCGGGCCAGGGCAATCGTGCCATCGCCACCTTCACCTCCAAGGGCCATGACCTCTTCGCGACGGTGCATGGCGGCCTCTCGCTCGACAACAATCCGGCAGTCATCGACCGCCTGTGGAACCGTTACGTGGCGGCCTGGTACGAGGGCGGCAAGACCGATCCCAAGCTCGCTCTCCTGCGGCTCGATCCGGAACGAGCCGAGATCTGGCTCGATGCGTCGAGCATCGTCGCCGGCATCAAGATGCTGCTCGGTGTGGATCCGAAGCAGGACTACAAGGACAAGGTCGCGACCGTCAGCCTGCGAGGCTGAGGCTCTCCATGAGGATCGCGCGACAGGCGACAGCCGCCCTCCTCGATCCGCGCGTCGAGGCGGAGATCGGCGCCCGGCTTCGCTATTGCGCCGGTGATCGGCGACGCATCACACGGCGCCTGCGCGAACTCGAGGACGAGTGGGATCTGGAGAGCGTCCTCGAGAACAACGCCTCGATCGTGGCGGCTCTCGGCGTCATGGTGGGCGCGGTGTTGAACCGCCAGGTTCCGTCGGTGCCGGTTTCCTGGGTCGTGTCGCTGGTGCGGCTGGCCGCGAATGGCATCCTGCCGGTCGAGACGCTGCTGCGGCGGCTCGGCCTGCGGACGGCTCGCGAGATCGAGATCGAACGCACGGCGCTCAAAATCATGCGGGGCGATCTCGACGGGGCGCCCCGTTCGATGTCTGACCGGCAGCCTTCCGAGGTGATACGGATCGTCCGCCCCTGAGGCGGATCGGCCCAAGCCGCGATCAATCGCCGGCCGCAGCCACGCCTTCGGTGGGCGGCGGTGTCGTCTTGCCCTTCTTCTTCGCCTTGCCGCGTTCTTCGAAGCGCTGGAGGACGGTGAAGAACGACGGCACGAACAGCACCGCCAGACAGGTCGAGGCGATCATGCCGCTGAACACGCAGAGGCCCAGCGAGATGCGCGAGTTGGCGCCCGCCCCGGTCGCGGTGACCAGCGGGACCACGCCGAGAATGAAGGCGAAGGAGGTCATCAGGATCGGCCGGAAGCGGGTGCGGGCCGCTTCGATGGCCGATTCGACGATGTCCATGCCTTCGGCGCGTCGCTCGCGCGCCACCTCGACGATGAGAATCGCGTTCTTCGCGCCCAGTGCGATCAGCAGCATCAGGCCGATCTGGGTGTAGATGTTGTTGGCGAGCCCGACCGCGTTGAGCGCGATCGCGGGACCGCTGAGCGCCAGCGGCACCGCCAGGATGACGCCGAGCGGCGCGATCCAGCTCTCGTACTGGCCGGCGAGGCAGAGATAGACCAGCAGGATGGCGAGCGCGAACACGTAGAGCAGCTGGTTGCCGACGATGTTCTCCTGGTAGGCCATCGTCGTCCATTCGTAGCCGGTGCCGGGCGGCAGGATCGCCTTGGCGATCTGGTCCATCAGGTCGATCGCTTCGCCCGAGCTGAACCCGGCCGCCGGCGAACCGACGATCGCGGCCGACGGATAGAGATTGTAGAGGCTGATCAGCGGCGGGCCGAGCGCGGGGTGCAGCTCCGCGATGGCGCCGATCGGCACCATCTGCCCGTCGAGGTTCTTGACCTGCAGTTTCAGGATGTCCTCGGGCCGCGTGCGATACTGCGAGTCGGCCTGGATATAGACCTGGAGGCTGAGGCCGAACTTGTTGAACCGGTTGACGAAGGACGAGCCCATGTAGCTCGACAGGGTCGTGAAGACATCGCCGACCGGCACGCGCAGCGCCTCGGCCTTGACGCGGTCGACCTCGATCCGGACGTGCGGCGCACCGGAGCGGAAGGAGGTGACGAGGTTCGAGAGCGCCGACTGCGTGCTGGCGTTCCGGATCATCGTGTCGGTCACGGCCTGCAGCTTGGCATAATCGAAGCTGCCGTCCTTCTGCTCGATCTGCATCTGGAAGCCGCCGGCATTGCCGATACCCTGGATGGCGGGCGGCACGATGACGAAGGCTCGGCCGTCCTGCAGGACCTTCAGCTTCTCCATCAGGCCGAGCACGATCGAGCGCAGGTCCTGGTCCTTGGCCTTCAGGCGCGTGTCCCAGTCCTTCAGGATCACATAGGACACGGCGGCGTTCGCCAGGGAGGAGTTGCTGTCGAGCACCGACATGCCGCCCAGCGCGACCACGTTCTCGACACCGGGGGCCGCCATGGCGATTTCGGCGACCTGGTGGAGCGTGGCGCCGGTGCGCTCGAGCGAAGCGCCATCCGGCAGCTGCACGCCGATCATCAGGTAGCCCTGGTCCTCGTTGGGAATGAAGGCCGTGGGCAGGCGCGCGACACCCCAGCCGCCGATGCCGGCGGCGACCAGCGCCAGCAGCACCATCAGTCCCGCCCGGTGGACCATGAAGCCGACCAGGCCGGCATAGGCGTCCTCGAGCTTACCGTAGACCTTGTTGAAGCCGCGGAAGAAGATGTTGCGCTTCTCCGGCGGTGTCGCGGGCCGCAGCCACATCGCGCACTGGGTGGGCTTCAGGGTGGCGGCGTTGATGGCGCTGATCAGGGCGGTGGCCGCGATCACCAGTGCGAACTGCGCGAACATCTGGCCGGTCAGGCCGGGCAGGAAGGCGGCCGGCAGGAACACCGACATCAGCACCAGGGTGATGCCGATCACGGGCCCGAACAGCTCGTCCATCGCCTTGATCGACGCATCGTGAGGCGTCATGCCGCGTTCGATGTGATGGGCGACGCCCTCGACGATCACGATGGCGTCGTCGACCACGATGCCGATCGCCAGCACGATGCCGAACATGGTCGTGGTGTTGATGGTGAAGCCCAGCGCCGCCATCGCGGCGAAGGCTCCGATGATCGTGACGGGGATCGTGGTCGCCGGCACCAGCATGGCGCGCCAGTCCTGCAGGAAGATCACGATCACGATCAGGACCAGGATGCCGGCCTCGATCAGGGTCATGAAGACCTCGTGGATCGACGCCTTGACGAAGCGCGTGGTGTCGAACGGCACCTCGTAGGCAAGACCGGGCGGGAAGTCCTTGGCGAGCTCGGCCATCTTGGCCTTCACGCGGTTGGCGACGTCGAGCGCATTGGCGTCGGGCAGCTGGTAGATCGCGAGGCCGGAATTGGGCTTGCCGTTGATGTGCGAGGTCGTGGAATAGGTCTGGGCGCCCAGCTCGACGCGGGCGACGTCGCGCACCCGCACGATCCGGCCGCCGTTGCCCTGCTCGGCCTTGACGACGATGTTGCCGAATTCCTCCGGCGTACTGAGACGACCGATGACGTCGATCGTGTACTGGAAATCCAGGCCCTTGGGCGCCGGCGGCTGGCCGACCTGGCCGGCCGTCACGTCCTGGCTCTGCTGCTGGATGACCTTGCTCACGTCCGACGGGGTGAGGCCGAACGTGTAGAGCTTCTGCGGATCGAGCCAGACGCGCATCGAATACTGGCCGACGCCCAGCACGTTGACGTTGCCGACGCCGGGCAGGCGCGCGAGCTCGTTGACCAGATTGATGGTGGCGTAGTTGCTGAGGTAGAGGCTGTCGTAGCGCTGGTCGGGGGAGGTCAGTGAGACGATCTGCAGGATCGACGTCGACTTCTTCTGCACGACGAGACCCTGCGCCTGCACTGGCATGGGCAGCGAGGCGAGCGCGGCGCTGACCTGGTTCTGCACCAGCACCTGCGCGAAATCCATGTCGGTGCCGATCTCGAACGTCACCGTGAGCGTGTAGGTGCCGGAGTCCGTGCTGTAGGACTGCATGTAGATCATCTTCTCGACGCCGTTGACCTGCAGTTCGACCGGCAGGGCGACATCGTTGACGACCACGGCAGCGCTGGCGCCCGGATAGGTCGTGGTGACCTGGATCGTGGGCGGCACGATGTTGGGATATTGCGCGATCGGCAGGGTCGCCAGCGACACGCCGCCGATCAGCACGATGATGATGGCGAGGACGTTGGCCAGGACCGGCCGGTTGATGAAGAAGGCGGAAATCATGGCGGCGCTCCCCGGCCGGTCACTTGGGTGCGGCGGGGGGCGCGGCTGGAGACGCGGCTGGCGGCGCGGCCGGTGGCGCGGCGGGCGTGCCGTCGGTCGTTGCCGGGATCGTGGTGAGCTTGGGGACGACCTTGCCGCCGGGAATGGCGGCGCCGTTGGTGCTGAGCACCACCTGGTCGTCCGGCTTGAGGCCCGTCGAGATGACGCGCAGGCCGTTGGGCAGGAGCTGACCGGTGGTGATCCGGGTCTGCACCACGACATTGTCCTTGTTGACCGTCAGCAGGTACTTGCCCGCCTGGTCCTCCGCGATGACGCGGTTGGGCACCAGCAGCGAGGCGGCGGCGCCCAGGCCCTGCGGCACCTTCACGCGCACGAAGAAGCCCGGGATCAGGATGCGCTTCGGGTTTTCGAAGAGGGCGCGGACGAGGATCGTGCCGGTGTTGGCGTCGAGTTCCGGCGAGACGTAGTTGAGGAAGCCCTTGTGCGGGAAGCCCTCCTCGTTCATCAGGCCGATCTCGACCGGCACCTTGCTCAGCTCCTCGACGCTGACACGCCGGTCCTTCAGGTTCTGCCGGATCTGCAGGATGTCCTGCTCGCTCACGTTGAACGTGACATAGATCGGGTCGAGCTGGACGATCGTGGCCAGTTTGGTGGCGGTCGTCGCGCCGACCAGTTCGCCGACCGAGACGAGATGCTTGCTAACGATGCCGTCGAACGGCGCCGTGACCGTCGTGTAGCCGAGGTTGGTCTGGGCGATCGTGAGGTTGCCCTCGGCATTCTCGACGTTGGCGCGGGCATTGTCGCGCTTGGCCTTGGCCTGATCGAAGGTGTTCTGCGCCGACACGTTCTGGCGCAGCAGTGTCTCCTGGCGGGTGAACTCGGCCTCGGCCTGGACCAGCGAGGCCTTGGCGCCGTCGAGCTGGGCCTCGGCCTCCTTGACCTTGGCCTTGTACATCGTCTGCTCGATGCCGAAGAGCTTTTCGTCCTTCTTCTTCTCGGAGCCGTCGACATAATCCTGCGACACCAGGAAACCCTCGACGCGGGCGACGAGATCGACGGTCGCGAAGGCCACCGTGTTGCCGGTGAGGACCTCGAAGGGCGCCACCTCCTGTTTCACGGGCACGCCCACGCTGACCTCGGCGGGCGGTGGGGGCTGGAACTTGTTTTCCTGCTTGCATCCGGCGACCAGCCCGGAGAAGGCAATCACTGCCAGAACAGGTGCCAGCGCCCGAATTTGCCGAAAGCCTGCAAAAACGACGGCTTCATCGCTACGATTCGACATATTCCGACGATGCTCCCCGCGACGCAGGGCCCAGCGTTAGCGCATCCCCTGCACGATTGCCACCGCCCAGGGACATCACAGCCGATTGAACAGCAGCGACAGATTGTTGGCCGGCATTTCAACGATCTCGGGCGTGGAAAAGCCCTGCGCGCCGGTCAGGTCGATGACGGCCTCTATGTCCCTCACGCCCCATGCGGGATTACGGCGCTTGAGATCGGCATCGAAGGCCTCGTTGCTGGGGGCCGTGTGCCGGCCGCCCTGGCGGTAGGGACCATAGAGATAGAACAAGCCGCCTGGGGGCAGCAGGCGGGCGGCGCCGGCGACGAGCCCGACCGCGGCTTCCCACGGCGCGATGTGGATCATGTTGCAGCAGAGCACGGCGTCCGCGCGCTCGACCGGCCATGTCCGTGCGGTGACGTCGATCTCAAGTGCCGGTCGTACGTTGGCGAGGCCCAGCGTCCGCACCCAGTCGTCGACGCTGGCACGGGCATCCACATCGGGATCGCTGGGCTGGAAGGTGAGTTCGGGCCGGGCGGCGGCGTAATGGACGATGTGCTCGCCGGTGCCGCTCGCGACCTCGAGCACGAGCCCTTCGCGCGGCAGGCGCGCCTGCAGCACGTCGAGAATGGGTTGCCGGTTGCGGGCCGCCGCCGGTGCCTGTCTTTTCATCGTGCCTCCTGAATGGCCTGCCAGATCCGCGCGGGGCTCGCCGGTCCGTCGAAGCCTTTCACGCCGAGCGGCGCCAGCGCGTCAAGGATGGCATTGGCGATGGCGGGGAAGGCCGCGATGGCACCGGCCTCGCCGCAGCCCTTCACGCCCAGCGGATTGGTCGTGCAGCGGGTGGGATTGAAGCCCAGATCGAACGACGGCAGGTCGTCCGCACGCGGCAGCGCGTAGTCCATGAACGAGCCGGCCACCATCTGCCCCGATACGGGATCGTAGGTCGCGCGCTCCAGCAGGGCCTGGCCCGCGCCCTGGGCCATGGCGCCGTGCGCCTGGCCGGTCGCGATCATCGGATTGACCAGCACGCCGTAATCGTCGACCGCGGTGTAGCGCGCCAGCTCGACCTTGCCGGTGTCGCGGTCGATCTCGACCTCGACGACATGCGCGCCGTTGGGAAAGGTCATGTGCTCGCGCTTCCAGGCATGGAACGTGTCGAGCGGTCTGCCCCTGTCGCGGCCGAGCGCGGCCACCTCGAGGATGCCGATGGCCCGGTCGGTGCCGGAAACGACGAAGCGGCCGTCCTCGAAGCGGATGTCGGCTTCCGCCGCTTCCAGCGCGTCGGCCGCCAGCACCGTGCCCTTGGCGATGATCTCGTCCGAGGCCCGCCACAGCGCCGTGCCGCCCATATAGGTCGCGCGCGAACTGCCGTGGCCGCCGCCGAACGGGATCGCATCCGTGTCGCCCTGCACGAGGCGGATGCGGGCGTTGGGTACGCCCAGCCGGGTGCCGAGGATCTGGGGGAAGGTCGTCTCGTGGCCCTGGCCGATATGCTGCGTGCCGGTGATCAGCGAGATCGTGCCGTCGGCTTCGAAGCGCACGTCGACATTCTCGTCCGGTGGGCCGCCGGTCGCCTTGATGTGATAGGCGAAGCCCAGGCCGCGCAGGCGTCCGCGCCGCTCGCTCTCGCGCCGCCGGGTGTCGAAGCCCTTGTGATCCGCGCGAATGAGCGCCCGGTCGAGCGCGTCGGCAAAGCGGCCGCTGTCGACCTCGAAGCCGAACGCGTTGGTCATCGGCATCGCCTCGGGCGGCACCATGTTCCAGCGCCTGAGATCGGCGCGGTCGAAGCCGGTCCGTTCCGCCGCCGCATCGATCAGCCGTTCGACGATGTTGATCGCCTCGGCGAAGCCCGGTCCGCGCGTCACGCCGATCGGCGCGGTGTTGGTAACGACGGCCACGACATGCAGCGCGATCGCGGGGATGCGGTACACCGAACCCTGCAGGTGGATGTACTGGAACGTCTGCACGCCGCCGCCGGCACCGGCCATGTAGGCGCCGAGATTGGCGAGGCTCGCGATCTTCAAGGCAAGGAACCTGCCGTCGGCGTCGAGCGCCAGGGATGCCCTGGCCTGCATGTCGCGCGCCGCATGGTCCGACAGGAACACCTCGCTGCGGCTCGCGATCCACTTCACCGGTCGGCCGACCTTGCGAGCGGCCCACAGGACCAGCGCATGCTCGACATAGGCGAAGTTCTTGGCGCCGAAGCCGCCGCCCACGTCATGCGCGATGAACCGGACGTCCTTGGGCTCCACGCCGAGCGAGCGGGCGACGTGGTTGCGGTTGATGTGGATGTTCTGGCTGGAGACGTGGAGCGTGTAGCGTCGCGTCGCGGGATCGAAGGTGCCGACGCCGCCGCGCGGCTCCATCGGATTCATCACGATGCGGTGGTTGTCGAGGTCGAGCGACACGACGTGCGCCGCTGCCGCGAAGGCGGCTTCGGCACCGGCCGCGTCGCCGGTGTGCCAGTCGAGGCAGGTGTTGCCGGGAATCTCGTCGGAGACAAGCGGCGCGCCCGGCACACGGGCCGCCTCGGCCGAGGTCACCGCGGGCAGGGGTTCGTAGTCGACGGCCACCCGCTCCGCCGCATCGAGCGCCTGCGCCAGCGACTCGGCGACGACGAGGACCACGGGTTCGCCGGCGAAGCGGACCTTGTCCGACGCCAGCAGCGGCTGAGGCGCGAAGGCGAAGGGTTCGCCCGTCTGGACGTTCGCCTCGGCATAGGGGCGCAACGGCGCGAGCCCATCCGCCATGGCCTCGGCGGATGTGAGAACCGTGAGGACGCCGGGAGCCGAGCGGGCGGCCCGCGCGTCGATCGACCTGACGATCGCGTGCGCATGCGGCGAGCGCAGCACCACGGCGTGGACCAGGCCATCGAACTTGAGGTCGTCGAGATAGGCGCCCTGGCCGGTGACGAAGCGCACATCCTCGCGGCGCCGGGGGGAATCGCCCATCCGTTCGATCGTCATGTGCGCAGCGTCTCCGCGTTCTGGGCCTGCCGCTTCTCGTCCCACCAGTCACGCATCTGCAGGCCCCAATAGGCAAGCTGCGTCGCGGCGCGTCCCGCCGCTCCTCCGGCCCAGCCGGTGCCGAAGGGCGCGAACAGGCGGGCGCGAGACGGATCGCCCAGGATGCCGGCGGCGACCGCGTCCGCCCCCGCGGCCGTCTGGGCGAGGCCGTGGCCGCCGAAGGCCGTGCAGACCCAGAGGCCGGGCTCGATCTCGCCCACCTGGGGCATCTTGTGCGGCGCGTAGCCCATGATGCCGGGCCAGGCGTAGGCGATCTCGATCTCGCCGAGCTGCGGATAGACCGAGACCATGTCGCCGCGCATCATCTCGCGCAGCCGCCGCGGTTCGTTCGTGTCGGTGGTGATGCGGCCGCCCCACAGCAGGCGGTCGCCGTCGACGATGCGGTAATAGTCGCCGGCGCGGCGAGTGTCCGAGATCGCGCCGGTCCAGCGGATCGCCTCGCCGAGCCGGGGCCCGAGCTTTCCGGTGACGGCGACATAGGTCGCGACCGGCAGCACCGCCCGCGCGATCCGCGGCTGCACGGCGCCGAGATCGGCGTTGCCGGCCAGCACGACATGCTTTGCCCTGACGGTGCCGTGCGCGATGCGCAGTCGCCAGCCGTCGGCATCGCGCGCCAGCCCGACCGCATCCGTCCGCTCGTAGACCTGGCCGCCTCGCCGTTCGATGTCCTTCGCCAGAGCCAGCGCGAAGTTGAGCGGATGGATGTGGAAGGAGGTTGGGTCGTGGATCGCCTGATGGTAGCGCGCCGTCGCGAGCAGGCCGCGGACGCGCGCCGTCTCCCACGGCTCGAAAGCGGCGCCGAGCTGCTCGGCGAGCTTGCGTGTACGGTCGGCGAAGCCCAGACCCTGGTCGGTGCGCGAGACGCTGAGCTTGCCGCTGCCCATCAGAATGTCGGGTCGCCCGAACTCGGCGATCGCCTCGCGCACGATCGCGACGCCGCGCTGCGACTGGGCGTAGAGCTGGCGGGCATGGTCGAGTCCCAGCCGGTCGATCAGCGCGCCGGAGCGCTGGGCATAGCCCGCACCGACGAAGCCGCCGTTGCGCCCCGAGGCGCCCCATCCGATGCGCCGGCGCTCCAGCAGAGCGACCCGCTTTCCCTGCCGGGCCAGCAGCCGGGCCGTGTGCAGCCCGGCAAAGCCTGCGCCCACGACCACGACATCGGCCTCTTCTTCCCGCGCGAGCGGTGGGCGCACCGCGTCCGCGTCTCGCGTAGCGGCATACCAGCTGGCCGGATAGTCGAATTCGGTCATGTTCATTCTTCTCCGCGAGAAGAGGTGCCATGGGAAGGCTTGCGCGGTCACCTCCTCTCCCGCACTAATTTTGCCGGAGACTTTCTACCCGCTTGCGCAATTCCGGAGGATGCATGTCGGTCGATTTCGATGCGGTGATCATCGGCGCAGGGTTCGGCGGCATGTACATGCTGCACAAGCTGCGCCAGAAGGGCTTCACGGCGCGCGTGTTCGAGGCCGGCAAGGGCGTCGGCGGCACCTGGTACTGGAACCGCTATCCCGGCGCGCGCTGCGACGTCGAGAGCGTGCAGTATTCCTATCAGTTCGATCCCGGGCTCGAGCAGGAATGGGAATGGAGCGAGCGCTACGCCACCCAGCCCGAGCTGCTGCGTTACGCCAATCACGTCGCCGACCGTTACGATCTGCGCCGCGACATGCGGTTCGAGACGAGGGTCGGCAAGGCGACGTTCGACGAGGCCGCCAACCTCTGGCGGGTCGAGACCGAGAAGTCCGGCGCTACCGGTGTCGCCGACGCGGTCACGGCGCGCTTCGTGATCACCGCGATGGGCTGCCTGTCCTCGCCCAACACGCCGAAGATTTCGGGGCTCGAGGATTTCAAGGGCCCGACCTATCACACCGGCAACTGGCCGCACGAAGGCGTCGATTTCACCGGCAAGACCGTGGGCGTCATCGGCACCGGCTCCTCTGCCATCCAGTCGATCCCCGTGATCGCCGAGCAGGCGAAGCACCTCACCGTTTTCCAGCGTACCGCCAACTACACCGTGCCGGCGCACAACAAGCCGCTCGATCCGGACTATGTGCGCGAAGTGAAGGCGAACTATCCGGAGATGCGCCGTCGCGCCAAGACCAAGCCGGCCGGAATCGACTTCACGATCAATCCCGCCTCGGCCGCCGAGACGCCGGAGGAGGAGCGCAATCGCCAGTTCCAGGCCCGCTGGGACTACGGCGGGCTGGGCTTCATGGCCTCCTTCTCCGATCTTCTCCTGAACGACGATTCGAACAGGTTCGCGGCCGACTTCGTGCGGGCCAAGATCGCCGAGGTCGTCAAGGACCCGAAGACCGCGGCGGCGCTGGTGCCGAAGAACATCATCGGCTGCAAGCGGCTGTGCGTCGACACCGGCTACTGGGCGACCTTCAATCGCCCGAACGTAACCCTCGTGGACATCAGCGACGAGCCCATCGAGCGCATCACGCCGACCGGCCTGCGCGCCAAGGGCGAGGATTTCACCTTCGACTGCCTGGTCCTCGCGACCGGCTTCGACGCGATGACCGGCGCCCTGCTCAAGGTCGACTTCCGCGGCCGCGGCGGTGTCACCCTGAAGGAGCGCTGGAACGAGGGGCCGAAGACCTATCTCGGCCTGACCGTGGTGGACTTCCCCAACCTGTTCATGATCACCGGCCCGGGCAGCCCCTCGGTCCTGACCAACATGCTTCCCTCGATCGAACAGCATGTCGACTTCATCGCCGACTGCCTCGAGACACTGCGCGCCCAGGGCAAGACCGTGATCGAGGCCGAGCCGCAGGCGCAGGAAGCCTGGGTCGGGCATGTCGGCGACGTGTCCAACATCACCCTGCGCTCGACCTGCAGCTCCTGGTACGTCGGCGCCAACATCCCGGGCAAGCCGCGTGTGTTCATGCCCTATATCGGCGGCCTGCCGGCCTACATCCAGGCCTGCGAAAAGGTCGTGGCCAACGGCTACGAGGGCTTCGCGCTGGCCTGAGGAAGAACGCCCTCTCCGCCCGCGTCGTACGCGGGGGGAGAGGGAGGGGACCCGCGGAGCGGGGAGGGAGAGGTGGGTCACGACTCTCCAAGTATTCGCTCGATTTCCGCCCAGATGCCTTCCGGATTCTTGACGATTTCACTGGCCCAGAACCGCACCACTCTCCAACCCCGCAGCTCCATCGCGACAGTTCGGTTGGCATCCGCCTCGACCTGAAATGCGTGATGCTCACCATCGATCTCGATAACCAACTTCTTTGAGACGCAAGCGAAGTCGGCAAAATAAGGACCGATCGGATGCTGTCTTCGGAATTTCACGCCGGCCATCCGCCTCGCGCGCACCAACTCCCAGCAGATCTGTTCGGCGCGACTGCTTTCATGACGGAGGCTTCTTGACCTCGCGGTTCGATGTTTGGTCATAAGACCCACCTCTCCCTCCCCGCGCTCTGCGCGGGTCCCCTCCCTCTCCCCCCGCGTTGACGCGGGCGGAGAGGGCGCTCTGGATGAGGAAGTATCGTCATGGATCGTTGACGATGCACGCGTGTCTTCTTAGTGTTAACCGATAGGTTAACTGAAGCGGTGCGGATCGGATGTGGAAGTTCCTGAAGATCGTCGCTGCCGTCCTCGTGGTGACCGTTGCGGCGATCCTGATCTACGCCTCGACCCGGCCAGACTCGTTTCGCGTCGAGCGCTCGACCGCGATGAACGCGCCCCCCGACAAGATCTTCCCCTATATCGACGGGCTGAAACGCTGGACCGAATGGTCGCCCTACGAGGGGCGCGATCCGGCGATGAAGCGCGCCTATAGCGGCGCCGAGGCCGGCAAGGGTGCGGTCTACGCATGGGACGGCAACGACCAGGTCGGCGCGGGCCGCATGGAGATCGTCGACTCGACGCCGCCACACAAGGTCACGATCAAGCTCGACTTCCTGAAGCCCTTCGAAGGTCACAATACCGCGGAGCTGACCGTGCAACCGCAGGGCGGCCAGACGATTGTCACCTGGGCGATGTACGGTCCCAGCACCTTCATGACCAAGCTGGTCGGCACCTTCATGGACATGGACGACATGATCGGCCGGGATTTCGCGGCAGGCCTGACGAAGCTGAAGACCGTCGTCGAGAAGTGACCATCCACTTGTCGAAGAGGACCAATATGAACCGCATCTTGCGCATGCTCGGCATCGTTCTGGCGATGAGCCCTGCGGCTGCGCTGGCCCAGGCGCCGGCGACACTGCCGCCGGGAGTCTTCGCCGCGGAGCGCGACATCGCGCTGGCGACGGCCGGTACCTACACGCTCGACGAGCAGCACACGGCCGTCATCGTCCGCGTCTCGCATATCGGCTATTCGCAGAGCGTGTTCCGCTTCGACCGGGCCAAGGGCTCGCTCACGTGGGATCCCGCCGCGATCGAAAAGTCGAAGCTCTCGGCCTCGGTCGAGACGGCCTCCATCACGACCAACGTGAAGGGATTCGCCGAGGAACTGGCCGGCGAGAATTTCCTGAAGTCGAAAACCTTCCCCGAAGCCACTTTCGTCTCGACGTCCTTCAAGCCGGTCGACAGGACGCGCGGCAAGGTGGAGGGGCAATTCACGCTGATGGGCAAGTCCCGGCCCGTCACCTTCGACGTGGAACTCGGTGGCGCGGGCAAGGGCTTCGAGGGCAAGCCGCGCATCGGCGTTCACGCCGTGGCGACGATCGATCCGCAGGATTACGGCCTGCCGGCGCTTTTCACCGATCCCATCCAGATCCAGATCGATACCGAGTTCGAGAAGAGCCAGTAACCCGAGGAGGACGAAATGGCGGTCCAGCCCTATCTGTTTTTCAACGGCCGTTGCGAGGAGGCGCTCGCCTTCTACCAGGAGAGGCTTGGCGCCAAGGTCGAGATGATGATGCGCTTCAAGGAGAATCCCGATGCGGGCGCCATGGAGCACATGAAGGTGAATCCCGAAGCGGTGATGCATGCCAGCCTGCGGATCGGCGATGCGATGATCATGTGCTCCGACGGCATGGCCGGCGACGGCAAGACGAACTTCCAGGGCTTCTCGCTCGCGCTCGATGTCGCGACCGAAGCGGAGGCCGACAGAGCCTTCGAGGCGCTGGCGAGGGACGGCCAGATCCAGATGCCGATCGGCAAGACGTTCTTCTCGCCGCGCTTCGGCTGCGTCGCCGACAAGTTCGGCGTGTCGTGGATGGTGATGGTGCCGCAGCCGATGTAGCCATCAATAAGGATCCTTCGCTGCGCTCAGGATGACACCCAGTGTCATCCCAAACGAAGTGAGGGATCCTTTGCTTTCTACTTCTTCTCGACGTTGGACGAGCGTAGCGGCACGCCGAATTCGCGGCGGCAGACGTCGGCCAGCACCTCGACGCCCTTGCGGATGGTCTCCGGTTCCGGATTGGCGAAGCAGAGCCTGAGGCGCGAGCGGGCGTATTCCTTGTTGGTCGACCATTCCGCACCGGGATTGAGCGAGACGCCGGCGGCGAGGGCCGCCTGGGCGAGCTTCGTCGTGTCGACCTGGTCCGGCAGCTTGATCCAGAGATAGATGCCGCCCTCGGGATCGCCGAACTCGGCGTCGGTGCCGAACTGCTCGGCCAGCGCCTCGCGCAGGACCTGCAGCTTGGCCGACAGGGTCTTGTTGAGCTTCGGCACGTGGTTCACGAAATGCTGCGTGCAGAACTCCGCCAGGACCATCTGTTCGAGCGCGCCCGACCCGGCATCCTGCTTGAGGCCGAGGATGCGGGCGAGGATGTCCCACTTGGCCACGATGTAGCCCACGCGCAGGGCCGGCGCGATCGACTTGGAGAAGGAGCCGATGAAGATCACGCCTTCGCCCTTCGCCATGGCATAGAGCGAGGGCGGGCGCTTGCCGCTCCAGATCAGGTCCGAATAGCACTCGTCCTCGAAGATCATGACGCCGTATTCGGCGGCGATCTTCAGCAGCTCGGCGCGGCGCGCCTCGCCCATGATGGCGCCGGTCGGGTTCTGGACCGTCGGGATCGTGTAGATGTACTTGGGCGTGATGCCCTTCTGTTTCAGCTCCTCGAGCTTCTGCTTCAGCACGTCGAGTCGCAGACCTTCGCCGTCGAGCGGGATGCCGACGACGTTGGCGCCCAGCTTGTTCAGCTTGGTGAGGGCGCCGCCATAGGTCTCCTGCTCGATGATGACGGTGTCGCCCTTCGTCACCAGCAGGCTGTTGATCAGGTCGAGACCCTGCATCGAGCCCGAGGTGATCAGGATCTCGTCGGAGGCGCAGTCGATGCCAGCATGGTCCTTCAGCTTGCCCGCGAGGAACTCGCGCAGCGGCTTGTAGCCCAGCGGCCCGCTGTTCAACCCGTAGGTCGCGAGCGTGGCGCCCTCGCGGGCAAGCTGAAGGACCATGCT
>Ga0209066_10001513_pt1 | contig 30469 bp, 27 predicted proteins | sample All_14_2_FD_187198 | JGI IMG/M metagenome (GOLD analysis project Ga0209066, IMG submission 187198) | Freshwater microbial communities in response to fracking from Pennsylvania, USA - Allegheny Zone_MetaG_DW_15 (SPAdes) (version 2) ... | reverse complement strand
GAGATGGCCCGTCATTGCGAGGCACGAAGCAATCCATGGTTCAGCGCGCCGAACGCTGGATTGCTTCGCTTCGCTCGCAATGACGGACCGTGTCTTTCATGCCCGGATAAAAACCATCACGCTGCCGGCGCGCTAAACGATGCGGTTGTATCGGTGATTCGTTGTTGCAAATCATCCGCCGCGGCCCGGGCATCCGCTTTCATTTGGGGGTGCAGGAACAAATAGCGACTGCTGGCTTTGACGCCGGCAATCGATGTATTGGCATGATCAGTTCTCGCCTGCAATTGTGCTTTAATCGCCGCCGGATCCTGTGTTTGATCCAGCTCTTGCTTCATCTCCCCCAGCGATTTTTTCAACTGACGTGCTTCTTCCAATAGCAATGCCTTGTCATGCAAGAGCGAGCGGAAAAAAGTCCGACTCAAAAATTGATTAATTGGTCTGAAAAAATCAATAAATCTGACCAGCCCCTTGTTATGCGTGCGGATAAAATCTTCCATCTGCTTGTCCAGCACCAGTACTGTATTCAACACATGTAGTTTTTCTTTCAAGTGTAACAACATTACCGGACGCGCCAGATGGGCGTCTTCCAGCGTCAGATCGCTGTCGTTTGTAATCAATTGCCCGGCGTTTGACTCATAAATATCGCGCACCAGATTGCTCAGATCGCGCTGGGTAGTAACATCCAGCGGTTCGAGTGGCGGAGGCAGGGCGCCGAATTGGTTGGCGATGAGCGTGGCTGCGCTTTCTGTTAACTCGGTAGTGGCTTCGTAAACCGATTGCACCACATTGGTCAGCATTGTGGGCGCCCAGGGTTCAACGAGTTTGCCGGTTATTTCGGTCAGCGAGGTTCCCAGCGACCATCCCCAACGGATCCAGTCCGCACCGCTTTGGCGAAGCGTCATCGTTTGAGGAGCAGGCAGAACAGCTTCCGCGTCAATCTCAACTGGCGTTGTTTGCGCATCAAGTATTCTGACGCGCCAATGCTCGCGGTCTACCGGGGGCAGCAGATCCAGAAAGGCCGTAAATAATTGTTCATCCATATTCGCAAGGCGTGTACCCGCTTGCTTGAGGTGATCCAGCAGAGATTTGACCGTATACATCCGGGTGATGATGCGCTCTTTTTCGGTGAAATGCGCTTGCAAATTGGTGACGATGCTGACTGTATCGGGGCCCGCTTCAATAATTGCTGTAAATTCTCGCTGAATCGTGTCCGCCATCAACGCGTCAAATGGACGCGGCGGATGGATAAGCGCATTGACTTTGTCGATCATCGCTTCATCTGCTGCTGTGGCCAGTTGCGGAAACTGCGCAATCAGGTCATCGCGATGTTGGTCATAATATTGATTGATCGAGCGCAGCAAGCCTGGCGTGTTTAAAGCGACTCTGGGTTTTTGGATGCTTTGTACATTGAATTCGCCATGAAGGTGGTCGCGACCACATCGGCAAAACGTGTTTGGTGAAAGTAATAAATCACCGCAAAAAAGAAATCCTGATGCGAGTCCAGCCGTGGCCGGCGAACTTTTTGAGCCTGGGGAATGTCCACATCATCAGGCAGATCGCCGATGTTGATCTCCTGCGTTTCAATGATATTTTTGATTTCGAGTAATGTACCGGGCCAGGAGGTCGTTTCAATGTTTTTGCCAGCCAGGATCATATGTTCAACTGCGATAACCGGCGCATAGGTTGTATAATCAAAGGTTTGTCCCAATTCGCGTTTTAAACCTGAAACATCCTTTTCCAGCGCTTTCCAGTATTCAGTCAAGGTCATTGGCATGGTCTATCTCACATCGAAGTCGGAAAACTCAGGCAAATTGTAGGAAATTTACCTGATTTGGACTTGATAGTACCACCAAAGCCTTAACATTTCCTTAAGAAAGGATAAAAATTTTACAAGCTCGTCATATTGACACTCTGGATTAAAAATGGCGGTTTGCCGGCTTTGATAACGATCACGGAGAAACTGACGTTCATGTTGAGCTCGGGGATGCTGAGAGGTTGTACAATTTTCCAATAGGTCACGCCATCGAGATCACCGGAGCTGATAATCTGCCCCGGCCCGGTGACTTTGGGATGCAGATTGAGTTTGTAATTGCGAATGGTGCTGGGGTTGTCGCCAAAAAAACTGAGCAGATCCGACCAGGCAGAAGGCGTGTAATTGCTCTCAGCCTGTTTGAGTTGGGCGTTCATGCTTTCATGGTTCAGCGTGAAGGTTTGCAGCAAAGTTTGTTTGGTCCAGGCAACCGGGGATTGGGTCGCGGCCATGGCATTGGAAGCGAGCAGGGTAGTTAACATCAAAACGCCTGCGGTTTGCCGGATGATTGTCATGACGATTCCTTGTCGGGTGGTTGTAGAGAAGTATAGCAGATTGGCCAGGATGCTCCGTGATAAATCCACCTTTATGTTATACTGTCATTTTGCTTTAAACCGGTCGTACAGCATGTCAAGCATCAACATTCAGGGCGCCAGAACCCACAACCTTAAAAACATCAGCGTCGAAATCCCCCGTAACCAATTGACAGTGATCACCGGCTTGTCCGGTTCGGGTAAATCCTCCCTGGCATTTGACACCCTGTATGCGGAAGGGCAGCGGCGTTATGTGGAATCCTTGTCTGCTTACGCCCGGCAATTTTTATCCATGATGGAAAAACCGGATGTGGATTCCATCGAAGGCCTGTCGCCGGCCATCTCCATTGAACAAAAAGCCACCTCACACAATCCGCGTTCAACCGTGGGTACGATCACCGAAATCCATGATTATCTGCGTTTGTTGTTTGCCCGCGTGGGCGAGCCGCGTTGCCCAACCCATAAACTGGAGTTGCACGCCCAAACCATCAGTCAAATGGTGGATCAGGTGCTCGCCCTGCCCGCCGACAGCAAAGCCATGATTCTGGCGCCGGTGGTGCGTGAACGTAAAGGCGAACACCTGCAATTGCTGCAACAATTGCAGGCTCAGGGTTACGTGCGCGCCCGTATTGACGGTGAAATTTGCGAGCTGGACGCGCCGCCCAAAATGGCGCTGCGGCAAAAACACAGCATTGATGTGGTGGTGGATCGCTTTAAAATTCGCCCCGATATTGCCCAGCGTTTGAGTGAATCCTTTGAAAACGCCCTGAATCTGGCCGATGGCATTGCATACGTGGCCTCACTGGATGACAGCTTCGAGCCTATCGTTTTCTCATCTAAATTTGCCTGTCCTGAATGTGGTTATAGTTTGAGTGAACTGGAGCCGCGCCTGTTTTCCTTTAACAATCCCATGGGCGCTTGCCCGTCTTGCGATGGCTTGGGGGTTGATCAGTTTTTCGACCCTGCACGTGTGATTCACAATGAAACGGCCAGTCTCGCAACGGGTGCCATTCGCGGTTGGGATAAAAAAACCACCTATTATTATCCACTGCTGGAATCGCTGGCGGCGCATTATCAGTTCGACATTAACCTTGCTTTCTGCGATTTGCCAGAAGACATTCGCAACAAAGTGCTGTACGGCAGCGGTAAAGAGGAAATCGAGTTTCATTATCAGCGTCCGCGCGGCGGCTATATGCTCAAACGTCATCCTTTTGAAGGGGTGATTCCCAATATGCAGCGCCGCTACCATGAATCGGATTCGTCCATGGTGCGCGAAGAACTGGCCAAATATTTGTCCTCCCGCCCCTGTCAGACCTGTTTCGGTGCACGTCTGCGCGAGGAAGCGCGTCATGTTTTTATCGATGACAAAACGCTGCCTGAGATTTCTGCGTATTCGATTGAAGAATCTTATGAGTTTTTCAAGCATTTGAAATTGTCGGGTAATCGCGGCGAAATCGCTGGCAAAATCAACAAGGAAATTGTCGAGCGTCTCGGCTTTCTGGTGAACGTGGGCCTGGATTATTTGTCCTTGACCCGCAGCGCCGAAACCTTGTCTGGCGGCGAAGCGCAACGGATTCGTCTGGCCAGTCAGATCGGCTCTGGCCTCGTGGGGGTGATGTATATTCTTGATGAGCCATCGATTGGCTTGCATCAGCGCGACAACGAACGCTTGCTCAAAACCCTGCGCCGGCTGCGTGATCTGGGCAATACCGTGATTGTGGTTGAACACGACGAAGACGCCATTCGCTCGGCAGATTTTGTACTCGATATCGGCCCGGGCGCCGGGGTACATGGCGGCCAGGTGGTGGCGGCTGGTACGCCCAAAGCGGTGATGGCCAATAAAGCGTCGTTAACGGGGCAATATTTGTCGGGCATGCAAAGCATCGAGATTCCGGCAGAACGCAAAGCAGTAGACCCTGAGCGCATGCTGCATATGCGCGGCGTGTACTGCAATAACCTGGTGAACGTGGATGTCAGCATTCCCCTCGGCCTGATCACCTGTGTGACCGGTGTGTCGGGTTCGGGAAAATCGAGTTTGATCAATGATACCTTATACCCCATGGCCGCCAATAAATTGAACCGCGCGTCGTTAATGATGCCGGGTCGATTGTCCGAACTCATCGGTCTGAATTTGTGCGACAAAGTCATCGACATTGATCAAAGCCCGATTGGCCGCACGCCGCGCTCCAATCCGGCAACCTACACGGGGTTGTTTACGCCCATCAGAGAATTGTTTTCCGGCACCCCGGAAGCGCGCGCCCGTGGTTATCAACCCGGACGTTTTAGCTTTAACGTGCGCGGTGGGCGTTGCGAGGCCTGTCAGGGCGATGGCTTGATCAAAGTGGAAATGCATTTTCTCCCGGACATTTATGTCGCTTGCGATGTCTGCAAAAGCAAGCGTTATAACCGCGAAACCCTGGATATCTTATATAAAGGTAAAACCATTCACGAAGTGCTGGAGCTGACGGTTGAAGACGCCCGGCAGTTTTTCGATGCGATTCCGGTGTTGGCCAGAAAATGCCAAACCATGATCGATGTGGGATTGTCCTATATTCGCCTCGGCCAGAGTGCCACCACTTTGTCGGGCGGCGAGGCGCAGCGTATCAAGCTGGCGCGTGAATTGTCGAAACGGGATACGGGACGAACCTTGTATATTCTTGACGAACCGACAACCGGCCTGCATTTCCACGACACCAAACAATTACTGGCCGTTCTCTTTCGTTTGCGCGAGCAGGGCAACAGCATTGTGATCATCGAACATAATCTTGATGTGATCAAAACAGCGGACTGGATTATTGATTTGGGTCCGGAAGGCGGCAGCAAAGGCGGTCAAGTCCTGGCAACCGGTACACCGGAAAGCGTGGCCGAGTGCAAGCATTCCTACACCGGCCAGTTTTTGAAACCTTTACTCAAGCATAAACCTTGAAGCCATCACCCAATTGGCAAGTTGCTTCCATGGCTGGCATTTTTGCTTTGTAGGTAACGGGATCGAGGAAATGATTGATGACATGCAATACGTTATTTTTGTCAAAACGATATTCATAAGCCTGATTGACCGACCCCAGCTGTGGCAGCACTTTGACCTCATGCGAGTAGCTTACGCCGCGCGCGCCGATATAACTGTCTTTATATATATTGACGCTAGCGGGGCTGTAGCTGGACGATAAATTGGGCTTCACATCCGGAACATTGGTTTGGCAACGATCCCAGTCCATCACATAGGTAAGATGCTTGCCATTGTTGACGGCATCAACAGCTTCCTGATAGCTGGTCAATTCAGCGGCATACACCGTGTTAACGAGCAGCAGAGACAACAAAACAGTTTTTTTCATATTGAAACATCCTTTTTACAATTATCGGGAAGCAAACGGTAGCAAGAAATGGAGGGAGTGTAAATAAAACTTCGATGTATGCGATGGCACGGATGCTCCCTTCTCCCTAAAAAAGGCTTTGTTGAATACATGCTGCCATGGGTTGGCACAGGACATCCGAACCGCGACCGTCAGGGAGTGGAACTTTTACGATCTGGCTCAATAGCCGGATCTGTGTGAAGCTTACCCAAAAGCTCCACTCCCTGACGGTCGCGGTTCGGATGCTCCGGACCACCCGTCCGTCATACCCCAACCTACACTTTTCCTCATTTACCAGCTATAACTATAAGACGATAGAACAAAAGGAAATTCATCATGGGTAATTTCTTGCTTTTGGTTTTGGTGATCGTCGTGATCGTGGTTTTCCTCGTCATCGGCATCTACAACAGCCTGGTTGGCCTGATTGAAGCCGTGAACAACAACAAACGGCAAATCGACATCCAGCTCGACCGACGTTTCAAAGTATTCGAATCCCTGATTGCCACCGTCAAACAATCCATGGATTACGAAAAAACAACCCTGAAAGACGTGGTCGCCCTGCGTAATCAAGCCCAGGCAGCCAAAGCGGCTGGCGATGAAAAAGGGCAGATTGCGGCCGAGAACGGTATTTCCCAAATTGCAGCCGGCCTGAACGTGGTGTTTGAACAATACCCCGACCTCAAAGCCAACCAAAACGTACTGCAATTGCAGGAAGAAATCGTCAATACAGAAAACAAATTGTCTTACGCCAAACAGGCCTACAACGACAGCATCGAGCGCTATTACGCCAAAAAGAAATCCTTTCTCGAGGCCATGGTGGTCAATTTCTTTCCGGCTGCGTTGGACAAGCAATTTGAATACTGGTCGCTGCCCGATGAAACCATCAAGGCGCATGAAGACTACACAGTCAAATTTTGAGCGCCAAGATGCCACTCTCGGACTATCAGGCCACAGCCGGCAATTGGCGTGAACAATTGCGAATTAATGAGCGCAAGACCCGTATGGTCATTGTGAGCTTTATCGCGATTTACATCTTTGTCGGCCTCGTGGTTGATACGTTTTTCTGGCATGGCGAATATCCGCAACTGACTTTAGGGCAATCACTTTACGCCTTGTTAACGCTGAAATTGATCCCCTATGCTACGCTGATTCTGATGGCAATCGCTGTGCTGTCTTTGATGGTGGTGTACTCCCTCTACGATCGTATCATGCTGTTGGGCACAGAATATGTCGAAATCACACCCGAAAGCGCGCGCACGCTCCAGGAAAAACAGTTATATAACGTGGTTGAGGAAATGAAAGTCGCGGCAGGTTTGAACTATATGCCTAAAGTGTTTTTGATTGAAGCGGAATATATGAACGCGTTCGCCAGCGGTTACAGTGAAAAATCCGCCATGGTGGCCATCACCCGCGGTTTGATCGAGAAACTGGATCGGGCTGAATTGCAGGCTGTGATGGCGCATGAACTGAGCCATATTCGTCACCATGACATCAAATTGACCCTGATGGTGGCCGTGCTCAGCAACATCATCCTGATAGTGATCGATTTTCTCTTTTACTCGATGTTGTATAAAAGCGACCGGCGCGACGACAATCGCTTGCTCCTGGTGATTGTGATTTTACGAAATGTTTTGCCGCTGGTCACCGTATTGTTAGCCTTGTTTTTAAGTCGAACGCGCGAGTTCATGGCTGATTCGGGGGCGGTGGAGCTGATGCGCGACAACGAACCCATGGCGCGAGCCTTGCTGAAAATCAGCAGCGATCACCAGCTACACGCCGAGGAATACGCAAAGGCATATGGAGAGACGGCGCACGAAGAAATCAGGCAGGCATCTTATTTGTTTGATCCCTCCGGCATCGACCCGGTCAAATCCCTGTCCAACGCTTTTTCAACCCATCCGCAGATCAACGATCGTTTAAAAGCGATTGGTTTTAATAAAAAATCCTAATCCCGTAAGCCAATCCCTTTATTCAACATGTGCATATTCACCGCGGTCAACACCAGCAACATCAACACAATAATCCCCATCGACAGACTGACGCTCACCTCTTCCTGACCAATCATCGCATGCCGCATGGCGTTGACCATATAAAGAATCGGATTAAAATGCGATATTTTTTGCCAAAAAGGCGACAACATACTGGTGGAATAAAACACGCCGCCCAGGTAAGTCAAGGGGGTGAGGATGAAGGTTGGCACCAGCATCACATCGTCAAAATTACGTGCCAGCATCGCGTTGGTAAAGCCAGCCAGGGAAAACACCGCCGCGACCATTAGTACAACCAGGATACTTTGAAACACATGTTGAACTTCCAGGGTCATGAAAAAACTGGACACCAGAAACACCAGTATCGCCACAATCACGCCGCGCACCACGCCACCCATCACATAACCAAAGAGCAGCAAACCGTTGCTCATCGGGCTGACCAGCAACTCCTCGATGCTGCGTTGAAAACGCAGGCTAAACAGTGAGGTGGAGACGTTGCCGTAAGCGTTGGTGATAACCGACATGATGATCAAACCCGGTGCGATGAACAGCGGATAAGCAACGCCCTGAATGGCACCGATACGATGGCCAATGACCGTTCCAAATATCAAAAAATACAAGCCGGTGGTGATAACTGGCGGCAGAAAAACCTGGCTGGAGATACGCAGCATGCGCACGACTTCGCGGCGCAGCAGGGTGTACAGGGCTATCAGTTGTTGTTTAATGGTCATGGCTAATCAGATCCATAAAAAGTTCTTCCAGGCGGTTGGTTTTATTTCTCAAACTGTGCACGACAATGCCTTGCTCGTTCAATGTTTTAAACACATCGTTGAGGGTGATATCGTTATCAACGCGCAACTCAAAGGTATTCGCGTCCAGCCGATTTGCTTCAAAGGGTGGAATGGCGAAAGGCTCACCCAGACAGTTGTTGGTGGTAAACACAAACGTTTGGTGTTTCAGGGTCGCGAGCAGGCTTTTCATCGAGGTGTTGGTCACGATTTCGCCCTGATCAATGATGGCGATGTGTTTGCACAATTGCTCGGCTTCTTCCAGATAATGGGTGGTTAAAATAATGGTGGTGCCTTCGGCGTTGGTCTGGGTCAAAAATTCCCACATGCTGCGCCGGATTTCAATATCCACCCCGGCCGTGGGTTCATCAAGAATCAGTACTTTGGGTTGATGAATCAAGGCACGGGCAATCATCAGACGACGCTTCATACCGCCAGATAAATGCCGCACGATGGCTTTTCGTTTGTCCCAAAGCCCCAATTGATTCAGCAAGGCATCGGCGCGATCGCGCACGGCTTCGCGGGAAATGCCGTAATATCCGGCTTGTGTGAGCAGGATTTGTTCGCAGTTCTCAAAAATATTGAGATTGAATTCCTGGGGTACCAAACCGAGACAGGTTTTGACCTGTTCGGGTTCAGTGTCCAAATCGTAACCATGTACATGAATACTGCCGGATGTTTTGGTCAGCAGGGTAGTGATCAGGCCGATGGTGGTTGATTTGCCCGCGCCATTGGCGCCAAGCAGGGCGAAAAAATCACCGGACTTGACGGTTAAATCAATACCTTTCAGGGCATCAACCCCGTTGGCGTAGGTTTTACGCAACTGGCGTATTTCAAGTGCGTGCATGGGATCTCGTGAGCTGTGTTGTTGTCTTTAAAGTACCATATATTTGCAGTGATGGCACTGTCCCGGATCTTGCTGCAAACGGGTAGGTTGGGCCAGTGCCGCAACCGCGTTCGCGGCAGATGCTACCAGACAGTTAAATCCTCTTCACGCTCATCGCTATCCGAATCTCCCATGATGGGACGAATGTCTTTCAGTCGCTTTAAGAGGGTGCCATAGATGTCGCCGCTGAATTTTTTTTTTCTTCCTCAAGCAGCGCTTTTTCCTCAGGCGACAGCTCTGGTTTTACATATCGTCCTTTCAGTGCTGTTTGCAGCTCTTTAAAATGAAGATTTTGATTACTGGCTGCTGCTTTTGGTGCGGATGGAGGCCTGGGTGCCGGGGGTGGAGGAGGAGCCGCTTTTTTCCGCACATCGACAAGCGGCGTAAACATCACCGGCAATGGCAAAGGGTTAATCGATGGTTTGACTGGGACAGCGACCGGAGTCGCGATCGGAGCCGTGACCGGAACACTGACCGGAACACTGACCGGTGCCGCCGACGAGCTGGCAGGCGACTGAAACGCAATTAAATTCAATGTATTGCCCGTTTCCTGAATCAATTCTTTGGTGCGTTTCAGCTTGATTTCCGCAGATGTTAAAGCTGATTTCAGTGTAGCTAACTCTTCTCGTAATGTCGCGTTCTCATCCGTTATGGTGTCCATTTGTGTTTGAAATACTTGCAATTGCGTTTCATAAGATTGTTTCATTTGAGTTATTGCATGTTGCAATCCGGCGACCAGATCGATCGGTTGAGCCTTTTGAACCTGGTTGCTGAGGCTGAATGCAAAAGCAAGATCACAGGATTCAGTGTTGGATTTTGACATAAAATTACGGAACAAGCTGGTAAACCAGGAATCGGCATTGCATTTTGCAGCCGAGATTATCGCAAGAGAAGCGATGATCTCGTACTCCGCAAATCGGTCAGGATCGGCCTTGATACCGATTAACAGAGCAGTTAGCTGCGTGCAAATCAGGCCGTAATCCGTATCTGTCCAGACGGTAGTAAGGCCGAGAGAGTAGCCAGCGGCGGCAATTTTGTACTGTTCTACAAAGTCGGTGAATGATTCGATAAACTTTTTCGTAATAGCCATAGCCTGTCTCCCTGAGTTAATCCACCCATTTAATACCAGGCAGAGACAGGCGTCAATGAAGCTTGGCCCCCTTAGTCAGCTGGCGATTCTGCAAAGTGATCAATTCTCGGTGTTTTGGGGAGCGCAAACAATTCCGCGCTGCCGAGAAAACGTCCCTGACCCCAGGTAATGCCTGCTGTGTTCAGTGCCGCCCATTGCGACTCATTTTCAATTTGCGTGGCAATGACTTGAATATCCAGCGCTTTGGCCATGGTGGTAAAATGGCGGATAAACACCTCTTTGCTTTCATTTTCGACGATGTCTTTGGTGATGCTGCCATGCAATTTGAAATAATGAATGGGCAGATCGTTCAGATAATCCATAGAGCCGAAATGTATGCCGGCCTTTTCAATACCGACACCGACCCCCAGCTTTTGCAATTCGCCAATACAGATCTTGATTTCATCAGGCGATTTGATCACCAGATTCTCGGACAAATCCACGTGAATCATTCGTCTCGTACCGGCAGGTAATTCGGATAAATTTTTCAGATAAGTATCCAGGTGCTCGCGTGTCAGAACCGTGTTGGAAGAAATCGACACAGAAAAGGGATCCAGCAGATGGGGATCAATGTCCTCCATTGCTTTCAGAATCATGTTATCAATTTTCCAGGCCAAACCGGCTTGTTCGGCAATGGGGAGCAGGGTGCCAGCGCCAAACTCTTCTCCATCCGCACTGATGATGCGGGCATACATTTCACGATGCAACACGCGTTTGGTATTGGTAACCACCTGCCAATACAAGACCAGTTTGCTATTACTGAGCAACTCATCGATCTCGGCACGGTCGGGCAAACCGGTTTCATCATGGATAATATGCACCGCTTTGCGGTTTTCCCGGGCAATTTGCAAGGCATTGTCTGCTTCTTTCAACAGCGATTCAACGGGTTGCAGGAAGCGACAGGGTGCGCCGCCGATAAAGGCCTCGCAATGCCCGACACGTTGCAAACGCTCATGCAGGTTACGTTGCAGTTCGAGGGTGGTATCGTCCAGGATTTTTTTGTCCTGAGCCTGAAGCAGAATGCCAAATTGGCCCCCGCCCACGCGGGCAATACAGGAAGCTGGCATATGGTCAACGAACTCCGTAATGGCGTGATGCACTTCGGTGATGACTTTATCTCCTTCCACATAACCTTCTTTTTCGTTCAGTTCAGTCAGGCCATCGATGGCGATAAACAATAGATAATAGGGAACAAATCCTTCGATATCGCTAGTCAGGGCTGCGACTTGATGTAAAAAGAAACGACGATTGCCGAGACCGGTTAGTGGATCCTGAAACACTTGTTGACGCAGGACCTCCATTTGACGTGATTTATCCTGAAACGTAATCTGAATTCTTCGCACCATTTTGTTCATAGCCAGCGTCAAATCGCGTAACTCCGGGGTATTGGGAATGACGCTTTGCATATGGTATTCGTCATTGAGCAGATCACGCGCCTGGCGGGTTGTTTTTTGTAAAGGCTTGAGCAGCTTGCTGACAAAGGCCGCAACCAGGGTGCAGGCCAGCAGTATCGAGACAAAATTCCACAGCAACAATTCCAGACTGTAGGTCCAGAGCGCTTCGATAGCATACCGATTATTGGCTGTTACCTCGACCATGCCGTCTTCTTTCCCGTTACGGATGATGGGTGTTTTTTCGATGGGTAATGGCATATCAACAAACGATATAAAAAAGGGCGGTGCATTTAACTGTTCCGGGCTGGCGCTCAAGGCGCCGTCGATGGTTCCGGTTTCGTTTTGAACCACAATGCGCAACGCATCGCCACGGCTAATGCGCTTTTGCAATATCCGGTGCAGATGGTTTTTATCGAGTTGTTTTTCTTTATTTTCCAGTGTAGTGGCTAACACAGCCGCGGTTTGTTCAGTGTAATGTGCTATTCGGTTAATAAAAAAATTGCGGGCATTAATAAAGGAAATGGCCATCATTCCGGTTGAAGCAATTAACCACATACCGAATACCCATAAAGCTATTCTTTTTGAAAGAGCCATGGCGAGAGTCCGTTTCTGTTATTGCTGGTATGATGAAACAAGCAACATTTATGCCAGGTTGGGACCAAGCTGTGCTTGACGCGTTTTCATCCAACCGGCAATACTTAACCGGGTTTGCCGGGTTTCACAGACCTCATGCGGCAAATCACTGAGGAAACAAATCAGGCGATTGGCGATTGGCATGACATTGGCCAGCAGATTGTCATCATGATCATACAGACGCAACTCGCCGCCAAACGGTTCCTGCCAATCCGGTTGAGATAATAAACACAAGAGATGCGCCGATCTTTTTTATTATGGAATTGATCAACATGCTTTTTGTAAAACGCCCCCGGCGGGTAAAGCGCAAAATGCGTTTCGAAATCCGTCAGACCTAAAAAAAGCTGCTCATTCAAGGTATTGGAAACCGCTTTCATCGCCGCGAAATAATGAGAAACAGCCGGGACGTCAGACGCCTCATCCAGCCAGTGCCGTTGATCGCGCCGAATGCTCAAGTCGCTCACCGATTGCACCTGACTGCCAATTTTGCCGTGTTGATAATGACCGGTTTCAGCCAATTGTTGAGCCAGAATACGCAAATCATTTGCCTGGTTTGAATCCAGAAAATCATCAACCAGATAAAAACCCTGGCGATGAATGTCATCTGCAAGTTGGGTATGGCAAATCATCGGTGTTCACAAGAAGAAGGGAAGGGGGGATTGTACGTTAAAAGTCAGAGAGGTGTCATCAGGAACCGGGCCAGATTGCTTAACGTCTGGCCGGCACACAAGGACTATCAATATATTGGCCATTAATCTTCAACACCATGTTCACACTACGCCGCTGAAAACGCGCCAACTGGTCAAATTGCGCCCTGGTCAAATAACCATAACTGTTACCGCAATACACCAGCGAATGCGCCTGCGGCGATGGCATAACTTTAAGCGGAATATCACAATCCCAGCGAAAACGGGTCAAATCGCAATTGGCATGCGCAATACTCAAGGGCGCCAAAAACAGGATCAATGCTATGCTATATTTTTTCATGAGATATTGCTCTTTCCAGGGCTTTGCTGGATTATCGGCCGAAATGATAAAAGCTTTAATTTTGTTGTGAGGATACTATGTCTACAGAACTTATGTTGCAAAAGTTGCGCAAAGGAGATTATTTTTGCGCGCTGGAATGGTTGTCCGGTTTCACCTCCGCGGCAACAAGCCAGGATGAACTGCTACCGCGCGCGATCTACGAACTGATCAGCCACGATTTTCAACAAAGCGATGTAGACTATATTCAGATGTTGAACGCCATCGATAAAATGGCCGTAAACTTCCCCTCCGTTCCCGGAAAATATTTTAATGCCAATATGACGCTGTTCAGCGCCGCTCTGATATGCCTGGTTTACCTTGATCATAATTTGAAGGAATTTTACCGGAACAAACCGGAACAGATCTCCATTTCAGAGTGGATGCACCGGGATAACGAAAAACCGGGTAACGAGATTATCAAAGAAGAAATCGGCAGAAAAATGGCTTTATTTGAAGAGCAAATACCATCATGTTATGAAAAATTGACTGCCCTGCAGAGCAACATCGTTCAAGCAAATACGTTTAAAACAATCTGTGATGAATATCATCAGCGATTGCGCATGACCCGCTATTGCAACCCTGAATCGGAGCATTACCAATCCGCGCGCCTGGGGGTTCTTGCAGCTCTGTGTGACCAGTTGAGTGCTCAAATCATGTTCACAGAAACGTATCAATCCGTCCTGGAAGACTATGTAGAACAAATCAGACAATTGAAACCGGATTTTTGGGAAGAATCGTACTTGCGTCAACTGCAGCAAACCCCGACAACCTGGCTACAAAACCTGAGTTTTTTCACGCAGAGCCAGTTTGCAAGAATGTTGGCAGTGCCAGGCGGATTACCCCAGTCAAGAAGCGATCCGGGTTTGTCATGTCGAAGTTATGACAAGGTTTAACCACGGTAAGTGCAGGTTGCGGCATAGCTCCCAACGTACCGCGCTTTATGCGCGGTATCCAGATCTAGGCCCCAATGCCACAACCTACGCCCCCTCATGCGCCAGCAAACTGGTTTTATACCGAAGCGCATCAACCCGCCCCATATAACCACCCAAACCGGTTTTGGCAACCACGCGATGACAGGGAATAAACAAAGCCAGAGGATTTTTTTTACAAGCCTGACCAACCGCTCGAGGGCTGGATTGCAAGCTGTTTGCCAATTCACCATAGCTGATGGTGCGGCCAACCGGAATCACCATCAATGCATTCCAGACGCGTTGCTGGTAGACGGTTCCTTCGGGTTTCAGAGATAATTGAAAGCGATAATGACGGTTGTCAAAATAGCAATCAAGCTCCTTGCGCAACAACAGTGTCTGCGCACAAGGAGCTTGAGTTACAGCAGGTGTATCGGTAAAGACTGCGCGATAAATATAATGCTCATCAAACGTTACGTTTAACCAACCCAAAGGCGTGTCGAACGCAGAAGTGATGAGCGTCATACCTTATCCGTTGTCTTTTTTCGATGTCAGTTTTTCTTTGATACGAGCCGCACGTCCAGCCAGGTCACGCAGATAGTACAATTTGGCACGACGCACATCGCCACGACGTTTAACAGTAATGCTGTCAACAACCGGGCTGTATGTTTGGAAAACACGCTCTACACCCACGTTGTGAGAAATTTTACGTACGGTGAACGCAGAATTCAGACCACGGTTGCGCTTGGCAATCACAACGCCTTCAAAGGCCTGCAAACGCTCACGTGTACCTTCTTTTACCTTAACCTGTACCAATACGGTGTCACCGGCATTGAATTCAGGAATTTCTTTGCCGCCCATTTGTTCGGCATTCAATTGGTCAATAATGTTCATGGATCACTCCTCAAATTGGCTCTCCCTTTTAATCAGGAAACGCCGTGTTCGCGTTTAAACTCGACAAGTAATTGCTTGTCCAACTCATTCAGTTCTGTTTGTTCCAGCAAATCCGGGCGTTTTAGCCAGGTTGCTCCCAACGACTGTTTTCGCCGCCAGCGTGTAATGTCCCGATGGTTTCCACCGAGTAATACAGCCGGCACGTCCATTCCATCTACTGTGGCAGGCCTCGTATAATGAGGGCAGTCCAGCAAACCATTCATGAAGGAGTCCTGTTCGGCTGATCCCGCATGACCCAGGCTTCCGGGCAGCAACCTGAGAATGGCGTCTATAAAAACCATGGCAGCCAGTTCGCCGCCACTTAATACGAAGTCACCCAGAGACCATTCTTCATCAACGTAGCGATGAATGACGCGCTCATCAATGCCTTCGTAACGCCCCGCAATAAACAGCAGAGCCTGTTTTTTTTGTGCAAGCTCGTTAATATCGGCCTGCCGGATTACTTTGCCCTGGGGGCTTAAATAAATCGTTTTACAATCAGCCGGCATCGCCTGTCTGGCATGTTCAATGGCGCCGCGCAAAGGTTCATACATCATCACCATGCCGGGGCCACCGCCGTAAGGCTTGTCATCGATGTGACGATACGCTTTATCAGACCAGTCCCGCGGATTCCAGTGATCCAGCCTTGCCAGGCCTTGCGTAATGGCACGGCCTGTTACACCCAGTGTTAACCCGGAAAAAATCTCGGGCAGTAAACTGACAACACCCAGGTGCAGCATTAAAAATCCGGATCCCAGTCAACTTCAATCTGACCTTTGCCGATATCGACACGCGTGACATAGCGACCAGGTAAATACGGTATCAAATGCCGTGTTTCACCGTCGATCACCAGTACATCGTTTGCGCCGGTCGGCAAGATTTCACTTACCGTACCCAGCACCTCACCCAGCTGATTGATAACCTGCATACCACAAAGTTGGTGCCAGTAATATTCACCGTCTTCCAACCTGGGTAGCTGATCTTTTTGAACACTAATCTCGACGTTGGTCAAACTGGCCACATCTTCCCGTTCAGAAAAACCTTCAACCTGAACCAGAATATGCTTGTTTGTCACCTCGGTATGAGTGATGTTCAAGGCTTGCCACTGATAATTAATCCGTGCATGCCAGTTGCTGTAATTCAGGATATTATCGCGCGGCTCGGTAAATGAAATCACGGTTATAAAACCCTTGATGCCATGCACTTTGCCAAATCGGCCTATAATAATCCGGTCAACAACTTCGTCCACGTTATGCCGCGGCTGCAGTCTTGCCAAACTCTTTAACCAGGGATTTGACGCGATCAGACAGTTGTGCGCCATGGCCCAACCAGTTATTCACTTCTTCCATTTCCAGGTGCAGGCGAACTTCCTGACCACGGGCAACAGGGTTAAAGTAGCCAACGCGTTTAATATAGTTTCCATCACGGCGTTTGCGGCTATCGGTAACAACGATATGGTAAAAGGGGCGTTTTTTCGCGCCGGCTCTTGATAAACGTATAACAACCATTATTCATTTTCCTCTTGGGAGTGGTTACGTAAAAATGCCGTGTATTGTACGAAAATTAACTCGGCATTGGAAGGGTTAAATGTAATTATTTCAGGTCTCCGGGAAACATACCTTTCAGACCGCTCATACCACCCAGACCGCGCATCATTTGTTTCATGCCGCCGGGCTTGGTAAATTTCTTCATCATCTTCTGCATTTGCTCGTATTGCTTCAATAAACGATTGACGTCCTGGATTTGTGTGCCAGAGCCTTGAGCAATACGTTTTTTGCGCGAGCCTACGATAATTTTGGGAATGCGTCGTTCGCGGATGGTCATGGAATTGATAATGGCAATGGTTTGTCCCATGGCTTTATCGTTGACATGATTCATGGCGTTTTGCGGCATTTGACTCAAGCCTGGCAATTTGCTCATCATGCCGGCCACACCGCCCATCGTGTTCATTTGCAGCAGCTGTTGTTTGAAATCTTCCAAATCAAAGCCTTTGCCTTTCTTCAGTTTTTTCGCCAGCTTTTCACTGGTTTGTTTGTCGGCTTTGCGTTCGACTTCCTCAATCAGGGTGAGGATATCACCCATGCCCAGTATTCGGGAAGCAATCCGGTCAGGATGAAAGGGCTCAAGCGCGTCAATTTTTTCGCCGCTACCCAAAAATTTGATGGGTTGACCGGTGATTTGTTTGACCGACAGGGCAGCACCGCCTCGCGCATCGCCATCGGTTTTGGTCAGAATAACACCCGTGAGCGCCAGCGCTTCGTGGAAGGCTTTTGCTGTGTTGGCTGCGTCCTGTCCGGTCATGCTGTCAACCACAAACAGGGTTTCAATCGGATTCAGCGCCTGATGCAGGGCTTTGATTTCATCCATCATACCGGTGTCGATATGCAAGCGACCGGCGGTATCGAAAATCACCACGTCCATGTATTGTTTTTTTGCAGCATCAAGCGCGCGTTTGGCAATGTCCAGTGGTTTATCGTCAGGTGTGGACGGGAAAAAAGCCACATCAACCTGTTCGGCAAGCAAGCGTAATTGTTCAATTGCCGCCGGGCGATACACGTCGGCGCTGACCAGCATCACTTTTTTGTTTTCGGTTTCTTTCAGATAACGAGCCAGTTTGGCCGAGCTGGTGGTTTTACCCGAGCCTTGCAGACCCGCCATCAGAAAAACAGCGGGCGGCTGGGTTTTAAAATCCAGTTCGGCACGGCTGTCTCCGAGCAAATGCACCAATTCATCGTGAACGATTTTGATCAGTGCCTGATCGGCTTTCAAATTAACATTGACTTCCTGGCCAAGCGCCTGGGTTTTAACCTGTTCGATGAATGCCTTGATAACGGGCAGGGCAACGTCAGCTTCCAGCAGCGATTGACGTACGTCACGCATGGCCTGTTGAATATTTTCTTCTGTAAAACGGCTTTGACCTGTCAGCGCTTTAAACGTGCGCGTCAGGCGTTCGGTTAAATTTTCAAACATGAATGTCTTGTCCGTTGAAAAAAAGCCGATTATAACACAGTGCATTGAGGCTGTAACGATTATATGAACGCAATCTTTTTGTTATCATATTCATTCAAGCTGGTATTGTTTAAGGAATATGGCCGGTGCAATTTCCTCTGGTTTCTTTATTGCTCATTTTGGTGGTTCTCATTCTGGTATCCGGTTTTTTCTCGGGCTCGGAAATCGGCATGATGTCGCTGAACCGCTATCGATTACGCCATTTGGTAAAGAAAAAAAACAAGCAGGCCATACGGGTTTATACCCTGTTGCAAAGGCCGGACAAATTGTTGAGCGTGGTGTTGATTGGAAATACCCTGGCCAATATCATTGCGTCAACCGTGGCCACATTGATTGGCCAACAATTATATGGCAGCCTCGGGGTCGCGATTGCCACCATGATTTTGACCATGGTGATTCTGGTGATCTCTGAAATGATGCCCAAAACTCTGGCGGCCTTGCATCCGCAACGCATTGCTTTTGCGGCCTCCCTGCCTTTGGTCATTTTGCAAAAATTCATGGCGCCCCTGGTTTATATCACCAGTTTGATGAGCAACGGCATGTTACGTTTGTTCGGTGTGACCCTCGATCAAGCGCAGCGCGAAGCCCTGACCGGCGAAGAGTTGCGCTCTGTGGTCAACGAGGCCGGCGTGCTGATGCCCTCTGAGCACAAAGGCATGCTGATTGGTTTGCTGGATTTGGAGCAGGCTACTGTCGAAGATATTATGATTCCGGTGTCGGATATCATCGGTATTGACCTGGACAAACCCTGGCCAGACATTCTTGATCAGCTGGAAACCGCCCAGCACACGCGCCTGCCTTTGTTTCATGGCGGCATCGATCACTTGGCAGGCATGGTTCATGTGCGTGATGTATTGAATTTATCGCTTGAAGAAAGCCTGGATAAGGACAGTTTGCTGAAGGTGATGCAGGCTCCGTATTTTACGCCGGCCGGAACACCGCTGAATATACAGATTTTGAACTTTCAAAAAGAAAAAAAACGCATCAGTTTTGTGGTCGATGAGTACGGTGATTTGAAAGGGCTGATCACCATGGAGGATATTCTGGAAGAAGTAGTGGGGGATTTTACCACCAATATCGCTACCTTGAGCAAAGACATTATTCAGCAGGAAGACAATTCGTATATCGTGGATGCGAGCATCACCTTGCGCAGTTTAAAACGTCTGCTGGCCTGGCATTTGCCGATGATCGGCCCGCGGACCTTGAGTGGATTGATCATCGAGCATCTGGGTTATATCCCGCCCGCTGATTGTTGTTTGACCATAGACACTTTTCGAATTGAGGTGTTAAAAGTCAGTGACAATATGGTAAAAACCGTGCGCATGCAAAAATACGTCAAGCCTTAATCTCGCGCGTTTTCCTTGCTGGTGATGACCTGCGACGTGAATAAATACCCACCATTTCGGATGGTTTTGATCAAGACCGGTCGTTTGGCATCGATTTCCAGTTTTTGCCGTAATCGGCTTATTTGTACATCAATCCGCCGATCAAAGGGATTTAAATGCGTACTTTTGGTCAATTGCAATAACAATTCCCGTCCCAGAACGCGTTGGGGTTGACGGACAAAAGCGAACAATAAATCATATTCCCCCGCGCTGAGGATCAATTCGCGCTGTTGGTCATCAAACAGTTGGCGAGACGAGGGATACAAGCGCCAGTTGGCAAATTGCATCACTTCTTTTTCGTGTTCAAAGCCTCTTTCTGCTCGCTGTACCCGTCGGCTGATGGCGCCAATACGTGCATGTAATTCACGGGGATGCAGCGGTTTTATAAGAAAATCATCCGCGCCGGCTTCGAGCATACTCACGCACATTTCAGCTTCTTTTGCGTCACTGATAACGATAATAGGCAATGTAAATCGCTTATACAGATTGTAGATTTGTTCGGGATTGTCTTTAACCAGAGCCAGGTTGATGAGCAATGCCGTTGCTGATTTGGCTGTCTGATCGAGGAGTGACAGGTCGCGATGATATTCAATTCGATAATCAAATTGGGAGAAATAATCGTCGAGTCGTGTGTCCTGTGGATCGCTGTCGATGATGATCAAATAGTTCGGCTGCGAGAGCATACGGATTTTCCCCTGCGCTGATAATTAGCAACAGTATACCGTTTGTCCATATTTTTGCGAGTTTTTCCATACGAGATGTTTGGGTTAATTTAGTCCTTTATGATTGCGTTATTGCCTATATGTACTATAGTTACAATGGCATTTGCAAGATGTCTGGAGGATCAAGGATGACAGAAGACGAGCCGGCAGTATTCCCATGGTTGATGGATGATCGTTATCTGTCCACAGCTCCCACAAGGTATACCATCAAGGTACAACAAGGTGAAATTGATGCAGCACCGCTGTCAAAACTTGAGCGCAGCACAACGATCAATGGATTGCTAGTAGCTAAAAATGGCTGTGACTGGCTGAAAGCACTGGTCGCATTTGCTCAGGATCAGGGCGAGCACACGACTTGCCACCGCACACAAATGGAACAATTAACGGATGCGGAATTACAGCATCTTTATCATTTATTTGACCAGGCGGATTATATCACGCTCATCAACAGTGTACTTCTCTATAAAACCAATCCACATGCCTTATACCAACAGAATTTGCATCCGGAAAAGCTGGTGTCGGTACAAACGCGATTGACCCTGCTGCATACATTTATCGCGTTCATGCATCGAACCGTCATACAATTGCTACGGCAACGCGGCTTCAATGCAGATCATGATTATTTGATGCACGGGCAAGACATACCGCCCGGCGTTTCCATCGCCAATGCAGCCTCCTGTCGGGACAGTATCGCTTTGGCGGTCAAGGAATGGCGCTTGAGTCGCTTGATTCATCAAGAAGACAAGAGCAAGCAGAGCCGGCTGGATGAGTTATTCAGCGCCTACAAATTCAGATTTAATCCCTGCCGATTGATTGATGCGGTCATGTTGTTGCAAATACAGTTGCTGGATAACCAGCAGACCGATGTCGATCAGCAAGGCCTGTTTTCGTCCCATGTACGCACGTTGTTTTCTCAATTGAGCAGCGATCAATGTCTTGATCTGTATGGCTATTTTTCCAATAAAAACAGTTGTTATCTCATGCGCAGCTTATTGGCGGTACTGAATGGGCAATGTAACGCGTATTTTCCGACTTTTGACGAACGCGACAAACAAGCGATCAGACGCGTGTATTTTGCACTGGACTCCGTGATGAATGGATTACGCGATGAATTGCAGCAGCGCCATATTTCCACCGAGGCTTACGCCCGACAGATTGACCATGAGCTCAAGCCAGGACGACGAATAATCTATGCTATCAAACGGATCGGGCACGTGTATTCTGTAGACGGAACAGTAAAAAACGAGCGTCTGGATCAATTGTTTAGCGAATTGGAATCGGTCACGCGCGGATAAAGGGCCAGATCCTGCTTGTAAAATTGACGCAGCTCGCGGAGCATAGGTGCGAAGGGAGAGGACTGGACAAACGCCGATGCCGGATCATCAGACCAGTCGCCGCTGTTTACATTCACCAGCACGGGAATGTAAGCATGATCATCCGGATACAAGGCCAGCAGCCATTCATTATATTTCATGCCGTATAATTTCATGGTGTTAATATAGGCAAATTGTTGGTTTTTGATTTCAACCAGTTTGCTGGATGGATTAACCCGATACAAGATGTTGGCGAAATGCATCATCATATCAAGATCCAGATTTTGATTGGGTAACATGCCGCTTTCCATCATGATCATGCGATCTTTTTTCGGTTCCGCCTGATGCTGGATGGTCGAGAGCAGCGAAATGCCATCAGCTTTATCTTTCAATTGAAGGTGAAAAAAATCCGCAATGGTCGGTGCAATATCAATCAAAGCCACCGGTGTTTGTGTGGCGAAAGCTGCGCTAACCATATGCCCTTGCTTGAAAATTTTAAAACCCAGCAGACATTGAAACTGCGAGGGGCTCAATAAATCAGAACCGTGACCGCCGCTTTTATCCAAATCTGTTGCGGTTTTTTGCTTTAAATAATCGACAAAGCGCCCGCGCTGCTGCCCCTGATAATGCGCGATAGCTGTTTTTCTGCTGCCTTGGGTATATAAGGCTTCGCCATGATCACTGAGCACAATGAGCATACTGTTGTTCAACATGCCTCGTTTTTCAAGAAAAGCCAGTAAAATCCCGATTTGCTCATCAGCCTGGTGCACGGCTGCGTTATATAATTGCGCTTTGCCCACTGTTTTAAACTCATAAGTAAGCTGTGCTGATGCAGACGGCGCCCAGGCATAGGGCCAATGCGGCAGGGTAAAGTGCACCGCCAAAAACAGAGGCTGTGTGTTCATATTACGGATAATGGCTGCTTGTAACTCACGATCAAAAGTCGTCGTGTAATAGGAAAAATAGCTGGCGCGATTATCGTAATTATAAGGAATCAGCCATTTGGCGATGCTCGTATTGATTAAAAAATTGCTTAATGGAAAGTCATAAAACGTTCCCAGGATAAAATCGTAGATACCCACATGCGGTCCGACAATGTGATCGAATCCGTCACTCAGACTGATGCTGTTAAACCGTCTGTCGTCACTGGCAAACAGGGTTCGATACCCTTTGCTTTTCAGATTCCAGGCAAAAGACGCATCGTGCCGAACCGCGTTGACCGGGTACAGATTTTCGCGGGCGCCGTGATTCAGGGCATAGAGCCCGGTCAATATACTCGTCCAGGCTGGCGTGGTTCTCGCTAACGGGCTAATGACTTCTTTGAAATGAACGCTGCTATTCAAAAATCGACTCAGATTGGGTGTGTTTACCGGATTAATATACTCAGGACTTAAAGAATCAACACCAATGATAATGAGATTGGTCTGTGCTGTTTGAGCTTCAATTATCGCGACAGGGCGCTGCAACAGGCCAATAACAAGTAACAGACTGCCAAGCGCAGCGGCAAAATAAACGGGCTGAAAGCGAGCGTATCGCCAAAGGGTCAGCAAAGACAGCAGCAATAAAAAACCGAGGGTTGTATACATAATGCCATCGGTCAGCATCGTGGGTAGCCCCATGTTAAACGGGCGGCTGAACGTACTTAAGGGGAAAAAATGATAATTGGTACTCAAGATCGCGATTATAGACAGCACAAAAATAATACCCTGCCAGCGTTCCAGCGACTGCTCATCCGCATAAAAGCCCTTGACACCCCATAACCAGGCCGTTTGCACAGCAGACAAAAGGATACATAGCAGGATTTGAACACCCAAAGCGGCGAACAGGCCAATATAGATAGATGCAGGATAACTGACGGTACGGAAGGGATTGGCATGAATCAGAAAAACAACAGCCAGTTGAATGAGTAACAAAAACACATTATAGAATAGCCAGGCCTTGTAGTTAGATTTACACCACGCCCAGTCATTAATCATCGGCATCCACTATAGCGCTGTTTAAATGCCAGTTGTATACATAATTATCAATTGTATTGATGTGTTTGAGTTGGCTGCGCAAAGGCTCTCTGGCAAATTGTTGAAGGTGCGCAATCACATTTTGCTTGCCGCCGCCAAAATCATCATTGAACCAGTCATAGATTTTCGAAACAACCAGCTTGCCTTCAATGACCTGGGCGCCCCGGAATGAATTGATATAACGTGCCGCAGCCCGGTTGAGCTGATTCTCAATCATGCTGCCCTGATACGCTTTGCGACTCAAATTGGCGGCGCCAATGCAGGTGTTATTCAAGGCGTAATGCGTGCGCGGATCGTTCCACACAGGACGAATAATTCGATTTTCAATGTCATCCAGCGACATGCTGTGGCCGTTTATTGTCAGTAGTTGTGCGCCCCAGGGGCCAACACTGAACAGACCCGGCGATATGTTGATCTCTTCTACACTGCCAATGGGATAATAGTTGGCGACGGTTTTAACCGTTGCGGCGTTATACAGGTTGATCCAGTATGCCAATTGTTCGGACCGATTGTAATTATCGATATTGATGTGCGAGAGGTGGTCGATATAACGGCTCAACAAAGCAATGTCGTCTTTGTTCAGACGGGAATAATCAATCTGATTAATCCCCTCATCGCTGGTGCTGACATGAGCATCCAGAAATGTTTGCCAATCCTGATGCGAGATCCTGTCCTCTGACAACGGATTGTTCACCAGCCAGACAGGCCACAGGTTTTTGTTAAAGGCTGCCATGGCGCTATTGGACGTCAAAGCAAGACTGACGATCATCAGTAGTAGCAACACGATGCGAAGCAGTCCACGCTCAGCCGACGTACCGCGGCTTGTCTGCGGTATCCAGTTGTCTTGCAAGATCTTGCTACGCATTCACAAGAGCCCGGTTACGAAGCGCGCTACCGATGGTTGTACCATCGAGAAATTCCAGCTCGCCTCCCGAAGGAATACCATGTGCCAATTGGCTGATGGTGACGGAATTGTCACGCAACATGTCACATATAAAATGAGTGGTGGTTTGTCCTTCAACCGATGGGCTCAAAGCCAAAATGATTTCTTTTACCTTGTTGTCGGTGATCAAATCATATAAGCGAGGCAGTCCAATGTCCTCAGGTCCCATGCCATCCAGCGGGGATATTTTCCCCATCAATACAAAATAGTGCCCGGAAAAGGCGGCGCATTGCTCAATAGCCGCGACGTCAGACGGGCTTTCGACCACGCACAAAACCGATGGATCGCGTGCCGGGTTTTGACACAAGGCACACAAATCGTATTCGGTATAGTTGTTACAACGTTGACAATGCCCCAACGTTTCCATTGCTTGCTGCAAACAGGCGGCAAGCTGCAAGCCGCGCTGTCTTTGGTGTTGCAGCAGGTGATAAGCCATGCGTTGTGCTGATTTGGGACCAACACCAGGCAGGCAGCGCAGGGCGGAAACGAGTCGACTCAGGGCATCCATCAATCTATTACTCGTCTTCTTTATCAGTCATCAAGTCGCCAGGAATGTTCAGACCAGCTGTCAATTGGCTGATTTTTTCCCGTGAGGCCACTTCGATTTTGCGGGCAGCATCATTTACAGCGGCAGACACGAGATCTTCCAGCATTTCAATGTCTTCTTCCTGCAGGGAAGGCGTAATGGTGGTTTTCAATACTTCATGACGACCGTTCATTTCGACTTTCACCAAGCCGCCGCCAGATTGACCAAGAACAGTCAGCTTGGTAAGTTGCTCTTGAGCTTCCTGCATGCGTTGTTGCATTTTTTGGGCTTCTTTCATCAGATTACCCAGATTTTGGTTCATGTCCATCGTCAGACCTCGTCATTAAGTTAAAGTTATAGAAAGTGATTATATACCACCCGTGAAAGGTATACGTCATTTTAACATGGTTCAATAGAATTTTTGACCAATTCTGCTGCAAACTCCTGTTGCAGATGTTGTAAAAAAGGGTCGTTTTGCAGACTTTCTTCGGCATTTTTCTGATTTAAATCCCGTTCTACCTGTTTTATCTGCGCGGGCGATGTCTGGATCGTTTCGTGGTAATCCACGGAAATCTTGATCGTTTCGTTATAATAAGAAGACAAGGCTTGTGCAATGCGGTCGCTGACACTGGGCGTGAACAGGGATTGATGTCCTTTCGACACACGCAGAGAAACAATGTTCCCGGATTTACCCAGCATTTCCGCGTTTTCCGCGGCAGTTTGAGCCAAACCGCTTAATTTTAATTGAGTCAGAATCGCGATCCAGTCAACATCATCCGCAAGCGCCGTATGAACAGGCTCTGCTTTGACCGGCATGATGACCGGCGCAACGACAGGTTCATCCGGGACAGTCACAATCTCCGGTTCGATTTTCTTTGTCTCAACGGGCCTTGTCTCAACGAGCGGTGCTGCCGGTATGGTCTGTATGATCGGTGCTTCACAAGCAAGATTGGGAACCGGCGCTGCGGCAGCGGGACGAAATGCCAGCATGCGGAACAAGGTCATTTCAAAGCCGATGAGCAAACCAGGCGCCAGATGAATGTCTTCGCGACCCTTCAAGGCTATCTGATAAAACAATTGAACGTCTTCCGCGCTGATTTGCTGAGCCAATTGTTTGACAGCATCCGATGTTTGCAATAGAGGAGATTGGGTTTCACCCAGGTTTTGATACAAGGTCACTTGATGCAAATAATCCAGCATCTCATCAAATACATAAGTGAAATAACCGCCTTCGCAAGCAACCTGACGACTGAGCGCGAGCACCTGTTGTGCATTCATGTTCGCCAGCGCCTGCAACAATTGCAAGGCATAATCTTGTTGCGTGTATCCCAGAATCGATTTGACCTCTGACGCAACCAGCATATGTTCAACACTGGCAATTGCCTGATCCAGCAAACTCAAGGCATCACGCATGCTACCCTGAGCAGCACGAGCCAATAATAGAATGGCATCTTCCTCAAAGGGAATGGCCTCTTCCTGTAAAACATGACGTAATTGCGCCTGGATAATATCAACGGGTATATGGCGCAGATGAAATTGCAAACAACGGGAAAGAACGGTGACCGGTAATTTTTGCGGATCAGTGGTTGCCAACAGAAATTTGACATGCTCAGGCGGTTCTTCCAGTGTTTTCAGCAACGCATTAAAGCTATGTTGCGAAAGCATGTGTACTTCATCAATAAGATAGATTTTGTAGCGCCCGGAAGTCGGGGCATACTGGATGTTTTCAAGCACATCGCGGGTGTCTTCAACCCGGGTTTTGGACGCGGCGTCAATTTCAATGAGATCAATAAAGCGGCCTTGCTCAATAGCAACACAGGCTTCACATTGGAGACACGGGGTAGAACCAACACCCTGTTCGCAATTAAGTGCTTTGGCCATCAGCCTTGCCACACTGGTTTTACCAACGCCCCGCGTTCCGGTAAAAAGATAGGCATGATGCAGCCGTTGCTGGTCAAGAGATTTGATTAACGCTTTGTTAACGTGCTCTTGCCCAATCAATTGCGAAAACGCTCGTGGTCGCCATTTACGCGCAAGGGCCAGATAGCTCATAGGATTTCATCAAATTGGGTGGCAGCTTTAAGAGCCTGTCCGGGCGCTCGAATCAACCGTTACCGCTGCTCCCTTCCGGGCCTGACGGGGTTCACAGTCTATCGACGCCAGGGGACCAATAAAGCCACCATGACTGAACCACGAAATCTATCAGAAAAACGGTCAAGTGGCTAGTGCAACAGCCAAAAATTTTGAAAAGGGCTTTGGGACTGTCATCTGTGAATGATCCCATATAATGGTATGTTTTGTGATTTATCGAGCAGATTGATAAAATATGCAAAAAAACGCAAAAAGTGTTTGACACAAGTCTGGGAATGAGTAGAATACGCAGCACGCCTTCGGGGCAACGATGATTAAAAAGATGAAGACAAACTGTGTGGGCGCTTTGAAGAATTTGAGTGCTTAATAGAACAGAAGTAAAGAAGTCAGAGTAAGACTGACAACCAGAAATTGAACTGAAGAGTTTGATCCTGGCTCAGATTGAACGCTGGCGGCATGCCTAACACATGCAAGTCGAACGGTAGCACAGTCTAGCTTGCTAGATGGGTGACGAGTGGCGAACGGGTGAGTAACGCGTAGGAATATGCCTTGAAGAGGGGGACAACTTGGGGAAACTCAAGCTAATACCGCATAAGCTCTTAGGAGGGAAGCTGGGGACCGCAAGGCCTGGCGCTTCAAGAATAGCCTGCGTCCGATTAGCTAGTTGGTGGGGTAAAGGCCTACCAAGGCGACGATCGGTAGCTGGTCTGAGAGGATGGCCAGCCACACTGGAACTGAGACACGGTCCAGACTCCTACGGGAGGCAGCAGTGGGGAATATTGGACAATGGGGGCAACCCTGATCCAGCAATGCCGCGTGTGTGAAGAAGGCCTGAGGGTTGTAAAGCACTTTCAGTGGGGAGGAGGAATGATTGGTTAAGAGCTGATTATTTGGACGTTACCCACAGAAGAAGCACCGGCTAACTCCGTGCCAGCAGCCGCGGTAATACGGAGGGTGCGAGCGTTAATCGGAATTACTGGGCGTAAAGAGTGCGTAGGTGGTTTGGTAAGTTATCTGTAAAAGCCCTGGGCTCAACCTGGGAAGGCCAGATAATACTGCTGGACTCGAGTATAGGAGAGGGTAGTGGAATTTCCGGTGTAGCGGTGAAATGCGTAGAGATCGGAAGGAACACCAGTGGCGAAGGCGGCTACCTGGCCTGATACTGACACTGAGGCACGAAAGCGTGGGGAGCAAACAGGATTAGATACCCTGGTAGTCCACGCTGTAAACGATGTCAACTAGCTGTTGGTCATATGAATGTGATTAGTGGCGAAGCTAACGCGATAAGTTGACCGCCTGGGGAGTACGATCGCAAGATTAAAACTCAAAGGAATTGACGGGGGCCCGCACAAGCGGTGGAGCATGTGGTTTAATTCGATGCAACGCGAAGAACCTTACCTACCCTTGACATACAGTAAATTTTGCAGAGATGCGAAAGTGCCTTCGGGAATACTGATACAGGTGCTGCATGGCTGTCGTCAGCTCGTGTCGTGAGATGTTGGGTTAAGTCCCGTAACGAGCGCAACCCTTATCCTTAGTTGCCAGCGAGTAATGTCGGGAACTCTAAGGAGACTGCCGGTGACAAACCGGAGGAAGGCGGGGACGACGTCAAGTCATCATGGCCCTTACGGGTAGGGCTACACACGTGCTACAATGGCGAGTACAGAGGGCAGCGAAGCGGCGACGTGGAGCGAATCCTATAAAGCTTGTCGTAGTCCGGATTGGAGTCTGCAACTCGACTCCATGAAGTCGGAATCGCTAGTAATCGCGAATCAGCATGTCGCGGTGAATACGTTCCCGGGCCTTGTACACACCGCCCGTCACACCATGGGAGTGGGTTGCACCAGAAGTAGATAGTCTAACCGCAAGGAGGACGTTTACCACGGTGTGATTCATGACTGGGGTGAAGTCGTAACAAGGTAGCCGTAGGGGAACCTGCGGCTGGATCACCTCCTTAACATGAAGAGTACGAGAGTGATTTAAAGCGCCCACACAGTTTGTTTTCAGAGATAACGGCAAAATTTGGGTCTGTAGCTCAGTTGGTTAGAGCGCACCCCTGATAAGGGTGAGGCCGGTGGTTCGAGTCCACCCAGACCCACCAAAATTGCCGGGATAGTCAAGATAAAAATACATTTCAACAAGTGTCTTTCTATCTGGAATATCCAGACGTTCATTAAAAATTTGGTAAAATTTGAGGTAACACAAGCGAATTAGTATTATTTTTTGTTTGTATGGCTTTCAATAACTTAGACTTTCTTCGGAAGGTTTTTGCAAGGATTTAGGTCCGAGCAAAGAGGAAATTGAGGTTATATGGTCAAGAAGAGAAGCGCAAACGGTGGATGCCTTGGCAGTAAGAGGCGATGAAGGACGTGGAATCCTGCGAAAAGCTCTGGGGAGTTGGAAACATGCGTTGATCCAGAGATGTCCGAATGGGGGAACCCGGCTTGATGTAAATCAAGTCATTCATAACTGAATACATAGGTTATGAAAGCGAACTCGGGGAACTGAAACATCTAAGTACCCGAAGGAAAAGAAATCAATAGAGATTCTCTCAGTAGCGGCGAGCGAACGGGGAACAGCCTGGTGTGATTTATTATTTTGGTGAGTAGAACAACCTGGGAAGGTTGGCGAAAGAGGGTGATAGCCCCGTATACGAAGCCATTATAAAGAACTAAGCACGCGAACAAGTAGGCCGGAACACGAGAAATTCTGGTTGAATATGGGTGGACCATCATCCAAGGCTAAATACTACTTACTGACCGATAGTGAACCAGTACCGTGAGGGAAAGGCGAAAAGAACCCCGGCAAGGGGAGTGAAATAGAACCTGAAACCGTTTGCGTACAAGCAGTGGGAGCCTGTTTAAGGACGGGTGACTGCGTACCTTTTGTATAATGGGTCAGCGAGTTACTTTCAGTGGCGAGGTTAACTGAATAAGGAAGCCGTAGAGAAATCGAGTCTTAATAGGGCGCGAGTCGCTGGGAGTAGACCCGAAACCGGGCGATCTAGCCATGTGCAGGATGAAGGTTGGGTAACACCAACTGGAGGTCCGAACCGGGTAATGTTGAAAAATTATCGGATGACGTGTG
>Ga0209066_10001512_pt1 | contig 30473 bp, 29 predicted proteins | sample All_14_2_FD_187198 | JGI IMG/M metagenome (GOLD analysis project Ga0209066, IMG submission 187198) | Freshwater microbial communities in response to fracking from Pennsylvania, USA - Allegheny Zone_MetaG_DW_15 (SPAdes) (version 2) ... | reverse complement strand
CGAAGTCGTTCTTCCATTACTGAGCATTCCTTCCAAGGCACCACTTTCTCCGATTGGTTACAAAAACCAAACGAATGTGTTACCTATGTGTCCGGAACGATCTGTTACCCATCTGTCGGGTCAGTCACAATTTTCTTTGATAAAAGTTACATTTTTAATTCGTTATACTATTGAAATGAGAATGGTCTTAATTAGCTTTGCTTTAGTTGCTCTTTTTTAAGTTCATGTGCCTTTTCACCGCCCCATATTAACTTTGCGGTTTCTGGGGAGTCACACGCTCACTTCTTGAGGATGCGGGGCAGCATGGTCACGATAAGTGGGAATGAGGTTGATAAAAACGGTGCTGATATTTCGCACACTGATCAACGCCTTTATACGATTATATTTCTGACTCCGGGGATGACGGGAAATGCAAGTGAGGGATCGTCTTCAGCGAGCAGTCCCCAGCTCCACAAAATGACGATAGCAGAGGGGGTTGGGCCAGTGCAAGTCAAAGCTAAGATTGAATGGGATAAGAGTATTGACGTTGTCCGCATTGATAGTCAAGATTTCAAAAGAGGCGACGGAACGGTATTTGTTGTTGAGAAAGTAAAAGAGCGTTCGGCACGGGTGTGGCAGTTGAATCCTTCTCAAAATTTACAGAACGCCAAAGCAATCCTCGCTTTTGCAAAGTCCGAAATTCCGGAACTTGAGTCATTGCGATTAGCGACTTTCGATGCAGGGGAATAACTGCTCATTAAGAAGGAACTCAAGACTGAAGATTGAGTTAAGTTTGCGGCCCGATCTCAATCCATGAGAATCGGGCCGATTTTGCTTATGAAGGGAAAGGTTTTTAGACGATTTTCGAGAATTGATCGAAGTCGTGGCGGTAGTGGGGGAAGCCATCTTCGGCGGGTCGACCGAGGGCGACGAGAGCCGGGATTTGAACGTGGTCGGGGAGACCGAACAGTTCTTTGACTTGATCGGGGACGAATCCGAGCATGCCGGATGTTGCATAGCCTTCGGCTTGAGCAGCGAGCATGAGGAAGCCCATGAAGGTGTAAGCCTGCGCCCGACCCCACCAATGGAAATCTGATTCGGAGTAACTGGCGAAATGGTCTCGGACTTGCTTGGCTACGGCAGCTTCTTGCTCTTTCATGCCGGGGTGGATTGTGTTTTCGACATTATCGAGGGTGTCGGTCATGTCGGTATAGATGACAAATGTGACGGCGGATGCGCCGACTTGGGGTTGACCGTAAGCGGCGGCCATGAGTTTGGCCTTGGTTTCGTCATCTTTTACGGCGATGATGCGCCAGGGTTGGAGGTTCCAGGGGGATGGAGCGAGTCCGGCGGTGGTGATGAGATCACGGATTGTTTGATCGGAAATTGCTTCGTCGGTGTATTTGCGGATTGATCGGCGAGCCTGGGCGGCCTGCTTGACAGTGAGTTCTTGTTCCATCTTTTAGCATGATACGCCATTTTTGGCTAATTGTGTACGATGCGTTTCGTAATTGTGAAAAAAGTCTTATTTAGCGTTGGATTGTGATTGTTCCAGGGGAGCCTTCGGTGCCTTTGATGGTGATGGCGATGGGGATGAATTCTTTGATGACCCAGGCGATGGTTTTCAATCGTTTGGTGATGTTGGAGGTGGAGTAGGTTGTTGATCCATCGGCGAGGCAGGCGGGGAGAAGGAGTTGGTCGGCGAGGTAGGGATCGACGGTTGCGGTTGTTTGGGTGAAGACGGTGAATTCATCCCATGCTCGGTCGATGGTGTCGCTGATTTGGCTACCGCGATTCCAACATGCAGAAGCGGAGCCGAAACCGTTTTCGAATTTGATCCAGAAGGTGATGCTGAGTCCGGGTTCGGGGCCGGAGATTTCGATTTGTTCGACTTGGTCGCCGTATCCCGCATCTTGGAGGAGCTTGAGAGCTTTGGTGGTGGCATCGGCGAGGACTTGGGAGTGGGTGTCACAGGCGGTGATTCTTGCCCCTGCGGCGACGACACCGCTGCGTTGGGCCCAATTAAGGGGATTGATGGCGGAGGGTTCGATTTCGACGAGGATATGACCACGACCGGCGTAACCGAATCCGGCTTGGTGAATGGCGGGGAACATCCCGATCCCTTGGGCGGCGTGGGCGGGGATTGTTGTTAGTTCGAATGCATCGAATGTGAGGGTGTTGTTGTTATGGGTTTCGCCGTGGAGTTCGATGGTGGAATAGGCTCCGGTTCGAGCAAAGATGGGGGCAAGAGCTTCGGCGATGACGATGGTGTTGCCGGGAGACCGTCCGGAACCGGATCGGCTGATATCGTGACTGAAGTGGATGGGCCGGGGGAGGAACTTTGGGGTGAAAGTTAGCTTTTTTGAGCCGATTTCTGCGCCCTCGGTTTGGGCATTGCATGCACTGATGAGGGCTTGGAGGACGGGAAAGTCTTCGGGGGAGATTCCGGGTTTGCGGGTGGCGCCCCGGATTGAATCGATAACGAGGGGTTTTTGAGTGAGGGCACTCATGCAGAGTGCGGTTCGGAGGAGTGCTCCTCCACCTTCGCCGTGGCTTCCGTTGAGTAGAATGGGGTTTTCGGTTGTCCGCATTTGGGGACTAGATTTTGAGCTTCCAGACAAGGAATTCAAGGACTTTGATTGCGTAGGCCATGCCGACGAGCATGAGTACGAAGAGAATGATTTCGTTGTAGGGGACAGCTCCGCCATCGATTGATGTGGCTCGACCGGCGTTGTTGGGGTCTGATCCGGTCAAGATTGCGCCTTTATAGATGCCATCGACGGCTCGAAGGGCATTTTGAATGACGTCGGCAAGGACGGGTCGAAGGACGATATAGGCAGCGGCGACGCTGAGGGCGATGATGGGGAGGAACAGCTTATATTTATGTTTTTGGTGCTCGTTGTAGATGACACATTGGCGGCAGCGTTCGGCTTTTGCGGCGGCACTGAGTTTGTTATTTTTAGGGATAAATTTTGATGCGGCGACAAGATCTTTTGAGAGGGTTTGGCCCTCTTGTGACTTGCCTTCCATTGCGTTTTTGATGACGCTTTCTTCGCACATGCAGCCGACGCGCTCTTTCCAGCACGTTCGTTTTGCATGGTAGATGGGGCATCGTTCGCGGACGAATTTACGGCAGTAGGGGAGTTGCCAGCATTTGCCGAGGAAGACATCGCGGACATCGCGTTCTTCTTTCATGCCTTTGCCGTACTTCATTTGTTCGGCTTTTGCCCCTTCTTTCATACGTATTCGGGTTTTTTGGACAGCATCGCCGACGATGAGGATGAGTCCGACGAAGACGGCAGGGTATCCGGCGGCCGAGAGGTACTCGATTGCGTTGCCTTGAAGTTCGTTGCCGGCACCTTGAAGGACTCCGGGCATGTACCAGCTCATGAGGGCCATGGCGAGGCCAACAATGAGTAGGATTGGACCAGCGATTTCTTCGCCCCAGAAGAGCCATGCGGCTCCGAGGCTGGCGGCGAGAAGGCCCCAGAGTGAACCTTGCCGGAAGTATTCCTGGACTTGAACAGCTTTTGTGAGTTCATCACCGGAGGCACTGCCGGCACTGAATACTTGGTAGACGAGGATTAAGATGGATGCGGCGGCGACCAATCCACCACCGTACAGAAGCAGTTTTCCTAGCCCATCCATGAACCCGGAAAGGGAATCACTTACGACGTTGCTATTGTAACTTGGTGGATCGGGCCTTGCCATATTTGCTTATATCATTTTTTGACGCGTTCGAGGTAATCGCCGGTTCTAGTATCTACTTTGACAACTTCGCCTTCTTTTACGAAGAAAGGTACGTTGATGACAGCACCAGTTTCGAGGGTTGCGGGTTTGCCGCTTCCGCCGGTGACGGTATCCCCTTTGTGTGTTGGGTCGGTTTGAACGACTTCGAGTTCAACAAAATTGGGTATTTCGTATCCGATCATTTCTGTTCCGACACGGATGGCGAGGACTTCCATTTCTTCTTTGAGGAATTTTGCTTGATCGCCGAAAACGGATTCATCGACGGGCATTTGTTCGTATGAATCGAGATCCATGAGAACGAGTTCTTGGCCCTGTCGGTAGAGATATTGGAAGTTTAATTTTTCCAAGTAAGCGTCATCAAATTTTTCGCCGGATCGAAAGGTTTTTTCGATGGTTGCGCCGGTTTTGAGTCGCTTGAGTTTGGTTCGCACGAATGCTGGCCCTTTGCCGGGCTTAACATGTTGGAAGTCTACGATTTGGTGAAGTTCACCATCGATGTAGAATGCTACGCCGGGCCGGAAGTCGCTTGTATCAATTGCCACAGAATGTCCTCTTTGAATGGGTGTCCAATGTTACTCTATCTGGACGTTTTGAATTTAGAACTTACCGAGGGGATTGACGGGTTTTCCGTTCACTCGGACTTCAAAGTGAAGGTGCGGTCCGGTGCTGTTTCCGGTTGATCCGACGGCAGCGATTTTTTCGCCGGTTTTGACGGATTGTCCGACGCGGGCGTAGAGTCGGCTGCAGTGTCCGTAGAGGGTGGATATTCCGCCGCCGTGATCGATGACGATGGTGTTTCCGTAGCCTCGGATGTAGGATGCGGTGATGACTTTGCCTGATCCAGCGGCTTTGATTGTGGTTCCGGTGGACGCGGCGATGTCGATGCCCGAGTGCATTTTTCGACCGCCGCTGATGGGGTGCGTTCGGTAGCCGAATTTACTGGACATTCGACCAGCGACGGGGCGGATGAATTTGCCATTGAAGATGGGAACGGATCCAGCAGATTTTGCTTGAATTGATGCGATTGCGGCTTCAAGTTTGCGGCTTTCTTGCTCCATCACGGCGAGCTGATCTTCAAGTTGGTTTTCTTGCGCTTTGAGTACGGAGAAAAGAAGCTTTTTCTTAGCGCGGACGGTTTGGAGTTCGGCCAACTGCATTTCATGCTTTTTGGCGAGTTCGGCGACTTTGATGACGCGGAGATCTCGTTCTTTCTTCTTGGCGAGAACAGAGTCGCGGAGGACTCGGGCTTCGTTGAAGATGGTGCGGTCGTGGTCGGCGATGCGTTCGAGGAGGGCTTTGCGGGATGCGAGGTCGCTCAGATTTTCGGAATCAGAGAGTACGGCGATGGGGGAGGCGTCGCCCTGGACATAAATTGCGCGGATGCGTTGACCGACTTTGGATTTGATTTGGTCGAGTTTTTCGGCTTGGACTCGGAGTTCGGTAGCGAGTCGTTGTTGTTCTTTTTTGTTGAGGATGAGTTCTCGTTCAGTTTTTTCGAGGTTTTCTTCAACGGAGGACATTTGGTCATCGACAGCGTGAACTTGATCCATGGCGTTCCCGGCTTCGTTTTGTTTCTTTTGGAGCTGGGAGCGGAGTTGATTTCGCTTTGATTTGACTTTGCCGAGGGATTGGGACAGGCTGCTTTTTTTCGCTTTGTCTTTTGTGGTCAGTTGACCAAAAGTGACCATGCTCGTGGCGAACATGATGGCGATGAGGATGGGTGTGATTCGTTTCATCTGGGGACGAGTTCCTTGGGATTTTCACGAATGGCCAGGTAGCTGCAGATAAAACCGTACAGCGCGCCGACGAGAGCAAGACTAATGAGTGTTCCGATAAGGGGGAACGGTTGGGTTCGAATGACGGGAATTCCTTCGACAACCCGCGCAACGACTCCGTGCCCAAGCCAAAGTACCAGGGTTGCCATAAGAGCACCGAGGACGCCTTGGGTCACTCCTTCGATGAGGAGGGGAATTTGCACGGTCATTTTGTTGGCTCCGACGAGTTCCATGATGCGTAGTTCTCGGCGGCGGGCGATCATTGTGAGATGGACAGTGTTATAGATGAGGATGCCACCGGTTGCGAGGGTGACGATGCCGAGGGCGAGTCCGAGCCACCGGATTGAGACCATGACGTCTTGGAGGAAATTTTGGACTTCGCCCATGACTTGCACGCCGTCCTTGGGGGCGACTTCCGGCATATTTTTTACTAGGGCGACAACAGAATCGACTTTGGTGAGGTCGGTGAATGTCACGTTATAAGTATCGGGCATTGGGTTGTCAAGTTCAAGCCCGCTGGTAATTGCGGGGTTTTTCTTTTTCCACTCAGCCCAAACATCGGCTTTTGTTTTGAGGGTGGCGGATTTTACTCCGGGGAGTTTTTTGATGTTGACGCCGAGAGCCTGGACTTGGTCGGGGGATGCGTCGTCGCGGGCGAAGACGCTCATTTCGAATTTTGATCCTTGGAGGGCCAGGTATTTGGCGAGTCCGATATAGGTAAGGGTGAATCCGCCGACGATGACGAGGGCAAGTGCGGAAGCGATGATGGATGCAAAGGTCATGCCTTTGTTGCGCCGCAGGCTGATTACGGCTTCGCTCAGCAGGAATTCGAGTCGATCAAACATCAGTTGGGTTCGTGGGGATCTTGGGTCTGAGGTGCAGGGACGCTCATTTCACTTTGGGGTTCAGAATCTGCGGATTGTGGTTCTGCGATGGGTTCTATCGGTTCGTGATGTCCACCAGTTGCATCGATTTCTTCTTCGACGCGACCTCCGGACATGAGGATGACACGTTTTCCGGCTCTTTCAACCTGGGAAATATCGTGCGTGGCGACAATGATGGTGGTTCCTTGTTCGTTGAGCTCGAGGAGGATATTGATGATTTCATCGCTGTGTGCGGCATCGAGGTTTCCGGTTGGTTCATCGGCGAGAAGGAGGGGGGGATTATTGATGAGGGCCCTTGCGATCGCAACGCGTTGCTGTTCTCCACCGGAGAGTTCGCCGGGGTAAGCGTCGGCACGTTGGAGGATGTTGACGCGTTCGAGGATGGTGGGGACTTGCTCGCGGACTTCGGACTTTGTTTTGCCGACGGCGCGCATGGCGTAGCCGACGTTTTCCCAAACTTTTTTATTTGGGAGGAGACCAAAGTCTTGGGGGACGATGCCGATTTTGCGTCGGAGCTCGGGAATGTCTTCCGGTTTGACTTGGGTGAGAGGTCGACCATCGAAGATTGCTTCGCCCTTTGTGGGTTTGATTTGGGAAGAGAGGACGCGGATGATTGTGGATTTACCGCTGCCGGTTTGTCCGCATAGAAATACGAACTCGCCACGCTCTACATTGATGCTAACGCCCCGGAGTCCAGCGACATAGTCGTTGTAGGCGACTTCGACTTTTCTTAGGGAGATGTACGGATCACTGACCATGGCTCGCGGCTTTTGTTCTAGACGATGGTACCTGTCAATTGGGGTCATGGTTCCCCGGAGATGGTTGTGGCTTTCTGGTAAACCAATTGCCATGAGCAATGCGACAGTCGAGCGGATTCGGATTCGGTATGGCGAGACTGATATGATGGGTCATGCGTATTACGGCAATTATTTGCTTTATTTTGAGCAGGCGCGGGCGGCATGGTGCCGGGAACGGGGTGTTTCTTATTTGGAGATGGAGGCGGCGGGTTTTAAGTTGCCGGTAGTTGAAGTTTGGGCTAAATATCGGGGTGAGGTGAAGTACGACGATGTGATTGCAGTGAAGATTTGGGTGGAAGAGATGCGGCGGGTGGCGGTTCAGTTTAAGTATGAGATTGTCAATGAATCCACGGGCAAATTGGTGACAGAGGGTTATACATGGCAAGTTTGTGTTGATGGGTCGATGAAGGCGGTTTCGATTCCGGCGTTCTTTCGTGAGTTGGCAGAACGTCCTTAGTCTTTTTACATAGCGGCACTTTTGACAGGTTCGGATGAGTTAAAGTATGTTATGCAGAGTCGAGCTCGCTCTTTTGCTTTGGCCCTTTTATTGACTGCGGTCACTACCTCCGTAGTCGCCACATCAATTCAGGACAAAGTTGTTCTTCGTTTTAAGCCAGAAGCTGGTCAATCAAGTAAGTCTAAGGGGACTTCGGTGCTGAAGTTTGATGCGGGCGGAGAAGAGATTGTTATTCAGGATCAGGGGACTTACATGACGGAAGTTCTTTCGGCGGCGGATGGCAAGTTTTCGCTGAAAAGCTCGACGTTGAGTTCGAAATCGACGATTAATGGAGAAGCGCTTCCGGAGAATGAGGAAGAAAGCACGACGGTAGTTACTTATGGACCGAATGGTCAAGTCATCAACATTGAGCACGAACCGGCTTTAGAAGACGAGACTCAGATGACAATTGAGAACTCGTTGACGATTGCGGGTTCGATTATTTTTAAAGATGAAGCGGTTGGGGCAGGCGACACGTGGACGCATGACTATGAAGCTAATTCTGCATTGAAGGTCGGGGCGGCATCGGCGAAGTTCACGGTTTTGGCGATGGAAGAGCTGGACGGGGTTCCGGTGGCAAAGATTCGCATGGAGTGGACGGAGAAATCTGGTTCACCGGCGATGAAAGCGGGTTCAACTCAATGGATTGAAATTGCGAGTGGCGACGCAATTAAAAGTGAGATGAAGATTACGGGGGCGAAATTTGATTTTGGAATGGGTTCGCCATCGATTTTGACGATTGATTCGACAATGGAGCGCACAAGCGGCGGTTTGATCAAGTCGGATGCAAATAAGCCTGAGCAGGAAAAAGGAGCGATTGATGAAGCGGTCGATGGATATGAGAAAGTCGACGGGATTTTGACGCTTTGGAAAAAGGAAGATGATGGTCAGACGAAGCTGAAGCTTGAGTTGAAGAAATCTCAGTTGAATACGCTGATGATGATGCAGACCACGGCTTCGAGTGGTTTGGCGGATGGTCGGCTGGCGGCGGGTGATCCGATTTCGGATTTGGTTTTCGAGTTCCGGAAGTTGCCGAACAAGCGACTTGCGATGTATGTTCCGAACTATTTCTATCGGGCGGATAACAAATTGCCGATTGCGAAGGCGGTTCAGCGCTCGTTCCCGGATGCGATTGTCGAGAGTTTTGAAATTGAAGCGGAGCAAGAAGATCGTGATTCGATTTTGGTTGACGTATCCGATTTGTTCCGCGGTGATGTTGGCAAAGTTACGGAGTTGTTGGGTGGGGGCGGAAGCCCATTGCTTGGCGGCGGCGGTAACCCGTTCATTTTGGATCGCGAAAATTCTTATCTTTCTGCGGTCAAGAATTTCCCCAAGAATCTTGTTGTTGAATCGACAATGAATTTTTTGGGTCGTGGCGGCGGTAATCCGATGGCGGCTTTGGGGGGCGGTACGAAGAATGCGGATGATCGGAGCGTTGTGGTGCGGGTGCAATACAACGTTTTTGCGTTGCCGACAGATAATGGTTTCCAGCCGCGAGTTTTTGATCCTCGTGTTGGGTTCTTTACGAATGATTATCAAGACTTTAGCGATACGACAGCAGTTGATCAGAAGGTCATGTTTATCAATCGCTGGAATTTGGTGAAGATAGATCCTACGGCAGCGGTGAGTGATCCGGTTGATCCAATTGTTTTTTGGATTGACAATACGGTGCCGGCGGAGTATCGCCAATCTGTGAAGATGGCAATTGAAAACTGGAATGCGGCCTTTTTGGAAGCGGGTTTCAGCAATGCGGTTGTGGCTAAGCAGATGCCAGATGATTCGGAGTTTGACCATGCGGACATGCGTTATAACGTTGTTCGCTGGGTGGCTTCGCCGAGCAGTGCTTATGCGATTGCCTTGTTCCGGACGAATCCGCTGACGGGTGAGATTCTTAATGGATCGGTGACGGTTGACGCGAACATTGTTCGCATTTTTGCGACGGAGTATGGACAGATTGTTCGACCGGATGCTTGGCAAACGCGGTTGGCGAAGCGACTTCAGAGCTTGACTCATGACCATGCGCCGGGCAAGTGCGACGTGATGGCGGAAGGCAACATGAACCTCTATGCGGGCATGTTGGCTTCGGCGCAAATCGCGGGTCTTTCGCGAGATGAGTATGTGAACCAATTTGTTCGATGGGTTGTGACCCACGAAATGGGTCACATGATGGGCTTGCGGCACAACTTTGTGGCATCGACTTTGCTCTCGCTTGATCAATTGGCGGATCAGGGCACAGTGGATGCTGAAGGCACGGCTTCATCAGTGATGGACTATGTCGCATTTAATCCATCGGCTTTGAAGAAAGGCGGCGTGGAGTTTTATGGCGGCAAAGTTGGTCGCTATGACAAGTGGGCGATTCAGTACGGATATACGCCATTTGGTTCGAAAGACACAAACGAAGAGAAGTACGACTTGTATCAGCTTGCCCAGATGGGAACGCGAGACGGTTTAACTTGGCTTGGTGATGAATATGCGGACAGCATTGACCCTTATGTCACTCGGTTTGACTTGGGGGCGGATCCGCTGGCTTATTGGACTCGCATGGGCGAGGTGAGCCATGACCTGTTGATGAAACTGCCGGAAACCTCGCTGAAGCAAGGTGAAGGTTATTACTCGTTTACGCGAGACTTTGAATCGCTGATTGGCATGTATGCGCGATCATCGAATGAGTTGACTCGGTTTATCGGTGGGGTTCGGCATAGCGCGGCATTCCCCAACGATCCGGGCGCGAAACGACCGATTGTGAACATTGCAGGCAAGACTCAGCGAGCAGCATTAGACCAAATAGTCAAAATGGTGTTTGTGCCGAGTGCTTTGGATTTGCCAAAGAGTTACTTTAAAAACTTGACGATTAATCCGAAAGGTGAATTTATTGAACTGATGATCGGAGCGCAGTCGGATTATCCGGCGCGTGATTTGATTTCAGGAATTCAGACGAGTACGCTTGCTTCGATTTTGGAATCGGGAATTCTTGGTCGGGTGATCAATGCGGAGTATGAGGCGGAGAAAGGCGAGGACGTCTTGACGCTTGTGCAACTCTTTGCGACGCTGAAATCCGCAGTTTGGAGCGAGGTTCCGGGCACGGCGATTGTTTCGCCACTGCGGCGCGACTTGCAACGATCCTATGCTGATCAGCTGATGGCGATGGTTCTGGAGAAGAATTCGGCTCCGGCGGAGGCGATTGCGGTGGCGCGGTTCCAATTGGCGGAACTTCAGTTGGAACTGAAGAGTGCGGCGAAGCGGAACAAGGATCCGATGACGGTTATGCATTATTCGGACATTGCGGATCGGATTGAAAAATCGTTGGCGGCTCGGCCGACAATTGGTTCATCGGGTGGCGGCGGCGGTTTGAGTCTGGCGGATTTGCTCGGTGGAGCAAAGAAGTCGGGCGGACAGTAAATCGGCTGAGTTACTGAATTGAGGCCCTAGGTTGAAGTGACCTAGGGCCGTTTTTTGTGCAACTTTGCGGGAATCTTGACCGTCTAGTCTGTTATGTCGGCAGGACGCCCCAGAACATTTGAAGAGCAGGATGTGCTCGTTAAGGCTACAGAGATTTTTTGGGAGCGGGGATATGAAGGTACGGGCCTGACGGCATTACTTGATCATATTGGGATGGCACGGCAGAGTTTGTATAACGTTTTTGGAGACAAGCGAGGGCTTTATTTGAAGATTCTGAATGGCTATGCGGAAGCCGAATTGGCTCGCCTGGAGAATCGTCTTGCGGTTTCGGGGTCAGGTTATGATTCGCTTTGTGATTGTTTGTTGGCAATTGGCGGCGGGCCTGATCCGGGAGTTCCGGCGGGGTGCATGATTGTGAATGCGGCTTGCGAATTTGGATCGACAGATGCGGAAGTGGCGACGATTGTTCAGGAGTTTTGGGATCAGTATGCAGCCCGGTTGCAACGCAGTTTGGAAGCAGCGGTGGCGGGCGGTGATTTGCCGAGTGGATTGGATGCCAGAAGGTGCGCGTGGGCTCTGACGCATGCGGTGACTTCGATGCGGGTGATGCAGAAGGCAAAGGTTCCGCGCGATCGCGTTTTTGATGTTGCGAATTCGGCGATTGAGGGGATTGCGGTTAACGCGGCTTTTTAGGGAATTCCCAGTTCGCTTTTGAGTTGGCTGAGGGCCGTTTCCACGTCAGTTGTATTCATGTGGATGTGGACGACTCGCCGGTCATTGTCTTTGAGAGCTCCGATATCGCCGAGGGCTTGAGCCATTTTTAGTTGACCGAAAGTTGCGCCCATTCCGGGGATTTCGGGATCAATAGCATCTTCGGCGGTGAGGACGATATAGAGGCCATTTTTGGGGCCACCTTTGTGATATTGGCCGGTGCTGTGGAGGTAGCGGGGGCCGTAACCGAATGCGGTCGCGAGGTTGAGTCGGTCGCGGGTGGCGGTGCGAATATGTTGGATGAGTTCAGTTGTTCGTTCGGTTTCCGGGAGGAAGGCGAGGAAGGTGACGACGTCGCCGGGCTTGTTTTGGTTGAGAAACGTGGTAAGGGCGTGTCCTACATGTTGACCGGTTGATCCAGAAATAGCGAGATCGCCAGATTGGGTGTCGAATTTGAGTTCGGGGAGGGTGCCGGTGGATTGGATTTTGGTGAGTTCTTGCTGGGCGATGATTTTTGCGGCTTGGACGTTGGGTTGGTCGAACGGATTGACGTCGAGGATGGCTCCAGCGGTTGCGGTTGCGATTTCGAAGGCGTAATGGTGGTTTGCGAGTTCTTCGGGGGATGTGAAGTCTAGGTTGAGGGTTGGGAAGTGAGATGACTCACTCTTTATTGGTTGGTTCAGGGAGATAAAACTTCGGTCGCTGCCGTAGACTTCGGGATTGCCTTGAGGTTCGGTTGCGAGGGGGAGAATTCCTTTGCCTTCTTTTCCGGTGGATTCGGCGATGAGTTGCTCAGCCCAGAGTCCGATTGATTCGTTGAGATCGTCGGAGAGAAAGGTGATTTTGTCGTGCCCGGCGAGGGTGCATGCGGCGAGCCATTTGCCGAGTTCGAACCCGGGGTGATTGATGTCGCCAATTGATGACTCAACGGTCTTGAGCATTTTTTCGATATCGACACCGGCGATGGCGGCGGGCACCATTCCGAAAACTGTGAAGAGAGAGAAGCGCCCACCGACTGTGGGTTCGCCGAGGAAGATTTTGCGGTAGCCACGTTTTTTTGCACGGGCTTCCATTTGGGAGCCGGGGTCGGTAATGGCGATGATGCATTGAGTGGCTCGCTCTGCACCGTGGTTTTTGACTAATTGGTCGTAAATATATTCTTCGAAGGCGAGAGGTTCGACGGTTGAACCTGATTTGGATGCAACGATGTAAAGGGTTGTTTCCGGCTCGAATCGAGGTTGGTTGACGAACTTGAGAATTTCTGCCGGTACGGTTGAGTCCAGAACGTTGAGATTGATTTGCCCTTGTGATGCCATGGTTTGGGCGATCATGAGGCTGGAGAGGCTTGAGCCACCCATGCCGAGGACGACGACTTCGCGGAAACCTTCGGCAATGATTTCTTGGGCGAAGGATTTGATTTCTTCAACTTGGGCGAGGGTTTGGCGGGGGGCTTCTATCCAACCGAGGAATTGGGCGATGAAGTCTTGCCGGGCTTGATCACCGCCCCAGAGCGTGACATCTTTGTTCCAGAATCGCTCGGCGAAATCTTTGGGGAGTCGCGGATTGTTTTTGATGTCGGCTTCGATTTCTGATTGGTTCATGAGTTAGCCTACGTAGATTGAGTCTTGCTTTGCTTTGAGGGAAGCGAGAAGCTTCTCGTAAGGTTCTACGAATTTCTCGATGGCTTGGGATTGAAGGGTATCGGCAGTGGCTTCGATATTAAATCCGGCGGCGGCGAAGGCGTCCATGTGAGTTTTTTGAATTGTGTACTGACCGGTCAATTGGTCGGACGGTTGGCCCATTTCGAGGTAGGCGTCGATGGTTTCGATGGGCATGGTGTTGACGGTGTCGGGGCCGATGAGGGTTTCGACATAGAGAACCGGGGAGTACGCGGGATTCTTGGCGGAAGTGGATGCCCAGAGGAGCCGTTGAGGACGGGCACCGGCATCGACGAGTTTTTGGAACCGATCGGTCTTGAATAATTCTTCGTAGATTTTATATGCCATGTGGGAGTTGGCGATGGCGATTTTACCGACAAGATCGGGGGCTTTTTCGGCGAGTTCGGGGTCGAGAAGGGTATCGACTCGGCTGACGAAGAAACTCGCGACGGAGGCCATGTGAAGGGGCAATCCTTTGGCGTGTCGTTCTTCGAGGGCATCGATGTAGGCTTCGGCGATTGCTTGATAGCGAACAGTGCTGAAAAGAAGGGTGACGTTGACGTTGACTCCGGCGGCGGTGAGTTGCCGAAATGCTCCGACGCCAGCTTCGGTTGCGGGAACCTTGATCATGACGTTGGGTCGGTTTAGTTCTTTCCAGAGTCGCAGGCCATCGGCGACGGTTCCGGCCTCGTCATCGGCGAGGTTGGGGCTGACTTCGAGACTGACATAGCCGTCGAGTCCATTGGTTTCGTCGAAGATGGGTCGGAAGAGATCGGCGGCCATGGCGACATCTTCAATGCTGAGGATGTCGAGGATTTCTTCAGGAGACTTTGCGGCGCCGGTTAGGGAAATGATGTCGCTATCGTAGTCGTTGCTTCCGGCGATGGCTTTTTCGAAGATAGCGGGGTTGCTTGTGACGCCGCGAATCCCGAGATCGATCATTTTTTGGAGATCGCCATTTTGGATATAGCTCCGGCGAATAAAATCGAGCCAAGGAGATTGTCCGAATTGGGGGAGTTTTTGGATGGGATTCATGGCTGGTGGAAGTTCTATTTTATCGTTTGAGCGGGTTGCGTTCGGGGCGTATGGATGGTGTAAATGGCTGGTCACGGAAGTTTTCAACAATTTGGCGGCTTTTTGTGGAAAAGTCTCGTCTGGAATTGTGGCCAAAGGAATGGCGGGCGAGCGGCCACGGAGGGCGACTTTTTGGCTTCGGTCTGCCGATAATGGACTTGGCACTATGGCATTCGTTAGCAAATGGTTTGGATTTGGACATGACCCCGCTTTTGACGATGGGGTTCGGGCGTTTGAGAAGAAAGACTTTGACGTTGCGATGGGCTATTTTCGGGCGAGTGCCTCGGGTTCGGCTGACCGCGCTTTAAAGGATCGGGCGAAGAGTTATTTGGCGGGTTGTTTGGGACGGATGGCTCGGCTCCATTTTGATCGGCGCGAGTTTCATGAGGGTTGGAATTTGGCGTGTGAGGCGACGGATGTTCGACCGAATTTTGCTGATTTGTGGTTGTTGCGGGCCCGATTTGAGAAGGCTTTGGGGAAATGGAGCGATGCGCGAAGTTCAGTTGAGCAGGCGTTGCAGATCAATCCGAATTATGGGGCGGCGTTAATCATGCGCGGCGTTTTGCTTTTCCATGAGGGTGAGACTCAGACGGGTTTTCGGTCGGTTGAGGAGGGCGTGAAGCTCGATGACCGGCTGATGGGGAAGAGTTGGGTTGAGGGCGAGATGGCTTTTAGGAAAGGTGACTTTTTGGAAGCGATGTCGCACTTTGAGGAGATTGAGCCCAGGGGATCGGATATTCACGATATTTTGGCGAAGGGCGACGAACTTGCGAAGAAGGGTGAGTGGTTGGCGGCTTCGAATTTGTTTAAGGCGATTACGGAGATTGCGCCGCATTATGCGGATGTTTGGATTCGGTTGGGACAGTGCTATTTGGAGTTGAGCGAGTTGGATAGTGCTCAGAAGGCTTTTCAACGGGCGATTGCGAGCAATCCGGAGTTTGCAGAGGCTTACGCTTTGCTGGGGATTACAGCTCGTCGGCAGGACGATGAGGAAACGGCGTTGGCGGCGTTCCGGAAGGCGTTGGAGTTTGATCCGAACCATCCGATTGCGAGTCAGGAAGTTTTGTATCGGCGGAAGTATTAGTTTAGTTTGTGCCGAACAAAGCGAAGGTGTACATGGATGATTCATCGTTAATGGCAAATAGCTGATTTTGGCTATCAAGATAGAAGACTATCGAATCAAGTTCGTCCGGAACATTTGGCAAGACGGGAGATTGGAGAACAATTATAGGGACACTCAGCTTTTCGAAATCAAGCGATTTCGGAGTATATGCTGTGACGACGAGAAGCGTAGAATTAGCCGGCGGTGTATTTTGGATTAGCCCCGAAATCGTGTTTGGTTTTTTTTCTTTGGGTAGGTAGAGGATTACTTTTTTGCCCGAGAATGAATCGGTGGAAATTAGTTTGCCGGATTTGAGGTCAATTCCGCTAATTGAAAATTGGGCGTCGAGTCGAGACGCGAGGGTCTTTGCAAATTCTGTATGGTGATCAGATTTGGAAAGCTCACGTGCAGCTTTGAATACGCTGTTTTTCCATGCTTGATCTGGGTAAAGGCCCGACCAAGTGACTGTATCGAAGAGCAGGCTCGCAGACTGTGTGGGCAAGTTACGCTCCTGAAATATCGAAAGTAAATCGGCTCTGTACATCTCATCAATCTCTTGTCCGCGCCGGAGTTCGATAATTTGATGAATGTATGAAGATTCGCCTAGAATTTGTTTGAGGAGCGGATGGGCTTCTCTTCGCATACGAAGCAAATCATTGAGGGTGATGTTTGTTGTTCTCGAACTTGCGAATAGATCCCTTAGGAGAGTTCGAATTCTTGGATCATTGGGGAAATTTTTATGGAATCGTTCGATCAAAAGGATTTTTTCAGAAGCTGCTTCGATCTGGAAATTTCCATTTTGGACGGTTTTGATCGCGGCAATTTCGTTGACGATCTTATCGGCATTTGGACGTTGCGATAGTGCGATAAGGGTAGCACTCACTATGAGAGCGACAGTTGCGAGGATTAGAGTTCCCTGTAAACGATTATTCATTAGACGAACGTTACCTGCGGGCAAGAGGATTTAGGTTAGTTTCCCCCCGTTTGCTGCTTTATTTTTACAGTAAACAAGGTGAGGATCAGCTGTTCAACAAGATAGTAAACCGGGCTACCGACGACAACATAGGCGCAGAACATTGGAAGTGCTTTCAACCAGTCTACGAAGTAATGGCTGGTTTGAAAATCGGGGTTAGTGAATGTGCCGATGAGGGTGAAAAGCGCAATACTGAGGCAAAACAGGGCGACGAAACTGATCAACGTCCGATGAGGTTTCATAGATAGGATGGGAACGAGCAATCTTGACATCAATGCGAGAGGGGCGAACCAGGAGAGGAAAGCAATCGTTGATTGACGATCGCCGAGATTTGACAAAATAAGTGTGACCAAGAGAAACCCGACAGCAATTGCCGATAGCCTTTGGCGTTGGCCTTCCGAATTCCAATAGGTTTTAAATTGTTGAACCATTGACCCACCCGTCAACTAAGATTAGCAGGTGGATCAATTAAATAGTTCGTTTATGTCAGCTTTCGCCAGGTGGTGCCCTCGGGTGAATCGCGGAGTTCGAATCCGGCGGCTTCGACATCGTTGCGGATTTTATCGGCGGTGGCAAAGTCTTTGGAGGCTTTTGCTTCGGCGCGTTGGACGATGAGGTGAGAGATGGCGACGCCGTTGATGACGGGTTCTACTTCTTCTTCGAAATGGGAATCTGCGCGGGCTTGGGTGTTGTAAACGATTCCGAGAAGGTCATTGACTTTTTTGAGGAACCAAGCGGCTTGGGTGGCTGATTCGGGGGTGAGGGCATCGCGGAGGATGAGTTTGTTGCCTTCGAGGGCCTTTGCAACAGCCACGGACGAATTAAGATCGTTCAGCATGGCGGATTGGGCTTCGGTGTAGAGCTCGGTGTATCGCGAATCGGGCGCAGTATCAGGGAAATCGGCGAGGGCAAGTCCGGTGGCTTCGATTCGGGCGATGGATTCTTGGAATCGCTCGATGTGGTTTTGGGAATCTTTGAGGGTTTGTTTAGTGAAGTTGTGCGGTTTGTTATAGGGAACTGAGATCAGGGCGAGGCGCAAGGCCAGCGGGCTGAATCCTTGTTCGAGGATATCGCGAGCGGTGAAGAAATTGCCTTTGGATTTGGACATTTTTTCGCCCTCGACCTGGAGGAATGTGACGTGGAACCAGTGGTTGCAGAACGGTTTGCCCGTGCCGGCTTCGGACTGGGCGATTTCGCATTCGTGGTGGGGGAATCGGAGGTCCTCACCGCCGCCGTGGAGGTCGATGGTGTCGCCGAGATATTTTTGGGCCATGACGGAGCATTCGATGTGCCAGCCGGGGAATCCCCAACCCCAGGGGCTGAACCACTGCATGAGGTGCTTGTCGTCTTTTTTCCAGAGGGCGAAGTCGGCGGGGCTCTTTTTATTGTCGTCTTGAACGACTTCGCGGACAGCGACTTGGAGTTCTTCGCGGTCACGGTTACCGCTGAGCTTGCCGTAGTCGGCGAATGATTCGACATTGAAATAGACGCCGGTGGGGGTTTCGTAGGCGTGGCCCTTTTTGATAAGGTCTTCTACGGCGACAATTTGTTCGCGCATGTGTTCGGTGGCGCGGGGTCGCACGGTGGGGGTTTGGAGATTGAGGTTGGCCCAATCTTCTTCGAACGCATCGGCGTAGTAGCGGGCGAGATCCCAGACGTTGGCGAAGCCTTCGCCTTCTTTGGACTTGAGGCCCTTGGCCATTTTGTCTTCGCCGGAGGCGTCGGCGACATTATCTTCGGTGAGGTGTCCGACATCGGTGATGTTGCTGACGCTGGTGACTCGCCACCCGATGGATTGAGCGGTTCGGCTGATGAGGTCGCTGACGATGAATGTTCGGAAATTGCCGATGTGGGCGTAGGCGTAGACGGTTGGTCCACAGGAGTACATGCGCAGGTGGTTGGGCTCGGCGGTTGTGATGGGTTTCACCTGCCGGGAGAGGGAATCGTAGAGTTTGAATTCCTGTGCGCTCATGGGGGATAGTCTATTGTGAAACGTGCCGTTTTGTTTACGTCGGGACGGGTGGGTTTATTCGGCTCTAATAGCAGTGTTTTTTCTAGGCGATATTTTTGAAGGTGAAAAACTGCTCGCTAATTGAATTAGAAATGCAAGTGGAGACATTACACGTCTGAATTGTGAGGATATGCAGAAAACACTGAAAAAAGCTATTAAGTTGCTCATATTTCTGAGCCTATCCTGTGGGATAACAGCAGCATTTGCGCAATCATCGGGGTTGCCGGATGATCCAGTCATAAAAGCAAAGCGAGAACGGGCAGATTTAATAAGTCTTGAGAGTTCCAAATTTTTCTATCAGAAGAAATGGGTCGAAACGATAGAACGCGGGAGTGCGGCCACTGCAATTCACCGTGAACTTGGAAGCTGGCCAGGCTCGCACCTATACGGGAATATGGCTTGGTCTTACTTGAAGTTAGGCGATATAGTCAATGCGAACAATTCCTTTAAGGAAATGACTCGATTAGTGGATCCACCACGAGGAATGGAATTTTCGCAAGATATTCATGTAATTGACATGTTCACAGTGGCCTACATAGAATTTTTAGCTTTACAGGGCCGAGAGAATGACGCAAAGGCGGTTTATTACGCTCTGATGCGATTTCTTTCGAAATCAACGGAAAAAGTGAGTATGGGGGCAGAACCATTTCCATTTCTCGTTGTATTTGATGAGGATGCGAACGGTGACTATTGGGAATACACCCCAGAGCGCATGATACTGGCGACAAAAATGGCGGTCATGTCTAAGCTTAGTTCCAGCTATTTTGACTTAGAAACGCTTACGACAAAGAAGCACCCAGAACTGGTGGAGCAGGCAAAGTCAGCTTTTCCCGGTTGGTATTACCCTTATGCAATGCAGGCAATCGACGAGTTTTATGAAGTTGATGAAGCGAAGGTTGTTGAGGCGCTTTATAAGGCACGAAATCAGCGGGAACGGGATTGGATCAATCACGGGGTTGCCTGGTTCCGAGCCAGCTCAGTGGAACGTGCTGTGCCAGGATTTATTCATGAAATTGATTGCCGGGCTGAGCAGAGAAAAATTCGGCTTCTTGAGACTTCCCGTATTGCGCTGATGGAGAATTACAATACGGTCAGTTGCGGTAAATGGGGTAGCAAATTCTAGAGATCAATAAGGTGCTCTCGATTTGTGGTCTTGGTGGACGAGGTTGATGAGGAAGAGGGCTTCGCGGGGGGAGAGTTTGGTGGTGAGGCGGACGAATTTGACGTTTTCGAGCCAGTTCGCGGGGCGGAAACGTTCGACGATGCCTTGATAGAGATCGGAGTCGCGGTCGATGACGAGTTGGATATTGCCGGGGATGATGATGAATGGGGGGAAGGAGAGTTTTCGGAGAGAGAGGAGTGGCAGGGCGACTTGGTAGAAGGTGATTTGAGCAGGGTCGGGGAAGACGCCATCTTTGCTGAAGAGGGCGCCGAGCCAGGCGAGGAAAATTGCGTGGGGCATGCTGCGGAGGGCGAGGGCGAAGAAGTAGATGATCTTGCTGGTTTTTTCTCCGGGGGGAGTTCCGAGTTTATCGGCGGTGGCGAGATCGAGGAACCAAGCGCTCATCCACTGCACGAAAAAGAGTCCGAGGCCGTAGGTGATCCACATGGCGTTGGCGTCGGGGGTGATTTTTCCCGCGAGACCTTGGGCGAGAGCCACGGCGATGGCGGCGAAGAGGAGACGCGTGAAGAGGTGGGTGAGTCGCCGGACGACTTTAATGGATTGGGTTTTTTTAGGAGCAGGGCTCCAGTAGAGACTGGGGTCGCCGGACATGCTTATTAATCTTCTAAGCCAAAAACGGTAGGTTGGTGGCGCGCTTGGGATTCGGGGGTGTCGTTGATTGCTTCGGCGATGAGTCGGCCTTGCCATTCGCGGGCGGGTTGGATTCCGGCGAGGAATGCGATGGTGGGGGCGATATCGAGGAGAGAGACGGGGATTTGAATTTTGTACCCTTGAACGACTCGGTATCCCCAGAGGTAGAGGGGGAGGTCGTCGGAATCGGCGGAGTTTGCGCCGGAGTGGTTGCTGGCGATGACAAAATCAACCGGTTGGTGGAGAGCGATGAGGGCATCGGTGAATTTTCCGATGCAGCTATCGGTGAAGGTCATGGCTTGGACATATTCGTCGGAATCCCAGCCGTAGCTGGCGCCCATGTATCCGGCATGACCGAGGTTGATGAAAAGGAAGTCGAAATCTTCCATAGCGGCGGTGCGGATGGCCATTTCGACGATGTGGTTATCGCCATCGGAGACGTGGGTTCGGGCGTTGCAATAGTTGACGGCGGCGGAATCGGGGAGGCAGATTTCGCGCAGGGATGGGATGGTGTAGAACATTCCCACCTTTTGGTCAGCTTGGGCGAGAAGATCGATGAGAGAGGGGATGGTTCGTTTGAAACCGTTGAGCTCGGCGCCTTTTGCACCATGGACATCGGGGGTGACGCCTCGGAAGAGGGATTGTTGTCCGGCGAGGGGGAGGTTGGGGTGGACGGGTTTGACGGTGAGGCAGGTTGATCCGTCTCGAGAGATTCTATCGAGGTGGGGGGTGGCGGCTCGGGCGAGCCCATCGGGCCTGGCACCGTCTACGCAGATGAGGACAACCATTGCCTAGTTTTACCTTTCTCACGGTCGGTTTGCTGAGCTATGATTGAAATGGTTAATGGTATGACGGAAAAGCAAGCGGTCAATCTTTTGTTAAAAATTTGGTCGAAGGTCGCACATCACTTTGGCACAGGAAACGAACCCTCTGAGCTCGGGGTTTGGCGTATTCGAAATGAAAGTATGGGTTGGGAGGCTGTTGATAAGCAATTGGTTGATGGGCTGGCGCCCTATCTGACTGATTGGAATTTTATTGCGAGTAATACGGAGCGGCTGAAACGGGATAGAAGGCTACGAATTCGACCTTATGTTAATCGTGATCCGTTCGGGAAGAAGGTATTCGTTTTCAAGTTTCCGGAAGGGCGAACGCGTCAGGTTTCGTTTGAAGCGTTTTGCGAAATCGTGCTGGCTGCGTTGATGAAGAAGTTCCCCGTTACTTTGGGGTTGGCGATCGGGTTGTTGGAGGATCGCGACGGGGCTGAGTTTTTGGGGAGAGCATTCATTGAAATGCGCGATTCGTTTAATGATGTGGTTTATTGGCAGGTGTTCGGGGATCTGCGGAATCAGTTTTTTGTTAAATATAGTCTGGGAGAAATCAATGCAGGTACATGCTTGATCAAAGCTTTGTGGGCAGTAGCTCCGCCCGAGAGAAACCGGGCCGACCAACTGGCTTGGGCTGACAAGATCGATGCCCAGATGCAGAATATGGAGATTCCTTATGTTGCGAATCGCGACTTGGACGCATGGTCTCGCGGTGAAGAAGGATTACACCGGCATCAAGCGGGTCGGGATTTTCTAACAGAACATATTGCAGCGCATGTGATGATTGCGATTTATGAATGCTATCAAGATATCCAGGATTATGTGATCAAACCTTGGAATTGGAACATGAGCAAGCCGGGCGACGAATATTCGTTTCTTCAGAAATCAGTGAAAGGGCTTTGGCGTTATGCAAAAGAATTCGGATTGCAACATTGGGTGGAGGATTGGGAATTTTTTGAGCGATATGAGGTTACTATGGCGGCCGAGCCTCGGCTCTGGGATCGGTGGAATGAGTTCCAGATTCCTTTCAGCGATGTTTTTGCGCTGATTTTGGCGATTGCTATGACGGAAGATGGCGGGATTTTGGGGCGTAATTCGGCGTGGGTGGACTCTACTAAAGGTCTTGACCTGCTTTGGAACGCTTCGAGCTATTTGCAGTTGGATTGGCAAATGCCGTTTGGGGATATCGAATCGCGGCAGACTTTGGCAGTGCGATTGGATGAGCGTATCCGCCGGTTAGGGTTGGAGGATGACACTTTGGAGTGTGATATGTTACGCGAACTTACTTATCGGACGGATTAGTATTCAATTCATCTGCACCGTCTACGCAGATGAGGACAACCATGGGTTGGTTTTACCTTTCTTAGAGAGTCACCGCCTCACCGTTTTGGGTCAGGCGGTGAGGAGATTGTCAGCGTGATTTTCGTCGTTTGGCGATTGCGGCGAGTCCGGCGGCGATGATGGCAAGGGTTGCGGGTTCGGGGACAGCATCACCATCGACGATGAGATTATCAACACCGGCGTATTGTGGGTTTGTGTTGGCGCCGCCCTGTACTGTAAGGGTGGCGGTGTTGGCTGCGGCTACGAACGTGAATGTTTCGGTGTTCCAGAACGGTTGGGCCGTATTGTTGCCATTGAAGCGGTTGACAGTGGTTCCGCCGGCGGAAACAACGAGATGAGTTCCCCGGCCGATATCGAATGAGACGGTGTAGGTTGACCCGATAACGGTTCCGAATGATTGGGAGATCATGCCGGTCGGTTGGAAGTCGTGGTAGCCCATGAGGTCGAGGCTAAAGATTCCTTCGGAGGCGGTGAGATTGAATGGATTGGGGTCTTTGATCCAGGCGATTTCGTTGACGGAGGTTGTCCAGCCGGTCATGGCGGTGCTGCCTGCGGCCAGCGACATGGTGTTGTTGCCATCTGGGGTGAAGTTGGCGGTGTTTTCGAAACTCCCATTGATAAGCAAATTTGCGTGGGCCGCGGATGCGGCGGCGGCAAAAACAAAAGCGATAAAGCCCTTCATGTCACTAGGATATCAGACAGGGTTTAAGGGAATGCACATTTGAAAATAATTAGGCAAATCTGCTGGGGTTCGGGGAGGTATTTGTATCTGGGTGATTCACAATTCTGATTTATTTCTATTGACCAGTTTCACTTTTCGTCAATGATGGGGAGGGACCGGCGGACTTGGCGGTCGAAGTGTCACAGTCTGAGATCAAATATTTGGAAAACTCGAAACGGAGCATGTTCTTTTACTCTCTCATCGCATGCTCTCGCAAAAGTGTACGCATCTTCTTTTCTCTCGAACAAATGGTGAACATTGAGTGCGTTGCCAAATCGCTCGCGTAGATCAAGTTTTTCTTCGAGGTTATAACCGCAATTGCTTATGCCGCTTAGCCTCCAGCTATCCGCTACGTCGAATCCAAGGGTTGGGAATTGTCCGAAAGTAGCCTCCCCAAGGGAAAGATTTGGTGAAAAGCCAATGATGTGCCCATCTGAAAAATCAGTTCTGAGATGGTAAAGGATTGCTTTAAATGAGAACGTTTTGTATCCAAATGTAGCTTTTAGGAGAGAGTCTTGAATCTCAAACTCAAGAGGCGAGTGTGGACTCTCAAAGTAATCTAAGTCCTCTTCTGTTAGTGCCGAACTCCAGACATTTTTGTCAACCGAAAATGGGGGTGGCGCATCTTCGTTGATCAGGAATGATGTTCTACGCCCCAAACCCCATGATTTGAGGTCTGCACGAGTATGTGCTTTCACATCAATGTAAATCGTTCGTTGAACTCGATTCCAGAACTCACTAGTTATTATAAGCTCCGCTTCTTCTACAGAAATCACTTTTGGCGATTCATCCATTGCGGTTAATCCTTTTCTTCGATAATTGGCAATGTGCGGCGGACTTGACGGCCGGTGATTTCGGTTTGGGTGGTGGGGGTGTGGTTGCGGAATGCGGTCATGCGGGGGAGGCCGGCTTCGTTTTCTTTGATCCATTCTTTTGCGAAATCGCCGGATTGGATTTCGTTGAGGATTTTTTTCATTTCGGCGCGAGTTTCGTCGGTGACGAGTCGTTTGCCGGCGAGGTAGCCGCCCCATTCAGCGGTTTTGGAGATGCGTTTGTTCATGTAGGTGAGTCCGCCGCTATAGAGGAGGTCGACGATGAGTCGGGTTTCGTGGAGGCATTCGAAGTAGGCGACCTCGGGGGTGTAACCGGCATCGATTAGGGTTTGCACTCCGGCTTCGATGAGGGCGGGGATTCCGCCGCAGAGCACGGCTTGTTCGCCGAAGAGGTCGGTTTCGGTTTCTTCGCGGAAGGTGGTTTTGAGGATTCCGGCGCGGGCAGATCCGATGCCCCAGGCGTAGGAGAGGGCGAGTTGTTCGGCTTGGCCGGAATGGTCTTGGTGGACGGCGACGAGGGCGGGGAGCCCTTTGTTTTGGAGGTATTCGCTGCGGAGTCCGGGGCCGGGGCCCTTGGGGCTGACCATGGCAACGTCGATGAAGTCGGGCGGGGTGATGGTGCCGAAGTGGATGTTGAATCCGTGGGCGAAGAGGAGGGTTTGGTTTGGTTTGAGGTAGGGGGCAATGTCGGTTTTGTAGATGTTCGCCATGGGGACATCGGGGGTGCAGAGCATGATGATGTCGGCTTGTTGAGTGGCTTCGCAGGTTTGGAGGACTTGGAAGCCATCTTGCTCTGCTTTAGCTCGGGATGGAGAGGCGGGGTAGAGGCCGATGGTGACTTGGACGCCGGAGTCGCGGAGGTTTTGGGCGTGGGCGTGGCCTTGTGATCCGTAGCCAATGATGGCGACTTTTTTGGATTTTATGATGTCGGGGTTGACGTCGGGGGTGAAGAGGAAGTCGGCCATCTGCTTTAGATTATGATGGCTGAGGTTGGGGGTTGTTGTTGGGCTGGTTTGCATTGGTAAGAAACCGGTGCACGCATTATTTTGGAGTTTGGCTACTTGGGGAGGCGGTAGAGCGAGACAGTGTGATTAAGAATGGTGGCCGCAAGGCCGAATTCGGGGGAGACGTCAGCGCCTTGGATTTCTTCTTTGCCAAGGAGGTAGTGATCAAAGGTGCGAAGGTTGGCGAGGACGGGCTTTCCTTGCCATGTGCGGTGAATATTCACATAGAATCCGTGGTTGACTCCCCATCGTGCTTGTGAATCAGTTACGACTTGTCCGCCGTGGTTGCGGAAGATGCCGAGTCGGGTGAGAGATGGAAGTTTGTAGACGAGGGTGTCGCGGAAATTTCCGGCTCGGACAAACAAGATTTTTTGATCCTCGGAAAAACTGAAATGCACGGATTGGAGCGATGGATCTATAGTTACCTCGGCAAGAAGCATTTGGTCTGAGATACGGCGGATGGTGAGGAAGGCTTTTTTGTCTTCAGCGGTTCGCTCATGGGCGAGGGCACGATCAGTACCGAAGGGGAATTTGGAAATGAGAGAGCGCCCTTTGATTTGTTCGGGGAGGAGGTCTTGATAGCTTTGCCAAACGTAGCCAGTGGAGGGAAGGAACTTTTCTGACCTAGACTCAAGGTCAAAGATGCGCTGGGTTTTTCTGTAGGGTGACTGAGTGTCGTAGAAGGTGAGAATGTAATCTTTGAGAGTGACTCCGTTTGGATTGTGAAGGGAGAGAGAATATTGTCCCTCAATTTTTTTGGATATGAGGTTGTAGATGGAGACGAGGTTGCCAGAGTGGATGATTATGAGAGTGGTTTTTGCCTCGTCGAAAAAAACGTGAGAGTTGTTACCGCGTAGTTCGTGTTTTGGATCGGTGGTGAGATGGAATGTGTGGAAAGGGGTGAGTATGGGGTAGTCGGGGGATTGGGTGAGGAGGAGGAAGGTTGGGAGCATGGTGTTACTTGGGGAGGCGGTAGAAATCGACGGATTTGTCGCCTATGGTAACGGCAAGGTCGAGAGAAGAGTCGATTGCGACGTCTTGGATGCCGTGGGGCGGGTCGCCGAAAAGGAAGATATCGAAGGATTTGAGGTTGACGAGGAGTGGGCGAAGGCCGTACTTGTAGAAATACCATCGGACTACGCCGCGGTTGGCGGCCCACCGGTTATGGGGGTCGAATTCGAGATGGCCGAGCTCATTCCAGACGCGTCGGAGGCGTTTGAGATCCTTGGTGGAATAAAGATCGGTATAGCTGCCGTTATGGCTGTGGAGGGCAAGAATGGAGCGGTCGGGTGTCAAATTGAGATCGTAATCCATCAGTTTTTCGGGGGTGACGGATTTGATTAGGTGAAAGTCTTCGGCGGATCGGATGTTTAGGGTGAGGTCGTGATATTTACGATTCGGGTGTTCGAGAGTCAGGATCGTTTTGTCATTAAGAGGCTGAGCGTAACTCAGGCCCAGTTTTTGTAATTTGAGGAATTTTTCTAGCCCCTCGGGGTGTGTGGTTGGTTCATAGGGTGGTTGGGGGATGCGAAGTTCGACTTTCTGGTCGAGATCGTAGGTGCGGTCTTCGGGTTTCTGGTTTTTCATCACCCGGTCGTGAAAAGTTAGTATCCGGTTTTGCAAGGTGATGTTTTCGGGAGTGGGTTTGCCGAAAGTAATGGTTTGCTGCGGACTATGGGTTGGGATATCGAATATTGTGAGGAGGTTGGCGTGGTGAAAAACAAGCACGCAGTTGCCAATCGGGTCGATCAGTACGCGATTACGGAGCGAGTTTTGGTAAGTGTAGTCGTGAGGGAGGTCGGCGAGTTGAACGGTGTGAAACGGCTTAATTTTTGGGTAGGGCAAGTCTTGATCGGCGAGGAGAAGTGCGGCGAGTACGATGCCCATTAGGGTGCAGACGGGTGGCCATGCGGGGTTGTTTCGGAACTTGCATGGGGGAGATGCATTATAATAAGGTAATCATGATTTCAACAGTAATTGCGTTTGCGGTGATGGCACCGGCGATGGACACGAAGCCGTTTGTGTGTGCGGTGATGGGGGAGCCGATGGCGGATGTCAGCACGAAGGGGTATCACGACTACAATGGGGCGCGGTATTGGTTCTGCTGTGGGGGTTGCGATGCGACGTTTAAGAAAGAGCCCCTGAAGTATCTTGAGGCGCAGGCGAAGAAGGGGAATGTTACGGGCGATTTTATGTTTGATCCGGTCACGGGGGTTCGACTTTCATCACCGGGGATTATTGCGGCGACGAGCGATTATAAGGGGATTCGGTTCCACTTTAGCAGTGCGGCAAACAAGGCGGCTTTTGACAAAGAGCCGGCGATATATGGAACGATGCCGAAGAAGGATGCGCTTTATTGCGCGGTGGCGGGCGAAGTGATTGAGAATTATGCTTCGGCGGCGAGCTATGTTGACTTCAAGGGTGTGCGTTATTACACTTGCTGCGCGGGTTGTGTGGCGAAGATGAAGGCTGATCCGGCGAAGTATGCGGGGACGGCGAAAGATTACATTAAGACTCCGGGTGTTGCGACTCAGCCGAAGGGTTGATTTGACTTGCTGTAACTGAAATAGCCCGATCTCTTTGAGATCGGGCTATTGAATTTCAGATGGTGCGCGGTACAGGATTTGAACCTGTGACCCCTACATTGTCATGAGGATCCTGCGGGTTCGACAGCCGCGTTTTGAATCTGACGGCGTCTAAGATCGTCTCAAGTTGGCTCATCCATTTGAGAGACCTTTGAGAGACCACGACTTACGCTAAACTGGCCCAATGGGATGGTGTCCTCACTGCCAACAAGAATATGACGAGGATAACGAGACGCAGCCGTGTTGTTACAGCTGCGGGCATCCGATTGCTTGTGGTGGGGATTGCCCAGACCACCAAACAGATGATCCGATCGAAGTTTACGACCAAGAGTCTGATTCAGGTCCAATCATTTGTTGCGTTGAAAGTCTGGGCCTCAAGGTGCTGGATGTTCTGGGCGAAGCGCTGGCAAGTCGAGGGGTGCCGCTATATGCTTCTGACTATAGCTTAACGGAATCTGTCTTGTTTGATGGCTTCATGAGGGGACGTAGACTAGATGAGTCCCGCCCAGCTGCCGAGATCCTGCGAATCGCACGGGCAATTCTAGTCCTACCCTGGAGGAACCGAATTCCAGAACGACTTCTAAACCACCTTTCCACCTTCGGGCCCAAAGTTGTTGTCGCGGCGGAATCCCGACGACAGCTTGAAGGTGACTTTAGCTCCATGGTGACCCAACCTCTCGTCGTGGAACTTAACGAGAGGGAGCTTTACGGCAGCATTCGAACAGGTGGAGATAGCAATCTTGTTGACTTGCTAGTTCTACTCGCGACGTCCAGTGCGCCTGAGATTCTCATTGACGCACCAAGCGTGGCATCTGTGGAAGTTTTGGGCAGATGTTGGGACTCGATCCTGCACCAACTTGAACTTGACTTTGGGGGTGTTTACTCGATGGATCCAAGGGCATTTGAGGAGTTGATTGCAGAACTCCTTGAACGCGAGAAGTTCCGGGTTGAGCTAACGCAGCCGAAACGGGACGGAGGACGTGACGTTCTTGCCTATCAGGATGGGCCACTAGGAAACCATCTTCACTACGTGGAGTGCAAGCGTTTCGCTCCCGACCGGAAAGTGGATGTGGGGTTAGTCAGAGCTTTGTATGGCGTCACTGTTCGAGATCGGGCAACCTCCGCTGCACTCATCACAACCTCTGGATTCACCAAGCCTGCGACCGAATTTGCAGTGGAAATTCCACGAGCGCTGACCCTTCGCGATGGAGCATATCTATCTGACTGGATCAAAAGGCTCCGAGGAAGTGAGAACTTCCCGTGACCCTGGGTTCTGGTGTTTCCTGGTATCCAAATGAACAAATCGCTAACACTTTCTCTGAATCGATATGCGGTGATTCCGAACAAGCTGAGAATCGCACCTGGAAGAAACACCGCTTCCGGGAGCATCTCCGTCGATCTCGCACAGCTATTCCACCACTATTATCTAGACACGTATGGGCGCGTTCCGCCTGATCCCGATCCCGCCCACTTCGAGCACGCCCGCTTTTTGATGCCGACGAGCGACTTCCGCTTCGTTGGCGGAGGGCTTGGAGTTTCGCCTGCATCCAAGAGGAGCCGATCGACGGAGCTCGGTCAGGCCTTTTGCCGTTTGTTCCTCCATGAGCACCTGAACATAACTTACTTCGCACACCTAGAGTCCATCTTGAATCGTCAATTGATCAGGGCATTTAACGGATGTCACATCGTACGAACATCAACTGGTGACACGCCTGATTACTTCTGCGCGGAAAGCGTTCATCGCTTCTACCTGGCGGAGGCCAAGGGTCGGTATGACTCGATAAGTTTCGCGTCAGCTGAGTTCAATTCTTGGCGGCAGCAGTTTTGTCGCGTGGAACTCCGGAACAGCCGAAATGCTGCGGTGCCTATCAAAGGCCACATCGTCGCAACGCGTTTTGCCACCGAGACTAGGCCCCGAGTATCCAGCGGACTGTATGCGGAAGATCCAGAGAGTCCAGGCGAGGCGATCATGGCTGGGGAGGACGGCGATGATCTAGGTTCTGCGATTATTGGCCTGCACTATTCAAACATTGCCGAGAAACTCAATCAGTCGGTTTTAGCAGCTGCGCTCGCAAACGGATTGCCCCTGCCCGAGATCCTCGGCGTACCGGCGACCCTCTGGGAATTGACGTTTGGCCCATACGCCGGTCTCCGATTTGTAGGCGGTTACTACCAAAACGGCGGCTTCGGGCCAATGTTTCAGCATGTGGATGATCGACTACGTATCGCGAGCGAAGACGGTCTGCGACTCGATGTGCCCCGGGGTACGTTCTTCGGCGTAGAAGAAAGCATCTTTCGAGCAGTTATCTCGGTAGTAAGGGGCTCCGGGCGCTTTAGCCGGGAATTCCCCATCCAGCCAGAGGCCACGTACTTTTACAGCGGGGTTAGCATGCTTCGAGATGGAACTGTCATTGCGCCGATTGAGTTCTTCGTGCCAGTTGAGTTCGCCACGTACTGAGCTCAAAACGTAAGCAGGTTCGAAGCTAGGAGATTCTCATTGTGAATGACTTCGAATTACCCCTACAGCGTTCTGGGAGTGGTCGTGGGAGGTTTCTGAACCCAGTCCTTGCCTCGCGGGTAACTCGTCTCTCAATTTGTCTCTCAAATATATGAGATTGACTGACCCGACAGATGGGTAACAGATCGTTCCGGACACATAGGTAACACATTCGTTTGGTTTTTGTAACCAATCGGAGAAAGTGGTGCCTTGGAAGGAATGCTCAGTAATGGAAGAACGACTTCG